>Ga0209048_10000439_pt1 | contig 44689 bp, 41 predicted proteins | sample FrelakmetCRP12CR_FD_187146 | JGI IMG/M metagenome (GOLD analysis project Ga0209048, IMG submission 187146) | Freshwater lake sediment microbial communities from the University of Notre Dame, USA, for methane emissions studies - CRP12 CR (SPAdes)... | ecosystem: Environmental > Aquatic >...
CGTCGCTGGAGGCCCACGGCCTCCTCCGCCGCGACGGGGCCCGACGCTGGGCCCTCGGCCCCACGCTCGCCCGCCTCGGGGTGGCGGCGGCCGCCGGTCCCCCGCTCGCCGTCAGTGCCCGCCCCGCGCTCGAGGGGCTCCGGGACGTCACCGGTGAGAGCGTGCAGCTCTACGTGCGGCGGGGTGAGGAGCGGATCTGCGTCGTCTCGCTCGAGTCGCCCCACAGCCTCCGCACGATCGTCCCCGTCGGCGCGGCGCTCCCGCTCGCCAGGGGCTCGGCGGGCAAGGTCCTGCGCGGGGTCGGGGTGACGGCCGCCGGGTGGGCCGAGAGCGTCGAGGAGCGAGAGCCCGGCGTGGCCTCGGTGAGCGCTGCGGTGGCGGACCATCGGCCCGGTGCCGACGGGGTCGTCGTCGCCGCCGTGTCGGTGTCGGGTCCGGTCGAGCGCACCTCGAGGTCCCCGGGTCGCCGCTACGGCGCGTTGGTGCTCGACGCCGCCGCCGAGGTGGAGCGGACGGCAGGGCTCGTCTGATCGACGGGTCGGGGCCGAAGGCGGGGCACCCGACCAGGGGCGGCTCAGGCGGTCGGGAGGCCCTCGAGCCCCTCGTCGAGCTCGACGCCCAGGCTGTTGAGGGTGAACGCGACCAGGTGGTAGTGCCCGACGACCATGCAGACCTCGATGAGCTGGCGCTCGTCGTACCGGGACGCCAGCTCGGCCCACGTGGGGTCCACCACCCGGCTCGACAGGTGCAGCTCGTCGGCCGCCCGGAGGAGGGTGGCGTCTGCCCGGTCCCAGCCCCGCGCACCGGGGCCGGACGGGACGCGGTCGATCTCGTCGGTGGTGAGGCCGGCGTCGCGCCCGATCCGGACATGCTGGCCCCACTCGTAGTCCGCCCGGCAGTTCCAGGCGGTCCGGAGGATGAGCAGCTCCCGGTCCCGCGCGGGCAGGCGGCCGTTGAGGAGCTTGCCGCCGAAGGGCAGCCAGGTGCGGAACAGGCCCGGGTGGCGGACCAGGGTGGTGAAGATCTTGGCGTCCGGGCCCGTGCCCGCGCGGGCGGTGGCGAGCAGCTCCCGGGCGTGGTCGTCGCGTGCTGCGGCCGGGAGCGGTGGGATCCGCGGGCCGCTCACGAGGCGAGCAGCCGGAGCGCCTGCGCGAGCGGCTCGAGGATGCCCGCCGCGTGGGGCGGCGGGAGGTAGATGATCCCGAGGTCGAGGCCCGCCTCCGCCCACCGGGCGGCGTCCTCGGCGACGGCCCCGACGTCGCCGGCCTCCGAGAGGCGGATGTGGGTGGACGTCAGGATCTCGGACGGGTCACGGCCGATGTCCGCGCAGTGGCGATTGAGCACGTCGCGCTTCTCCTTCCACGTCTCGACGGGCCCACCGGGGTAGTTCCAGTGCTGGGCGAAGCGGGCGGCGGATCGGAGCGTGCGCTTCTCACCCGTCCCCCCGATGCAGATCGGCGGGTGTGGTCGTTGAACGGGCTTGGGTTCGCAGTAGGCGTCGCGGAGCTCGAAGTAGCGACCGCGGAAGTCGGTCGTGGGGTTGGCGAGCAGCGAGACCAGGACCTCGCACGCCTCGTCGAAGCGGTCGAAGCGCTCGGTCAGGGAGCCGAGCTCGATGCCGTAGGCCCCGCACTCCTCCTCGTTCCACCCGGCGCCGATGCCGAGCTCGAGGCGGCCCGCGCTGATGATGTCCACGGTGGCGACCATGTTCGCCAGGAGCGCCGGGTGCCGGTACACGACGCCGGTGACGAGCACGCCGACGCGCAGGCGGCGGGTGGCCTGGGCCATGGCCGCCAGCATGGTCCAGGCCTCGAGGCAGGGCCCGTGGCTGTCCGAGGAGAAGATCGGGTAGAAGTGGTCGAAGTTCCACGCCGACTCGTAGACGTCGATGTCGTCGGCGGCCCGCCAGACGTCGAGCATGTCGTGCCAGTCGGTGTGCTGCGGAGCGGTCTTGATGGCGAAGCGCATGCGGGAACGGTAGACGGCGGTCCCGGGGTGGTGCGGGCTAGGCGGGACCGACGGTCACCGGGATGCCGTTGAGGACACCGTTGCCGGACAGGGGGTCCACCACCTGGTCGTCGGTGAGCACGTTGCTGTTGACCCCTGGCCGCTTGGAGGCCACCGCCAACCCGGTGCCGGGGAGGTCGTGGCCCCAGCCATGGGGGAGGCTGACGACGCCGGCCATGATGGCGTCGGTGACCTCGACGGGAGCCTCGACGCTGCCCACCCGGGAGGTCACCCGGGCCCGCCCGTCGGGGGTCAGGCCCCACCGGGCTGCGTCATCGGGGTGGACCTGCAGGGTGCATCGCTCCTTGCCCTTCACGAGCACCTCGAGGTTGTGCATCCATGAGTTGTTGGAGCGGAGCTGGCGGCGGCCGACCAGCACCGGGCCGTCGTGGGCCCAGCGTCCGAGGGCCCGGCGCAGGCGCTCCGCGTCGGCGAGGAGCTCGGAGGGGGCGAGCTCGACCTTCCCCGACGGGGTGCGGAGCACGTCCGGGACCCGAGGTTGCAGCGGTCCGAGGTCGATGCCGTGCGGATGGGCGGCGAGCAGGTCCAGGGTCAGGCCGTCGGGCCGGGTACCGAACGCGTCGCCCCACGGCCCGGCCCGGAGCAGGAAGTCGAGCATCCGGTCCGGGCCGCGACGGCCGGACCGCGACAGGGCCCCCAGGATCTCCTCGGCGTCCCGGCCGGTGATCCGGGAGTGCGGCGACGCGACGGCCCGGGACACCGTGGCGGCGACCAGGGCGTCGTCATCGGCGTGTGGATCGGTCCGGGTCCCCCGCCCGGCCGCCACCGCGGCGAGCCGCAGGAGGATCTCCCACTCCGTCGGCTGGCCGGGGTCGGGCTCGAGGGTGGGGGGCGACCAGTTGGCCACGTTGCGGACGGCCAGGCGGTAGAGCAGGACGTCGAAGTGGCTCCGGGCAAGCGGCGACGGGGGCGGGAGGATCACGTGGGCGTGGCGGGTGGTCTCGTTGAGGTAGCAGTCCACGCTGACCACGCAATCGAGCCCAGCCAGCGCCAGGTCGAGGCGGGTGCTGTGCTGCGTCGAGAGGACGGGGTTGCCGGCGACCGTGACCAGGGCCCGGAGGCGCTCGCCCTCCGGGCCCGGCGTGTCGAGCTCCTCGGCCAGGGTCGCGACCGGGAACTCCCCGAGCACGCTCGGAAGCCCGCGCACCCGGGTGCGGCGGGCCCCGCCCAGGCGCACGCCCCGCCCGGTCAGCGGCGCCCCTTCGGTGTTGGGGCTCCCGCCAGCGGGAAGGGGGAACATCGCGCCCCCGACCCGGTCGAGGTTCCCCGTGAGGGCGTTGAGGACGTCGACCAGCCAGCTGGCCATCGTCCCGAACTCCTGGGTGCACGTGCCGATCCGACCGTAGACGGCGGCCCGCGGCGCAGCGGCCAGCTCGCGGGCCAGGTGGCGGACGGTCGCGGCGTCGACGCCGCAGTCGGGCGCCACCACCTCGGGCCCGAACCCGTCGGCGAGCCGACGGATCTCCTCCACGCCGGCGACGTGGTCGACCACGTCGCCGAGGTCGACCAGCCCCTCGACGAAGAGCGTGTGCAGCATCCCCAGCAGGAGGAGGGCGTCGGTGCCAGGACGGACGGCGACGTGCTCGTCGGCCTCGTCGGCGGTCGGGGAGCGGCGGGGATCGACGACCACGAGCTTCCCGCCCCGGGCCCGCAGGGCACGCAGGCGCCCGGGCAGGTCGGGCGCGGTGAGCAGGCTGCCGTTGGACGAGAAGGGGTCGGCGCCCAGGACGAGCAGATGGTCGGTGCGGTCCACGTCGGGCACCGGGACGCTGATGGCGGTGCCGAACATCAGGCCGGCGGCCACCTGCTTGGGCATCTGGTCGACGGTGCTGGCCGAGTAGCGGTAGGCCGTGCCGAGGGCGGCGACGAGGTGGCGGCCGTAGAGCATGAGCGACAGGTTGTGGGCGCCCGGGTTGCCCTGATAGATGGCAACGGCATCGCGGCCGTGGGCCTCGATGACGGGCAGGAGGCGGCGCTCGACCTCCTCGAAGGCCTCGTCCCAGCCGACCTCGTGCCACCCGTCGTCCCGACGGACCCTGGGGGCACGCAGCCGGTCGGGGTCGTCGTGGAGCTGGCGCAGCGTCGAGCCCTTGGGGCAGAGGTAGCCGTGGCTGAACACGTCCTCCCGGTCGCCGCGGATGCGGACCACCTCGCCGTGGCGGACGGTGACCTCCAGCCCGCAGGTCGCCTCGCAGAGCGGGCAGGTCCGGAAGGACACGGTCGTGGCGTCGGCGGTCATGCTGGTCCCCCTGGTGAGCCCCCGGGTGGGACCGACGCTACCCGCCCGGCTACGACGGAGCGTCGGCCAGGGCGAGTGCGGCCTCGAGGAAGGCGACGTGGGCGGCGCTGGCCGGGCGGTTGCCGAGCGGGTGTCCGGTCGCGGCGTCGACGGATTCCGGCAGCAGGTGGAGGGGCCCGGCCAGGGCCACCGTCGACTCCATCCGCTGGTGGGCCTCGTCCCAGCGCCCTGCCAGGGCGAGGGCGCGGGTCAGCCAGAGGGTCGCCGTGACCGACGGGGGCTCGGTGCCGGCCAAGCCGTCGTCGAGCTCCGGGGGATAGGGGTGGAGCCACGGGCCGTGGCCCAGCATCGCCACGATCCGGGTCAGCGTGGCGTGCACGACCGGGTCGCCCGGCGGCCAGGGGCCCCATGCGGCGATCCGGACGAGCGCGGCGTCGACCGGGCCGTCGAGGAGGCCGGAACCCCCGACGGCCGCTCGCAGGACGCCCCCGGGTCCGACCCCCGACCCGAGCAGCCAGCGCTCGATGTCCCCGGCGGCGGCGTGCCAGCCCGGGGCGTCGAGATCCAGGGGCCGGCGGCGGCGGGCCTCGGCGGCGACGGCGACGAGGGCGGCCCGGGCCGCGAGTCGTGCCGCCGTCCATCCCAGGGCCGGCCCCCGGAGATCCCAGACGGACGCGTCGGGCGCCGTCCAGTGGTCCGCCAGCCAGTCGGCGTGGGCGACAACCCGGTCCCAGCGGGCCAGGACGGCCGCGCCCGCCGGGCCGGCCGCGAGCCGGGCGGCCGCGCCGAGGGCGGCTGCGCCCGGCTCGGCTGAGGGGCGGTCGGGGGCATCGCTCCCGCACATCACGGGCTGGGATCGGCGCCACCCGGCCAGCGTGCTGCGGTGCGCTTCCGAGGGAGGCGCACCGCCATCGGGGTCCAGGCAGGCGGGCAGCGGCGGCTCGTGGTCGAGGGCGGCGACCAGCCAGCGCAGCGCGGCATCGGCCTCCTCCGTCAGGCCCGAAGCCATGGATGCCCGGGCCCAGGCGGCGGCGGTGACCGGCCACACGAGGCGGCCGTCGGTGTTGCGCTCGCCCCCCACGACCCGCGGCAGCGACGTCGTCGGCGCGCCGACGGGGGCGCCCGCCGCGCCGGCCAGGGCCCGGACGACGAGGGCGCTTCGCGTGGCGGGGGGTCCGTACCGGCCGGTCACCGCCACCGAGTCGGCCACGCGCCGCCAGGCGGTCGCCGTCCGGTCCGCCAGCCGGGCGGCGGCGCCCGGCGACAGCGGCCCGCCGGCCCGGCCCGGGGGGTCGACGGTCACCACCAGCTCCTCGCCCGTGTCCAGCCGGACCCCCGCCGTCGCGGCCAGCCGACGCCGGGCGCGGGCCGGTGCCGGGGGCGGGACCGACGCAACGGTCATGGGCAGCCCGCATCGCACGAGGGCGCCATCGAACGCGACGCCCTCGTCCCACACCGAGACGTCCCGTGCCAGGCCGCCGCCCGCGGCCCCGGGGATCACCTCGACGACCACGTCGGCGGGGCCGCGCAGGACCCGCAGGCGTCGGACGAGCCGGCCCGATGCCGTCCCGCCGTCCCAGGGGATCAGGTCCTCGACCTCGACCAGCGACTCGGGGCCGGGGAGGAGCGTGCGCAGCACCAGGGTGCCGGGGACGTAGCGCTGGGTGCCGACCGGCGGCCGGCCGGGGGTCTGCGGACCGACGCGGACGCAGGCGCCGGCCGGGTCCAGGAGGCGGGTGAGGAGCGGCTCGGCGTCGAAGCGAACCGGGCACCACCAGTCGACCGTGCCGTCGGCGGCCACCAGCGCAGCCGACCGGGTGTCGGCGACGAGGCCCCGGTCGCCGGCGTCGACCGGGTCGCCACCCCCAATCGTCAGGCCCGGACCCCGAGCAGGAGGACGGTCAGCTGCCCGTTGGGGGCGTCATAGCTGATGGGGTCGGGTCCGGCCCTGCGGCCGAGCAGGGCCTTGCCGAGCGGGCTGTTGGTGGAGATCACCGCCAGGTCGTCGCGGCGCTCCTCGACCGAGCCGACCAGGTACTCCTCGGCGTCGTCGTCCTCGTCGCCCTCGTACTTCATCCTCACGATCGAGCCGCTCGCCACCACCTCCGGGTCGGCGACCTCGTCGGTCACGACCGCGTCCTTCAGGAGCCCCTCCAGCTGGCGGATGCGCGTCTCCATGTGGCCCTGGGAATCCTTGGCGGCGTGGTAGTCGCCGTTCTCGGAGAGGTCGCCGAGGGCCCGTGCCTCCTCGATCTTCCGGGCGATCTCGACCCGGCCGCGGGTCGTGAGGTCATCGAGCTCGGCGGCCAGCCGTTCGTAGGCGGCGCGAGACAACGTCGTCGGCATGACCAGCCAACATACCCGGACCGTCACCGGGCCATCGCCGGCCCGGCGCCCGGCAGGGGCCCGTCGGCCGACGGCGGGGCGCCCGTCAGTTGACGCCGACCGCCCGGTCCGGTTCACTGGTCGTGCTGTGACCACTTCTCTCGCCGCGCCGCTTGTCGCCACCGTCGTAGTCATTCCGTAGCGCACGCCGCTCCGGCGTGCGCTGCTCCGACCGTCCACGAACGTGGGCGGTTTTTTGTTGCCTGAATTCTCGAGCTCCGCTCCCGAGACCCGAGGAACCGACCTCATGACCCACCGGATCGCCGTCATCGGAGGTGACGGCATCGGCCCCGAGGTGGTGGCCGAGGCCATCAAGGTGGCGCGCGCCACCGGCGTGCCCCTCGAGACCACCGACTACGAGCTCGGTGCGGCCCGCTTCGTCCGTACCGGCGAGGTCCTGCCCGACACCGTCCTCGAGGAGCTGCGGGGCTTCGACGCCATCCTGCTGGGCGCGGTCGGGGCGGCCATCGGCTCGACCGAGGTCCCGCCCGGCATCATCGAGCGTGGCCTCCTGCTCCGTCTCCGCTTCGAGCTGGACCTCTACGTCAACCTCCGGCCGTTCCAGGCGATGGGCACGGGCCACGGCGATGTCGAGTTGCTCGTGGTGCGGGAGGGGACGGAGGGCAGCTACGCCGGCGAGGGCGGCTTCCTCCGCAAGGGCACGCCCCACGAGGTGGCCACCCAGGGCTCGGTCAACACCCGCTTCGGCGTCGAACGCTGCGTCCGGTACGCGTACGCCCTCGCCCGGAGCCGCCCCCGCCGGCACCTGACCCTGGTGCACAAGACGAACGTCCTCACCTTCGCCGGCGACCTGTGGCAGCGGACCTTCGAGGAGGTCGGTGCGACGTTCCCCGAGGTGACGACCGCGTACAACCACGTCGACGCGGCCTGCATCTACCTCCACGACCAGCCGGGCCGCTATGACGTGATGGTGACCGACAACCTGTTCGGCGACATCCTGACCGACCTCGCCGGCGCGGTGGCCGGTGGGATCGGACTGGCCCCGTCGGCGAACCTGAACCCGGACCGGACAGGGCCGTCGCTGTTCGAGCCCGTGCACGGGTCGGCGCACGACATCGCCCGCACGGGCAGGGCGAACCCGGTGGCGGCCGTCCGCTCGGCCGGGATGATGCTCGAGTTCCTGGGCGAGACCGACGCGGCCGCCCGCATCACCGGGGCGGTGAGCGGGTGGCTCGCCGATCCCGACCCCTCCCTGTCCACGTCCGCCATCGGCGACCGCATCGCAGAAAGGGTCTGACCATGCCCATCACCCCCTCGAAGGTCATCTGGATGGACGGCGAGCTGGTGCCCTGGGACGAGGCCCGGGTTCACGTCCTGACCCACACCCTCCACTACGGGTGCGGGGTCTTCGAGGGGATCCGCGCCTACGAGACCGCCGACGGACCGGGTGTCTTCCGCCTGACCGACCACATGGTGCGGCTCTACCACTCGGCCCGGATCTTCATGATCGACATCCCCTTCCCAATCGACGAACTGATCGGGGCGGTCAAGCAGACGGTGGCGGCCAACGAGCTGCCCTCCTGCTACATCCGCCCCATCGTCTACCTCGGCTACGGCGAGATGGGCCTCAATCCGCTGCCGTGCCCGGTGAACGTCTCGATCGCCGTGTGGCCCTGGGGGTCCTACCTCGGCGACGAGGGTGTGGCAAACGGCGTGCGGATGAAGATCAGCTCGTGGCAGCGGCACGACCCCAACGCCATGCCCCCGGCGGCCAAGGGCACCGGGATGTACATCAACTCGTCCATGGCCAAGATCGAGGCCCTCAAGTCCGGCTACGACGAGGCGATCCTGTTGTCACCTCAGGGGTACGTCTCGGAGTGCACGGGCGAGAACCTCTTCGTCGTGAAGAAGGGTCGGATCATCACCCCGCCGTCGTCCGCCGGCGCGCTGGAGGGCATCACGCAGAGCTCGGTCATGACCATCGCCCGCGACGAGGGCTTCGACGTGGAGGTCGGCAACCTCCTGCGAAGCGACCTCTACACCGCAGAGGAGGCGTTCCTGTCCGGCACCGCGGCCGAGGTCGTGCCGATCCGCTCGGTCGACGACCGGCTGGTCGGCACCGGTGAGCCGGGACCGGTGAGCCGCCGCATCCAGGAGGTCTACTTCGCCGCCGTGCGCGGTCAGGTCGACCGCTACAAGGACTGGGTCGAGCATGTCCGCTGACGACACGGGGGCCGGCCGCCGTGACGCCCGGCTTCCGGCAGCAGTCGAGGTCTTCGACACCACGCTGCGCGACGGGTCCCAGCGGGAGGGCCTCTCGCTCACCGTGGAGGACAAGCTCCGGATCGCCGAGCAGCTCGACCACCTCGGCGTCGCCTACATCGAGGGCGGCTGGCCGGGCGCCAACCCCAAGGACGACGAGTTCTTCGCCCGGGCGGTCGGCGGCGAGCTCGACCTGCGCACCTCCACGCTCGTGGCGTTCGGCTCCACCCGGCGGGCCCGGGGCCACGCCGAGACCGACCCCACCCTCGCCCGGCTGCTGGCGGCGGACACCGGGGTCGTGTGCATCGTGGCCAAGTCGGCGCCGTACCACGTGACCGAGACCCTGCTCACGACCCTGGACGAGGGCGTGCACATGGTCGAGGACTCGGTGCGCTTCCTCGCGGCCCAGGGCCGGCGGGTGTTCGTGGACTGCGAGCACTTCTTCGACGGGTGGAAGGACGACCCGTCCTTCAGCCGCCGGGTCCTCGAGGCGGCCGCGCGGGCCGGCGCCGAGGTCCTGGTCCTGTGCGACACCAACGGCGGGACGCTGCCCCACGAGGCGTCGGAGATCGTGGGCGAGGTGGTCGCCTTCGTCGACGGGCTCCACCTCGACCTGTCCGACGGCCGGTCCCGCCCCCGGGTGGGTCTTCACTTCCACAACGACAGCGGGGTGGCGGTGGCCAACACCCTGGCGGGGGTGCGCCAGGGGGCGACCCACGTCCAGGGATGCGTCAACGGCTACGGCGAGCGGACGGGCAACGCCAACCTCACCACGATCATCCCTGATCTCGAGCTCAAGATGGGCGTGCGGGCCGTGCCCGAGGGCCGTCTCGAGCGGCTCACCGCCGTTGCCCATCACGTGGCCGAGCTCGTGAACCTGGCCCCCGACCCGCAGGCCCCGTTCGTCGGCGCGTCAGCCTTCGCCCACAAGGCGGGGCTCCACGTGTCGGCCATCGCCCGCCGGCCGGACGCCTACGAGCACATCAGCCCGGACGCGGTCGGCAACGGCACCCGCTTCGTCGTCAGCGAGCTCGCCGGGAAGTCGACGCTCCAGCTCAAGGCGGCCGAGCTCGGCCTGGAGCTCGACTCCGACGCGCTCACCCACGTCCTCGAGGATCTCAAGGAGCTCGAGCACCGCGGCTACCACTTCGAAGCGGCCGACGGCTCGCTCGAGCTGCTCCTCCGCCAGGCGACCGGCTGGAAGCAGGACTGGTTCCGGCTGGAGTCGTTCCGGGTCATCACCGAGGAGCGGCAGGGGGAGGTGGTCACCGAGGCCACCATCAAGGTCCACGTCGGCGACGAGCGGGTCCTGGCCGTCGCCGAGGGGAACGGGCCGGTCAACGCCCTCGACGCAGCGCTCCGCCAGGCCGTCGGCGGGGCCTACCCGGAGCTGGCCCGGGTCCACCTCACCGACTACCGGGTCCGGGTCCTCGACACCAGCTCGGGCACCGGGGCCGTCACCCGTGTCCTGCTGGACTCGACGGACGGGGAGCGCACCTGGTCGACCATCGGCGTCTCGGACAACATCATCGAGGCGTCCTGGCAGGCCCTCGCCGACTCGATCGTCTACGGGCTGCTCCGGAGCCGCCCGGGTGCGGCGCCGACGCCGACGCCAGGGTCACCGGGGTCGACGGTGCCGGGCGCGTAGCCCGCCTCGGTAGGCTGCGGCCCATGGCCCAGCCCGAGTACGTCCCCGTCGCCCTGCGTGACCGCGTGCGGGTCAGCGAGCGCCTGCCGACGCCCGACGCGTGGTGGCCCGACCGGGTCGGGGAGCTGCGCCAGCAGGGGGGCCAGCCCGCCGGGCCGCGGCTCGGCACCGCCGGGCCCGACCAGGGCTACGCGCTGAAGCTGGCCCAGCTGATGACGGACCGGCTGGTGCTGGGGCCGCATGACCATGTGGAGGACGCGGTCACCGGCTGCCTGGGAGTCGCCCTGCGGCGGGCCGCCTGCTACGGGCGCGCCCCGGTGATCCACGATCTGGAGCTCGCCTTCGCGGTGTGGGGCTTCCTCGCCGGCGCCCCCGAGGACCTGGTCGCCTTCCGTCGCCCGCTCTTCGACGGCGCGGCCCATCACTACGGCGACCAGCGCGCCATCGCCGACCGGGTCCCCGAGTCGACGCTGCGGCTCGGGGCCGATGAGGTCGAGGGCCGACTGGGCGGCGGCGGATGGCGCCTCCTGCTCGGGCTCGAGGGCGACGACCCGCCCGCCTCGGCCTGAGGGCCGCGGGCGGACCGGCTCCCCGGCGGTTCACGCCCGCTCGGCCGGACCCGGCGGCAGCTCGAGCCCCCATCCACCAGGGGATGCTCGTGGGTATGCGGGCCTGGTCGGCCGGCAGGAGGGCTGGGGTCGGCACCGTCCCAATCCTTCCGTGACGCCGACCGGGTCAGCCTCCGCGGAGGCGCCAACCCTGCTCGGTACAGTCGGGGCGGTGAGCGACGCCCGGCACCTGGTGATCTGCGTCGTGATCGTGCTCCTGGCGGTGCCCGCGGCCGCGGGCGCCTTCTGGGTGGCTCGCGGCACGGGCTTCGCAGCGCCCGTGTGCGGGGACCGCCCCGGGCGCCGCTACCCGTCGAACTGCACCCTGCCGGCGCCGTTCGGGTCGGGCGCCCCACCCACCACCAGCGCGTTCCAGCCCTAGCCGGCCACGGCCCTGGCCGCGGACCCCTCCGGTGCCGGACGTCACGTTCGCCGGCGCACCGGGGGTGATGCCGCGCTCAGGTGTGCAGCTCGACGGGGTGTCCCTCGAAGCCCTCGATGGCGTCTGCGGCCGCGTGCACCAGCTGGTGGCTCAGATCGGCCAGCGCCCGGGCCGCAGCGAGCTCCTCGCCGACGGCGGGGATGTCGGGGTCCGCCGGGTTGCGCCGGGACCGCCCCCATCCCGCGTACTGACGCTCACCCGCCCGCAGACGGACGTCGGCCCGCGTCCGGTCCTCGTCCTCCGTGAACATGATCTCCACCGTCCAGACACGCGCCTCACCCATCACGCACCCCCAGATCTGTCGCTCGGAGATGACGGTAGGCCGAAGGGGTGGGCGGCGATAGGGCCAAAGGGCATGACCGCGGCCACGGCCGGCAGGGTCCTGACCGCCGGCCGGACCGCTAGAGGCGAAAGCCTCTGGTAGCCACGGCGTGCCGGTGTGACGATGCTGGAGGAGGAGACCATGCGCCAGGGCCTGAGGAGATCATGCGTCGGGGCCTGAGGATCGGCCGGATCGGCGGGATCGACATCTCGGTCGACTGGAGCCTGCTCGCGATCTTCTGGCTCGTGGCGTGGAGCCTGGCCGTGGGGCAGTTCCCGGCCGAGGTGCCCCGACGCAGCACCGGTGCCTACTGGGCGGCAGGGATCGCGGCCGCCTGCGCGTTCATCCTCAGCCTGCTCGCCCACGAGCTGGCCCATGCCCGCGTGGCGCGCCGCGCCGGGCTCCAGGTCAGGGGCATCGTGCTGTGGGTCCTCGGCGGCGTCACGGAGATGTCCGGCGAGGCCCCGACGGCCGAGGTCGAGTTCCGCGTCGCGGTGGTCGGTCCGTTGACGAGCCTGGCCCTCGGGGCCTCGCTCGGCCTTGTCACCATCGCCCTTCACCTGCTCGGTGCGGGCGCGCTGGGGGTGGCCGCCTGCGGCTGGCTGGCCCTGATCAACGGCCTGCTCGGCCTGTTCAACCTCGCGCCGGCCCTCCCGCTGGACGGTGGCCGCGTCCTGCGGGCGTGGTTGTGGCGACGCAGCGGCGATCCGCTCGGGGCCACCGTCAGGTCGGCCCGCATCGGCCACCGGTTCGGGGTCGCCCTGGTCGCCATCGGGTGGGTGGGCTTCGTGCTGGGAGCGGGCCTCGGGGGGCTGTGGTTGGCGTTCATCGGGTTGTTCATCCTGACCGCGGCGCGCACCGAGGGGAGCCGGGCGGCTCAACAGCTCCTGTTGCGGGGTGTGCTCGTGCGCGACGTGATGACGCCGGACCCGGTCGTGGCTCCCGACTCGGTGACCGTCCAGGAGCTCATCGACGGCTGGGCGATCCCCCACCGGTGCACGACCTTCCCGCTGGCCGGACCCGGCGGCGCGATCACCGGCCTCGTGACCCTGGCCGAGATCCAGCGGGTCCCCCCGGCGACGCGGCCCGGGGTGCGGGCCATCGACGTCGCGACCCCCCGGGCGCTCGTGGTCGTCTGCAGCCCCGACGACGCGCTGGTGGAGGTCCTGACGCGACTGGCTCCCTCACCCGACCAACGGGCCCTGGTCATGGACCGCGGCGCGCTGGTCGGCATCGTCTCCCCGTCCGACGTGGCCCGCGCCGCCGATCGGGCCGTCCTCGCCCGCCGGGCCTGACCTCGCCGTGCGCGGGCCCCACCGCATCGCCGGAGGTGTCCGATGAACAGGATCGTCGTTTGTGTCTCGGTGTCCCATGGGAACACCGCCCGCGTCGCCGACGCGATCGCGGGGGAGCTCGACGCCGAGGTCCTCGAGCCCGAGGCGGTGGACCCGGCGAGGCTCGCCAGGGCCGAGCTGGTGGGGTTCGGCTCCGGGATCTTCGGCATGGCCTTCCACCCGCGGCTGCAGCGCTTCGTGGCCGACCTGGCCCCGGTGGAGCCGGGGACCCCGGCGTTCGTGTACTGCACCAGCGGCGCGCCGGAGCTGCCGTTCTGGCGGTACCGACGGCGGATGGCCGAGCTGCTGGCGTCCAAGGGATTCGACGTCGTCGGGACGTTCGCGTGCCGCGGCTTCGACACCTGGTTGCCCCTGCGCCTGATCGGCGGGCTCAACCGCGGGCGCCCCGCCGAGGCCGACCTTGCGGCCGCGCGGGCCTTCGCCGGGGACCTGCGGGCGCGGCTCGGGACGCGTCCCACAGGCCGTGCCCGGTCGTCCGGGAGCGGCACGCCCCGCGCCCGGAGGGCTACGCCGGGGTGATGACGCCGTAGTGCCCGTCGTAGCGGCGATAGACGACGGCGCCGCGTCCGGTCGTGGCCTCGGCGAAGAAGACGAACCGCTCACCGCCGGAGTCGAGCCGCTCGATGGCCTCCCCGAGGGTCAGCTGCGGAGACGCCGTGCCGGTGAGCTGGAGGGGTACCGCCGTGGGACCCGGGTCGGCCGGGCTCGGGTTGAGCCGCGTCAACCGGTACGTACCGTCGGCGGTTCGGTCGAGGAGGCTGTCCTGGCCGCTGGCGAGGTCCTCGAACAGGTAGAAGTCGAAGTCGAGCTGGTCCATGTCGAACGCCGCCTCGTCGGGCGTGAGCTCGTCGGTCGCGAACGTCTTGTGGCGGACCAGCTGGCGATCCTCGGCCGGGCGGTCGAAGTAGTCGGGGCGGACGGCGGGGAGGTCCCGGTGTCGCCACTCGCCGGGCTCGGGGACGGCCGCGGACCGGCGCTCGGCCTCCCGGCGCTCGCGGCGGTGTTCGAGCTTGTCGAGCAGACGGCGCTGGAGCAGATCGATCGCCTCACGCAGCTCGTGGGCCGCGACGTGGGCGCGCACCGCCTCGCCGTTCACGTCGAGGGTGGCCTGGGCGATCGCCGGGCGGGCCCGCGCGGGGTCCGGGGCGTGCGTGAGCTTGATCCTCGCGGCCAGCACGGGCTCGTCGATCATCCGTGTCAGGTGGATGATGCGTTCACGCGCGTAGGCGACGGCGTCGTCGTGGACGTCACCCCGGGTGACCAGCTCGGTGGTGAGTGGGCCGTGTGCGCCCTCGACCACGACCGTCCGGGCCGCGGGGGGCGTCTCGTCGACCCACTGCTCGGCGATCTGACCGTGCTCGATCCGGCAGTGCGCTGACCAGCCGGGATCGTCGGGACCCTCGGCCGCCCAGCTCACGAGCACAGTCCCGGCCTCGCCGCGGACATCGGGGATCCGCCGGCTGCCACGGACCGGGACCGCCCCCAGGTAGGCGTGAAGCCTCGAGCGCCCCGCCACCGCGTCCCCCTCCGCGTGGACGACGGCCGTCGGGGAGTAGAGCAGCAGGGCCTCGTCCACGTCGCCGTCCGCCACCCGCCGTGCCCAGGCCCGAGCCACCTCGAGCGGGTGCGCGGCGAGGGCCAGGCCGGTCTCGGGATGCGGGTGGGCGAACGGCGCTGCCCCCTTGGTGTCGGGTCGGTGGGCGCCGGCGAGGGTCCCGAACCGGCCCTGGCGTGGCGACACCCGGGTGCCCCGGCGCAACCGGACGGCGACGGCCGCCTCGACGCCCTCGTCACGCCGGATGTCGAAATGGACGCGGGCTCCGGCGCGGCGGGCGGCCGGTTCGACCTCGGCGCCCGCCGCTCGGAAGACGTGGCCGCCACGGACGATCGCGGCATCGCCGGTCCCGGCATCGAACCACTGGACGACTCCGTCGGGCACGTCGACCTCCTCTCCGTCGAGCCTTCATCCGCCGGGATCGACCGGCGACGTCCGGCTCAGAACCGCTCGATGGCGCCGATCCGGCCGAAGGCGGCGAGCTCGTCGCCGTCACAGAACCTGATCGTCGCGTGCTGGGCGAACGCCTCTTCGACCGCGACCTCGACGACGTCGTCGAGGTCGTCCGCCGTCGTGCCGCACAGCGGGCACTGCCGTGTGGCGACACCGACGTGGCCGCAGGCGGGACAGCGCGCCCCCGGCGCCTCGAAGCCCCTCGAGATCAGCAGGGTCCCCACCCGTCGGGCGGCGAGCGCGTCGAGCGTCGCCGGGAGGCCCGTCACCCCGCCGCGCCCGCCGGCGGCCCGCTGGCGCAGCTCCTCGACGACGCCGGCCTCCTCGAGGCGATCGACCTCGCGGAGGACGTCGAGGGCTTCGCGGCCCACGTCGGCCTTGGAGGCCGACATCGACACCGTCACGGTCCCGACCACGCGCCGGGCCACGTCCGCCGCCAGCGTGCTGCGGAGCTCGGCGACCGAATCGACGGGGCCGCCGAGGATGACCCGGTCGGCCGGCCAGTGCTGCAGTTCCTCGGCGACCGCGCCGGCGACGCGGCGGACGTGCTGGCGCGCCGCCTCCTCCCGCTGGCGCTCGAAGCTCCCGAGCTCGACATCGGTGTCGACCTGCCGGGGCGGCTCGTCGAGCGGCCCGGCCTGCTCGTGCACCCCGCCGAGCTCGAGGCGCAGCAGGCGGGACCCGCGGCGGTCGACGAGCACCACCAGCGACCGATCCCGGTCGTCGAGGGTGCCGATCAGCTGCCCGATGCTGGCGGTGGCCGCCACGCTCACCTGGTCGCGGACCGGACGGGGAAGGAGCAGCGGCTCGAAGAGGCCCTTGCGGTCGTTCGAGAAGATGGCGACTCCCCGGGCAGCGGCCCGGTCGATCCCGGCGGCCAACCAGCTCTGGATGCGGGCGAGGTCCGCTTCGACGGCGGCGGCGGCCGGCACGCCCTTCGCCGCCGCCCGTTGACGGGCGAGGCGCACCAGGTGTCCGAGATTGGCCTCGTAGTCCGTCGGGCGGGGGTAGCGGCGACCGTCCACGTCGAGGTACAGGCTCGTCACCAGCGGGTCGCCGTGCCACCCGGCCAACTCCCGCACCACGGATGCATCGAGCACCGGTCTTCCTCCTTGTGAATTCGCCGGCCGCCGATCTCGCCGGCCGGCTGTCCGCGGCATCACGTCCCGGTGTGCCCGGCGGACCCCCGTCCCGGTGGGCGGCCCGGCGTCGGTCACCACCCGCCCGTGACGGCCCACCCCGCCTGGCGAGCGGTGGACGCCGACCCGTCGGGCTCGGGTTCCACCACCGGGACCGTCATGCCTTCGATCATGGGCGCGCCCGGGCCCGCCGACCAGGGCCGTTCGTCCCATCCCTGCCGGGCATTCGTCGCCGTCGCCCGGCCATGGCCCCCGCCCCGCCTGCCCAGCACCGTCCCGCGGGCTACCGGGGGCCACTGGGGACCGGCTGCGCTCATCCCTTGACCACGCCGATCGGCCGGAGCCGGGCGACCCGACGGGCGAGGCCCGCCTGCTCGCACACCGCGACGACCTCGTCGACGTCCTTGTAGGCGAGGGGGGCCTCCTCGGCCAGGCCCCGCTGCGAGTGCGCCCGCACCTCGACCCCGGCGTCCAGGAGCTGGCTGCGGAGGGCGGGGGCCTGCACGGCGCGGACGGCGGCGTGCCGGCTCATCGTCCGACCCGCCCCGTGGCAGGCGGAGTGGAAGGCGCCCCCGCCCGCGACCCCGGCGAGGACGTACGAGGCCGTGCCCATGGACCCCGGGACGAGGACCGGCTGACCGGTGGCGCGGAGGTCGTCCGGCAGGTCGGGGTGGCCGGGGGGCAGGGCCCGGGTCGCGCCCTTGCGGTGCACGCAGACGAGCAGCCGGCGTCCTCCGACGACGTGCCACTCGAGCTTGGCGAGGTTGTGCGAGACGTCGTAGAGCAGGTCGAGCCGTCCGTTCCCCAGGACCGTCTCGAAGGCCCGGCGGGTGGCCACGGTCAGGAGCTGGCGGTTGGCGCGGCCGTAGTTGGCGGCGGCGGCCATGGCGCACAGGTACGCGGCCCCCTCGGGCGACGCCACGGGGGCGCAGGCCAGCTGCCGGTCGGGGACGCTGATGCCCCACCGCTCCATGCCGGCGAGCATGGTGCGGACGTGGTCGGAGCAGATCTGGTGGCCGAGGCCCCTCGAGCCGCAGTGGATCATCACGCACACCTGGCCGGCGCGGAGGCCGAAGGCCGCGCCAACCGCCGCGTCGAGCACGGCGTCCACGACCTGGACCTCGAGGAAGTGGTTGCCCGAGCCCAGGCTCCCGACCTGGTGGAGGCCTCGCTCCCGGGCCCGCTGGCTCACCGCCGCCGGATCGGCGCCCTGGAGGACACCGCCGTCCTCGCAGCGCTCGAGGTCCCGTGCGACCCCGTAGCCGCGCTCGACCAGCCAGGGTGAGCCGGTTCCGAGGAGGGAGGTGAGCTCCGCATCGTCCACGTCGAGGACACCCCCGGCGCCGAGCCCGCTCGGGACGCCACCGTCGAGCGCGTCCATGAGGCGGGGGAGGGCGGGGGCGACCTCGGCGAGCGTGCGATCCGAGACGAGGAGCCGGACGCCACACGAGATGTCGAATCCGACGCCGCCGGGCGAGACCACCCCGCCCGCCTCCACGTCCGTCGCCGCCACGCCGCCGATCGGGAACCCGTAGCCCAGGTGCACGTCGGGCATGGCGTAGGAGGCCTCGACGATGCCGGGGAGGCTGGCGACGTTCACGACCTGTCGCAGCGACTGGTCGGACCTCACCCCGGCCAGCAGCCTGGCCGAGAGGAACACCACGCCGGGGACCCGCATGGCCCCGAAGCGCTCGATCCTCCAGCGGACCGGTGTCTCCTCGACGAGGTCGAGCGGAACGGCCACCGTCGCCGATCCCCGCGGCCCCGCCCGTCGGGCGCCCTTCCTCCGGTCAGACATCGATCGTCGCCCGGGTCACCCAGCTCGGTCCCTCCCGGGCGAACGAGAGGTCCCCGTAGGACACCGCCTTGGCCGCGGCGCCGGTCGTCTGCACGCCGTGCACGGAGACGAGTCCGAGGGTGCCGCGCAGCCGGGCGTCGGTCGCGTCGTCCACCCGGCAGGCGCAGGGAACCTGTCCCCGCACCTCGACCACGAAGATCACCTCCTCGAGCAGCAGCACCACGAGCTCGTCGTCGGGCGCGGGGCCGAGCTCGAACGGGAGCCAGTCGGTGGGCGGGAAGGAGGCCGCGTCGCTGAAGGTGTCCACGAGCGCGGCGACGGCCTCCTCGAAGCAGCCCTCCCGGGTCGGGGCCCAGGCTTCGATCACGAGGTCGGCGGTGTGGGGGAGCGTCCGGTGCCCACGCTCGTCACGTGGGGTCCGGACCCGACCCGGCATCAGGCGCTCAGGGCGAGCAGCTCGTCCATCCCGGCCTCGATGCCCCGGCAGAGCACGTCGAGGTCAGGCGTGGTGTCGTGGTCGCCGGTCACCCCGAAGTTGACCTGCCCGTCGTAGGAGAAGATGGCCACGCCGATCCGGACCTGTCCCGCGAGGGGCACGTACGGGTAGGCCTTCAGCATCCGCCGTCCGGCGGCGTAGAGCGGCGCCTGGGGTCCCGGCACGTTGGTGGTGACCGTGTTGATGTTGCGTTGGGCCATGCGCCCGGCCAGGCGCATGCCGAGGGCCAGCAGCATCGGTGGGGCGAACCCGGACAGCGACGTCAGGGCCTCACCGGCGATGGCCTCCTTGGATTCCTTCAGGCCCTCCATCTGGGCGGTGACGGCATGGAGCCGCTCGACCGGGTCGTCGAGCCCGACCGGCAGCTCGGCGAACATGGCCGACACCTTGTTCTCGAGCGTGCCGTCCCCGACGGCCCGTCCGGCGGCGTCCCGGGGGCGCACCGAGACAGGCACGAGGGTCCGCACGACCCGGTCGACCGGCTCGCCCCTCGACAGCAGCAGGTCACGGAAGCCCCGCGTGATGGCGGCGAGCACCACGTCGTTGAAGGTTCCGCCGTGGTGCTTGCGGACGGTCTTGATGTCGTCGACGCACGTGGACGCCCACGCATATCGCCGGTGCGGGCCGATGGGGCCGTTCAGCGTGGACACCGGCGTGGGCCTGGCCAGGCCGGCCATCGCGGACATCCCCCGGGCGACCTCGGCGAGCTGGCTGAGCGCCTGGCGCGGCACCCGAGTGGCGGCACGGACGGCCCGGAGCTGCTCGTAGGGGCTGCGGATGAGGCCGGCGATCGCGTCGGATGCCAGCTGGGCACCGGACGGCGACGGCTCGGGGCGCCAGTGGTCGGGGACGCGGCGGGAGGGGCGGGGCGAGCTGTCCATGATCACGGTCAACAGGTCGGTGCCGGATACGCCGTCGACCATGGCGTGGTGGGTCTTCGAGAGGGTCGCCCACCGCCCGTCCTCGAGGCCCTGGACGACCCAGATCTCCCAGAGCGGCTTGGTCCGGTCGAGCTGCTGGGACATCACGCGCCCGACGAGCTTGCGCAGCTCGGCCTCGCCACCGGGAGCGGGGAGCGCCGTGTGGCGGACGTGGTAGTCGAGGTTGAAGTGTGGATCGTCCACCCAGACCGGCCGGCCGAGGTCGAGCGGCACGAACCGGACGACCTGGCGGTAGCGGGGGACCAGCGGGAGCTTGCCCCGGACCATGGTCACCACGTCCTCGAACGGCGGCTCGGGGCCCTCGAAGATGGCCACCGACGCGATGTGCATGTGGCTCACGTGATCCTCGATGTGCAGGAACGACGCATCGAGTGGGCTCAGCCGGTCGACGCTCACGGGAGCACCCCCTTGGTCGGACGGGGCCATCTCTAGCACCGGCCGGCCGATGGCGCCCGCCCCGGCCGTGGCCCCCGCACCGATTCCGGGCGGCGTGCAACCGATCGGTCGGCCCCCGTCGAACATCGCGGTGACATCCCCTTCCCCCCAGGAGCGTCCCTTGCGAACCCACAAGACCCCCTTCGTCCTCGCCGCCCTCGCGGCGGCCGGCATCGTCATGGCCGCCTGCAGCAGCAGCGGGAGCAGCAGCAGCAGCGCGTCGAGCGGCGCCACCGCGACGAGCGCCGCCGCCACCTCGCAGACCATCGTCGACATCGCGGCGGCCAACCCGGACTTCACGACGCTCGTGAGCGCGGTGAAGGCGGCCGGGCTCGCCGACACCCTGTCCGGCACCGGGCCCTTCACCGTCTTCGCCCCCACCAACGAGGCGTTCGCCAAGCTCCCGGCCGGCACGCTCGACTCGCTGCTGAAGCCGGAGAACCAGCAGAAGCTGGCGGCCATCCTGAAGTACCACGTCGTGCCGGGGACCGTGATGGCCAAGGACGTGCAGTCCGGCCCGGTCAAGACCGTCAACGGGGCGTCGTTCACCGCGGCGGTCGACAGCAACGGCGTCGTGCTCACCGACGGGCAGGGGAACAAGGCCAAGGTCGTCAAGACCGACATCACGGCCTCGAACGGCGTCATCCACGTCATCGACGCGGTGCTGCTCCCGCCGAGCTCCTGAGCCACGGGTCTCCCACGGTGCGGCCACGGGGCCGGGGCTGACGGCCCCGGCCCCGTGGGTTCTCCCGTCCGGGCATGATGGCCGCCCCGACCACGCCCAGGGGGTGGCAGCCATGTCCTCGGTTCTGACCGACGAGCTCGAGCCGGGCATCGTCCAGGTGACGCTCAACCGGCCCGAGCGGCTCAACGCGCTGAGCCAGGGACTCATCGCCGAGCTGCACCGGACCTTCGAGCGGCTCGGGACGGATCGCCACGTCAGGGTGGTGATCCTGACCGGGGCCGGGCGCGGGTTCTGCGCCGGTGCCGACCTGAAGGGGGTGGAGGGGGAGCGGGGGGCGCCGGGGACCGAGGGAATGTCCGAGATCCCCCTGCTGTACCTCACGCAGGAGCACCTGGCCTCCCTGCACGAGCGCATTCACCGGCTCCGCCAGCCGGTCATCGCGGCTGTGAACGGCCCGGCCGTCGGGGGAGGCTTCGCCATGTCGCTGGCGTGCGACATCCGCGTCGCCGCACAGTCGGCGACCTTCGGCTCGGTCTTCGTGACGCTCGGGGTGTCCTCCTGCGACATGGGAACGAGCTACCTGCTCCCCCGGCTGGTCGGCGCGGCCCGCTCGGCGGAGCTGATGCTCACCGGCCGCATCTTCGACGCGGGTGAAGCCCGCGAGATGGGCCTCGTCCTCGACGTGGTGCCCGACGGCGAGGTGGTCGAGCGGGCGCTGGTCACCGCCCGGGCGATCGCCCGGAACTCCCCGCTCGCCGTCTGGATGACCAAGGAGACGATGTGGCAGACGATCGACGCGCCGAGCCTGCGTCAGGCCCTCGACCTCGAGAACCGCACCCAGATCATGTGCACGCAGACCGGCGAACTCTCGGACGCCTTCGCCGCCTTCCGTGAGGGGCGGACGCCCCGGTGGAAGCCGCTCTGAGGGCGGTCGACGGGGGCCTCACATCGGCCGTCCCTGCAGCGCGGCGAGCTCGGGCGTGACCGGGCCCATCGCCGACATGCCGGCATCGATCGGGATGACTTGGCCGACGATGAACGACGCCTTGTCCGAGCACAGGAACACGGCGAGCTCGGCGACCGCCTCGGGGGTGGTGAAGTCCGTCGTGAGCTGATGGCGTCCGATGGCGTCGAGCAGCGCGCCGGGGAAGTGGGCCCTGGCGCTCTCGCTCAGGGTCAGGCCCGGCGCGATCGCGTTGCAGCGGATCCCCTGGCGGCCGTGGGAGGTGGCGATGGACCGCGTGAGCGCGCTGACCGCCGCCTTGCAGGCGCCGTAGGCGATCCGTGACAGGTCGCCGGTTCTCTCCTGCAGCGAGGACGTGTTGAGGATCACGCCGCGTCCATGGCGGAGCATCCGTGGGATCGCGTGCTTGGCACCCAGCACGACGCTGCCCACGACGACCTCGAACTCGTAGCGCCACACGTCGACGGGGGTCGAGACGATGTCGAGATCATCGGGGTGCCCCGCAGCCGCGTTGCTGTGGAGGATGTCAATCCGACCGAAGGCCGCTTCCGTGGCGTCGAGCATCGCGACGATGTCGGCCTCCTTGGTGACGTCGGCGCCCACGGCCAGCGCTTGCCCGCCGGCGGCGGCGATCCCACGGGCGACGGCGTCGGCGCCCGCACGGTCGATGTCGACCACGGCGACCGAGGCGCCCTCGCGGGCCATTGCCCGGGCGGTGGCGGCACCGATCCCGTTCCCCGCCCCCGTCACGACCGCGACCCTGCCTTGGAGATCGGGCATCGGCGGCAACCTCCCGCCCGCCGGCGCCGGCCCGGCAACCCGACGGGTGTCGTCGATCACGGAATTCGATCAATCGAGGAGGAGCGTAGCTCGGGCCGTGTTGCCCACCCGGGGTCGCCACGCGGGACGCGGGCCCCTGGGACCAGGTCGCGGTCAGGTGAGGGCCGTCGTGCGTCGAGGGGCCGTGGCGTCGCGGGCGGAGGCGTCCCTCCTGGAGGACGCCGCCACCGTGAGCCCCGGGGGGTGGTGTCAGGACCTAGCAGGTAGTGCATCCGACCAAAGGCCTTTGGTAGGGTCGGCCGGGCACGGTGACAGGGGGGCCGGACGTGGGCGGAGTGCTCGAGGGGCTGCGGATCCTGGATCTGTCCCGGGGCATCGCCGGACCGATGGCCGGCATGCTGCTCGGCGATCAGGGCGCCTCGGTCACGAGGATCGAGCCACCCGGCGGCGATCCGTTCCGGTTCCTGTCCGGCTACCGGGTGTGGAACCGTGGCAAGCGCAGCGCGGTGATGGATCTCTCGACGGCCGAGGGCCGCCAGCGTCTCCTCTCGCTCGGGGCCGGTGCCGACGTCCTCCTGGAGAGCTACGCGCCGGGCGTGACGGCGCGCCTCGGCATCGACTACGAGGCCGTCGCAGCGCGCAACCCCCGCCTGGTGTACTGCTCGATCACGGCCTACGGCCGCGACGGACGGCACGCCGATCGACCCGGCTACGACGCGCTCGTCGCGGCCCGGACGGGCCTGCAGTGGGAGCAGCGCGGTTGGCCTGGCGGTGGCATCAACCGGCTGTGTGGGCGCGAGCCGCTGTTCGGGGACCTCGAGGTCCCCGAGGGCTGCGGCGAGGGAGCACCCAGGGACGGGCCGTTGTTCTCGTATTCGACCTGGCCGAGCCTCGCGGCCTGTTTCCTCGCCACGACGGCGATCAGCGCCGCGCTCCGGGCCCGCGAGCACACCGGCCGCGGGCAGTGGGTGGAGACCTCCCTGCTCCAGGGGGTGCTGGCGACGACCGCCGGCGCCTGGCAGCGCTGCGAGGACCCGGACGCCCCCCACTACCAGACGTGGGTGATGGACCGTCGCGCGACCAAGGGCGAGTTCGAGTGCGCCGACGGCCGGTGGGTGCACCACTGGGTCCCCAACCCGAGCTTCGTGCTCGGGGTCTCCCGGGGGGACGAGCTGGTGGTCACCGACGACATCAAGGCGCCGACCGCGGATCCCAGCCGGATCGCCACCGACCCGGAGGAGATCATCGTCCTCTGGCACTACTACCCGCTGATGGCCGAGGCGTTCCGGAAGTTCACCGCCCGCCAGTGGACGGAGGCCGGCGCCAGGGTCGGCGTGGCCCTGCAGCCGATCCGCACCCCGGAGGAGGCCCTCGCCGACCCCGATCTGCTGGCCGACGGGTGCGTGGTCGCGGTCGGGGACGCCGAGCTCGGGCCGATCCGCCAGTTCGGCCTGGCCTACCGGATGAGCGCGACGCCCGGGGAGGTCAGGAGCGGGATCGCGGCCCCCGGCGAGCACACGGCCGAGGTCGTCGCCGAGGCTGGCGCCGCGGCCGCCGCCATGGGCCGGAGCGCATGGCCCGCGGCCGCGGCCACGGGCCATGCGCTCCGCGCCCCGCTCGAGGGCGTGCGGGTGATCGATCTCGGGCTGGCGGTCGCCGGCCCGTTCGGGACCCAGGTCCTGTCCGACCTCGGCGCAGAGGTGATCAAGGTCAACACGCTGGTCGACAGGTACTGGCACGCCAACCACATCGCCTTCGCGTGCAACCGCGGCAAGCGGAGCATCTCGATGAACCTGAAGGACCCCCGGGGCCTGGTGGTGCTGCGCCGGCTGGTCGAGCGGGCCGACGTCGTCCACCACAACATGCGGTACGCCGCAGCCGAGCGCCTGGGCATCGACTACGAGTCCCTCCGGCGGGTCAACCCCTCCCTCGTGTACTGCCACACGCGAGGCTTCGACTCCGGCGCCCGTGCCGGGATGCCCGGGAACGACCAGACCGGTGCCGCGCTGGCCGGGGTCGAGTGGGAGGACGGGGGGTGCGCCGACGGCGGGCGCCCGATCTGGAGCTTGTCGTCGATGGGTGACACGGGCAACGGGTTCCTGTCGGCGATCGGCGTCATCCAGGCGCTCTACCACCGCGACCGGACGGGGGAGGGACAGTTCGTCGACACGTCCATTCTCAACGCGTGCCTGCTCAACAGCTCGTACGCGTGGATCACCGCCGACGGCACGGGAGGGGCCCGGCCTCGCCTCGACGGCAACCAGCTCGGGCTGTCGGCGCTCTACCGCCTATACCAAGCCTCCGACGGCTGGCTGTGCGTCGCGGTGGTGACGGATGACCACTGGCGCCGGCTGTGCGAGGCGCTGGGCCGCGAGGCCCCGGCCGCCGACGCCCGCTTCCGGAGCGCCGCCGACCGCGCAGCCCACGACGCCGAGCTCTCCGAGGTGCTCGCGGCCGTGTTCGCCACCCGCCGGGCGGGGGAGTGGTTCGACGCGCTGGACGCCCACGGCGTGCCCTGCGAGGTGTCGGACCCGGACTTCGAGCTGGGGGTCTTCGACGATCCGGAGCTGATCGCCAAGGGGTGGGTGACCTCCTACGACCAGCTCCTCGTCGGCCGCCTCGACCAGTTCGGGCTTCTGTTCGACTTCTCCGACACGCCGGCACGGATCGCCGGGCCGCCGCTCGTCGTCGGTCAGGACAGCCGCGCCATCCTCGAAGAGCTCGGTCTGCCAGCCGAGGAGATCGACACCCTCTGCAGCGACGGCGTCGTCCTCGACCCGGGATTCACGGCGCCCGCGGCCAGCGGCTCGACCCGGTGACGACCGCAGCGGGCGTGGGGTCGGGCGGGCGGCGATGCCCGAGGTGATCGCCCCGGTCGACGACCACGACGACCGGTTCTTCTGGCAGGGCGCCCGGGAGGGCAAGCTCCTCATCCAGCGCTGCGCCCGGTGCGCCAGCCTCCGCCATCCGCCGTCGCCGATGTGCCCGCACTGCCGGTCGACCGAGTGGGTGACCCAAGAGGCCTGCGGCCGTGGGACGGTCCACGCCTGGATCGTGTCCCACCACCCGACGATGCCCGACGCCAGCCCCCGCGTCGTGGTGCTCGTCGAGCTCGAGGAGGGCGTCCGCCTCGTGTCGAACCTCCACGGCATCGACGCCGGGCAGGTTGCCAACGACCTGGCGGTCGAGGTGTTCTTCGAGCGTTTCGGCGACGTGACGCTGCCCCAGTTCCGTCCCGTCAGCCGTCCGAGGGCCTGAGATGCCGGGCGCGCCGATGAACGAGGCGATCATCGCCGGGATCGGCCAGACCGAGTTCTCGAAGGACTCCGGCCGCAGCCCGCTGCAGCTCGCCGCCGAGGCCGCGAGAGCGGCCATCGCCGACGCCGGGCTCACCCCCGTCGACATCGACGCCACGGTGACCTTCCAGCTCGACAGGAGCGACGAGCTCGCGCTCATCCGGTGCCTCGGCGTCCCGGCCCTGAACTTCACGTCCCGCACCCGCGGCGGGGGCGGCGGCGCGTGCGCGACCGTCCAGCAGGCGGCCGCCGCTGTTGCGTCGGGTGCGGCCGACGCCGTGCTGATCTATCGGGCGTTCAACGAGCGGTCCCGTCACCGCTTCGGCCAACCCGGCGGCGCGATGGTGGGCGACCCGGCGCGGAACTGGTACCTCCCGTTCGGCCTGGACACGCCGGCCAAGGTGTACGGGCTGACCTTCCAGCGCTACATGCACGACTACGGGCTCACGAACGCCGACTTCGGGCTGTACACGGTCGCAGCCAGGCAGTACGCGGCGACCAACCCCAACGCCTGGTTCTACCGGCGGCCGATCACCCTGGAGGACCACCAGCGTTCGCGCTGGATCGTGGAGCCGCTGCTGCGGCTGCTCGACTGCTGCCAGGAGAGTGACGGCGGCGTCGCCCTCGTGGTGACGAGGGCCGAGCGGTCCGGGGACCTGCCCCAGCCCGCCGTGCGCGTCCTCGCCGCCGCACAGGGCCACCTCCTCAACGGCGACGAGATGTACAACTACTACCATCCCGACCTCTCGGAGTCCCCCGAGACGGGGCTCATGGCCCACCGGCTGTTCGAGTCCAGCGGCCTCGGTCCCGCGGACATCGACGTCGCCATGATCTACGACAACTTCAGCCCCGTCGTGCTCATGCAGCTCGAGGCCCTCGGCCTCTGCGGACGGGGTGAGGCGAGGGACTTCATCGCCGAGGGTCACATCGGGCCCGGCGGATCGCTCCCGGTCAACCCCAACGGCGGCCTGCTCGGCGAGGGCTACATCCACGGCATGAACAACATCCTCGAAGCCGTCCGCCAGCTGCGGGGCACGGCGGCGAACCAGGTGGACGCGGTGGAGCACGTGCTCGTGTCCGCAGGCCGGAGCGGCCTGGTGCTGGGCCGGGGGTGAGAAGCGGCATCCGCAGGCCGTCAACGGTGAAGAGCGACAACGACCGGAGGAGGACCGAACCGTGAGTGAGCGGCTTGTCTCTGCGGACTCGCACGTGCACGTGCGCCACGAGCAGGTCAAGGAGCATCTGGCCTCGAGGTACCACGACGACTACGACGCCGCGGTCCAGGCCTTCGCGGCCCGGATGGGGGGCGGAGCGGGCAGGGCCAACCAGGACTCGATGAAGGACAACCCCCACGCGGCGTTCACCCGGGCCGGCTACTTCGACCCGGTCGAGCGGCTGAAGGACATGGACACCGACGGGGTCGCGGTCGAGGTCATCTACTCGGAGGTGAGCGGCTTCCGATACCTGTACCTGCTCAAGGACGGCTCGACCCAGGCGACGCGGGCCTTCAACGACGTGCTGGCCGACTTCAGCGCCGCCGACCCGGGGCGGCTTGTCGTGTCCTACCAGATCCCCATCCACGACGTCGGGTTCGCCGTGGCGGAGGTGGAGCGGGTGGCCGCCGCTGGCGGCAAGTCCCTGCAGCTGCCCGTCTTCCCCACCGAGCTCGGGCTCCCCGACTACTACGACCGGCGCTACGACCCGCTCTGGTCGGCGGTCTCCCAAGCCGGGCTGCCGATCTGCTGCCACATCGGGCTCAACACCAACCTCGACGACCTCACCCGGCGGGACCCGACGCGCCAGAAGGGGGTCATGGTCCCGATGGCCGCCCTGTCCTGTGCCGAGGCCTTCGGCATGTGGATCCTGGGCGGGGTCCTCCACCGGTTCCCGGAGCTGAAGCTGGTCTTCGTCGAGCCGGGCCTGGGCTGGGTCGCCTGGTACCTGTTCATCATCGACGACATGGTGCTGCGACAGGGCTACTCGTACGACACGATCACGGAGCTGCCGAGCTTCTACTTCCACCGCAACATCCACCTGACGTTCATCGATGAGCCCGACTCGATCCACCTGCTGCGACACCGTCTCGGGGTCAGGAACATCATGTGGTCGACCGACTTCCCCCATCCGGTCACGACCTGGCCCGACTCCCGCAGCCGCGTGGAGGAGGGGTTCAAGGGGATCCCCGCGGACGAGCGCGAGCTCATCCTCGCCGGCAACGCCACCAGGGTGTGGAACCTGTAGCAGCGAGACCGGCACGGGTGCCCGACGGGGACGGGGCGCCCGTACACTCGGTCGCCGAACCGCTCACGCCCCCGACGATCTGCAAGGAGCACGACCAATGGCCGCACGGCTCACGCCGGTGAAGCCTCCGGGCGCCACGCGCCGCGCCGCGGCGAAGGTCAGGCCGGGCGCGCCCTACCTGGACCGGCGGACACTCGTGCGGGTCGCGGCCGATGTCGCCGACCGGGACGGCTGGTCCAACCTGACCCTGTCAGAAGTCGCCAAGGAGGTCGACCGCCACGTGACCTCCCTCTACGCGCATGTCGACAGCCTCGAGGCCCTACGCCGGGAGGTCGCCCTGCTCGCGCTCGACGAGCTGAGCGAGGCGGTGTGGACCGCCGCCCTGGGCCGGACCCGCGAGGAGGCGCTGACGGCGATCGCGGAGGTGTACCGGGGATTCGCCCGTGGGCATCCGGGCCGGATCTCGGCGCTGCTCACCGTGCACCACGGCACCGACGACGAGGTCGCCGCCAGAGGCCGGCGCCTGGCCGAGCCCATCAGGGCCACCTTCCGGTCGTTCGGCCTCGACGACCGGCAGATCACCCACGCCCACAGCGTGTTCAGCTCCGCCGTCCGGGGTCTGGCGATGGCCGAGCAGACCGCCACCTTCGCCTTCGAGGACCTCGACGAGACCTTCCGGCAGCTGATCAGCCTCTTCGCCGTGGCGCTGTCGACCGGTCGCTGGCCGGGCCGGCCCACGTCGTCGGCCCGGACGTGAGGCTGGCGCGATGGACTTCGTAGAGGACGACGACCGGCGCCTGCTCCGGGAGTCGGTGGCGGCCATCGCCGGCGACTTCGGCCATCCCTACTACGTCGAGCGGGCCAGGGCCGGAGCCAAGACGACCGAGCTCTGGGACGCCCTTGCCAGCCACGGCTTCCTCGGCGTGAACATCCCCGCCGAGTACGGAGGCGGTGGGATGGGCATGTCGGAGCTGGCGGTGGTGTGCGAGGAGTGCGCAGCCGCCGGGACCCCACTGCTGCTGCTCCTGGTCTCCCCCGCCATCTGCGGGGCCGTCATCGCCCGCTTCGGCAGTCCCGAGCAACGTGAGCGATGGCTCCCCGGCCTCGGTGCCGGCACGGAGAAGATGGCCTTCGCGATCACCGAGCCCGACGCCGGCTCCAACAGCCATCGCATCAGCACGGTCGCCACCCGTCACGGTGGAGGCTGGCGGATCCGGGGGACGAAGTACTACATCTCCGGGGTCGACGAGGCGGGCGCGGTGCTCGTCGTCGTCCGCACCGCCACCGACGAGCGCACGGGCAGGGGCGTGCTGTCCCTCTTCGTGGTCGACACGGACGCACCAGGGCTTCAGCGCGAGGTGATCCCCGTCGAGATCCTCGCCCCCGAGAAGCAGTTCACGCTCTTCTTCGATGACGTGGAGGTCGGCCCCGACCGCCTCGTCGGCGGCGAGGGCAGCGGACTGGCGTCGCTGTTCGCCGGCCTCAATCCCGAGCGCATCCTCTCGGCCGCCCTGCTCAACGGGATCGCCCGCTACGCGCTCGGAAAGGCGGCGGCCTACGCCCGGGAGCGGGTGGTGTGGGGGGTGCCGATCGGCACCCACCAGGGCGTGGCCCACCCGTTGGCCAAGGCCACCATCGACGTCGAGCTCGCCCGCCTGATGACCGACAAGGCCGCGTGGCTCTACGACGCCGGAATGGATGCCGGGGAGGCGTCCAACATGGCGAAGCTGGCGGCGGCCGACGCGGCACTCGCGGCGCTGGACCAGGCCATCCAGGTCCACGGTGGAAACGGGATGGCGACCGACTACGGGCTCGCCACCCTGTGGGGGATCACCCGGCTGCTGAAGGTCGCCCCGGTCAGTCGGGAGATGATCCTCAACTTCGTGGCGCAGCATTCAGTTGGGTTGCCCCGCTCCTACTGATCCCGCGGGCGTCGCGGTCGGGGCGCCACGGCCCGGCGGCACGCCTCGGGGATCGCAGTCCACCGCCGGCCACGGTCGTCGCTCACCCGTCCACCCTGGGGAACTGGCCGGGTCGGCGGCCCGGGCCGGGAGGGCCGGCGAAGGCCTGGGCGATCTCCAGCCAGGCCGTCGCGACGGGTCCGGTCAGCTCGAGGTCGAGGTCGGCGAGGTGCCGGCGCTGGGTGACGGCCAGGCAGAAGTCGAGGGCGCTACCCCGCACCCGGTCCGGCGCACCTTCGGGGCCGAAGGTCCAGCGATCCCCCCCGGGGGCCCGCAGCTCCACCCGCACGGGAGCGTCGGGGACCGGCAGGCCGTGCGCGCGGAAGCTGTTGGGTAGGGCCCGGACGCCCAGGAACGCGACATGGGCCAGCCGGGCGGTCGGCACCCGCCGCACGCCGAGCGCGTCGGCGACATCCTGGCCGTGGGCCCAGGTCTCCATGATCCGGGCCGTGATCGACGAGGCGACGCTCATGTCGGGCCCGTACCACGGCACGCGGGCGGCCGGGTCCATCGGCGTCACGGCGTCGACGAGTGCCCGGCGCGCCCGGCGGAGCCAGGCCAGCACCTCGGCGCCCGGGAGGTGGCGGTGGTCGAGGGCGGCCCGGTCGACCATCCCGTGGACGTCGGCGAGGGCCCGGTCCCGCTCGGCCCGGAACCGTTCGGGATCCGTGGCGGCCAGCATGGCGGCGTCGTCGAAGAAGGCGAGGTGGGTCGCCTGGTCGCGGATGGTCCACCCCTCGGCCGGGGTGGGTGTGTCCCACGCCGCCTCGTCGAGGGGGACCAGCAGCCCCTCGAGGTCGGCGGTCTCGGCGAGCAGGTCGTCGCAGAGCGCGGCCATCGTCACGGCCATGGCGTCACCTGCCCTTCCAGCGCGGCGCGCGCTTCTCGCTGAACGAGCGTGGGCCCTCCTGGGCGTCCTCGCTCAGGTAGACCGGCTCCCAGATCCGGTCGGCCTCCTCGAACGCGTCCTCCCGGACGCCGGCCGTCCGGTAGACCATCCGCTTCGCCGCCCGCACGGAGAGCGGGGCGTTCGCGGCGATGGACCGGGCGATGGTCTGGACCTGGTCCCGCAACCCGGCCAATGGCACGACCTCGTTGACGAGGCCGATCTCCCGGGCCCGCCCGGCGTCGACGGGGTCGCCGGTCATCAGGATCTGGAGGGCCACACGGGGCGGGATCAGCCAGCCGAGGGACGCCGCCCACGGGGCCCCACGTCCGACCTTGGCCTCGGTGACCGCGAATCGGGCGTGCTCGGCGGCGACGCACAGGTCGCACATCTGCGCGAGGAGGAAGCCGCCGGCATAGGCCACGCCGTTGACCGCTGCGATCGTCGGCTTCTCGACCGCGATGTTGCGGCCGATGTGGGGCAGGAAGTCGCGCGGCGGCACCGCCAGGCCGGTGGCGGCCATCTCCTTCAGGTCCCCACCCGCGCAGAAGGCCTGGTCACCCGCCCCGGTGAGGACGAGCACGGCCGCACCGGCGTCGTCGTTGAAGCGGCGGATGCCACGCCACAGGCCGTCGCGGACCCCGGTGCTGAGCGCGTTGCGGGCCTCGGGCCGGTCGATGGTGAGCCAGGCGACGCCGGCGTCCACCTCGTAGCGCACAGGGCCCTCAGCGCGCATCGGCGTCTCCGTGCACCACGACGAGCACGTTCCCGGTCTCCACCTGCTCACCGGGCGTGACCCGGACGTCGCCGACGGTCCCGCCGTGGGGTGCCCGCACCGCGTGCTCCATCTTCATGGCCTCCAGGACCACGAGCGTGTCCCCGGCCGCCACCTGCTCGCCCGCCGCGGCCAGGACGCGCACCACCCTCCCCGGCATGGGTGCCAGCAGCGACCCGGCCGCCTCCCCGGACCCGGGAAGGGGGAAGCGGTCCACCTGGCGCAGCACGGACGACCCGAGGGGGCTGTCGACGTAGAAGGTGGAGCCGACCCGGTGCACCGCGGCCCGGCGGCGCAGCCCGGCCACCGACAGGTCCACGCCGTCCCGGCTCCCTTCCCGGAGCTCGACCTCGTCGAGGTCGAGCCCGTCGACCCGGACGGCGAGGCCGCTGCGGCCGAAGCGGTAGCGAACCTCGATGTCGTCGCCGGGGCCGGCGAAGGTGACCGCCTGCCAGGCGTCCCCGACGTTGCGCCAGCCGGACGGCACCCGTGGCTGCACGGCCGCCGCCGCCCGCCGCCCGGCCTGGGCGGAGAGCGCCGCGGCCACGGCGTGGATCCGCCTGGCCTCGAGTCCGGCGCGGCCGGCGCCGAGCTCGGCGGGATCGTGGCGCGTGAGGAAGCCGGTGTCGGTCCGGCCGGCGAGGAACTCCGGATGGCGGAGCACCCCGACGAGCAGGTCGCGGTTGGTGGTGAGCCCGTGCACGCTGGTCCGGGCCAGAGCGTCGGCCAGACGGTTGGCGGCCTCGGCCCTCGTCGGGGCCCAGGCAATGACCTTGGCCAGCAGCGCGTCGTAGTGGGTGCTGACCACCGACCCGTCCTCGACGCCGCGGTCGACCCGGATGCCCTCGCCGGCCGGGATGGCGATCCGCTCCACCGTGCCGCTCACCGGGAGGAACCCGGCGCCGACGTCCTCGGCGTAGAGCCGCGCCTCGACGGCATGGCCCGTGATGGCGCAGCTCAGGGCCGCGGTGGGGATCGGCTCACCGCGGGCGACCAGCAGCTGGAGGCGGACGAGGTCGAGGCCGGTGATCTCCTCCGTGACGGGGTGCTCGACCTGCAGGCGGGTGTTGACCTCGAGGAAGTAGAAGCGGCGGTCGACGTCGACCACGAACTCGACCGTCCCGGCGCCGACGTAGCCGAGCGCCCCGGCTGCGGCGACCGCGGCCGATCCGAGCTCGTCCCGCAACGGCCCGTCGACCGCCGGCGAGGGGGCCTCCTCGATGATCTTCTGGTAGCGGCGCTGGATGGAGCACTCCCGCTCGAAGAGGTGCACCACCCGTCCGTGGGCGTCGCCGAAGATCTGGACCTCGACGTGGCGGGGCGCCTCGACGTAGCGCTCGAGGAAGACGGTCCCGTCCCCGAAGGCGCCCGCGGCCTCGCGCTGGGCGGAGGCGACGGCGTCGACGAGATCGCCGGCCGAGCGCACGACCCGCATGCCGCGCCCCCCACCGCCGAAGGCGGCCTTGACCAGCAGGGGGAAGCCCAGCCGCCGGGCAGCCTCCCCGGCGTCCTCGGGCCCGGCCACGGCGGCGCCGGGGAGGACCGGCACCCCGGCCACGGCCATGAGCTCCTTGGCGGCCAGCTTCGACCCCATCGACTCGATCACCTCCGCCGGGGGGCCGACGAAGACCACGCCAGCGTCGGCGCAGGCGCGGGCGAAGGCGGCGTTCTCCGACAGGAAGCCGTAGCCGGGATGGACCGCGTCGGCCCCCGTCGCTCGGGCGGCGCCCAACAGGGCGGCCACGTCGAGGTAGGTGTCCGCTGGCGCCGAGCCCGGCAGGCGCACGGCTTCGTCGGCCTCTGCGACGACGGGCGCATCGGCGTCGGCGTCCGAGAACACCGCCACGGTGGCGATGCCCATCTGCCGGGCGGTCCGCACGACCCGACGGGCGATCTCGCCACGGTTGGCGACGAGCAGCTTGGTCACGCTCGGCACCGGCGGCGCCCTACATCCGGAAGACGCCGAAGCCGCGGCGTCCCTGCACGACGTTGGCGTGGATGGCCGAGAGCGAGATGCCGAGCACGGTGCGGGTGTCCCGGGGGTCGATGATGCCGTCGTCGTACAGCTTGGCGCTCATGAGGAACGCCTCCGACTCCCGCTCGATCTGCTCCTCCACCGCCCGCCGCTGCGCGGCGTCGGCTTCCTCGTCGAACGGGCGGCCGGCGGCCTCCGCGGACTGACGGGCGACGATGGACAGGACCCCGGCGAGCTGCTGAGGCCCCATGACGGCGATCCGGGCGTTGGGCCAGGTGAAGAGCAGCCGGGGACCGTAGGCCCGCCCGCACATCCCGTAGTTGCCCGCGCCGTAGGACGCCCCCATCATGACCGTCAGGTGCGGCACGGTGCTGTTGGTGACGGCGTTGATCATCTTCGCGCCGTCCTTGATCATGCCGGCCTGCTCGTACCGCCTCCCCACCATGTACCCGGTGGTGTTCTGGAGGAAGACCAGGGGCGTGTCGGTCTGGTTGGCCAGCAGGATGAACTCGGTGGCCTTCCGGGACTCCTCCATGAACAGCACGCCGCGGGCGTTGGCGAGGATCCCGACCGGGCAGCCGTGGACGGACGACCACCCCGTCACCAGGCTGCTCCCGTAGAGGGGCTTGTACTCCTCGAAGCGCGACCCGTCGACGATCCGGGCGATGATCTCGCGGGGATCGAACGGCACCCGGAGATCGGCGGACACGATCCCCGGGATCTCCTCCGGGTCGTAGAGGGGCTCGTCCGCGGGCCGGCTCGGGCCCGGTCCCAGCTTGCGCCAGTTGAGGTTGGCCACGATCTCGCGGCCGAGGCGGATGCAGTCGAGCTCGTCGATCGCGAAGTGGTCGCACAGGCCCGAGACCCGCGCGTGCATCTCCGCGCCGCCCAGCTCCTCGTCGTCGGACTCCTCGCCCGTCGCCATCTTCACCAACGGCGGGCCGCCGAGGAACACCTTGGCCGCCCGATCGACCATCACGGCGTAGTCGCACATCCCGGGGACGTAGGCGCCGCCGGCTGTCGAGTTGCCGAAGACCAGGGCGATCGTGGGGATGCCCAGTGCGGAGAGCTCGGTGAGGTCGTGGAAGATCTGGCCGGCGGGGATGAACAGGTCGGCCTGGGTGGGCAGGTCGGCGCCTCCCGACTCCACCAGGTTGATCACCGGGAGACGGTTGAGCCTGGCGATCTCCAACGCCCGGAGGTTCTTCTTGAGCGTGTAGGGGTTCATGGTCCCGCCCCGCACGGTCGGGTCGTGGCCGATGATCACGCACTCCACGCCCGAGACCACGCCGATGCCGGTCACGATGCTGGCGCCGACCTGGAACTCGGTGCCCCAGGCGGCCAGCGCCGACAGCTCCAGGAACGCCGTGTCCCGGTCGAGGAGCAGCTCGATGCGCTCCCTGACCAGGAGCCGGCCCCGTGACCGGTGCCGGGCCGCGTACCGCTCGCCGCCCCCCGCGCACGCCAGGGCCAGCTGGTGCTCGTAGGCGGCGAGGAGGCCGAGCATCGCCTCCCGGTTGGCGCGGTAGGTCTCACTCGACCGGTCGATGGCGGAATCGATCACGGGCACGGCTCACCTCCCTTGGCCATCTTGGTGCGCCGTCCGTCGTCGGGCCGGGGATGGCCACGGGGAAGTTAGCCACGGTTAGCTAACCTGGCAACCGGCAGCGGATGCGGACGGCCCGAGGGACGGAGGGATCGCGGATGGCGCAGCGGCGCGAGACGACCACGAGGTCGTCGCCACGTCCCCGCGGCGGGCCGCGACCTCGGACCCGCGACAAGGCGCGACGGGCGAAGATCCTCGCCGCCGCACGGCGGCTGTTCCGTGAGCAGGGCTTCCACGCCGTGGGCATCGACGACATCGGGGCTGCGGCGGGGATCACCGGGCCCGGCGTCTACCGCCACTTCTCGGCCAAGGAGGAACTGCTCATCGCCGCCCTCGACGAGGCGGCCGCGGCCCTCTGGCGAGACCTCGAAGTCGAGGAGAAGGAGGAGGCGTCGCCGGGCACGGTGCTCGCCGCGCTCCTGGAGTCCCACGTCCGGTTCGCCGTGGAGAACGCCGACCTCGTCGAGCTGTGGTACCAGGAGTGGCGGAACCTGCCGGATGCCTCGCGGGTGGCCCAGCGCCGTATCCAGCGGCGCTACACCGAGCGGTGGGTCGACGTGCTGGTCCAATGGCGCCCCGAGGTGGGCGACGCCCAGGCCCGGGTGATGGTGCACGCGGCCTTCGGCCTCATCCACTCCGTCGCCCAGTACGACAGCCCGGTGCCCCCCGAACACCTCGAGGCCACGCTCGCCGCCATGGCCCTCGCCGCTCTCGGAGCGGGGATGCCGTCACGCACGAGGTTGCGCCGGTGAGCAGCAGGCCCGCGGGCGACGCACGCGGAGGCGGGCGCCGAGGGAGGAGGCGCACGTGGTGAGGGACGGGGGAAGCCCCACGGGGCCCCACCGGTCGGCCGGTGGGGCCGCCGGCTCGGCCGGCGAAGGGAACTGGGGCCGCTGGGGCCCCGACGACCAACGAGGCGCCCTCAACCTGATCAGCGCCGACCAGGTCCGCTCGGCCGCCCGGCAGGTCAGGACCGGCAGGGTGTACCCGCTGGGGATGCCGCTCACGGCGTCCCTCCCGCAGTACAACAACCGGCCCTCGCCGCAGCGGTTCACCTGGACGGGCCCGACCGACGCCCCGGCGCTCGAGGCCTTCGGCGCCGACCCGGGGGTCGGCGCCAACGAGGACGTGGTCGTCCTCTCGAGCCACATCGGGACCCACATGGACGCCCTGAGCCACGTCTTCGCCGACGGCTGCATCTACAACGGCCATCCGGCCGCCGGGTTCACCCCCCGCGGCGGGGCGGCCAGGTGCGGCATCGAGTGCACGGCCGCCTTCGCCGGACGGGCGGTGCTGCTCGACGTCGAGGCCCACACCGGCGGCCTCGAGGACGGGCAGCCCATCGACGCCGAGCTGCTCGAGGCCACCCGCCGGGCCGAGGGCGTCGAGGTGGGGGCGGGCGACATCCTGTTGGTCCGCACCGGGTGGGTGGAGCGGTTCGCCGCGAACCCGCGGCTACGCGGCGGGCAGGCCGGCCTCGGCCTCGGCGCGGTGCCGTTCGTCCGGGATCACGACCTGGCCGCGGTGGGCGCGGACAACGGCAGCGTCGAATGCCTGCCCTTCGACGGGGGTGTCTTCCTGGGCGTGCACATCGAGCTGTTGGTGCGGCTGGGCGTGACCCTGCTCGAGCACCTGTGGCTCGCCGACCTGGCTGCCGACGGGTGCCACGAGATGCTCCTCTCGGTGGGCGGCCTGCCTGTGCCGGGAGCCACCGGCAGCCCCGTCAACCCGATCGCCATCGGCTGACGACGGGCGCCGACCGGGGGCGCCGTCAGTTCGGCGTGGGTCGGGCGACGGGCCCGCTCCCGGTGGGCGGAGCGGTGCGCTGCTCGCCCCGCTCGGGCCAGTCCGTGACGGCGTCGATGAGTCGGCTGACCGCACGCCGCAGTCCCACGAAGCGCAGCTCCGTCCCCGACGACCGCGAGCACTCCTGGAGGTCGACCAGCACGGCCAGGCCCGGTGCGCTGAGCGCCCCGAGGTCGCCGAGCTCGACGGCGACCGGCGCGTGACGGTCGAGGAGGTCCCGGACCTGGCGGTCCAACTCGACCGCCTCGGCGCTCTGGACGTCGCCGGCGACGCGGACCACAGGTCCCTCCGGGGTCTGGATCACGGTCAGGTCCATGTGCCTCCTTCCCTGTGCCCGGTCAGCCGGGCGGCATCGGACGCCCCACCCGCCCATCGGACGGCGTCGGGTGACCCACCCGCCCATCGGGCGCCGTCGGGTGACCCCCGCTCATCTTGCTGAGAACCGGGCCGTGGGCGCCATGGCCCGACCGGGCCATCCGCGGGCCACTCCAGGACGCGCACGCCCCGCCCTCGAGCGCGGTGCGCAGTCTGCGCTATCCGGGCAAATCGGGCGGGTCAGCCGATGGGCCGGGCGGGGCCGGCCGGGCCCGACCGGGCGATCGAGCCCGGCGACCGACCGGGGTCGACCTCCGCCGAGGGCCCCGTCCCGACGGCGTGGCACGGGCCGGGGGGTGATCCCATCGCTGACGGGGGGCCAGCTACGCTGCCGCCGTCCCACATCGACCCGGGGGGTCAGTCGTCATGAGTCGTGCCCGTCCGGCGGCCGTCGCCGCCGCCCTGTCCGTCGCCCTGATCGCCGTCGGCTGCAGCCGCAGCAGCTCCAGCAGCTCCAGCAGCTCGAGCGGGGCCTCGTCGAGCCAGGGGGCCGCCTCCTCGACCCCGTCCGCCGCGGGGCCCGGCGACTTCGGCACCCTCAAGGCGGTCTGCGGGCCCGGCGACGCCAAGGGCGCCACCGGCCAGGGGGTGACCGATACGGGCATCACCGTCGGCACCATGGCCGACCCCGGCGCGGCGGCCAGCCCCGGCCTCGACCAGGAGCTGTTCGACACGGCCAAGGGGTTCGAGGCCTGGTGCAACGCGGCGGGCGGCATCGCCGGCCGCAAGCTGACGGTCAACCTGCACGACTCGAAGCTGTTCGAGGTCTCCGCGCGCATGGTCGAAGCGTGCAGCACCGATTTCGCGCTCGTGGGCAACGGCGAGGCCTTCGACGCGTCGGGCGTCGACCAGCGGGTCAAGTGCGGTCTGCCCGAGGTCCCCGCCTACGACAACTCGCCCAAGGCGACCGAGGCCCCGCTGAAGGTGCAGGCGACGAGCCTGCCCATCCAGCAGCAGACCACGGCGCAGTACCGGGGCGCCAAGGCCATGGGCCTGAGCAAGGCCGGCTTCATCGTCGGGAACCTCGCCGGCATCATCGTGACCAAGAACCGGCTGAAGGAGGCGGCCCAGAAGGTCGGCTTCACCTCGGTCTACGACGAGGTCTACCCCATCACCGGGATCGACAACCCGCAGGCTTACGTGCAGCGGATGAAGGACGCCGGCGTCGAGGTCCTCCAGGAGGTCGGCGACTCCTCGGCGATGGTGGCGCTGTACAAGGCGATGCAGACGATCGGCTGGTACCCGAAGGCGATCGTGCTCCAGGCCAACTTCTACGACCCCAACCTGGTCAAGAACGGTGCGGGGGCCGTCCAGAACACGTGGGTGCTGGACGGCTACTTCCCCTTCGAGGAGGCGTCGACCAACAAGGCGACCCAGCAGTACATCGACATCATGAAGCAGTACGTCCCCGGCGGGAAGATCGCCCAGCTGGGCCTCAACGCGTGGGACTCCTGGCTGCTGTTCGCCACCGCCGCCCGGGACTGCGGCGCGACCCTCACCCGTGACTGCCTCCTGCAGAAGGCGGGCGCCCACCCCGAGTGGGACGGCGGTGGGCTCAAGGCGGCGGGCAGCACCGACCCCGTCAACCGCCAGATGACCCGGTGCTATCTCAACCTCAAGGCGACCCCGAGCGGGTTCCAGGTCGACCCCACGTTCCTGCCGCCCAACAAGGGCCCGTTCAACTGCGACCCGGCCAACGTGGTCACGCTGACGGGCAACTACGCAACGCAGTAGGAGTCGGGTGGGCGCCGGTCGGGAGGGGTCACGCCCGCCCGGCCGGCGACGCCGTCAGTGCGGGACCATGCCGCCATCGGCGACGAGGACCTGCCCGGTGACGTAGCTGGACGCGTCGGAGGCCAGGAACAGGGCCGGCCCGACCATCTCGTCGGGGTGGGCGGCCCGGCGGAGCAGGCTGGCCTGGCGCATCCGCTCCTGGGCCTCCGGGGGGTTCTTCCACACCATCGGGGTCTCCACCGTGCCGGGCGCGAGGGCGTTGACCCGGATGCCGAGCGGGGCGTAGGCGGCCGCCATCGAGCGCGTGAACGAGAGCAGCGCGGCCTTGGCGCCGGCGTACATGGCCACGTCGGCCGAGAACAGGAACGCCCCGACGGAGATCACGTTCACGACCGAGGCGTGCGGGCTGGCGCGGAGGTGGGGAAGGGCGTCCTGGGTCAGGAAGACGGGCCCCCGCAGGTTGACGTCGTAGGACTTGGCCCAGGCCTCGGGAGTGAACCGGCCGAGGGGCTGGGCCAGGGAGTTGGCGGCGTTGTTGACCAGGATGTCGAGCCGTCCGAACCGCTCGACGGTGCGGGTCACCAGCGCGGCCACCTGGTCGAGGTCCCCCAGGTGGGTGGCCACGCCCAGCGCCTCCCCGCCGAGGTCCTCGAGGTGGCGCTGGGTGTCGGCGCACGCCTCGGCCTTGCGGCTGGCCACCACGACCTTGGCGCCGGCGCCGACGAACCCCTCGGCCAGCGCGTAGCCGATCCCACTGGTGCCGCCGGTCACGACGGCCACCCGGCCCGACAGATCGAACAGGGAGCGGAGCTTGTCTCGATCCACGGCGTCTCCAGAGTCGGGGTCGGGCGGGGCCGGGGCGACCCCGGTGACCGCGGGCAGGGCGATGGTGGCACGTGCCGGGTCCGGCCCGTCGAACCCACGCCGGTCCGGACCCGGCCCCCGGCCCGGGCGCCCGCCCTACCATCGCGGGCATGTGGCGGCTCGGCCAGGGGGGTGAGGTGGGTCAGGCGCCCCCACGGGCCCGGTGACGACGCGGTTCGAGTACTGCGATGTCCGGGTCGACGGCGACGACGGGCCCATCGTCGTCGGGTTCTCGGCCACGGTTCCAGCCGACGGCCTGACCGTGATCGTCGGCCCTTCGGGTGCGGGCAAGACCACCCTTCTCCGCCTCCTCAACCGTCTCGACGATCCCGATGGCGGACGGGTCCTGTTCGAGGGGACCGACGTCCGCGACTACGACGTGCTCGAGCTCCGCCGGCGTGTGCAGCTGGTCGGCCAGGTCCCGGTCACGTTCCCCGGGAGCGTCGCCGACAACGTCGGGACGGGGACGCCGGAGCTGCTCGCCCGCGTCGGGCTGGACCCGTCGCTCGCCACCCGTGAGGCCGACCGGCTCTCGGTCGGCGAGGCGCAACGCATGTGCCTCGCCCGGTCGCTCGGTCTCGGTCCGGACGTGCTCGCGCTCGACGAGCCCACGTCGGCGCTCGACACCGCCAGCAAGGGGGGCGTCGAGACGCTCATCCGGGAGTTGGCCGACACGGGCCTGACCGTCGTGATGGTCACCCACGACCCAAGGCACACCGAGCTCGCCGACCACGTCGTCGAGGTGCTTCCGCTCCGCCGGCGGAGGCAGGGCTGATGATGCTCGCCGCGGCCGCCGCGGGCCCGGCCGCCTTCTCGGGCCCGGTGTCGTTCGGCGACGTGGCGCTCTCGCTCGTCCTGGTCGCCATCGCCATCGGCGTGTCCCGTTGGCAGCGCGTCGGGCTCGAGGGCGACATGGCGGTGGCGACCGTGCGGTCCTTCGTGCAGCTGCTCGCCGTGGGGTACGTGCTCAACTTCGTCTTCGGCGGCCACGGCTGGCTGACCGTGGTGGCCCTGGGCGTGATGGTCGCCTCGGCCAGCCTCACGTCGGGCTCCCGGGCCCGACGGGTGCCGGGCTCGCGGGTGATCGCGGCGGCGGCCATCTCGACGGCGGCGGTCGCGACCCTCGGCGTCCTCGTCGCCCTCCGGATCGTCCCGGTGTCGGCCCGGGCCATCATCCCGCTCGGGTCGATGATCGTGACCAGCGCGATGAACACGACCTCGCTGGTCACGACCAGGCTGCGTGACGACCTGGCTGCCAGCCGTCGGGAGGTCGAGGCGCGCCTCTCGCTGGCGCAGAGCAGCCGCCAGGCCGCCCTGCAGTGGCACCGTGCCGCCCTGCGCAGCGCGATGATCCCCACCGTCGACCAGACGAAGGTCGTCGGGCTCGTCGCGCTCCCCGGGGCGATGACCGGCATGATCCTCGCCGGGGCCTCGCCGCTCACGGCCATCCGGCTCCAGCTGGTGGTGATGTACATGCTCCTGGGCGGGAACGCCTTCGCCGCGCTGGTCGGCGCCGAGCTGGCGCTGCGCCGCCTGTTCACCCCGTCGCACCAGCTGGTCCGGTCGCTGCGGCGGACGCCGGCCTAGGGGCCGCCCGGCGACGCGGCCGGCGGCCACCACCGCCCCGGCCGTCTCGGAGTGTGCCGGCGTCGGTCGTGCGGGCGTCGGGGGTGCCGGGGCCGGGAACCGCCCTCCTAGACTGCGCCGGACCTGATGGACCGTCGGGCGCCGAGGGCCGAGGGCCCGGGAGGAGGGACGATGACCTACCCGCTCGAGCCCCTGGGGGTCGGCGACTACCCGGTCAAGGTCGGCAGCATGCTGTTGACCCTCGTCGACCCGAACCGGGGCTACGAGAAGGCCTACAACCGGTGGTACGAGCGCGACCACTACTACGCCGGCTGCCTGGTGGGTCCGTGGCTGTTCGCCGGGAGCCGTTGGGTGGCCACCCGGTCCCTCAAGGACCTGCGCTGGCCCCGCGGCGACGCCGTCGCGAAGCCCTGGGACGCCGGGTCCTACGTGGCCATCTACTGGGTGGAGCAGGGCCACCACGAGGATCACTTCGGCGGGTGGGCCAGGCCCCAGGTCAACTGGCTCTACGGCGAGGGTCGCGGGTTCTCGGAGCGCCGCCACGTCCACACCGTGCTCTACGACCACCTGGGGGCGGTCTACCGGGACCCCGACCCTGTGCCCGTGGATCTCGCCCTCGACGCGGTGTACGACGGGATCGTGCTGGCGTGGTTCGACGCCGAGGGCGGCCGCACCGCCGCCGAGCTCCACGCCGAGCTGGCCCGGGACCTCACGCCGGAACTCGTGGCGGGGTCAGCGATCGAGATCGTCTCGTCGTGGTCGCCGTCGGCGGGGGAGAACGACCCCAAGGAGGTGCCGATGGACCTCGGCAGCGCGGCCGGAGGGCCCGAGCGCCTGTCCCAGCTCCTCTTCGTGCGCGGGGACGTCCGGGGCAGCCTGGAGGGCCTCCGGTCCTACACCGCGCAGGTGGAGGAGCGGGGCCTCGGGCGCACACTCCTCGTGGCCCCCTTCGTGCGCACCGTCGTCGGGACGGACACCTACGTCGATGAGCTCTGGTAGGCGGGCGTCCGGCCCGACGGACCGGGGCCCTAGACCTCGACGGCGCTGACCAGCCGGTCGACGAGCTCGCGGGCGCCGCCGTGGAGGTCGTTTCGCCGGATCGACATGGCGCCGATGACCTCGGCGCCCCGGCCCTCGAGGATGGCGGTCATCTTGTCCAGGGTCCTGCCCGGGTTGATGGCGTACGTGCAGAAGACCACGCAGCGCTTGGCGCCGATGGCGGGCAGCTGGCGCAGGCGGCCCGCCCGCCCGGGGCGCTGGCCGACGACGAACACGCCGTCCGTCCAGGTGCCCACGATGACCAGGTCGGCGTCCGACAGCGCCTGGTAGTCGATGGCGGTGATCGGGCAGGCAACCGCCCGGATGCCCCGGGCCTCCAGCTCGCCGGCGATCGCCATGCCGGCGGTTCGGGTGTTCCCGGTGAGGCTCTCGTAGATCACGATCGCGTTCAACGTCCCCCGCCTTTCGTCCGACGCCACTGGTCTAGCAGGAGGGTCGGTGGCCGGTCAGGCTCCGGCCCCGGGCGTCGTCTGGGACCCCGGGGCTCCAGCCCGATAGGGTGCCAGCCGGCCCGTGGCGGGACCATCCGGGTCCCGCGTCCGTCATGAGGGCGCCGCACCCGCGAGGAGCAGAGGAAGCCGATGTCGCGCGAACCGGTCGCAATCCTCGGCGGGACCGGCCCCCAGGGCCGGGGGCTGGCGCTCCGGCTGGCGAGGGCCGGCTGCCCGGTGGTCATCGGCTCCCGCAGCGCGGCCCGGGCCGAGGAGGTGGCGGCCGCCCTGGCTCCCGGGTCGGGGCTGGAGCTGCGGGGCGCGGGCAACGCCGAGGCGGCGACGTCCGCCGAGGTGGTGCTCGTCGCCGTCCCCTGGGACGCCCACGAGCCGACCCTGCGGAGCCTGAGGGCCGAGCTCGCCGGGCGCATCGTCGTCGACCTCGTGAACCCGATCGAGTTCGACGAGCACGGGCCCCTGGGCCTCCCGGTGGCGGAGGGCAGCGCCGCGGAGCAGGCGCAGGCGATCCTGCCCGACGCCATCGTCGTCTCCGGGTTCCACCACGTGTCGGCGAAGCTGCTGCTCGATGAGCGCGGCGGCGTCGACACCGACATCATGGTGTGTGGCGACGATCCGGCCGCCAAGCAGCGGGTCCTGGCGCTCGCCGCCCTGCTTCCGGGGGTGCGGGCGATCGACGCGGGGCCGCTGCGGCTGTCCCGGTTCCTCGAGGGCATGACGTCGGTGCTCCTCTCGATCAACCGGCGCTACCGCACGACCACCGGCATCCACCTGACGCGTCTCGACCTGGCCAAGCGGCGCGCCGACTGACCTCGTCGGGTCCGGTGCTCCCGACCGACCGCCGCCGTCTCCTAGCATGGACGGGTCCTGAGGGATCCCCGGCCCGCCGCCGGGGCGTCCGAGGACCCGGTGACCGGAGACCCGTCCCCGAGGGAGGTGCTCGACAGGCCGTATGGTGAGACTGCGCAGAGGCCCCCTATGCCGCGGAACGTCGACCGACGCCGCGCCGTGCCGGGCCCGGGTGGAGAACCCGGGGGACCGGTGCCCGTCGTGCCAGGAGCTGCTCGCGGCGAGCGACGAGCCCGGCACCCGGCGTGCGCTGGCCGCCGCCCCCGACCTGACCCCCCACCTGGTCGAGGCGCTCACCGTCGATGCCGACCCGGTGGTCCGCCTTGCCGTCGCCCACCGGACCGACTGCCCCCTGGTGGCCCTCCAGCAGCTCGAGCAGGACGCGGACCCCGACGTGCGGGCGGCGGCGTCGATCAGCTTGTCGGCCCGCCTGACCCCGCGCCTGCTGCACACGGCCGGGCCCGCCTCCGACTCCGCCCCGCTCTTCGCCGGGGAGGCGCTGCAGGCGCTTCGCGACGGACCGGTCCCCGCTCCAGCTGCGGATGGCTCGGACGGCGGGCTCCTCGGGGTGCCGGGACCGGGGGACCGCATCCGGCGGGTGGACGCCGCCGCGGTGAGCGGGGACCGGCCGGCCCACCAGGCGCCTCCTCAGCCGCCGCCCTCGGCGCCCAGCGATCGCCGGCCTGCGGCGGGGGGCGGGCTCGACGAGGTCCTGGACCGGCTCGCCTCG
>Ga0209048_10000440_pt1 | contig 44688 bp, 37 predicted proteins | sample FrelakmetCRP12CR_FD_187146 | JGI IMG/M metagenome (GOLD analysis project Ga0209048, IMG submission 187146) | Freshwater lake sediment microbial communities from the University of Notre Dame, USA, for methane emissions studies - CRP12 CR (SPAdes)... | ecosystem: Environmental > Aquatic >...
GTTGAAGTTCTTGCCGCCGCTGATGCTGGTTGGAGCGCCACCACCTGTCGGAGCAAAGGTGAGCGTCGAGGAATGTTGTCCGCCGGCGAACGCCCCGCCTGCTCGTAAGTAGGGCAGCCACTCATCGACCGCGTAGCCGACCCTCGGCCCCAAGAGAAAGATTCCGTTCGGGCTTACCTTGCCGGACGCGGTATAGGTGCCGCCGGGGATGGGATCCGTTGCCGAAATAGGCGTATAGCTGTAGACGCGGTTGAAGCTCTTGTTGCCGATGGCGTCATAGTCGGCCTTTAAACCCCAAACCCATTGGCCGGACTGAAAATTGTAGCCAATATCCACGCCGCCTATGAAATTCCCGTTGTTGGGGCAATTGCGATTGTAAAAGGCATTGGCAAGGGCCGGATTATTCCTAATCGTGTTACCAGGCTCCCATGAACTGCACGTGTGATTCCACGCGCCGCCGATGTTCGCACCGACGAAAAAGCCCTCCCAGGGATTTTGTACGGTTGCTATCACGTCCTGCGCGGAAGCCGCGCCGGCGGCGCTGATCGACGCGATCGCGAATAGCGCCGCCGTAACGATTCTAAGTTTCATTTCTTAATGTATCCCTACTAGACTGAAATTGACGTAAACGCCGCGACTTGCAGCCGCTTTCGGTTCCACAATATATAAGTATTCTTAGCCCTGCGGCATTTCACAATTGGACCTTATGCTTATGAGCCTTTATTTGGCGAGCGCGGTGGCAATTCACTTAGGATACTTCTCGCTACCCCCCGGCGGCGGGCCGTGACCGAGTCTGCGAGCGAATTGCATGGCCGCGTGCTGCGTTTGATGCGGGCGCGCGATTGGCATGCGGCTGAGACCGCCTGCCGGCACTTGACGGCCGGTTACCCGGGCATGGCCGCCGGTTGGTATTCAGCGAGCAGCATCGCGATGGCGCTTGGGGCGCCATCGGACGCATTGGAAGGGATCGATCGAGCGCTGACCGTGGAGCCCGGCAACGCTAAATATCTGATGCACCGTGCACAGTGCCTCCTGGCGCTGGGGCGGCGGTCGGATGCGTTGAGCGCCGCCGATGCGGCCGCAGGGTGCGCTTCAGCCGACCCTGAGAATTGGGACGCGGTCGGGACGCTGCGCAGTTACGCGAAGGATCAGCGGGGAGCCCTTGAGGCTTATGACCATGCGGCCGCTCTTGCCCCGAAAAATCCGCAGTTCTTGTACAACCGCGCGACCGTTCGTCGGTTTTTGGGCGACCTCGAGGGGGCGGAAACCGACTATGACCGGGTCATCGCGCTCAAGCCCTCGGATTGCGAGGCATACCTGAACCGTTCGGAGCTGCGGGTGCAGACGGCGGACCGCAACCACGTCAGGGAACTCGAAGCATTGGTGGCACGTAATATTCGGGATTGGCGCGGGGACGTTCAGATGAGATATGCCCTCGCCAAGGAATACGAGGATCTCGGGGAATACGCAAAATCGTTCGAGTATCTGCAAAGCGGCGCGAAAAGGCGGCGGGAACACCTCAGTTACGACGTGGCTACCGACGTTGCGACGGTTGGCTGGATCATCGACGCGTTTCCGGGAGGGCCGGTGAAATTTACGCCCGATGCCAGCGAGGAGTCACCCATATTCATCGTCGGGCTGCCGCGCAGCGGCACTACTCTGGTCGAACGAATCTTGGGCAGCCATTCCTTGGTGTCGTCCGCCGGGGAACTCGACTGCTTTGCATTGGCCCTCGTCGATGCCGCACATCGGCGCTGCGGGCGGGAAAAGGTGCCGCGCGCGGAACTCGTCGCGTCATCGGCGACGCTCGACTTCGCCGCCCTCGGCCGGGATTATCTCGCGCGGGCCCATGCGGCTTTTGGTGGGGCGGGCCGCTTCATCGATAAAATGCCCTTGAACTATTTATATTGCGGTTTGATCCGCCGTGCGCTGCCCAATGCGAAGATCGTACACGTGACCCGGCACCCCATGGCCGTTGGCTACGCGATGTACAAGATCTTGTTCAAGCAGGGGTACCCATTCTCCTATGATCTGGGCGAAATTGCGCAGTACTACGCGGCCTATCGCCGGCTGATGCGGCACTGGCATGCCACGATGCCCGGGGCAATCCACGACATCAGTTATGAGCATCTGGTGGCGGATCAGCAAGGGGCATCGCGCGGTCTGTTGGCGTATTGCGGTCTCGACTGGGAGGAGGGGTGCGCAGCGTTTCACGAAAATCCGTCGCCGGCCACCACCGCCAGTGCCTCGCAGGTGCGTAGGCCGTTATACGACTCTGCGGTATCGCAATGGCGGCACTACGAATCCGCACTCGGCGAATTGAGCGCCCCGCTGCGCGCGGCAGGCTATTTGAACGAATAACCAATCGTGACGCCGACGGTCCGGGGCGTCGACACCAGCGCTTGATAGTTCCTTCCCCACTGAATCGGATCGGTGTAGGAATTGACCCCGATTTGATTGGTCAGATTATCGAGATAGATGGTTGAGCGCCACTGCGACTGGGTGTAAGTCATGCGCGTACCGACCGTGGTGTAGCCCGCGGCGGTTGGTATCGTGGCCGACAGTGCCGGTATGACGGCGCTTTGATAGTGGGCGTTGGCTGCAAAGCGCAATTCGCCGTCGCCCACGTGCACATGTCCATATTCGAGCGTCACGGCGGCCGTATTTTTGGGCGTGCCGGGCAGCGGAGATCCGCTGGCGGGCGGCGGAACCGACAAGCCGCTGAGGGCGAGCGCGTTCAGCGAGGTCAATTTCGTAAGATTGTAGGTGTAATTGAGCTGCGCGGACAGGTGGTCGGTGAACACCCCGTACCATTCGGTCTCGAAACCCCGGCTGTACGCATTGCCGATGTTGACCGCGCCCGGTATTGCCAGCGGCGTCAAGAAGGCGCTTTGTTGCACGTTATGCCATTGAATGTCGTATACCGCCGCCGAATAGCGATAACGGTTCATCAGTGTTCCCTTGACGCCGATTTCGTAGTTGTCTGCGGTGTCAGGCGCCACCTTGTAAAGTCCCGGCGGGGTGATGTAGCCGACTGCGGGCTCGGTCGGCGGAAGCGCGTTGACTGCGCCGCGGCGGAACCCTTGTGACCACGTCGCGTAGGCGAGATTGGTGCCGTCGATTTGGTAGGCGACGTTCACCTTCCAGAGCGCCTTTTGCCATGTATCACTCTGCGACAGATTGGCGATGTATTGGGGTCCGCTGAACAGCAGCCCCGTCTGCTGGGTCTGGGTCACGGTCTGCTTGAACAGGCGCGTGCCGCCGGTTGCGCTCCAGTGCGGCGCGAAACGCCAGGTGAACTCGCCGAATGCCGCCAAGTCGGTGTAGGTCGTTTCGAAGTCGCCGATGTAGGCCTGATCCTTGATGATCGGTATGCCGTCGATGATGGTGGGCGGCGATCCCGGCGTGTAGCTGGTCTGGCCGATTCCGCACTGCGACGGATTGATTCCGTCGCCGGCGCCATACACCGGCACACAGGCATTGAAATAGTCGAGGTACCCAGGGTAAAAATCGTGTTCTTGAATGGTGGTCTGCTCATGCTTGTAGAAAAGACCACCCACCCAGTCGTAAGCCCCGCCGGTTTTCGACGCGAGCCGGATTTCCTGCGCCCACGGTTTGTCGTCGAACTCCTGGCCGCCGACCACCAGAACACGCGGATTCTGGCCGTAGAGCGCCGCATAGAACGGGAAGGTGCGGTACAAGGACGTCACGTCGCCTTGCGCGACGCTTTGGTGCTGCGCATAGGAGGTGTTCGACGTCAGCGTGGCGAAACCGAGATCCTCCTCCATGGTAAGCGCGGTCAAATTGATCCGGTCGGTGTTGGTCGCGGGGATATAGTCCGTCGAGGAACGCGAGTCCACTCCATACAAAGGCGCAGAATAGGGGAACCCGTTCGCCATCGCCATCTGGTAGTAATAGGACAACTGGGCGTGAAAATTCTCGTTGGGCTTCCATAGGGCGGCCGCACGCACCGAGCGGTATCGATAGGCGTTGACGCCGTCCTGGGAATAGGTCTGCGGCGGGCTCAGCAGGTTGCCGGGCTGCGACGCAACGGGTGTGCCCGCCGCGTCCAATACGTAGAGATTCGGTTGGTTGATGAAGCCCGCCTCATCCGTGTATCCGGCGTTCAATCGAAATGCGAAGCTCTCCGATACCGGAAGATTCAGCATGCCGTTCACATCGTAGTTGAGCGCGTGCGTATGCGATGTCTTGCTCACTCCGGACTCGACCTTCGCATCGAAGGCGCTGGGATCCGGGGCGTTTTGCACGAATCGGATCGTGCCGCCAAGGGAGCCGGAGCCGTACAGCGTGCCCTGCGGGCCGCGCAGAATTTCCACGCGCTCGAGATCCTGCAAGCGCAGGTTGAAAAACAGCGGCGTATCGTCGACGTAGATCGCGACCGGCGGCACGATCGGTGAGGACTGTATGAATTCGCCCGAGGTCGAGTCGCTGTTCAGACCGCGGATGATCAACGTAGATCCGTTGACTCCGCCGAACGGACCCTTGTCGGTGACATCGACGCCGGCCACCGAGCGCGCCAACTCGGCGATGTTCGAAATTCCCGCCAGTTCGAGCGTCTTGCCGGTTATCGCGGTGATGCTCGCGGGAATATCCTGGGCGGATTCCGAGCGCCGCGTCGCCGTGACGATCACCTCCTGCAGCGTATTGTCGTCGGCCGTGGAGAGGGTGCCGTACAGGGCCGCAAGAACGCCGACCGCCACCGGCGTCATCGCCCGCGCCGGTCGCGCCGCACGGTGCTCGCTCCGCGGCGCGCGAAGTCGCAAACGAGGAGTTACAATCATTGCCTATCGCTCCCAGCGAAGTCGCTTGTCCGTCGTCACCACCGGCGGGCGCCGCATGAGATTCTTCGCAGTTGCGTTCATTCCGGCGTCAGCAGGGGCGGTCCTCCTGCATGGTTAATCGAATTAACCTATGTCGAAATGTAGCAACGGTTCAGCGCGGATGTCAATCGGCCGCAAACCCGATGTCATCGATTTCGAACCTGCCTACGCCCCCGCCGCGCTGATGGCCGCGTGCCACTCATGGCCCCGCCGTCGGTGCGGGGGCGCGGTGCGAGATGACGGCTGGCGACGTCCCAGAGCCAGTGCTTTGCCGCGCGCACTTCCGCGGAACTCGGCCTGCGCAGCAGCAATGCGTCGTCCGGGAACACCAGTCGGATCAGGATCGAGGCCTTTACCAGGCGGTAGACGTCCGATGCATCGACGCGCCGGAACTTCCCGCAACGGATGCCGGCCCGCAGGAGTTTGCGCAGCCGGATGTGCATCCCGGCAAGCGGTCCGCCGAAAAAATTCTCCTTGAAGGAGCCACCCGCGGCGAGCTTCACGTACTCCATGCCTCCGCCCGGTGTTGCGAAATCGACCAGAGCCAGCCGTACGTAGGCGGGGTGCTTCATCATGAGTTCGACGAATGCCTCGAGTGCCGCGCGAAATGCCGCAACCGGGCGCAGCTCCGGCCGGAGCTCGAACTGGGTGGCGAGCAACGCGATGAATCGCCCGGACAATTCGATCAGGACGTCGTCGCGGCTCTTGTAGTGTTTGTAGATCGCGGGAACCTGCACTCCGAGGGGGGTGGCGATATCCCGCAGAGTGAAGCCGTCAACGCCCTTTACGGCGATAAGGCGCTCGGCCTCATTTAGAATCCTTTGGCGGGTCGGTACGGGCGCACTCCGCATATGTGTCCTCGGCATTTGAAGTTCCGTCAAACAATGCAAGTGCTGAACTCTGTCAGAGTCGGGCTTGCACGACAACAGCGGAAGGCACTTGCCAGAGTGCGATCAGTGGTTTATTTTTGCGCAAGGTTAATTGCATTAACCTCGAATTCACGCCCGCTTGCAAGGAGCCGCCCGGTGTCTATTGGCGCATGTTATCGGCGATCTTCGCCGGATTGACAAGACCCGGCGCGCATTCGTACAGAGAAATTCTTGGCGTTCATGAATAGTTCAGGCTAGACGGGTGGCTATCGAGCAAAAATCGATCGACTATGTCGCCGAGCACGAGCGGCACGGCCGGGTCGTCGATCAAGTCCCGTTTTGGTTTCTGGGAAATTTTCACTTTTTCACGATTGCGATCGGGTTCGTCGGACCGAGTATGGGGCTCGGTTTCGCCTTTACCTCTCTCGCCGGAGCTCTCGGCATCCTGTTCGGTACGATATTCGTGGCGTTCCACGCCTCGCAGGGGGCTGAGCTCGGTCTGCCGCAAATGATCCAGTCCCGAGCGCAGTTCGGCTTTCGCGGGGTCGTGGTCGTGCTGATCGGCACGCTCTTTACGTTTGTCGGCTTTAACGTGGCGGATTCGGTGCTGGTGGCGCGGGGCTTGAACGGAATACTCGGCTGGAACGAATCGGTCGTTACCCTGGCCATTGCTGCAATCGCAATCGGCATCGCCATCTACGGGCACGACTGGCTTCACCGAATCTTCCGTGCCTGCTTCTGGCTCTGTCTGCCGCTTTATACGCTGCTGTCGCTTGCGATCGTGGCCGGGCGGGTTCCCGCAACGCATCCCATGGCCGGCGGATTCACGTGGGTGGCGTTCATTGCGCAGTTCGCCGCGAGCGCGGCCTATAACATCACCTACGCCCCCTCTGTGTCGGATTATTCACGCTATTTGCCGCGGTCCACGCGGCCACATCACATCATCGCCGCCGTATTTCTGGGCGCCACCTCGGCCGCGATCTGGTTGATTTCGCTCGGCGCCTGGCTCGCGACTCGACTGGGTGCATCCGATGGGCTGGTTGCGCTTCACGATGCGGGAAATTCTCTGTTTGCGGGCTTTGGCGTTCTGATGGCGCTGGCCTCGGTGACGGCCCTGGTGGCCACGATGGGTCTCAACGCCTACAGCGGCATGCTCACCGTCGTGACGGCGCTCAATTCGCTGCTCGACGTGCACCCGACCCCCCGAGTAAGGATCGTGTCGATCCTGGCGGTGGCGGCGGGGTGGATAGCGGTTACGTTTGCGATTACGGCGAACGCAATCGCGCTCCTGTTCGCGACGCTGACGATCATGTTGTATCTGCTCGTTCCATGGACGTCGGTAAATCTGGTCGACTATTTTTTCGTGCGCCGGGGCCGTTACGCGATTACGCACCTGTTTTTGCGACACGGCATCTACGGCGCCTGGGGTGCGCGCGGCCTCACCGCCTATGCGCTCGGTTTCTTAGCGACGCTGCCGTTTTTCGTACTGCCCGACATTTACACCGGTCCGGCAGCGCGGCAGTTGGGCGGGGTGGACGTTGGCTGGCTGGTCGGGCTGTTTGTCTCGGGCGGCGTGTACCTGTTCCTCAGCCGATCGCTGGATCTCTCAAAGGAAGACGATGCGATCCGGGACAGCGAGAGCGCATTGCGGCTCATGCGCGTGCCAGAGCCGCACTGAGCCGCGTCGGCGCGACGAATGAGGCGCCGGCAAAGTTAATTGGACCTGCTGCCTGCTAACGCTGCAGTACGTATTTGCCCGGCGCATCGTCCATCGGCGGATAGCCGGCCGCGGCGGAGCCGAGCGCCGGTGGGGCAACCCGCTGCTGCGTCGAGCGCTCCGCGAGCCAGCGCTGCCATATCGGCCACCAGGATCCCGCCACGGGCTCCGTGGTGTCGAACCATTCCCGCGGCGTGAGCGTGTCGGTGGCATTCGACCAGGTGCGTACGCGGTGCCGCCGCCGGGGGTGCACGGCGCCGCTCACGATGCCGGCATTGTGCCCGCCCGAGGTCAGCAGATAGGTGTAGTCGCTCGAGCGCGTCAGGCCGCGCGCCTTGTAGGTGGACTGCCACGGCGCGACATGATCGGTCTCGGTGCCCAAGACGAACATCGGCAATTGGATTGCGCCGAGATCGACGCGGCGGCCTTCGGCATGGAATTCGCCGCGCGCCAGAGCGTTGTTGAGGTACAGCTGCCGCAAATATTCCGCATGCATGCGGCAGGGCATGCGCGTGCCGTCTGAATTCCAGGCCATCAGATCGTTCGGAGTGGCGCGCTTGCCGCGCACGTAGCTGTCGACGGCCGGGGTCCACAGAAGATCCCGCGACCGCAGCAGCGCGAATGCCGCGCCCATCTGTTCGCTCTTCAGCACGCCGCTGCGCTCCATGACCGATTCGAGCATGTCGAGCTGACTTGGGCTGATGAACACCGACAACTCACCCGGTTCGCTAAAATCCTGCTGTGCAGCGAGCAAGGTCTTGCTCGCCAATCGCCGATCGCCTTCGGCGGCGTAGATCGCGGCGGCGATCGACAACAAGGTGCCGCCGATGCAGTAGCCGACGGTGTGGATCCTGCGCTCCGGCACGATTTGCGAAACCGCGTCCATCGCGGACCGAATGCCGAGCCGCAGGTAATCGTCCATGCCGAGGCCGCGATCGCTCGCGTGCGGATTTTTCCAGGATATGATGAATACCGTGTGACCCTGGGAGACCAGGAATTTCACCAGGGAGTTTTTCGCCGACAGGTCGAGGATGTAGTACTTCATGATCCAGGCCGGTACGATCAGGATCGGCTCGGCAAAGACCGTCCCGGTGGTCGGCGAATATTGGATCAATTCAATGAGATTGTTCCTCAGCACGACTTTGCCGGGTGACGCGGCGACATCGCGGCCTACGACGAATTTTTCGGCGGCGGCCGGTTGCGCGCGCCCGAAGGTGCGCTTGACGTCCTCGAGCCAGTGATTGAAGCCGCGAACCAGATTCTCGCCGGATTCGGCGCGGGTGGTGTCGAGCAGTTCGGGGTTGGTGGCGAGGTAGTGCGCCGGGGAAACCGCCTCCAAGCCGTTGCGCGCCACGAAATCCAGCGTACGCTCGGTCTCGGGTGCCAGGCCCGCCACGCCGGACCATGCCCTCTGCCACCAGTCGCTGTAGTTGCGATAGCTGCGTGCATAGACGTTGAAGGGCCATCCCGCCCACGCGTCGGCGCCGAAGCGATCGTCGTCCTCGGCGGGTGGCAGCGGGTGCCCGGAGCCCGCTCGCAGCGCGAAGCTCCAGCTGTCGATCGTCTTCGCCAGCGCATCCCGCATGATCTCGAGCTGCTTGGGCGGATCCTTCGCGAGATTCAAATACCAGTCCCACCACGCTATGGCATACATGTCGGGGGCCAGGCCGCCGGTCACCGTCGCCAGCTGGGCGCGCAGCGCGCGCGCGAAATCGGCCGAATCCTTGGATTCCTGCGAATGGGCAGCGTCGTTGCCGTAGATCGTGCGAGTGTCCATGCTGCTGGCTGTCCGTCGTTGGGGAGGCTGATTACAGCATATAAAAAAAGACAGCGGAGGCGGGGGCGCCAAGGCGCTTCCCACCCCGCTGTAGACCCGCCGCGGGGGGCGCGGCAAACCGGCGCCTTTGACAGGCGCCGGCGTGGGATCAACCCGCCTTCTTCTTGGCGACTTCGCCAAACTTAGCCGTTGCCTCATTCACCGCTTCGGTGAAGGTGGTCTGGGCGCTGGTTTGCGCGTCGGTCGCCAGCGTGACGAACTCCTGCGCACGCGCACGCAGCTTCTCGCTGAGCGCCGTGGTGAGTTCCACCTGCTTGGTGACGAATTCGGTCGGGCTCTGCGTCGACAGAGCGGCCTTGGCTTGGGCCAAGCTCCACTCCAAGTAGTCGCCGGCAACGGCGTACTGATAACGGCCCAAACGGTCAATCGCCTTGACGTTTTCTTGCTGAGCCTTCAGCGTCGGCGCGAAGGCATTGCGGTAGGTCTCGAAGATGGACTTGGGATCAAAAGTCGAGTCGCTCATAAATGGTTCTCCTGAATCGGTTGCTGCATCGGTTGGATCGCGTTTGTGGGGCTATTATAGCTCAATCTGTATGCAGTGCAAGAGGAATTTATGGGACCTGTTTTGCCCATCGCGAGAGTGCCATAACTAATTGATAAAAAAGAATTAAATGACATCTTATAATATCGCTTCTATCTCGCTAGGCCCGTAAAAAAATGCATTGCAAAAGATTGTTGGATGCTCGGAAAAATTTTATCCGGCCGGCGCGGCGTGCGGGCGTCATCGACGGGAGCCAAGGCCTTGGCGCATGATGATCGTTGCCGTGGCTAAAAGGATTCTGCGCTGACCGCGATCCTCCATCACATTCGATCGTTGGAACTGTACGCCGAGCGCAGCGGCGCCCGCTTGGTGCGCACGACCCTGCCGGAGTGCGTCGCGGGCCGTGTTTTCCGCAACCTCATTCTGGTGCGCACCGGTCAAAGCCCGGAGCAGGAGCTTTTGACGCTGGTGCACGAGCTGACCCATTGGCTGGTGCACCGCGATGCGGCCTCGCATTTGTTGTGCACTCTTTTTGAATACGAAGCCGAAGCGGTCGAGGCATTGGTGATGACCCATCTTGGGTTGCGCTCAGGGTTCGATCCACGCGACCGAAGCGAGGAAAGTCCGACCGACGGACTGCTGTCGGCGTCGGTTACCCGGGTGGTTCGCGCGAGCACGGGAATCTGCGCGGCGCTTGATCTTGAGGAACGGCGGCCGGCTTCAGAGCCGCAAGCCGCCGTCGATGTCGAGGCAACGGCCGGTAAAGAATTCGTTCTCGAATATGAAGCGCACTGCGTGCGCGATTTCGTCGGGCTTTCCCAGGCGCTTCAGGGGCACCGGCGCAGTGAGCTTGTCCAGCACTTCCGGGCGCATGGAGGCAAGGATGTCGGTGTGGGTGAAGCCCGGCGCAATCGAGCCGACCCGGATGCCGTAGCGGGCCAATTCCTTGGCCCAGACCACACTCATTGATTCGACTCCGGCCTTGGCGGCGCTGTAGTTGCTTTGTCCGGCGTTGCCGGCCCGCGAAATGCTCGAAATGTTGACGATGACTCCGCCGTTGCCGAATTCGATCATGTGAGCCGCGGCCTCGCGCGCACACAGGAATACGCCGCTGAGATTTACCGCAATCACGGAGTCCCATTGATCCAGACTCATGCGTCCGATCACGGCCCCATCCTTGACTTTCACCAGCAAGCCATCGCGCACGATGCCGGCATTGTTGACGAGCCCGTCCAATCGGCCGAATTCGGCGCCGACCTTGGTCATTGCGGCGGACACTTCGCTCTCGTCGGCGACGTTTACGCAATAGGTGCGGGCCTGAACGGATTCGGCGGTGCAAAGTGCGGCCGCCGCCTCGAGGTCGGCTTGGTTGCGATCGAAGAGCGCAATATCGGCGCCGTGACGAGCGAGCTGCAAGGCGATCGCTCGGCCGATGCCACGCCCGGCTCCGGTTACCACAACAGTTTTGTTACGAAGTTCCATGATGTTGCGTCATTTACCTTTTTTGCCGTCATTCGGCTTCTTGTCGTTGCGCTCGGCTGTCTTGGCGGTGGCGCCCCCGCCGACGAAAGCGTCGCGAGTCGCCGCCTGCATCTGTTCCCACAGCGCGAGGTTCTTCTGCGCCAGTTCGGTCAACGGCGCGAACGGGCCCTGCATGACCTTGGCCATTTCCGATTGCATGGTTTGCTGCTGGCGCAGCATGGCGGTGAACGCTTGTTCAAGGTAGCCGCTGAGCAGCGCTTGCATCGGGCGCCCATAGAAGCGGATGATCATCTCGAGCAATTCCGCGCTCAACACCGGCGACCCGAGGTGCTCCTGTTCGGAAATGATTTGCAGCAGCACCTGCCGCGTCAGGTCCTCGCCGGACTTGTCGTCGATCACCTTGATCTTCTCGCCTGCCACGATGAGTTGACGCAGATCCTCGAGCGTCACGTGGCGGCTGGCCGCCGTATCGTAGAGGCGGCGGTTGGTGTATTTGCGTATGACGCGTTCTTGCTGCATCGTCCTGTCCGAAACCTGGCCGGCATCCTAAGCGAAGCTTTCGCACCGCACAACTTCAGTATCCATCCGCTTGCGGTGAGCAATAGGCAATATGCTTATGAATTTATATAAAACAATGCTTTATGTCTCATTCATAGATTATCATCAGGTCAACAGGACACGATTCGGCATTTGTTGCATTGCATACGGAGGGGTTTGCCATGGAACCTGATTTGTGGCGCCAATGGCAAACGATCGCGGCGCAATTCGCCTCGTTGGGGCAGGGCCCGGCCCCCGCGGCGCAGGGCTCGCAAGCGCCCCGAGATGCCTTCGGATTTTCACCCTTCATCGATTCGGCCGGGCGTTTCGCGGCCGAGGCGCGCGCCTTCATAGAAAGCAGCGCGAACGGCTCGGCATCCTCGGTGATCGATGCGGCACGAAAATTCAGCGACTTTTTGCGGGATCAGGCCCTTGGCGCTCAGCCGCCGTGGGCCGCCGCGTTTGGCATGGGCAATCCGAACGCGGCGGGTGCGGCGGCGCAATGGGACACCCCGGCGATGGGAGCCACCCGCGAACATCAGCAGCGCACGCAGCGCATGGTGGAGGCTTGGCGCCGCATCGATGATGCGCAGCGCCGCTTGCAGCGCCTCTGGTCCGACACATTGCGCGACGCGGCGGCATCCTTCGCGGCACGGGTGGGGACCGTTCAACCCAGCGTGCCCAGCGCCGAGGCGCCGAATAGACTCTACGATACCTGGATTGACTGTGCGGAGGACGCGTACGCTCGCATGGCGCACGGCGATGAGTTCTGCGGCGCGCTCGCCGACTACGTGAATGCGAGCAGCCAGTGGCGCGGCGAAATGCAGGGGGCCATCGAGCAGTGGGCGAAGATGCTCGATCTACCGACGCGCAGCGAGATCAATACGCTCGCGAAGCGGTTGAAAGCCCTGGAAGAGCGGCTGCGCACCGCACAGACGCAACGCCGGCCGAAGCAGGCCAAACCGAGGCAGCGTCAGCCGAAGGTCGCGGCGAGCCGCCCCCGGTCCGCGCGCCGCAAGGCAAAGACATGACGGGCGCGGGCGCTCATGCCGGCCCGCCCGGGGCCGAGCGGGGGGCCGCCGGTTGCTCCGGAAGAGACGCCGTCTGGCAGTCGGGCAAGATCACGCTGTTTCGGTACCGGCCGATTGCACGGCCGGCGGGAGGCGTGCCGCTGCTGATCGTCTATGCGCTGGTCAATCGGCCGTACATGATGGATTTGCAGGAAGACCGTTCGCTGATTCGAGGACTGCTGGCGGCGGGTTTGGACGTTTATCTCATCGATTGGGGTTATCCCGACGGCGCGGACCGGTTCACCACCCTGGCCGATTACATTGACTGCCATCTGGCGGGCTGCGTGGAGCGGATACGCGAGACGCATCGATTGGACGCCCTGAATATCCTCGGCGTCTGTCAGGGCGGGGTTTTCAGCCTCTGCTATAGCGCGCTGCATCCGCAACATGTGCGCAATTTGGTCACGATGGTCACGCCGGTGGACTTTCATACCCCGGCGGATCTGCTGTCGAAATGGACGAGAAAAATAGACGTTCCGGCTTGGGTGGGTGAGGGCAATGTTTCCGGGGAAGCGCTGAATCAACTGTTTCTGTCGCTCATGCCGTTTCGTCTGACGCAACAAAAATATGTGCATTTGTTGGCGGGAGGATTGGACCCTGCGCGAATGGAGAATTTCATGCGGGTCGAGCAATGGATCTTCGACAGTCCGGACCAGGCCGGCGCCGCATTCCGGGAGTTCGTGGTGTGGCTATATCAGGAGAACCGCCTGGTCCACAACACGCTTGAGATCGCCGGACGCAAAGTCGATCTGCGCGCCCTGCGGCTGCCGATATTGAATTTGATCGGCAAGCGCGATCACTTGGTGCCGCCCGAATCCTCGGCAGCCCTCGAGCGGCTGGTCGGCAGCGACGACTACACGGCGCTCGAATTGGATCTGGGGCACATCGGCATGTACATCAGCGAACGCGCTCAACGCGAGGTGCCCGGCAAGATAGCCGAATGGCTCGCGGCGCGTTGAAATCGAGCGACTACATGTACACGCCGCCGTTGACGTTGATCTGTTGACCGGTGATGTAATCGCCGTGCGCCGCCAGGAACAGCACGGCTTTCGCGATCTCTTCCGGTTTGCCGAAACGCCCCATCGGAATGCGCGCCAGGATGGTCGCCTGCACCGGTTCCGGCACCTTGGCCAACATGCCGGTCTCTGTAAAACCCGGGGCCAGCGCATTGCACGTGACATTGTATTTGGCGAGCTCCAAAGCGGCGGTTTTGGTGAAGGCAATGATCCCGCCTTTGCTCGCCGCGTAATTGGCCTGTCCGAAATTGCCGGCCTGACCCACGAAGGAGCTGATGTTGATGATCCGCCCGAATTTCTTCTCGATCATCATCGGCGCGGCTGCCGAGACCCCGAAGTAACAGGCATTGAGGTTGGTGTTCAGCACGGCGAGCCAGTCGTCGTCGGTCATCTTGCGCAGGGTCTTGTCGCGCGTAATGCCCGCGTTGTTGACCAAAATGTCGAGTCCGCCCCAACTTTGCTTGATTTTTTCGATCATCGAATTCCAGGTGGAGCGCTCGCCCACGTCGCCCTTGAACAGCAGGGTCTTTCGGCCCATTTTGGCCAGCTCGTCCGCCAGGGAACGCGCATCCGCCTCGCTCGATTGGTAGTTGATGGCGATATCGGCGCCCTCCGCGGCAAGCGCTAGGGCGATTGCCCGGCCGATGCCGCGCGCCGCTCCGGTTACCAGCGCTCGCCGCCCCTCTAGTGCTTTCATATCGCGCCTCCGTAAGGATTGCTTGGTGGGTTGGCCGATCTCGCGCTAAAAGATGGGCCGGGTCTGCGATGCCATTCAATTACGCGTTTGCCGCCGACTCTAACATGTCGCCGTGCATTCGAGGGCGGCGCGCCAATTTTCAATGGATGTTCGGGTCGCGGCCGGCGGCTGATCTGTAGAATCGGTGTCCTTGCAACCGGCGAGTATCGGCACATGACATCGATAATGGCTTCGGGCAACGCGGCTCCGGCATCGAGGCTGCGCTATCCGCTGCAAACCGAGCCCGAGGTCGGGGATGGATCGGCCGTGGAGCTCGCCCCCGGGGTCCTGTGGCTGCGACTGCCATTGTTCGCGGCGCTTCCCTGGATCACTGTCTGGGCCGTGTCGCCGCTCCGGGCGCCTACCCAAACTGGATCGCACCGCCGACCTCGAGGATCAACCAGTAGCCGACCGATTTCGAGTACTTGCGGTTAGACTGGCCATCCTATGCGCTTTGCGTCGTTCCAGCCGGGCATGGTGATCGAGGCGGGTCCTCGGACGGTGAGCGCGGAGGAAATCGTGGAGTACGCCTCCCGCTACGATCCGCAGTGGTTTCACACCGATGCGCAGCGCGCCGCCGGCAGCCGCTGGAAGGGGCTGATCGCGAGCGGCTGGCATTCCTGCGCGATCGCGATGGAGATGGTGGTGCGGGCGGCCCTCGAGGATTCCGAATCATTTGGTTCGCCGGGCATCGAGCGGCTCCAGTGGCTGGAGCCGGTGCGGCCGGGGGACGCGCTGCGCCTGCGCGCCGAGGTGCTCGAAGCGAGGCGCTCGTCGTCCGGCCGAACCGGCATCGTGCGTTGGCGCTGGGAATTGTCGAATCAAAACCAGGTGAAAGTGCTGACGCTGATCGGCACCAGCCTGTTCGATATCGGGGCCGCCGACCCGCGGCGGCCTTGAGGGGGGCAAAATTCGCCGGCCGCGATATCATGGGCCCGTGCTCGACATCAGCGGCTTCGATTTGCAGAACCTACCGGCGGATTTTTACGCCAATCCGTTTCCCTACTACGCGCAGTTGCAGGACCGATCGCCCGTCAGGCGTATGCCGGACGGCTCGATCCTGCTGACGCGCTACCGGGACGTCGAGTTCGTCTACAAGAACCCGAAGTTATTCAGTTCCGACAAGAGGGATGAATTCGGCGAGAAGTTCGGCCCGACCCCGCTGTTCGAACATCACACGACGAGTTTGGTGTTCAACGATCCGCCTCTGCATACGCGGGTCCGCCGCTTGATCAACGGCGCTTTGACGCCGCGCGCCGTTGCGCAGATTCAGCCGGACCTGGAGAACTGGGTCGATCGATTGCTCGACGCCATGGCGGTGACGGAGTCGGCCGACCTGATCGAGGATTTCGCCGCGGCGATTCCCGTTGAAGTGATCGGTAATCTGCTCGGCGTGCCGCGCCACGAACGGGCGCCGCTTCGCGACTGGTCGTTGTCCATATTGGGGGCGCTGGAACCGCGCTTGACGTCCGATGCGGCGCGGCGAGGCAACGAAGCGGTGCGGGAATTCGCCGCGTATCTCGATGTCCTGATCGGACAGAGGCGCGCGCACAGCGCGGGTGCGCATTCGGATTTGATTTCCCTGCTGCTGCACGGCGAATTCGCGGGCCAGCCCTTAAGCGGGGCCGAGTTGGTCCACAATTGCATCTTCCTGCTCAATGCCGGCCACGAAACAACCACCAATCTGATCGGCAATGGTTTGGTCGCGCTCGCTGAGCACCCCGATCAGCGCGCCCGGCTGACCGCCGAACCGGACTTGATCAAAACCGCAATTGAAGAATTCCTGCGCTACGAAAGCCCCAACCAGTTGGGCAACCGCACCACCACGGCGCCGGTGGATCTCGGCGGAATTTCGCTGCCGGCCGGGACTCGAATCACGGTGTGCATAGGCGCGGCCAATCGCGATCCCCGACAATTCGCGGAGCCCGACCGCCTCGATGTGGGGCGTTCGCCGAATCGTCATCTGGCATTCGCAAGCGGCATTCACCAGTGCGCCGGCATGGGGGTGGCGCGCCTCGAAGCGGCGATCGCGATCGGCCGTTTCCTCTCGAGATTTCCCCGGTACTCGCTCGCGGCTTCGCCCACGCGTGGCGGCCGGGCGCGATTTCGGGGATTCTTGCGGGCGCCCTGCAATTTGTGATCCGATGTCGGCATGCGTGTACTGCTGGTCGAAGATGATCCGATGATCGCCAAGGGGCTGCAGACGGCGCTGCGGCAGGACGGCTATGCCGTGGACGGCGTGAGCGACGGGCGCCACGCTGCCGAGGCGTTGCGCGCCGGCAGCTTCGATATCGTGTTGCTCGACCTCGGCCTTCCCGGGCGGGACGGCCTCGAGGTGCTGCGCGAGCTGCGTGGGAGGGGCGATTCGACCCCTGTCATCATCGTCACCGCCCGAGACGATACTCGCATTCGAATCGAGGGGCTCGATGCCGGCGCCGACGACTACATCGTCAAGCCCTTCGATCTGGATGAGATTGCGGCGCGCATGCGCTCGGTGCTGCGCCGGGCGGCGGGCCGCGGTGATCCGTGCATCAGGCACGGCAGCCTCTCATTGGATCCCGTCACCCATGCGGTGGAACGCGACGGCGAGCCGGTTCTTCTGTCGGCGCACGAATTTTCGGTGCTGGAGGCGCTGCTGCAGCGCCCGGGGGCCGTGCTTTCCCGGACTCAACTCGAGGACCGGTTGTACGGTTGGAGCGAGTCGATCGAAAGCAACGCCGTTGAGGTCTACATCCACGCGCTGCGCCGCAAGCTCGGCAGCGACTGCATCCGCACTTTACGCGGCGCAGGCTATTTCATCCCCAAGTAATGGCGTCCATCCGCACCCGACTGCTGATCGCACTGCTCGCGCTGGTGGCGGCGATTTCCCTGCTGGCCGGAACACTCACCTATCGGCGGGTGTTGGCGGAGACCTCGACTCTCTTTGACTATCAACTGCGCCAGATGGCGTTGTCCCTTCGCACCCAGGTACCGATGGCGCCCCGCCTCGAGCTGCCGCCCGATCAGGTCGATGCGGATTTCGTGATCCAAATATGGGATCTATTCGGCACCCGCGTGTACCTTTCCCGGCCCGGTTTGCCGATGATCAATCAAACCGCATTGGGTTACGCGGACGTGCGCGTGCGAGGCGAGCCATGGCGCACCTACGGGCTGCAGACGGCCGACGGCGTGATTCAGATCGCCCAACCTGAGCGGGTTCGCGAGCAATTGGCCCGCGGCGCTGCGCTGCGCGTCGTGATACCGCTGCTGCTGCTGCTGCCTGTGCTGGGAGCCGCCATCGTCGGCGTGGTGAGGAGCGGATTGCTGCCGCTGCAGCGGGTTGCAATGGAAGTTCAGCGTCGCGACGTGCACAGCCTGACCCCCATCGCCGTGGCCAGCCTGCCGCGGGAAGTCGCACCCCTGGTGCTCGAGCTCAATCGCCTGCTGATCCGACTGCACTCGGCATTTCAGACGCAGCGCGCCTTCATCGCCGATGCCGCTCACGAATTGCGATCGCCCTTGACGGCGGTTCGACTGGAGCTGCAGCTGCTCGACAGGGCGCCGGATGAGGCGGCGCGCCTGGAAGCGCGCGCCAATCTCGGTGCGGCGGTTGACCGTGCCATCCACCTGGTCGAGCAGCTGCTCACCCTGGCGCGCAACGAGCCGCGCGACGAACGGGGAGAGCTGTCGCCGGTTGCGCTCGAGGCTTCCGCCTCCGAAGGCGTCGCGGACACCCACGCATTGGCATTGGCGCGTGGCATTGATTTGGGTCTCGACGCCGAGCCGGACGTGCGGGTCCTCGGCGATCGAGACGCACTGCGCACGCTGGTGCGAAATCTGGTCGATAACGCGGTGCGCCATACGCCGGCGGGTGGACGCGTCCAGGTGCGCGCCGCCAAGAGCTCGCAAGGCGCGGTGCTCGAGGTGACCGACTCGGGACCAGGCATCCCGGCGGCGGATCGCGAGCGCGTATTCGACCGGTTCTACCGGCGGACCACCTCACCGCACGGCGGCAGCGGGTTGGGTCTCGCCATCGTCAAGGCGATCGCCGATTCACACGGCGCTCGCGTCACGCTCGCCGACGCGCCCGGCGGGGGGTTGCAGGCGACGATCGACTTTGCCCGGCGCGTTTAAGATTCGCTTAAGCGTGCAGGGGGAAGATAGGCCAAGGAGCTCATTCCTAAGGGCCCTCTATCCGTCGCAAGGAGACATTCGATGAAATCTCACGTCAATTTAATCGCCGTGGCGGCCTCGGCCGTGTTTGCAGTGGGTGCGTTCACCGGGTGGATGGCGCCCGCGATTTTGCGGACGGCCCGAGCCGACTCCCTGGCCGCGGACTCGGCGCCCGCCGCCAGGCCGGCCGGCGCCTCGTCTTCAGCGGTGCCGGCGGGTCCGATCCCGCTGGGCACCGCGCCGAATTACCGAGCGATCGTTGCGCAGAATCGCGGCGCGGTGGTCGGCATCACCGTGGCGGGAGAGATGAAGGCCGCATCCGTGCAGCCGTTCGATCCGAATTCCTTCGGCGATGATGACAACAATCCGCTGTCGCAGTTCTTCCGTCATCAACCGGGTCCGCGGGGCCACGTACCCACGCACGCGCAAGGGTCCGGATTCATCCTGAGTTCGGATGGGATCGTGCTCACCAACGCTCACGTGGTGGACGGCGCAAAGGAGGTGACGGTCAAGCTGATCGATCATCGGGAATTCACCGCCAAGGTGCTGGGCGCGGACAAGGCGAGCGACATTGCGGTGCTCAAGATCGAGGCGCAAGGGCTGCCGCACGTGAGGATCGGCAATTCCGATCAGCTCGGCGTCGGCGACTATGTGCTGGCGATCGGTGCCCCGTTCGGCCTCGAGGAGACGGCAACCGCCGGCATCGTGAGCGCCACCGGCCGCTCGCTCCCCGGCGACGGCGCCGTGCCGTTCATTCAGACCGACGCCGCCGTGAACCCGGGAAATTCCGGCGGACCGCTGTTCGACGCGAGCGGTGCCGTGGTCGGCATCAATTCGCAGATCTACACCAACTCGGGCGGCTATCAGGGCGTTTCGTTCGCCATTCCGATCAATTTGGCGCAGGGCGTGGAGCAGCAAATCGTCAAGACCGGCAAGGTCGAGCACGGGCGTCTGGGCGTCGAGATTCAGAGCGTCAATCAGTCGCTGGCGCAGTCCTTCAAATTGAGCGCGCCCGCGGGGGCGCTGGTCGCCAAAGTCGAACCGGGCAGTGCGGCGGCGCAGGCGGGGATCAAGGCCGGCGACGTGATTTTGAAGTATGACGGCGGCGCCATTGCCGATGCCGGTCAGTTATCGGTCCGGGTTAGCGGCACTGCACCCGGCGGCAAGGCGACTCTCGACGTGATTCGCGATGGCAAGCCGCTGACCATCATCGCTGTCATCGGCTCGGCGACCAGCGGCAGCGTCGCGAAGAACGCCGAAGCGGCGCCGGACGCGGCGCACCTCGGGATGAGATTGCGTCCGCTCACCCCGGAGGAGCGCGAACAAGCCGGCGTCTCCGCAGGGCTGGTGGTGGAGGAGGCGAGCGGCCGTGCCGCCGAAGCGGGTATTCAGCCGGGCGACGTGGTGTTGTCCATCGACGGCGCGCCGGTGCAAAGCGTCGAGCAGCTGCGCGCACTGGTGCGCGAGCATGACAAGCAGGTCGCTCTGTTGATTCAACGCGGCGACAGCCGAATTTTTATCCCGGTGGGATTGGGATAGCAATTATCGAGGTCGCCGCCGGCCCATGCATGAATGTGCGGGCCGGCGGCGCTGCGGAGCCAAACCGGACCAAGCGTTTCGCGTGTGAATGAGCTATAAAGCACACGATGAAGCAATGCGTCGCGGCTATCGCCTTAGCGATTCTGTTTGTTTATCCGGCAATCGCGGCGGATACGATGCCGGTCGAGGCGCCGGCGGTAGCGGGTCCGGCCACGGGCCTGGCCGATTTGGCGGCGCTGCGGGCGACAGTGTTTGGCACTCCGCCGCAGGACATCGCACCGCTGCCGGAGAAGGTGCCGGTTTTCCAGATGGACCTCGCGCTGCCCTGGGCGCAGCCGGTACCGGCCGTTTATTGGTTCGACCGCCGCTTGCGCGTGTGGTTTTCGGCGCAGGATAAACCGGCGCCGCTCGCCATCGTCATTGCCGGCACCGGCGGTGACGGTAACACCGCGAAGCTGTCGATCCTGCGTGCCGTGCTCTACGGCGCCGGATATCACGTGCTGACCATGCCGTCGCCGACTTTCCCGGGATTCATCGTCTCCGCATCGAGTACCGGGGTCGCCGGCGATCTGATGCAGGACGGCCGGGACTTGTACGGCGCAATCCAACAAATAATTTCACACCTGCCGCGCAAGGTGCGGATCACCGATATCGATATTCTGGGCTACAGTTTGGGCGGCGCCAATGCGGCCGTGGTCAAATCGATCGACGCCTCGGAGCGCAGGCTCAACATTCACCGCGCATTGATGATCAATCCCCCGGTCAGCCTGTTTTCCTCCGTCGGACGGCTCGACAAGCTGTACGCCATTACCCTCGGTAACGGCGATGCGGGCGTCGAGCGCTTCTATCAGCAATTGTACGCCACACTCGCGAACCTGTACCGGGCCTCCGACCGGGTGCAGTTGGATGAGGATTTCCTGTTCGAGGCGGCCGCCTCGGTGCTGAGAACCAAGGCCGAATTCTCGACGGCCATCGCGCTGACGTTTCGAATTGCACTGATCAACGTGTTCTTCGCCGGCGACTTGTATTCCGGATCGGGCGTCGTGGTCGATCCGAAGCATCCGCCCGGAGCCGATGCCTCGCTTGATGACACCTTCCGGATCCTGCGCAGCAAGCCGTTTTCCGAATATTTCACCAGAGTCTTCGCGCCGTACTATCTGCGCCGCCGGCCGGGTTCAACCGTGGACGAGTTGATTGCCGGGAACCGGCTCGATGCGATCGGCGATGCGCTGCGCAACGATCCGGACTATTACGCGCAGACCAACAGCGACGATCTGATCCTCGACGCGCCGGAACTCGATTGGCTGCAACGCACCTTGGGCGCGCGCATCCAGGTCTACGATCACGGCGGTCACCTGGGCAATCTCGGGGATCGGCAGCAGGTGACCGACATGCTCGACATGCTCGGCGGGCGCTGGAAGGAGCGCGCGCAGTGAGCGCAGGCGCTCCTCTGACCGCACTCCTTCTGTCGCTGGCCGGATGCGCCTCGCAGTCAGTGCAATTTCACCACTTGCCGCCCGACACCCCGGCGGCGAACAATGCCGTGAATCTCGAGAAGGCGCTGGCGCTCGCGGCCCAGGCGGCGAGCGCGGCCAAGAGCGTAAAGCCGGATGCTGCCGAGGAGCCCGTTTTGGTGACGCCGGCCGACGCCCCGCCCCTGACGACCTACGATCCTTGGGGGAAATTCAACCGCTCGATGTATCGGTTCAATGCGCGCTTTGACGAGGCGCTGTTCTGGCCGGCCGCCAATGGCTACCGCCGGCTGCCGGCGCCGCTGCGCGCCGGGGTTCACAATTTCTTCGGTAATCTGGGCGAAGTGAGCAGCGTCATCAATTACACGCTGCAAGGGCGTTTGGGTCACGGTGTGCGCAGCCTTGGACGGTTCGTGATCAACAGCACGCTCGGCTTGGGCGGCTTGTTCGATGTTGCGGTAAAACTGAATTTGCCCAAGGCGCCTACCGGCTTCGGCACGACGCTCGCCAGGTGGGGCATGCATCCCGGTCCGTATTGGGTGATTCCGATATACGGACCCTCGACGCTGCGCGAGGGCATCGGGCTGGCTGCTGACTACGCAACCTCGTATGCGATCAACGCGGCCGATCTATACCGAGGCAATAAATCGTGGGCATTGGGCACTCTCAACGCGGTCGATACGCGCGCCAACGTCGATTTCCGCTATTATGCCTCGGGCTCGCCCTTCGAATACGAAACGATCCGCTTTCTGTATGTGCGCAAGCTCCTGATCGAGGATGGGGGCCTGCCCGGCAGCGCGCCGCCCAAGAGAATCGATCCGAATGCGCCGGCGGGCGAATGACCGGCACTCCGCCAGCGCATTCTTTGAGCGACCGGGCTGCGGCATCTGGGCGTCGGCAAAGGATCAGCACTTGATGCGTGACTGCGCTTGAATAAATCCGCCGCAATGCCGTCCGTACCCATCCGTTGGCGCATCTTCTCTTTCTTATTTGGGTTTGGATTTCTAGCGTACGTGCAGCAGAAGAGCATCACGGTGGCTGCCGCACGCATGATGCCCGAATTGAGTTTGAGCCAGCTGCAGATCGGCTACCTCGAACAGGCGTTCGTATTGGGATATGCCCTGTTTCAGATGCCGGGCGGGATCTTCGGACAGCGGCTGGGCGCGCGACGCACCTTCGTCATCATCAGTCTCACGGCGTTCCTTGCGACCATCGCCACGCCGATCGCTCCTGAATTCCTGCACGGACATGCCTTGTTCGCGGCGCTGTTCGGCGCGCAGTTGCTGCTCGGCTGTTCTCAGGGAGCCATCTTTCCGGTGTCGGCCGGAGTTTTCGAAGCCTGGTTCCCGCCCAACCGCTGGTCATTCGTGCAGGGCCTGCAAACCATGGGGCTGGGACTCGGTGCCGCGTTGACACCGCCGCTCATCGCGAATCTCATGAACGAGTCCGGATGGCAGCGCGCCCTGGTGTGGGCGGCCCTGCCGGCGCTCGGTCTGATCGCCCTATGGGCCTGGTATGGCCGCAACACGCCGCGCGAACACCCGGCTGTTTGCGCGCAGGAACTCGCGGAGATCGGCGATCAGCCGCCGGCCCATGCCTCCATCGGCATCAAACAGATGCTGAAGCTGCTGGGGAATCGCAATGTGCTGCTGCTGTTCTTCTCCTACATGAGCATGAATTACACCTTCTATCTGCTCTCCAACTGGGTATTTCTCTACCTGGTGCAAGAGCGTCATTTCTCGATGCTGGAGAGCGGCTGGCTCGCCACCGCTCCGCCGCTCGCCGCCGCGCTCGGCGCCGGCGTGGGCGGTTTGACCACCGCAGCCCTGACGCAGCGCTTCGGCACCATTTGGGGGTATAGAATCGTGCCGCTCATCGCCCTGCCCGCCGCCGGGGCCTTGCTGTTGATTGCGCTTAACGCCTCCAATGCTTATTGGGCGGTGGCGACGCTGGCGATGTGCTTCGGTTCCGTGGAACTGACCGAGGGCGCCTTCTGGGGCGCCGCCATGACCGTCGGTCGAGGCGACACCATGGCGGTTTGCGGCTTCATGAACACCGGCGGCAACCTGGGCGGCATCATCAGCATACCGATCGTGGCCTATTTTTCCGGGCAGAACGCCTGGCCGACGGCGTTTGTCATCGGCGTTGCCTTCGCCATCGTCAGTGCGGGGGCATGGCTCGGCATCCGGATTGCGCCGCCGCCCGAGGCGACCCATGCGCCGTCGGGGCGCTTGCGGGGCGGCGAGGGCGAAAGCGGGTAACATCGGATCCCTTGAGTCGTTATTGACGGTGGTCGCCATGCCCGGGATTGAAATGGTCGAAGTCAGCCCGCGCGACGGGCTGCAAAACGAGTCGATGCTGTTCACCACGGCGCAGAAGCTCGAACTGATCCGACGTGCGCTTGATGCCGGTGCGCGGCGAATCGAGGCGACCAGCTTCGTGAATCCCAAACTCGTCCCGCAGATGAGCGATGCCGAGGCGGTCGCAGCCGGATTGCCGCGCCGCAACGGCGTGATCTTCATCGGCTTGGTCCTGAACAAGCGCGGGGCGCTGCGCGCCTTGGCAGCCGGCATGGACGAATTGGGAGCCGTCTGTGCGGCGTCCGACGGCTTCGCACGCCGCAACCAAGGGCTGTCGTCGGACGAATCACTCGCCATGTGCGGCGAAGTGGTGAGACTGGCCAATGAGCAAGGGCGACGTGCGCAGATCACCATCTCAACCGCCTTCGGCTGCCCGTTCGACGGGATCGTCGATCCCGAGCGGGTGATCGACATGGCGCGCGCCGCCGCCGCATCCGGGCCGCTCGAAATCGCGATCGCGGACACCATCGGGGTGGCCGGCCCCGGCGAGGTGTCGAGGCTGGTGCGCCGCGTGGCCGCCGCCATCAAGCCGCTGCCGGTGCGCGTGCATTTTCACAACACGCGCAACACCGGTCTCGCCAATGTGTGGGCGGCGGTCGAGGCCGGCGCGAAGACCGTGGATGCCTCGTTGGGCGGAATCGGCGGCTGCCCGTTCGCGCCGCGCGCCACGGGCAATGTGCCCACCGAAGACGTGGTGTACCTTTTGGAAAAATCCGGTTATCGGACCGGGTTCGACCTCGATCGCTTGATCGAGTCGGCGCGCTGGCTCGGTTCGACCATGGGGCGCGAGGTGCCGGGCATGTTGAGCCGGGCGGCCGCGTTTCCGCCCGGCTAGCGCGGCTGCATGCGAATTGCGCCGTCCAAGCGGATGATTTCGCCGTTCAGGGTCGGTATTTCCACGATGGACTGAACCAATTGCGCGAATTCCTCGGGCTTCCCCAAACGCGAGGGGAACGGGATCTGCTTGCCGAGGGAGTCCTGCACTTCTTTCGACAAACTCGCCAACATGGGAGTCATGAAGATGCCCGGCGCAATGGCCACGCAGCGAATTCCGAGTTGCGCCAGCTCGCGGGCGATGGGCAACGTCATGCCGGCGATTCCCGCTTTGGTCGCCGCATAGGCGACCTGGCCGATCTGACCTTCGAACGCGGCGACCGAGGCGGTGTGGATCAGCACGCCGCGTTCGCCATCCGCGTTGGGTGCGTTGTCGCGCATCAGAGCCGCAGCGGCCTTGTCGCACAGAAAGGTGCCGACCAGATTGATGCGAATGACCTTCTCGAAATATTCGCCGGCCATCGGCCCTTCCTTGCCGAGCATTTTGCCCACGCCGATGACGCCGGCGCAATTGACGAGAAGATTGATGCCGTTCATCGCGCGGCGGGCCTCGGCCATCGCGGCGCTGACTTGCGATTCGACGCTGACGTCGCATTTGACGAAGGTCGCGCCCATCTCCTGGGCCGCGCCATGCCCGGCCGCCTCCTGCACATCGAGAATGACGGCCTTTCCGCCCGCAGCCAGCACGCGCTCGGCGGCTGCGCGGCCCAGTCCGGAGGCGCCGCCGGTGACGACCGCCAATGCTTGATTGAATTTCATGGCTGGGTTTCCAAGTTTGCGAGTGGGTGAGCGTGCGGGGGCCAAGGTTCTTTGAAAAAACCTTCGATCGATTCGTCGGTGACATCCTGTATCCGGTTCGGCGTCCAATGCGGCGCGTTGTCCTTGTCGATGATCAACGCACGCGTGCCCTCGACGAAGTCGCCGTGCGCAAAGCATCGATACATCATGCCGAGTTCCATGCGAAAACAGTCCGCCAGGGCCATGCCCTTGCCGCGCTGCAGCTCCCGCAGGGTCACCGCGAGCATGGTTGGCGAACGCGCCTGCAGCAGCTTAAGGGTTTGCTGCGCCCAATCGGCGTACTCGGCGCGCACTTCGCGTTCGAGGGAGGCGACGATCGCCGGGATCGAGGGTTGCGAAAAATGCGCGTCGACCGCGGGCCGCAGTAGACTCAAGGAGGGCGCCGCCAAACCCTGTGCCGATGCGCCGTGGATGAGTCGATTCAAGTCGGACCGCGGGTCCGGACCCCAAGTCAATCGCTCGAGAGATTCTTCGAGGGAAGCGACGGCGGCCGCAGGCAGGTACACGTCGGCCAGTTGGCAGTACAGCGCGTCCGCACCGCGGATTTGCGTGCCGGTCAATGCCAGATAGGGCCCCAAGGATCCCGATAGGCGCGACAGGAAGTAACTGGCGCCCACGTCGGGAAATATCCCGATTGCCACTTCCGGCATCGCGATCCGCGTGCGGTCGCCGACGATGCGCAGGCTCGCGCCTTGGGCAATACCCATGCCGCCTCCCATCGTGATGCCGTCCATCAGCGCGATGCACGGTTTTGGATAGGAATACAGCGCATAGTCGAGCGAGTATTCGGCAATGAAGAACTCATGATGCAGCGCGCCCGATTCGGTGAGGCTTTGATACAGCGCACGAATGTCGCCGCCGGCGCAAAATGCCTTGTCCCCCTCGCCGCGGATCAGCACCGCGCGCACCGTGGCATCGAGCGCGCAGGCGCGCAGGCGCGAATGCAGCTCGCCGATCATCTCGAAGCTCAGGGCATTGAGCGCGCCGGGCCGATTCAAGGTCAGGATCGCGACCCCGTTGCGAATCCGGCAGAGCACATCCTCGGCGCTCATGGGATCAGCGGGCTCAAGTGTTGGTCCAGCGGGGTTTGCGTTTCTCCAAAAAGGCGTTCACGCCTTCCCGCTGATCCGCACCGTCGAACAAGTCGATGAAGCGCTCGCGCTCCAGGGCGAGCGCCGCGGCGCGCGGCGTTCCGTAGCGTGCCTGGTGTATCAGGCGCTTCGACAGGGCCACGGCGCGCGGGCGCAGCGAGGTGACCCTTTGCGCAAGCTCCATGGCCGCGTTTCGCGATTGGCCGCGCGGCACGACCTGTTCGACCAGGCCGATGCGCAACGCCGTCGCGGCGTCGAGCCTTTCGTTGGTGAGAATCATGCGCTTGGCCCAGCCTTCTCCGACCAGCCAGGGCAGAGTCTGGGTGCCGCAGCCGCACGGCAGCAATCCGATCGATGCCTCCGGCAGGGCCATTTGCGTGTGTTCTTCCGCGATCCGCAGATCGCAGGCGAGTGCGCACTCGAGTCCGCCGCCCATCGCGTAGCCATTGATCGCCGCAATGACGACCGGACGCGCCTCCTGCAGGGCCTCGAATGCGGCGCCGAAGCGCTGTGCCATGAGCCTGGCCCGAACTGTGTCGCCGTCCGCGAAGCTCTTGATGTCGGCCCCGGCGCTGAAGAATTTATCGCCGTGGCCGCTGAGCACGGCGGCATACACGCTCTCGTTTCGATTCAGGTCGCCGACCAGCGTTTCGAGTTCGCGCAGGCCCTCGGCGGTGAACGTGTTGGCGGATGGGTTGTTGATGATGACGAGCGCGACATGCCCGTCGATCTTGCATTCGATCATGGCCTGCTCCGGCGCGGATTCACGGTGTCCGCTTGAGGAGGTTGATGATTGACGAGAAATCCTGAGTGCCGGCGCCCGCGGCGCTCCACATCTGGTAGAGCTGCTGCGCCATTGCACCGAGGATGACCGGCTGCCTGGCCAGTCTCGCCGCATCGGTGGCGAGCCCGAGATCTTTCAGCATGAGATCCGTGCCGAACCCGCCGGCGTATCCGTGCGCGGCGGGCACGTTATCCATGACCCCGGGGTAGGGGTTGTAAGTATCCGAACTCCAGCACCGTCCGCTCGAAGAATTGAGGATTCCCGCCAGCACTTTCGGCTCGATGCCGAGAGCGGCCCCCAGGCTCATTGCTTCGCTGACGCCGATCATGGAGATGCCGAGCAAAAGGTTATTGCATATTTTCGCGGTTTGACCGGTGCCCACACCGCCGCAGTGAACGATGTGGTGGCCCATCTGCGCAAGCACGGGTTTGACCTGATCGAACAGCTCGGGCTCCGCGCCCACCATGAAGGTCAATGTGCCGGCCTCGGCGCCCCCGGTGCCGCCTGAGACCGGCGCATCGGCCATGGGATGCCCGCGCTTGGCGGCGGCCGCGGCGACTTCCCGCGCGGTATGCGGATCGATGGTGCTCGAATCGATGAAGCGCGCGCCCCGAGCGGCCCCCGCCAACACGCCGTCATCGCCGAGGTAGACCCCCTTCACGTGCGGCGAGGAGGGCAGCATCGTGATCACCAAATCGCCATGACCCGCCGCGGCCCGGGCCGAGGCCGCGGCACTCGCGCCCAGGGAGGCGAGTGCCTCGACGTTGCCCGGCACCAGGTCGAATACGCTGAGCGTGTGGCCCGCCTTCAGCAGATTACGCGCCATCGGAGCGCCCATGTGGCCCAGACCGATGAACGCGATTTTCATTTGAGGCTGATGGTCGTATTCACACCCGAAGAGACGCTGCTGTCGTCGAACCAGCGCGCCGTGATGGTCTTGGTCTGTGTGTAGAACTGCACGACCTGCTTTCCGTAGGGTCCGAGGTCGCCGAGTTTCGAGCCGCGCGATCCGGTGAAGCTGAAGAACGGCACCGGGACGGGAATCGGCACATTGATGCCCACCTGGCCGACGTCGATTTCGTTCTGGAATTTGCGCGCCGCGGCACCGCTTTGCGTGAAGATGCCGGTGCCGTTGCCGAACGGGTTGGCGTTGACCAGCGCAATCGCCTCATCCAGGGTGCTGACGCCGATGATGACCATCACCGGCCCGAAGATCTCGGTGGTGTAGATCTTCATGGAGGGCCGTACCGCGGAGAACACCGTCGGTCCGATGAAATTTCCCTCTTCGTAGCCGGCGACCTTGATGCCGCGGCCATCCAGCTCGAGTTTGGCGCCTTCCTTGATGCCGTCCTCGATCAGCCCCAGGATGCGCTGCTTCGCGCTCTTCGAGACGACCGGTCCGAGATCGGCGCCTTTTTCGCACCCTGCGTTGACCTTGAGCGTCTTCGCCTTGGCGACGATATCCGGTATCCATTTCTGCGCTTCGCCGACCAATACCGTGACCGACGTGGCCATGCAGCGCTGACCCGCGGCCCCGAAGGTCGATCCGACCAGCGCATTGAGCGACTGCTCCTTGTTGGCGTCGGGCAGCACGACCGCGTGATTCTTCGCGCCCATCATGCATTGCGCGCGCTTCCCGTGCTGCGATGCGAGATCGTATACATGGGTTCCCACGGCGGTTGAACCGACGAAGGAGACGGCGACGATGTCCGGATGGGTGCACAACGCATCGACCGCGCGCTTGCCGCCGTGGATGACATTGAGCACACCCGGGGGCACGCCCGCCTGCAGCGCGAGTTCGGCCAGCAGCATCGGCGTCAGCGGATCCTGTTCCGAGGGTTTGAGCACGAAGGTGTTGCCGCAGACGATAGCCATCGGAAACATCCAGAGGGGAATCATCGCCGGAAAATTGAACGGCGTGATGCCGGCGCACACGCCGATCGGCTGGCGAATCGCATACGTATCGACGCCGCCCGCGACGTTTTCCGCGAATTCGCCGAGCTGCAGGGTGCCGATCGAACAGGCGTGCTCGACCACTTCGAGGCCGCGGAACACGTCGCCCTCGGCGTCCGCCAGGGTCTTGCCCTGCTCGGCGCTCAAGGTCTGCGCAATCCGGCTCATGTGCTCGCGCACCAGCGCCTGCAGCTTGAGCATGATGCGTGCGCGGGCCGCGATCGGGGTGTTCTTCCAGGTCTTGTAGGCCTCTTTGGCCGAGGCAATCGCGGCATTGATTTCGGCGTCGGTGGCGAACGGAACTTGCGCCAGAACTTGTTGGGTCGCCGGGTTGACGACGTTGTGCCACTCGCTGCTGCGCGATTCGACGAATTTTCCGTCGAGCAGCAATTTGACGGTCGGCGCCTGATTCGCGAGCGTCGCAGGTTGGGTGTTCATGGAGGGCCCTCTCGTGTCGTTAGCGTTCGCGCAATCAGCAGACGTTGAATTTCGCTGGTGCCTTCGTAAATCTGCGTGATGCGCGCGTCTCGGTAATGCCGCTCCACGCCGTAATCTTCCAAATAGCCGTAACCGCCGTGAATCTGGATGGCCTTCGAGCAGACCCGTTCGGCCATCTCCGAGGCATATAGTTTAGCCTGACACGCCTCCGATAGGCAGGGCTCGCCGGCACCGCGCATGCGGGCCGCCTGATGCGTCAGCAGGCGGGCGGCGTTGATCGAGGTATGCATGTCCGCCAGCATGTTGCCGATGCTGCCGAACTCGGCAATCGGCTGGTCGAATTGTTTGCGCTCTTTCGCGTAGGCGAGCGCCGCCTCGAAGGCGGCCCGGGCGATACCGACGGCCTGCGCAGCGATGCCGACGCGGCCGCCCTCCAGATTGGACAGGGCGATCGACAGGCCCTTGCCGCGCTCGCCGAGCAGGCACTCCTCGGGGATTCGACAATCCGTGAAGGTGATGGCGCAGGTGTCCGAGCCGCGGATGCCAAGCTTGTGTTCCGGCCGTCCGACCGCGAGGCCGGGCGTCCCGGTGGGTACGATGAATGCCGAAATGCCCTTTTTCTTCAATTCGGGATCGGTGACCGCGAACACGACGGCAATTCGGGCCCGTTTCGCGTTGGTCACGAACTGCTTTGAACCGTTCAAGATCCAGCTGCCGTTCTGAAGGACGGCGCGAGTTCTGAGATTGTGAGCTTCCGAGCCGGCCTGAGGCTCGGTGAGACAGAAGCAGCCGATCGCCTTGCCCTGTGCCATGTCGGGGAGATGGCGGCGCTTCTGTTCGGCCGTGCCGAACTTGAGGATCGGGCCGCAAGCCACCGAACTATGAACACTCATGAGCGCGGCGGTGGCGGCGCAGCCGGCAGCGACCTCTTCGACCGCCAGAGCGTATGCCACATAATCCGTATAGGAGCCGCCCCATTCATCCGGCACCATCATCCCGAGCAGGCCCATCTCGCCGAGTCTGGCCACCGCCGCGTCCGCGATCCAGCCGTCCCGGTCCCATTGGGCGGCATGCGGCTTCAATTCCTGGCGCGCGAATTCGCGCGCCGAATCGCGAATCATCCGCTGCTCTTCGCTATAGAATTCCACTGATTCATGTCCCTATAGGCCGGCCCCGTCGGCGGGCCGCATGGCGTAAGCTAAACTATAGAACGTGTGCGCCCCTCCATGGGAGAGTTTCGCCGCGGCTTGCACGGCTGAGCGGCCAAAGCCTATGTGCGGGCGCACGAGCGTGTTGCAATAGTGCTCAAGAATTTTGAGTGGTTTGGTCATCCGGACGACTGACTCGACCATCCATGGTTTTGCAATCGAGGAAGCTAACGTATGGCGAACGCCGATGGTTCTGCGCCGATGATCTTCCCCGGAGCGCGTTTGCGCGCCGCGATCGCCGCCGAGCGCCCGCTGCAGGTGGTCGGAGCGATCAACGCCTATGCCGCCCGCATGGCGGCAGCCTGCGGTTTCAAGGCCCTTTACCTCTCGGGCGGCGGGGTTGCCGCGAATTCATTGGGCGTACCGGACTTGGGGATCAGCACGATGGACGATGTGCTGACCGACGTGCGGCGCATCACCGACGCCTGCGCCCTGCCGCTGCTGGTGGACGCCGACACCGGCTGGGGTGGGGCTTTCAACATTGCGCGCACGGTGAAGTCCTTCATCAAGTTCGGCGCCGCGGGGCTGCACATCGAGGATCAGGTGCAGGCCAAGCGCTGCGGGCACCGTCCGGGCAAGGAAGTGGTGCCCGCGCAAGAGATGGTGGACCGCATCAAGGCGGCGGTGGACGCGCGCACCGATCCCGATTTCGTCATCATGGCGCGCACCGACGCTCTGGCCGTGGAGGGCATCGAGTGCACGATCGAACGGGCGGTCGCCTGCGTCGAGGCCGGCGCCGACATGGTCTTCCCCGAGGCGATCACCGAACTTGCCATGTATCGGCGCTTCAAGGACGCGGTTCGCGTCCCGATCCTCGCCAACATCACCGAGTTCGGCCAAACACCCTTGTATACGAGCGCTGAATTGGCCGCGGCGGGCGTCGATATCGTGCTCTACTGCTGTTCGGCGTATCGGGCGATGAACGCCGCCGCACTCGCCACCTATCAGGCCATTCGGCGCGACGGCACGCAAAAAAACGTGCTCGACCGCATGCAAAGCCGGGCGGATCTTTACGCTCATCTCGACTACCACGCCTACGAGATGAAATTGGACCGGCTGTTCGCGCAGGGGAAGGGTAAATGACGGATCTCAAGGCGGCCGGCTTGAAGCCGAAGAAGTCCGTGGCGCTGTCCGGCATCGCCGCCGGCAATACGGCGCTTTCCACCGTGGGCAGGACCGGCAATGACCTGCACTATCGCGGCTACGATATCCTCGATATCGCGACGACCTGCGAGTTCGAGGAGATCGCCTATCTGCTGATTCACGAAAAATTGCCGAATCGATCGGAGCTTGCGGCGTACAAGGGCAAGCTGAAGGCGCTGCGCGAGTTGCCGGCGGCGGTGCGCGCCGTTCTGGAGCAACTGCCCGCGGCCAGCCATCCGATGGACGTGCTGCGAACCGGCGTCTCGGCGCTCGGCTGCTCGGTCCCGGAAGATCCGGGACACCCGGCGGCGGGCGCGCGCGACCTGGCCGATCGGCTGCTGGCCTGCTTGGGATCGATGCTGTGCTACTGGCATCACTTCGCGGTGCACCAACGGCGGATCGAGGTGCGGACGGACGACGATTCGATCGGCGCGCATTTCCTGCATCTGCTGCACGGCCGTAAAGCGCCGGCGCAGTGGGTGAGGGCCATGCACACCTCGCTGATTCTCTACGCCGAGCACGAGTTCAATGCCTCGACCTTTACGGCGCGCGTCATCGCGGGCACGGGATCGGACATGTATTCGTGCATCACCGGCGCCATCGGCGCGCTGCGCGGCCCGAAGCACGGCGGTGCGAATGAGGTCGCGTTCGAGATCCAAAGCCGCTACTCAACGCCCGACGCCGCCGAACAGGACATCAGGCGGCGCGTCGCCGCCAAAGAGGTCATCATCGGCTTCGGACATCCCGTGTACACGATTGCGGATCCGCGCAATCAGGCGATCAAAGAAGTCGCGCACGGCCTTTCGCTTGCCGCCGACGAACCATTGGGATTCGCGGTGGCTGAACGCATCGAGACGGTCATGAAGGACATCAAGAACCTGTTTCCGAATCTGGACTGGTTTTCGGCCGTTTCCTACCATTTGATGGGTGTGCCGACGACCATGTTCACGCCGCTGTTCGTCATCAGCCGCACCTCGGGGTGGGCCGCGCACGTCATCGAGCAGCGCATCGACGGCAAGATCATCCGTCCGAGCGCAAACTACGTCGGTCCCGAGAATCTCAAGTTCCGGCCGCTGGCCGATCGTCCTTGACCGCCGGCCGAATGTTTCCCCTTTAGCTGAACACCAAGGCTTCCATGTCACACGACATCAAATCGGCCGAACGGCCCATGCCCGATCATCTGCTCGCCGCCATCGCGGACTATGTGCTGGGCTGCGAAATCCGCAGCGGCCTGGCTTACGAGACCGCGGGCTACTGCTTGATGGATACGCTGGCATGCGGCTTTCAGGCGCTGAAGTACCCGGCTTGCACCAAGCTCATGGGTCCGGTCGTGCCGGGCGCCACGCTGACCGGCGGCGCGCGGGTTCCCGGTACCTCCTATGAGCTCGATCCGGTGAACGCGGCATTCAATATCGGCGCCATGATTCGTTGGCTTGATTTCAACGACACCTGGTTGGCCGCCGAGTGGGGCCATCCTTCGGATAATCTCGGCGGCATTCTCGCGGTCGCGGACTACCTGTCGCGCAGCGGCCGTGCGCTCATCGTGCGCGATGTGCTGACGGCGATGATCAAGGCGCACGAGATTCAGGGCGTGCTCGCGCTGGAAAACAGTTTCAACCGGGTGGGGCTCGATCATGTGCTCCTGGTGCGGGTCGCCTCGACGGCGGTGGTGACGGCGCTGCTCGGTGCCGATCGCGACCAGGTCATCAACGCGGTATCCAACGCCTGGATCGATGGCGGAGCGCTGCGCACCTACCGGCATGCGCCCAATACGGGGTCGCGCAAAAGCTGGGCGGCCGCAGATGCCACCAGCCGCGCCGTGCGCCTTGCGCTTTTCGCATTGAAGGGCGAGATGGGATATCCGTCGGCGCTGTCCGCCAAGGTCTGGGGATTTCAGGACGTCCTGTTCAAGTCCGCGCCCCTGGTGCTGCCTCAGCCCTTCGGCAGCTATGTGATGGAAAACGTGCTGTTCAAAATCTCGTTTCCGGCCGAATTCCACGCTCAGACCGCGGTCGAGGCGGCCATGACTCTGCATCCGCAAATTCGCGACAAGCTCGGGCTCATCGAGCGTGTGACGATCGAAACCCAGGAACCCGGGGTGCGCATCATCGACAAGACGGGGCCGCTTGCGAATCCGGCGGATCGCGATCACTGCATCCAGTACATGGTCGCGGTGCCGCTGCTGTTCGGCAGGCTGACCGCCTCGGATTACGAGAATCAGGCCGCCGGGGATCCGCGAGTCGATGAATTGCGGGGCAGGATGCAGGTCAGGGAGAACGCGGAGTTCACGCGCGACTACTACGCGCCGGACAAGCGCTATATCGGCAACGCCGTGCAGGTGTTCTTCAGGGACGGCACGGCGAGCCCCCGCGTTCAGGTCGACTACCCCATCGGTCATCGCAAACGCCGCGCCGAGGGCATGCCGGTATTGGTCAAGAAGTTCGAGGCGAGCGTCGGTGCGCACTTTGGCGCCAAACAAAGCGCGGCCATCAATCGGATGTTCGGGGACCGGTCCGCACTTCAGTCGATGGCGGTCAGCGACTTCATGGCGCAGCTGGTGAGCGCGGGGTAGGCCGCGCTCAGCGGGCGCCTGCGCTGCGCAGCCGCCCCAAAAAAATACCGCGCCCTGGCCAGGCATTATGACGCATCGGGCTTGCCCAAGCACCCCCCGCCTCTGGATAGTGTGCTGATGAAGGGTTCCGATTCTCCACATTCCCGCGGTCGGGTCCCAAGGCATCTGCAAGACAATGTGCCCTGCGCGCCGGGCGAGGCGGGCGAGCAGCGCAGGTTTTCCGACCGGCGGCAGCGCATTCTCTGGTCGGTCGTGTACGGGAGCTTCAATGCGCGGCGCCGCCGGCCGCCGCGCCGCCTGAACGAAGCGCGCTATCATGCGCTCGATTGGCACAGCGCGCACTTGTTGGCGGTATCGATCGGCATCTTGCTCCTCTGCGTCGGGGATGCGGTGCTGACGCTCACCCTCATGTCCTACGGCGCCATCGAGGTCAACCCGGTCATGGCCATGCTGGTGGACGGCAGTCCCGCGGTATTCACGGCGCTTAAGATGGCGATGACCGGCTTCAGTGTCATGTTGCTGGTGTTTCTCGCGCGCTATCGGTTCATGCGTTTCGTGAGTGTCGAGCTGATTCTGTACGGCGTGCTCGCCGGTTACATGATCCTGATCGGACACGAGTTCGGCATGCTGCAGGATATCCCGGACCTGCACCTCTTCTGATTCTGGATTGCCGCCTTACATTCCCTATTGCGCCGCATTGAGCTACACTTCCGGGGCGACTGCGTAATCCCATTCTCCTCCATACATCCTTGATGTACTTGAGATTTTTTCCCGTCCGATGCACTCATGAGCGAAGCACTTGCGGATCAATTGGCGGCGACGGCGCTGTACGCTGGAAACGCGGATTTCATCGAGGATCTCTACGAGCGATTTCTGAAGGACCCGGCGGCGGTTGATCCGTCTTGGGCGGGCTATTTCCGAAGTTTGCCTGCCGCCGGCGGGGATCAGGCCGCTCACCGGCAAATTCGCGAGCGTCTGTCGGCGAAGCCGCGCACCGGTGCCGCCGGCGCGCCGCGGTCCGGCGCCGAGGCGGCAAGCGCCAAGCAAGGGGCGGTGTCGCGGCTGATTCAGATCTATGCGAATCGCGGCCACCTGATAGCCCGCCTGGATCCGCTCGGACTGCAGCAGAGGCCCAAGCCCTATGTGCTCGATCTGGAATACTTCGGCCTTGGGGATGCGGACTTGGATACGGAGTTCTTCACCGGCAGCCGCAATGAGGCAATCGCCGAGCGTGCCAAGCTGAAGGACATTCTGGCGACCCTGAAATTCGTCTATACCGGCGCCATCGGTGCGGAATTCGCGCATGTGTCCGACACCGAAGAACGGCTCTGGCTTCAGGATCAATTCCAATCGGCACGGATTCAGCAGCGCTTCAGCGCCGAGCAGAAGAGAAATATTGTTTGGCAGTTGACCGCCGCCGAAGGGCTCGAGCGCTATCTGCACACCAAGTATGTGGGGCAGAAACGCTTTTCGCTCGAAGGTGCGGACAGTCTGATCCCGCTGCTCGACGATCTGGTGCAGCAGGGCGGCAAGGCCGGCATCGAGGAGACCATCGTCGGCATGGCGCATCGCGGGCGTCTCAATGTGCTGGTGAACCTGCTCGGCAAGTCTCCCACGGACCTGTTCAGCGAATTCGAGGGGAATTACGACCTCGACAAATTGCGCGGCTCGGGCGACGTCAAGTATCACAAGGGATTTTCAGCGGATCTGAAAACCAGCTCCGGAAATGTGCATGTCGCCCTGGCCTTCAATCCCTCGCATCTCGAGATCGTCAATGCGGTGGTTGAAGGCTCGGTGCGAGCGCGGCAGGAACGCCGCGGAGACGCCAAGGGCGACAAGGTGCTCGCGGTCCAGATACACGGCGACGCGGCGTTCGCCGGCCAGGGCGTCATCATGGAGACGCTGCAGCTGTCGCAGGCGCGCGGCTTCTACACCGGCGGGACGGTGCACGTCATCGTCAACAACCAGGTCGGATTCACCACCAGCGACCCGCGCGATGCGCGTTCGACTCTGTACTGTTCCGACGTGGCGAAAATGGTGGAAGCGCCGATCTTTCACGTCAATGCCGACGATCCGGAAGCGGTTTGCTTCGTGGCGCGCTTCGCTCTCGACTACCGGTTGAAGTTCCACAAGGATGTGGTCATCGATCTGGTGTGCTACCGAAGGCACGGCCACAACGAGGCCGATGAGCCGGCGGCGACTCAGCCGCTCATGTACCAGATCATCCGCAAGAAGCCGACCGTGCGCCAGCTGTACGCGCAAGAACTCGCTGCCGAAGGCGTGATTTCCGCCGCCGACGCCGCGGCCATGATGGATCTGTACCGCAACGGTTTGGACGAAGGCAAGCCGCAGGCGCGCGCCGCGCTGGGGCTGATCGGCAACAAGTACACCGTCGATTGGAGCGAATACATGGGCGCCGATTGGTCGGAACCGGTCGCCACCGCCGTCGACATGGGGCGCTTGCGGGCTCTGGGTCGCGGGATTACCACCTATCCGGCCGATTGGAGCTTGCATCCGCGGGTATTGGCCGTCATGCGCGCGCGCGAGCGCATGGTAACGGGCGAGCTGGCGCTCGACTGGGGCTGCGCGGAGAGCCTGGCTTACGCGAGCTTGCTGCAAGAAGGCTACCTGGTGCGCCTGACCGGCCAGGACAGCGGCCGGGGCACGTTCTTTCATCGCCACGCCGTGCTGCACGATCAAAACACGGGGCGACGCTATGTACCGCTGCAGCACCTCGCAACCAACCAGCCCAGTTTCACGGTAATCGATTCGATACTCTCCGAAGAGGCGGTCATGGGCTTCGAGTACGGCTATTCCACCACCGAGCCGCGCTGCTTGACGATTTGGGAGGGCCAGTTCGGCGATTTCTGCAACGGTGCGCAAGTGATCATCGATCAATTCATCAGTTCGGGAGAAGCCAAGTGGGGCCGCCTGTCGGGTCTAACGCTGTTCCTTCCGCACGGCTACGAAGGTCAGGGGCCGGAACATTCCTCGGCTCGCCTCGAGAGGTTTCTGCAGCTCTGCGCGGAATACAACATGCAGGTTTGCGTGCCCTCGACCCCCGCGCAGATGTTCCACATGCTGCGCCGGCAGATGGTGCGTGCATTGCGCAAGCCGCTGATCATCATGACGCCCAAGAGTCTGCTGCGCCATCCGTTGTCGGTGTCGCGGCTCGAGGAGCTGGCCGGCGGAGGCTTCCGGCCGGTGATCGATGAAATCGACGAACTCGATGCATCCGCAGTCACCCGCGTGGTGCTGTGCAGCGGCAAGGTGTATTTCGATTTGTTGAAGATGCGGCGCGAAGACCAGGTGAACGGGGCGGCTATCGTCCGCATCGAACAGCTGTATCCGTTTCCGACCGGTGACTATGAGGCGATCGTGCGCAAATACTCGAATGCCCGCGAAATCGTCTGGTGCCAGGAGGAGCCGCAAAATCAGGGCGGCTGGTACCAGATTCGCCACCGGCTGCAATACCCCCTCGGCGCGCAGCACGAGCTTCTGTACGCGGGCAGGGCCGGTGCGGCGGCACCGGCCACCGGTATTGCCGCGCTGCATGAACGGCAGCAGAAGACTCTGGTCTCCGCAGCGCTGCATAGTGCGCCGCCGGAAGAGTCCTCGCACCGTACGATGCGCACACGGTCGGTTCAAACTGGAACGAATTTATGACAATTGAAGTGCGCGTACCGCAGCTGCCCGAATCGGTGGCCGACGCAACGCTGGTTGCCTGGCGCAAACGGCCCGGCGACGCCGTGGTGCGAGATGAGAATTTGGTCGACTTGGAGACGGATAAAGTGGTGCTCGAGGTCCCGGCGCCCGTGGCCGGCGTGCTCAAGGAGATCAGACTCATGGACGGCGCGACGGTGACCAGCGGCCAAGTCCTGGCGCTCATCGAGGAAGGTGCGACCGCCGGCGCCGCCCCGGGCCCGGCCGCGGCGGCTGGCGCGCCGAAGGCTGCCGTTCCGGATGCGCCGGCCGTCAAGCTGAGTCCGGCCGCCAAGCGGGTCGCCGGGGAAAACAAGATGGATCCGCAAACGGTGGTCGGGTCCGGTCGCGACGGGCGCGTCTCGAAATCGGATTTGGTGAATTATCTTCAGGCAAGGGAGGCGCCCGCCAAGGCACCGCCAGCGATTCCGCCGCCCGCGGCACCGCCGGCGCCCGGCGCGGGCGCTGCGCGCCAGGAGCAGCGTGTGCCCATGACGCGCCTGCGGGCACGCATCGCCGAACGCATGGTGCAGGCGCAGGCCACGCAGGCGCTGTTGACCTCGTTCAACGAGGTGGACTTGCACGCCGTCAACGAATTGCGCGCCCGCTATAAGGATCCGTTCGAAAAGCAACATGGCGTCAAATTGGGATACATGTCGTTCTTCGCGAAGGCATGCATCGAAGCGCTGAAGAAGTTTCCCTCCGTCAACGCCTCGGTCGACGGCAACGACATCGTATATCACGAGTACTTCGATTTGGGCATCGCCGTTTCGACCGATCGCGGCTTGATCGTGCCGGTATTGCGCGGCGCGGATCAGCTGAGTTTCGCTGAGATCGAGAAATCCGTCGCCAACTACGCCTCGCGAGCGCGTTCCGGGACCATCACCATCGAGGAATTGACCGGCGGCACCTTCACCATCACCAACGGCGGTGTATTCGGCTCGCTGCTCTCGACGCCCATCGTCAATGCGCCGCAAAGCGCCATTTTGGGCATGCACAAGATTCAGGATCGCCCGGTGGTGATCGCCGGCCAGGTCGTCGTGCGTCCCATGATGTACGTCGCCCTGACCTACGATCATCGCCTCATCGACGGGCGCGAGGCGGTGCAGTTTCTGGTGATGATCAAGCAGTGTTTGGAGGATCCGGCGCGAATGGTGCTCGGCGTATGAGCGAGTCTTTCGATGTGGTGGTGATCGGCGCGGGTCCGGCCGGGTATCCCGCGGCGATTCGCGCGGGCCAGAACAAATTGAAGGTTGCCTGCGTGGACGAGTGGAAGAATGCGGACGGCGCGTATGCCTTCGGGGGCACCTGCTTGAACGCCGGCTGCATTCCTTCCAAGGCGCTGCTCGAGTCCTCCGAGCTGTATCAGCGGGCGAAACAGGAGTTCGCGATTCACGGCATCAAGATCGGGGACGTCAAACTCGATCTTGCGGCGATGCAAAAGCGCCGGGCGTCCATCGTCAAGAGCATGACCGGCGGCATTGCGGCGCTGTTCAAAGCCAACGGGGTGACGGGGATCCAGGGGCATGGCCGCCTGCTGCCCGGAAACAAAGTGCTGGTGACCGGCGCCGACGGAGCCGAGAGGACCCTGCAGGCCAAGCACGTGGTCTTGGCCTCCGGTTCCGCTCCGATTCGACTCGACGCCATGCCGCATGACGGCAAGTTCATTGTCGACTCGTGGAACGCGCTGGAATTCGACGCGGTGCCTGCGCGCCTCGGGGTGATCGGCGCCGGCGTCATTGGGCTCGAGCTTGGCAGCGTGTGGCGGCGCCTGGGCAGCGAAGTCACGGTGCTCGAGGCCATGCCCGAGTTGCTGCCCATGGCCGATCAAGCCATTGCGAAGGAAGCGCAGCGCCATTTCAAGAAGCAGGGACTCGAGCTCAAGCTCGGCGCCAAAGTGGCGTGCGCCGCGGTAGTGGGCGGGGCCGTCGAGGTGATCTACAGCGACGCGCAAGGCGAGCACAAGCTCGAGGTGGACAAGCTGGTGGTCGCCGTGGGACGGCGCCCGTATACGCAGAATCTGCTGGCGGAAGGGACCGCAGTGGTGCTCGATCAGCGCGGCTTCATTCAGGTCGACGAACACTGCCGCACCGCGGCGGCCGATGTATGGGCCGTCGGCGATGTGGTGCGCGGACCGATGCTGGCGCACAAGGGCAAGGAGGAGGGCCTCATGGCGGCTGATTTGATCGCCGGCCGCTACGGCGAGGTCAATTACAAGACCATACCGTCCGTGATCTACACTCAGCCCGAGATCGCGTGGGTCGGTCAGACCGAAGAACAGGTCAAGGCGAGCGGCCGGGCCTACAAGACAGGGGTTTTCCCGTTTGCCGCGAGCGGCCGGGCGCGCGCCATGGAAGCGGCGCATGGCATGGCGAAGATCGTCTCCGCCGCCGACGACGATGAGATCCTGGGGGTGCACGTGATCGGGCCGATGGCGGGCGAGTTGATCGGCGAGGCGGTGCTCGCGATGGAATACTCGGCGAGCACCGAGGACATCCAGCGCACCATCCATGCGCACCCGACTCTCTCGGAAGCCATTCACGAGGCGGCGTTGGCGGTGGACAAGAAAGCGATAGACGCCGTTAATCGTTAGCTCCAGATGGTGGATTAGCAATGTTCTTTACAATCTGTTGTCGCAGTTGCTAAAGTCAATTTGTGCCGATGGGTCGCCGCTCGCACGCGATGCGGCGTTACACGAACGCTGCGGCAAGCAATCGAATTGACCGATCAACGTCATCATTTGCGACGCAATCACATGAGCGCTAGACGGGAACCGATCGAATACGCGGACGCCACACCCGAGGTGCGTACCGTCTACGACGACATCATGGCGACACGCCAGACGGACTGGGTCAACAATTTCTGGAAGGTACTGGCTCACGATCCGCCGACATTGAAGCGCATCTGGTCCAACATCAAGGACGTGATGGGTCCGGGGGCGCTTGATCCACTGACCAAGGAACTTATGTACGTGGCGGTCAGCGTTTCGAACGGCTGCCGTTATTGCATCGCTTCGCATGGCGCCGCTTCGCGCAAAAAGGGGATGACAGAGGCGCAGTACTCCGAGCTACTGGCGATCGTGGGTCTCGCCAACGAGACCAACCGCCTGGTCACGGCGCTGGATGTCGCGGTAGACCCGGCGTTTCTATGACCTGCGTCCTGACATACAGCAGACTTTGGCCGCGTGAAGAGGACACAACAAAATGAGCAAGCCGGATTTTAACAGCGTCACACATCATCGGTGGGACCGGATCCCGGAGGAGACGCTCAAGGGCACGATCACCCGGCGCCTGATCACCGGCGATCGGATGATGCTGGCACATGTTTATTTGAAAAAAGGCGACGATGTTCCGCGCCACTCGCACGAAAACGAACAGCTGACCTACATTCTCGAGGGTGCCTTGCAATTCTGGTTGGGCGTGAATGACGAGCGCGAACTGACGGTGCGTGCCGGTGAGGTGCTGGTCATTCCCTCCAATGTGCCGCACCGGGCGCTCGCGCTCGAGGACACGCTCGACGTCGATGTATTCAGCCCGCCGCGCCAGGACTGGTTGACCGGCACCGACGCCTACTTGCGGCGCTGAACAGGTAACGCGCATGGATCTTGGGTTGCAGGGGCGCCGGGCATTGGTGATGGGGGCCTCGCGCGGGCTCGGAAAGGCCGTGGCAAGGGCGCTGATCGCGGAAGGAGTGCGCGTCGCCATCTGTGCCCGCGATCCCGGACGTCTCGCGGCGACGGCCGCCGAGATCGGCGCCATGGGTCTGGTATCCGACTTGTCCGCACCCGGCGCTGCCGCAGCCCTGGTCCGCGACGCGCAGAGTCAACTGGGGCCTCTCGACGTTCTGGTCGTCAACACGGGGGGACCGCCGCCCGGACTATTCGCCGATCTGTCTGACAGCGCATGGCGAACGGCCTTCGATCAATTGTGGATGAGCAGCGTCGGTGCGATTCGCGAGGCGCTGCCCGGAATGCGGGCACGCCGCGCGGGGCGAATAATCCTGATCACGTCGGTTGCGGCGCGCGAGCCGGTGGCAAACTTGATGCTCTCCAACTCGCTGCGCGCCGGTCTTCACGGGCTCGTCAACACGCTCAGCAAGGAGGTGGCGGGCGACCAGATCACCGTCAATGCGCTGATGCCGGGTTACACGTTGACCGAGCGGCTCGAGGAGCTGCACCTCGATGAGGCCAAGCTGACGGCGCAGATCCCCGCCCGGCGCTTGGGACGGCCTGAGGACTTCGCGGCGGTGGCGGTATTTCTCGCCTCCGATCCGGCCGGCTATGTCACCGGTCAGGCAATTGCCTGCGATGGCGGACTCCTGCAGTCGATTTGAATCTGGCGCCACTCGAAAGCGGAGCGATAAGACAAGCGATGGCCGATTTTAGTGTTCGTGACGGTGTTTGGAAGAGCGTGGAGGAGTTTCGGCTGCCGGAGACTCTTGGGTTCGGTTTGGTGCCGGCACCGGTGATGTACAGCGCAACCTTCGCCGACGGGCAATGGACCCAGCGCGAGCTGCTGCCCTACGGGCCGATAGAGATCTTGCCGGGCGCCCGCGCACTGCATTTCGCGGAGCAGGCATTCGAGGGCATGAAAGCGTACCGGGTTGGACGGGCGACCGCGAACCTGTTCCGGGCACGCGACAACTGTGCGCGCTTCAAGCGTTCGGCGGAGCGGTTGGCGATGCCGGCGGTACCCGAATCGTTGTTCCTCGAAGCAGTGGAAGCCGTCGTTTCCGCCTGTACGCCTTTCATACCCGATCGCACCGGGCAGTCGCTCTATGTTCGGCCGTTCATATTCGGCACCGAGCCGGGTTATTCGGTGCGCGCGTCCCACACGGCTCGTTTCATGGTCATCGCGAACCCGTCCGACGCCTACAGCGCGGGAGCGATGAAGGTGCTCATCGAGCGCGAACAGGTGAGGGCGGCCAGCGGCGGTTTGGGCACGGTGAAGGCGGGAGCGAATTATGCCGCCTCCCTGCTGGCCTCGACGCGTGCCGTCGCTCGCGGCTACGGGGTGGCGCTGTGGCTTGATCCGCAGACACATCGGAATATCGAGGAGCTTTCCGGCATGAATCTATTCGCCGTGATCGGCGATGCTTTGCATACGCCCGTTCTGAACGACTCGATTCTTCCGGGCGTGACGCGCAACTCCCTTATTACGCTTGCGCGCGATTCGGGGTGGCAGGTCATCGAGCGCACCATGCCGCTCGCCGAGCTGCTCGCGCAACTGGCAAGCGGAGAGTGCAGCGAGGTGTTCGCCTGTGGAACGGCCGCGATCGTGTGTCCGATCAGCGTGATCGGCGATGTCGACGGCCGTCAATACCAGCCGCGCGTGATCGACGAACGGGCTCGAATCCTGCGCGAGCGCCTGCTCGCGATTCAGGAGAAACGGGCCCCGGACCCTTACGGCTGGACCAGCGAGGTGGCGCCGCTGCGGCGAAGGAACCACGGCTGACGGGTATCGCAGTGGCAGGCGCGCATCGAAAATGCATCAACTGATGCCGGTAAATTCTAAGAGGCGATTCCGTGTACCATTATGCTGTCGCACAAATCCTGAGATAGCCGTTTTATTCGATAAACAAAGAAATTACCGCGTTAGTTTATAGAGGGGATCATGAATACACTACACCGTCCTCAGTCCATCAAGGTGCGCGCCCTGGGCGCGGCATTGGCGGGTATCTGCCTCATGTCGGCGGCGGGGGCACAAACCTCGACGCGATCGGCTTCCGCGGCCGAGGCGCCGTTCGGTTTGGAGGAAATCGTCGTCACCGCGCAGAAGCGCGAGCAGAACTCCCAGGACGTGGGCATCTCGCTCTCGGTGGTTACCGGAGCGGAGTTGGAAAAGCTCGGTGCGGTGACGGCGAGCGACATCACCAGGACCATGCCCGCCGTGGTGCTGACTCAACCCAACGGCCCGTCCTCGTTCAGCCTGTCGATCCGCGGGGTCACGCAGAACGACTTTGCCGACCATCAGGAGAGCCCGGCGGCGATCTACGTCGATGACGTCTACGTGAGCCAGATGGCGGGCCTCGCGTTCACGCTGTTTGACATCGACCGC
>Ga0209048_10000441_pt1 | contig 44669 bp, 32 predicted proteins | sample FrelakmetCRP12CR_FD_187146 | JGI IMG/M metagenome (GOLD analysis project Ga0209048, IMG submission 187146) | Freshwater lake sediment microbial communities from the University of Notre Dame, USA, for methane emissions studies - CRP12 CR (SPAdes)... | ecosystem: Environmental > Aquatic >...
GGAACACCTTCGAGATCGACGACGGCAGGTTCATGTACTGCTGTGCCTGCTCCCCACCCAGGTAGAGCAGCGCCATCAGAAGGCTGGCGAAGAAGATCCCGATCGGGTTCAGTCTTCCGACGAAGGCGACGATGATCGCCGCGAATCCATAGTTGTTCGAGACGTGCTCGGTCAATTGCCCCATCGGACCCGACACTTCGCCCATTCCGGCGATCCCGGCCATCGCGCCGCCGGCGAGGAGTCCCGTCCAGATCGTCCTCGTCGCGGAAAAGCCGGCGTAGCGCGCGGCGGCGTCCGCCTGGCCCGCGACCTGCATCTGGAAACCGGGAAAGCTCCGCTGGATGAAGACATAGCCCGCCGCGAGCGCCGAAAGCGCGAGCAGGAACGCCGCATTGAGCCGGGTGCCATCGACGAGGATCGGCAGGAGCGCCGCGTCGTGGAACATCTTGGTCTGCGGGAAGTTGAACCCCTGCGGGTCCTTCCAGGGCCCGTGCACCAGCCAAGAGACCCCGAGCTGGGCGATGTAGACGAGCATCAGCGAGACGAGGATCTCGTTGGCGTTGAACCGCGTCTTCAGGATCGCGGCGATCGACGCCCAGAGGGCGCCGCCGATCGCGCCGCCGACGACCATAAGCGGCAGGAGCAGCGGGTTCGTGCTGCCTTCGAAAAAAAGTGCGATGCCGCCGCCGGCGATCGCGCCGACGACATACTGGCCTTCGGCGCCGATGTTCCAGACATTGGCCCGAAAGCCGACGGCGAGGCCGACCGCGATCAGCATCAGCGGCGTGGCCTTGAGCAGGAGCTCGGCGATCCCATACGCGTCCTTCAGCGGGCTCAGAAAGAAGACCCGGAAGCCCTCGATCGGATTCTTGCCGAGTGTTGCGAAGATGACGAGCCCGCCCAGCAGTGTCAGCACGACGGCGAGCAATGGCGCGGCGTAGCGCATCGCATGGGAAGGCTCGGGCCGCGCCTCGAGTCTAGGCAGCATGCTGCTTCCCCCGGCCGGAATCGGCGTCGGGCCACATGCCGCTCATCCAGACGCCGATCTCCTCGACACTGGTGTCGGCTGTCCTCTTGGCCGGCGAGAGCTTGCCCTTGGCGATCACCGCGATGCGGTCGCAGATCTCGAACAGCTCGTCCAGCTCCTCCGAAATCACGAGGATCGCCGCACCGGCGTTGCGGAGGTCGATCAACGTCTGGCGGATGAACGCGGCCGCTCCCACGTCGACGCCCCAGGTCGGCTGCGCGGCGACGAGCAGCCTCGGCTGCTGCAGGATTTCGCGCCCCATGATGAATTTCTGCAGGTTGCCGCCGGAAAGCGACCGCGCCTGCGCGGTGGCCCCGCCACATTTCACGTCGAACTTGTTGATGCACTCGAAAGTGAAGGCGTCGACGGCAGCGAAGTCGATCAGTCCGCGCTTCACCATCTTCTGGCGGTGCGCCGTCAACAGCGCGTTCTCGGCGAGCGTCATCCGTGGTACGGCACCACGGCCGAGGCGCTCCTCCGGCACGAAGCAGAACCCCAGGCCGCGGCGGCGACCCGGCTTCATGCGTCCCGCCTCGGTGCCGAGGATCTGCACAGGGTATTTCTCGGCCAGCGGCTCCTCGCCGGAAATCGCGTACAGCAATTCCTGTTGACCGTTGCCGGAAACGCCGGCGACGCCGACGATCTCGCCGGAGCGAACGTCGAGATGGATGTCCTTGAGATCGATGCCGAACGGGTCATCCGAGGCGTGCGACAGACCGGCGAGCCGCAGCCGCACCTCCCCTCCCTCGAGCGGCGCGCCGTGCTCGGGCACCGGCAGGTCCTTGCCGATCATCATCCGCGCCATCGATTTTGGAGTTTCCTGCGACGGAATGCAGCTGCCGGTGACCCTGCCGGCGCGCAGCACCGTCGCGCTGTGGCAGAGCTCCTGGATCTCGTCCAGCTTGTGACTGATATAGAGGATGCTGCAGCCCTCGGCGGCGAGCTGGCGCAGCGTCTCGAAGAGCTTGCGCACCGCCTGTGGCGTGAGCACGGAGGTGGGCTCGTCCATGATGAGGAGCTTCGGGTTCTGCAGCAGACAGCGGATGATTTCGACGCGCTGACGCTCGCCGACCGAAAGCGCGTGCACGAGACGGCGCGAATCGACCGGGAGCCCGTACTTCTCCGAAACTTTTTCGATGCGCCGCGCGAGATAGCCGAGATCCGGGGCCCCGGGGAGCGCGAGCGCGACGTTCTCGACGACGGTCAGCGTCTCGAACAGCGAGAAATGCTGGAACACCATGCCGATGCCGAGGCTGCGCGCATGGGCGGGGTTCTCCGGCGTGATCGTCCGACCTTCCCAGACGATCTCGCCCTCCGTGGGACGCGTGACGCCGTAGATGATCTTCATCAGCGTCGACTTGCCCGCGCCATTCTCCCCCAGCACGGCGTGGATTTCCCCCGGCATCACCGCAAGGTCGACCCCGTCGTTGGCGACGACGGCCGGGTAGACCTTGCGGATGCCGCGCATCTCGAGCCGCGGCTCGTTCGCGGGCGGCACCGGCGTTGCTGCTGCCTCGGTCATTCACTGCCCCCTGAACATCCGTACCGCGTGTCGCGGCTTCTCGCGTCGCATCCGGTCACGCGCAACGCGAGCCCTGCCCGACTTCGGTGGTCGCCCTTCGGCTGCGCACCTGCAACAGCTCGGCGGCGACCGCGATGGCGATCACTTCGGGTTCCTTGCCGGTGATTCCTCCGATCCCGATCGGGCAGGTCATCGCGTCGAGACTCGCACGTGGCGTCCCTCGCGCCAGCAGCCGCTTTTCGAACTGGCGCCGCTTCGAGTTCGAGCCGATGAGTCCGAAGTAGGCGAAGTCGCCGCGCGCGAGGATGCGCTCGGCAAGCGCTTCGTCCTGCGGATGGCTGTGCGTCATCACCAGAAAATAGGCGCCGCGCGGCGCGGCCGCGATCTCCACGTCCGGCGTGTCAGTCGTGATGCACTCGACGTTGGCGGGAATTGCCGCCGGAAAGGCGTCGTCGCGCGTGTCGACCCACACGATTCGACAATCGAGGCGCGCGAGCACGCCGACGAGCGCCCGTCCGACATGCCCCGCGCCGAACAGGACGATGCGGAAATTCGGCTGGCGGACCAGATCGATGAAATACTCTTCGCGGTGGAGGGTGCCGGCGGCGTCGAGCGCGCGCAGCGCAGCCCCGGCGTTTCCGAGGAGCGCCTCGCGGGCAGCCGCGATTGCCGCGTCATCGTGCGGCGCCGCGCCCAGCGTGCCGGAGGCCCAGGTCGCGGTGACCACCAGCCGTCGTTCAGCCGCGTCGCCATCGAGCGGCGTGACCAGCGCGCAATCGACATCCTCGCTCCGTGCGCGCAGCAGCGCATCGATCCAGCTCGCGCGGCCGCACACCGGCTCGAACAGCAGGTGGGCGACGCCGCCGCAGCACTGGCCGAGGGTCGCCCCAAGCGCAAAACGGTGCAGTGCGGCGGGACCCGCGCTTGCGAGGAGATCGCGCGCAACGGCGATCGCCTTGAACTCCAGGTGGCCGCCGCCGATCGTTCCCTCGGTGGCATCGGCGGTGACGAGCATCCGGGTACCGGGTGCGCGCGGCACGGAGCCCTTGGTCGCGACGACGGTGACGAGCACGGCCCCAACGCCGGCGGCGCCGAGGGTGTCCAGTGCGTGGAGCCAGTCGCGCATCGTCGTTACACCCCGGCCGCCGCGACTTCACCGCGCAGCGCTTCCACCGCCTTCATGATCGTCTCGCCGGTCGCGGGCGCGTCGAGCGGCGGATTGATCCGATACCTGCCGACGCTCGCGATCGCGTCGCGGATCGCGAAGAACACCGAGAATGCCAGCAGGAGCGGTGGCTCGCCGGTCGCTTTCGAGCGGAAGATCGTGTCTTCGGCGTTGCTGTTCGCGAACAGCGTCGTCCGGAAATCGGCCGGGCAATCGTTGACCGCGGGAATCTTGTACGTCGACGGCGCATGCGTCATCAGCACGCCTTCCCCGTTCCACCAGAGCTCCTCCATCGTCAGCCAGCCCATCCCCTGAATGAAGCCACCGTCGATCTGTCCGATGTCGATCGCGGGGTTGATCGACTCCCCGGCGTCGTGCAGCAGGTCGGCGCGCGTAAGCTTCCATTCGCCCGTCAGCGTGTCGACGATGACCTCGGACACCGCGGCACCGTAGGCGAAATAGAGAAACGGCCGGCCGTTCATCGTTCGTCGGTCCCAGTGCAGCTTCGGCGTCGCGTAGAAGCCATCGGACCACAACTGGATCCGAGCCTGATAGGCCTGCTGGATCAATTCCGGAAACGCGATCACGTTGCCGCTGACCTTCACCGTATCGTTCGCGAATACGACGTCGTCGGGGCGGCCACCGAACTTGGTCGCCGCGAATTGCGCCAGCCGCGAGCGGATCTGCCGCGCGGCATCCTGCGCCGCCTTGCCGTTCAAGTCGCTGCCGGTCGACGCGGCGGTCGCCGACGTGTTGGCGACCTTGCTCGTGTCCGCGGCGGTCGAGCGCACGTGCGACAGGTCGATACCGAGCTCGTGCGCCACCACCTGCGCGACCTTGGTATTGAGTCCCTGCCCCATCTCGGTGCCGCCGTGACTCACCAGCACCGAGCCGTCCGTATAGACGTGCACCAGCGCGCCCGCCTGGTTGTAATGGACGACGTTGAACGAAATTCCGAACTTGACCGGCGTCAACGCGAGGCCTTTTCTCAGCACGGGGCTCGCGTCGTTGAATGCCCGGACCTGGTCGCGCCGCCGGCGGTAGTCGCTCGAGGCCTCGAGCTCGGCAACGAGCTCGTGGATCACGTTGTCCTCGACGACCATCCCGTACGGGGTCACGTTGCGCTCTTCCTTGCCGTAGAAATTCGCCTTGCGCACGTCCAGCGGGTCGCGCCCTAGCGCACGCGCGATGTCGTCGATGATGTATTCGATCGCGATCGCGCCCTGCGGCCCGCCGAAGCCGCGGAATGCGGTGTTCGACTGCGTGTTGGTCTTGCCGGCGAGCGCGCGGATGTCGATGTCGGAAAGGTAGTACGTGTTGTCGACGTGGCAGATCGCGCGGGTGACCACCGGGCCCGTGAGATCCGCGGAAAAGCCGGCGCGCGCGACCATCTCGATTCTCGCCGCGCGGATCACGCCTTCATCGTCGAAGCCGACCTCGTATTCGTAGTGGAAGCAGTGCCGCTTGCCGGTGACCATGAAGTCGTCATCGCGGTCGAGGCGCAGTTTCACCGGCCGCCGGAGCCGCCAGGCCGAGACGGCGGCTACGCAGGCGAACAGCGCTGATTGCGACTCCTTGCCGCCGAAGCCGCCGCCCATTCGCCGCATCTCGACGGTCACCTGGTTGGCGGCGAGATCGAGCGCATGCGCCACGACGTGCTGCATCTCGGTCGGGTGCTGTGTCGAGCAGTAGACATGCATGCAGCCATCTTCCTTCGGGACTGCATAGGAGATCTGCCCTTCGAGATAGAACTGCTCCTGGCCGCCGATGAAGAACTCGCCGGCAAGCCGTCGGGGCGAAGCGGCAAGCGCCGCTGCCGGCTCGCCGCGCTTCAGATGCAGCGGCGGCAGCACGTAGGATTGCAGGCGCTTCGCCTCCTGCGGGGTAAGCACCGCCGGCCGAACATCGTAGTCGATCTTCGCCCGGCGGGCAGCGCGCCGGGCGGCGTCATGGGAATCGGCGACCACGGCGAACATCGGCTGGCCGACATATTGGACGAGGCCGTCGGCGAGAATCGGGTCGTCGTGGACGATCGGTCCGCAGTCGTTTTCGCCGGGGATGTCGGCCACCGTGAGCACCGCGACCACGCCGGGCGCGGAGCGCACGGCAGTGAGGTCCATCGACTTCACGACCGCGTGCGCCTTCTCGGAGAGCCCGAGCGCACAGTGCAAGGTGCCGCCGATTTCCGGGATGTCGTCGACGTACCGGGCCTCGCCCGCGACGTGGAGGTGCGCCGACTCGTGCGGGTGCGACGCACCCGCCGCAGCCCGCGGGTAATTCTGCGCCGCCAGTACCTCCACCGGACGGTTCATGGGCTGCTTCTACGCCGCCGCGAACACGCTGAGACTGGCCGCGGGCAGTGGATGATCGGCCCGCGTCTCGAGGAAGAAGCGATACAGGAGATTCTGCGCCGAACGCGAGCGATAGCCGGCGCTCGCCCGCATGTCGGTCAGTGGCGTGTAATCGGCGGCGAGCGCTTCCATGCCGGCCCGCGCCGTCGCCTCGGTCCACGCCTTGCCCGTCAAAGCGGCTTCGGCAGCCGGTGCGCGTCGCGGCGTGGCCGCCATGCCGCCGAACGCAATCCGGCATCCGGCGATCACCCCCTTCTCGATATCCAGTGCAAATGCGGCACACACCGCCGAGATGTCCGAGTCGAAGCGCTTCGACAGCTTGTAGGTGCGGAAGCGCAGTGATGGGCGCGGCATGGGGACTTCGATGGCCTCGAGGATCTCGTCTGCGCCCATCGCCGTTTTCAGATAGCCGACGTAGAGATCTTCCATCGGCAGCCTGCGCGCTCGCACACGGTTGCGCAGGACGACGTTTGCGCCGAGCGCGATCAGCGTCGGCATCGAATCGCCGATCGGCGAGCCGTTCGCGACATTGCCGCCCATCGTCCCGGAATTGCGGATCGGCGTCGACGCGAAGCGTTCCCACATCTCCGTCACTTCGGGATAGTGCCGCGCGAGCGCGCGATACGCTTCGTCGAGCGACGCGCCCGCGCCGATGCGCAGAATGCTCCCGCTTTCGCGGATTTCCCTGAGCATGGCGACCTGCCCGATGGAGATGATGTCGGGTAGATCGCGCAGCTGTTTCGTGACCCACAGGCCGACGTCGGTCGCCCCGGCAAGTATCATCGCGTGCGGGTGCGCGGCGCGCAACTCGGTCAGCTCGGCAAGCGTTCGCGGGGCGAAGAACCGATGCCCGTCATGGACGTAGGCGAGCGACGTGTCCCGTACCAGCGATTGCAGCTGCCGGCGCAGCCCCTCGCAGTCGAACTCGGCGATCGGCAGGTCGAACATCCGCTCGGCCGCTTCCAGAATCGGACGGTAGCCCGTGCATCGGCAAAGGTTGCCGGTGAGCGCCGTGCGAGCCTGCGCCGCGTCGGGTCGGCTGCCCTGCTCCCGGTGCTCGAGATAGAGCGCCCACAGCGACATCACGAAGCCCGGCGTGCAGAATCCGCATTGCGAGCCGTGGCAGGCGACCATCGCTTGCTGCACGGGGTGCAACGCGCCGGTCGGCCGGCGCAGATCCTCGACCGTGAACAATGCCTTGCCGTCCAGCGTCGGCACGAGCTGGATGCAGGCGTTGACCGCCTTCATTTCGACGCCGTCGCCGGTCAATTCGCCGACCACGACGGTGCAGGCGCCACAGTCCCCTTCGGCGCAGCCTTCCTTGGTTCCGGTGCGCCCCAGGTCCTCGCGCAGGAAACCGAGGACGGTCCTGGTCGTCGCGACGCCATCGACCGTGCGTACTTCGCCGTCGAGGACGAAGCGGATTCCATCGCCATCCGCTCGCACCGTGCTCCGTTGCATGGCCTCCCCCTCTGCCGGCTGCCCACCGGTGGCGGCCGTCGGCCCCGCAACGGCATCGGACGCACCGGGCGCCGCCGCATGTTCATCCGGGGTCCGCATATTGTCAACGTTCTGGCCCGCATTGTGAATCGTGCTGCCATGGCGGGGCCGCTTCCGGCTGATCGACTATCTCGGCGGAATGCATCTAATATGGCGCACGATGACCGCACACGCCCCCGGACAAGACGCGCCCTATCCGCGCGATCTGGTCGGCTACGGCCGACATCCGCCACATGCCCGCTGGCCCGGCAATGCGCGCATCGCCGTCCAATTCGTCCTGAATTACGAGGAAGGGGGCGAGAGCTGCGTGTTGCACGGCGACCATGCATCGGAGCGGTTTCTCTCCGAGATCATCGGTGCGGAGGCTTACGACGCGCGTCACCTCAGCGTCGAATCCGTCTACGAATACGGATCGCGCGCCGGCGTGTGGCGGATTCTGCGTGAGTTCGAGCGCCGCAAATTGCCGCTCACGGTGTTCGGCGTCGCGATGGCGCTCGAGCGGAATCCGGATGCGACGGCGGCCTTCGTCGAGCTCGGGCACGAGATAGCCTGCCATGGCTGGCGCTGGATCCCCTATCAGGACGTCGACGAAACGATCGAGCGCGAGCACATGCGGATCGCCGTCGACTGCATCCGCCGGCTCACCGGCCACGCGCCGTTCGGCTGGTATACCGGTCGCGACAGTCCGAACACGCGCCGGCTCGTCGTCGAGCACGGTGGTTTCGCCTACGATGCCGATTGCTACGGCGACGACCTGCCCTTCTGGACCGACGTGCAGACGTCGGACGGCGCCAGTCGCCCCCATCTCGTCGTGCCCTATGCCTTGGACACGAACGACATGCGGTTTGCGACGCCGCAGGGATTCAACAGTGGCGAACAGTTCTTCGTCTATCTGCGGGATGCCTTCGACGTGCTGTATGCGGAGGGCGAGGACCGGCCCGGGATGCTCTCGGTCGGCATGCACTGCCGGCTGCTGGGCCGACCGGGTCGTTTCGCCGCGCTCCGCCGCTTCCTCGATCACGTCGAGCAACACGACCGGGTCTGGATCTGCCGCCGGATCGACATTGCACGGCACTGGATCGAGAACCATCCGCACGGCGCTCGCGACGCTCGCCCATGAGCGGCCCGAACCAACCGTCCGGCACGCGCATCTGCGATCGCTGCGAGGCGCTCGCGCGGTGCAGCGAGGAGCCCGAGGCGCTCACCCGCGTGTTCCTGTCGGCGGAACAGCGCAAGGCCGATGAACTCACGCGGGCCTGGATGCGCGAAGCCGGGATGAGTGCCCGGCAGGACCAAATCGGCAACGTCGTCGGTCGCTACGAAGGCGCGGCTCGACACGCGCCGTGTCTGATGCTGGGCTCGCACCTCGATACGGTGCGCAACGCCGGCAAGTACGACGGCATGCTGGGGGTCGTGGCGGCGATCGAATGTGTCAGCGTGCTGCACGGGCGCGGTGCACGCTTTCCGTTCGCCATCGAGGTCGTCGGCTTCGCGGACGAGGAAGGCGTTCGTTTCGGAGCGGCACTCATAGGCAGCCGCGCGGTCGCCGGCACGTTCGACTTGGGCCTCCTGGAAAGCCGCGACGCCCAGGGCGTTTCGATGCGCGAGGCGCTCGTTCGGTATGGGCTCGATCCGGCGTGCGTCGGCAACGCCGCGCGGCGCAAGGGCGACGTGCTGGCCTACGCCGAACTGCACATCGAGCAGGGACCCGTGCTCGAAGCCGAGGGGCTGCCGGTGGGCGTCGTGACCGCGATCAACGGGGCCAGTCGCTACACCGTCGATATCGACGGACTGGCTGGCCATGCCGGAACGGTGCCGATGAAGCTCCGCCAGGACGCGCTGGCGGCGGCGGCCGAATGCGCGCTGGCGATCGAATCGCGTTGCAGCCGGGAGCCGGACCTCGTTGGCACGGTCGGCCGCATCGAAGCTGCGCCGGGCGCGACCAACGTGATTCCGGGCTTCGCGCGCTTCACGATCGATGTTCGCGCGCCGCACGACGAGCAGCGCCGCGCCGCTGCGGCCGACATCGAGTCGACGATCGCGTCGATCTGCTGCCGCCGCAACGTGAAGGTCCGGGTACGGCAGACGCACGAAGGCAGGACGGCCGTTTGCGCCGCCTGGCTGCAGGACCAGATCGGACAGGCGATTGCCGCCCAAGGCTTGCCGGTCCGCCGCCTGCCTTCGGGGGCGGGGCACGACGGCATGGCGATGATCGACCTCGTCGACATCGGAATGCTGTTCGTCCGCTGCGCGGGCGGCATCAGCCACAATCCCCTCGAGGCGATCAGTCCGGGCGATGCGGAGCTTGCGGCGCGCGTCTTCCTCCGTTTTATCGAGAATTTCAGGCCTGCCCCGGGGAGGCGGTGAAATGAGCGATTCGGCAGCGCGGGCGATCGAGGCCTTTCTCGCGGGGCAACGCGGCGAACAGACGCGTTTTCTCGTCGAACTGGTCAGAGTGCCCTCCGATAACCCGCCGGGCGACTGCGCGCCGCATGCAGAACGCGCAGCCAGGCTTCTCGAGGCTCTCGGATTCGAAGTCGAACGGCACCCGGTGCCGGCCAATATCGTCCGCGCCAATGGCATGATCTCGGCGACCAACCTCGTCGTCCGCGAGCGGTTCGGCGACGGTCCCACGATCGCGCTCAACGCGCATGGCGACGTCGTGCCGCCGGGGCTGGGCTGGACCAGGGATCCCTATGGCGCAGAGATTAGCGACGGCTTCATGTATGGCCGCGGGGCCGCCGTCTCGAAATCCGACTTCGCGACCTATTCGTACGCGCTGCTGGCGCTGAAGGCGAGCGGTGCGGCGCTTCGCGGCACGGTCGAGCTGCACTTCACCTACGACGAGGAAGTCGGGGGAAGCGTCGGTCCCGCGTGGCTTCTCGCCCAGGGGATCTCGCGCCCCGATTTCGCGATCTCGGCCGGCTTCTCCTACGCCATCACCACCGCGCACAACGGGTGCCTGCATCTCGAGGTCGACGTCGTGGGGAAGTCGGCACACGCCGCGCGGCCCGACACCGGAATCGACGCGCTCGAAGCGGCCACGGGTGTGCTCTCGGACCTCTACGCGATCCGCAAGACCTACGCGGCGACGAAATCCCGGATCGACGGCATCGCCAGCCCCACGCTGAGCGTCGGCCTGATCGCCGGCGGCGTCAACACGAATGTCGTTCCGGACAAGGTCACGTTCCGCATCGACCGCCGGATCATCCCCGAAGAAGACGCCGCGGAAGCGGAGGCAACCCTCACCCGCCAGATTCGCGAATCCGCGGCCCGCTGGCCGGGGACCGCATGCCACGTGCGCCGTATCCTGCTCGCCGTTCCGTTCGTGCCGATCCCCGGACAGGAGAAGCTCGTAACCGCCATCGCCAGGCACGCGGCGCCGATCATGGGCGAAGACGTGAGACCGCAAGGCGTGCCGATCTACACCGATGCGCGACTCTATTCGACGGCCGGCATCCCCACGGTTCTCTACGGTGCCGGGCCGCACACGCTGCTCGAAGCGAACGGCCACCGAGCCGACGAGAAACTGAGGCTCGACGACCTCTACAAGGCGACGCGCGTCGTTGCGCTCGCGATTGCCGATCTGCTCGCCGCCTGACGTCCCGCGGCCGAGGTTGCGAAGCGACCGATCAGGTCGTACGCGGGGCGGCCGCCGGCAGGTCGCCCGCCGTGGCCGGGGCCGCGGGTCGGGACGCGTCGGTTGCGGCAAGCGTTTCCTGCCGCAATCCGTTTCGCGTGGATTTCTTCACTGCGTACATCAGTGTATCGGCGTGCGCGAGCAGCGTTTCGAAGGAAACGTCCGATGCGCTGAGGGTCGTGATGGCGCCGACGCTGAACGTTACCGGCGAGCCGTCGGGTGCCTTGGTCTCGACCAGCTTGCCGCGAAGGCGCTTCAGCAGCACCCCGGCCTCGGCCTCGTTGGTTTCGGGCAGCAGCAGCCCGAACTCGTCGCCGCCCAGCCGGCCGACGAGATCGAACGACCGGACGCTCTTCTGCAGCAGCGCGCCGACGACGGCCAGCAGCCGGTCCCCCGCGTCGTGCCCGAATTGGTCGTTCACCGCCTTGAACCGGTCGATGTCGACGTAGGCGACCGTCAGGGCCCGCGAATAGCGGGCCGCGCGCGCCAATTCCCACCGGCCCCGCTCGAGAAAGACGCTGCGTCGCGCGAGTCCGGTGAGCGTGTCGAAGCGGGCCTCGCGAATGGCCCCCGCAATGGTTCGGTGCAGCCACACGACGAACCACACGAAGACGAGGAACATCGCCAGCAGCAACAGGCCATCCCCCGCGAGCAGCAACCAGTTCGCATCCAGGCCATAGGCCCAGAGATTGCTGCCGAAATGGGCGAACGCGGCGAGCACGGCGGTCGCGAGCGCGGCACGCCAGCCCGAGAGCCAGGTCGCGGCCGCGATCGGCAACAGATAGAGAGGGGTGAAGGAGAAGAACGGCGCGGTGAGGCGGTCGAGCAGGCAAACGACGGCGACGACTACGACGACCCCGCTCATCACCAAGGACTTGCGCGGCGGCGGAATGGCATCAGTATCGAGCAGTGATACGTGCACCGAGTCCTCGTCGATCCATTCTCACACGGACGCCCGGCCCGGGGCAATAGCCGCGCGAACGCAGAACGCGGCGAGGGCCTCGATCACCGCGTCGTCGTCGCCGGCGGGAAGCGCGAGTTCGATCGCGATGCCAGGCAACGCGGCGGCCGTCGCCGCAACCAGCCGCGGGACCTCGACGCGCAGGTGCCCGCCGCGACCGAGGAACAGCGGTACGACGCGAATGGAGCGCGCCCCTCCCCCTGCGAGCCGGCGCGCGGCGACCTCGAGGTTGGGCTCGAGGTGTTCGAGGTACGCGAGCTCGACCGTCAGATCGGGTGCCGCGGCGCGTACCCGCTCGACGACGCGCAGAAACGGTTCGGCCCAACGCGGATCGCGCGCGCCGTGCGCGAACAGGATGACCGCGGGCCGCTCGGCGTCAGCCTTCAATCGCTGCTCCCACCTGTCGAATCGGTGCCGTCCTTATAGCCCGCGGCGCCAACGACATTCCTGGTTATTCTTTCCAATTATATTCAACCCTCGGTACTCTCGCACTCTGATTATATGCGAGGCCTTGCCACATGTACCGCTACGACCCGTTCGACAGTGCCCTCGTCGCCCAGCGCGTCGCGCAATTCCGGGACCAGACCCGCCGCTTTCTCGCCGGAGCCCTGACCGAGGACGAGTTCCGGCCGTTGCGCCTCCAGAACGGCCTCTACGTCCAGAAGCACGCTCCGATGCTGCGCATCGCCATCCCGTATGGCCTGCTCGCTTCGGCGCAGCTGCGCATGCTGGCACGGATCGCCCGCCAGTATGACCGAGGTTACGGGCATTTCACCACCCGCCAGAACCTGCAGTTCAACTGGCCGCGCCTCGAGAACGTGCCGGAGATTCTCGCGTTGCTCGCGACCGTGGACATGCACGCGATCCAGACCAGCGGCAATTGCGTGCGCAATACGACCAGCGACCCGTTCGCGGGCGTGGCAGGCGACGAGATCGTCGATCCCCGCCCGTGGTGCGAACTGATCCGGCAGTGGTCGACGCTGCATCCCGAGTTCGCCTTCCTGCCGCGCAAGTTCAAGATCGCCGTCACCGGCGCAACGGCCGACCGCACGGCGGCGCTGGTCCACGACATCGGGGCGCGGGCGGTGCGCAACGACCGGGGCGAAACGGGCTTCCGGATCATCGTCGGGGGCGGCCAGGGTCGCACACCGATCATCGGGCACGTGATCCGCGAGTTCCTGCCGGCGCCGGAACTGCTCAACTACTTCGACGCCATCCTGCGTGTCTACAACCTCCATGGCCGCCGCGACAACAAATACAAGGCGCGGATCAAGATCCTGGTGAAGGAACTGACGCCGGCCGAGTTCACGCGGCAGGTCGAAGCCGAATGGGAGCACCTGCGCGACGGTCCCGGCACCGTGCCCGAGGCCGAGATCGCGCGGCTCGCCGCGCATTTCACCGATCCGCCGTACCGCGACTTCGCCCGTGACAGCGTCGCCTATCGTGCGGCGGTCGCCGACAGCCGGCCGTTTTCCCGCTGGGCGCAGCGCAACGTCAGACCCCACAAGCGCAAGGGCTACGCCATCGTCACCCTTTCCCTCAAGCGCACCGGGACCCCTCCCGGCGACGTGACCGCCGGCGAGATGGACGCGATCGCCGAACTGGCCGACCGCTACAGCTTCGGCGAGATCCGCGTGACGCACGAACAGAACCTGGTCCTCGCCGACGTGGCGCAGAACGACCTGCACGCGCTCTGGGTGCGCCTGAAGGCGCTGGGCTTCGCGACGCCCAACATCGGCCTTCTCACCGACATCGTGTGCTGCCCCGGCGGCGACTTCTGCTCGCTCGCGAACGCCAAGTCCATTCCCATCGCCGAAGCCATCCAGCGCCGCTTCGACGACCTCGACTATCTGCACGATCTCGGCGATCTCGAGCTCAACATGTCCGGGTGCATGAACGCCTGCGGTCATCATCACGTCGGGCACATCGGCATTCTCGGCGTCGACAAGAACGGCGACGAGTGGTACCAGGTCTCGCTCGGCGGCGCTCAGGGCAACGATGCGTCGCTGGGCAAGGTGATCGGTCCGTCGTTCGAGGCGGCGGACGTGCCCGACGTGATCGTGCGCCTTATCGATGTCTATGTGGAAAACCGGCACGCGGACGAGCGCTTCATCGATACGGTACGGCGCATCGGCCTCGCCCCTTTCAAGGAACGCGTCTATGCGGCAGCTCATTAAGAACCTGGCCCTCGCCGACGACCGCTGGACGCTTCTGCGCGACGCGTCGACGCTTGCGGACGTGGCGGATGGCGCGCCGGCGATCGTGCCGCTGTCCCTGTGGCTCGCGCACCGCGACGATCTGCTCGCCCGCGGCGACATCGGCGTATGGCTCGCTCCCGATGACGATCCCGAAGCCATTGCCGCCGACACGGCGAGGCTGCCGCTGATCGCCGTCGATTTTCCGCAGTTCACCGACGGTCGCGGCTACTCGATCGGGCGGCTGCTGCGCGATCGCCACGGATTCGGGGGCGAGCTTCGTGCCGTGGGCGACGTGCTGCGCGACCAGCTTTTCGCGCTCGCCCAATGCGGCTTCGACGCATTCGTGATCCGGGACGACCGCGACGCAGCCGAGGCGCTCTCGGGTCTCGGCGATTTCGCCGGTGTCTATGCACCGACATCGCGGACACCGCAGCCATGGTTTCGCCGGCGTGCTTCCCCGACCGGGGATGTGCCCGAGCGCAGCGAGCTCGACCGTCGGATCGCCGACGCTGTCGTACTTCTGCGGAAGATCGTGGCACGCCATCCGCCTGCAGTGTTCGCATCGAGCTTCGGCGCCGAGGACATGGTCGTGATAGACATCATCGCGCGCCATGCCCTGCCGATCCGCGTCTTCACCCTCGACACCGGCCGACTGCCGGAGGAGACACATGCGCTGATCGAGCGCACGCGCGAGCGATACCGTTTGCCGATCGACATCTTCACGCCGGATACGCGCCTTCTGCAGTCGTTCGTGCGCGAGAACGGAGTCAACGCCTTCTACCGGAGCACCGAATTGCGCAAGGCCTGCTGCGCGGTTCGCAAGACCGAGCCGTTGCAGCGCGCGCTGGTGGCGAAAGGCGCCTGGATCACGGGGCTGCGTCGCGCGCAGTCGGTCACACGCCACGACGTTTCGCTCGAGGAGTTCGATGCGGTGCACGGACTTCCGAAATTCAATCCGCTCGCGGCGTGGAGCGACGACAACGTCTGGAGCTACCTGCGCGCACATCACGTCCCGTACAGCGCGTTGCACGAGCGCGGGTATCCGAGCATCGGTTGCGCACCGTGCACGCGTGCCGTCAAGCCCGGCGAGGACCTGCGCGCGGGCCGCTGGTGGTGGGAAGCGCCCGAGCACAAGGAATGCGGATTGCATCCGCGGCCCGCGGGCACCACGCCGCGTCACAGTGACGCCTCCCCGGAACCGGTCTCCCCATGACAAGCCTGATCCTCGAGGAGCGTGCGCCCGCGCCGGTCGTCGCGGAGCCCTGCGTGCCCGCGGACACCGACCATCTCGGGTGGCTCGAGTCCGAGGCGATCCACATCCTGCGCGAAGTGGCCGGGCAGTGCCGCAATCCCGCTCTCCTCTTCTCCGGCGGCAAGGATTCGCTGGTGCTGCTGCGGCTGGCGGAAAAGGCGTTCCGCCCGGGGCGGTTCCCCTTCCCGCTGCTGCATATCGACACGGGCCACAATTTTCGCGAGGTCATCGCGTTCCGCGACCGGCGCGCCGCCGAACTCGGCGAACGACTGATCGTGCGCTCCGTGGAGGACTCGATCGTCGCGGGGCGCATCGTGCTGAAGGACCCGCGCGAGAGCCGCAATCCGCACCAGTCCGTCACGCTCCTCGACGCAATCGCCGAGTTCGGCTACGACGCCTGCATCGGCGGCGCTCGCCGCGACGAGGAAAAGGCGCGAGCGAAGGAGCGAATATTCTCCTTCCGCGACGCGTTCGGCCAGTGGGACCCGAAGAACCAGCGTCCGGAGCTCTGGAACCTCTACAACGCGCGCACGCATCCGGGCGAAAACGTTCGCGTATTCCCGATCAGCAACTGGACCGAGCTGGACGTGTGGCAATACATCGCCCGCGAGCGGCTCGAGGTCCCGTCGATCTATCTCGCACATACGCGACCGGTCGTCCGCCGGGGCAACGCACTCGTCCCCGTCACGGAGCTGACTCCGCCCCGCGAAGGCGAAGTCATCGAGGAGCTCTCCGTGCGTTTTCGCACGGTCGGCGACATCACGTGCACCGCGCCCGTCACCTCGGCCGCGGCAACGATCGAAGCCATCATCGTCGAAACGGCGGCGACCACGATTACCGAGCGCGGCGCGACGCGCCTCGACGACCAGACCAACGAGGCGTCGATGGAGCTCCGCAAGAAAGAGGGCTATTTCTGATGTCGGCCAATGATTCGCCGGAAGTCGTCGACCGTGGCGTGTTGCGCTTCCTGACCGCCGGCAGCGTCGACGACGGCAAGAGCACGCTGATCGGCCGCCTGCTCTACGACACCAAGGCAATCCTCGCGGATCAGCTCGCGGCGGTCGAGCGCACCTCGCAGCGACGCGGGCAGGTGCTCGACCTGTCGCTGTTCACCGATGGGCTTGTCGCGGAGCGGGAACAAGGGATCACGATCGACGTCGCCTATCGCTACTTCGCCACGGCGGTGCGCAAGTTCATTATCGCGGACGCGCCCGGTCACGAACAGTACACGCGCAATATGGTCACCGCCGCATCCACCGCTCAGCTCGCGATCCTGCTGGTCGACGCGCGCCACGGCGTCGTCAGCCAGACGCGCCGGCACGCAACGCTTGCGCACCTCCTGGGCATCCCCCATCTCGTCGTCGCGGTCAACAAGATGGATCTTGCCGATTACCGCGAGGAAGCGTTCAAGCGAATTGTCGACGAGTTCCTCGCCTTCGCCGAACGGTCGGGTATCGACGATGTCCGCTTCGTTCCGATGTCCGCGCTCGCCGGTGACATGGTCGTCGACCGCGGGAGCCGGCTGGATTGGTACGACGGCCCGACGTTGCTGGAGATCCTGGAAACGGTGGAGGTACCCCGGACGCTCGCCGGCGGACCGCTTCGCTTTCCTGTCCAGTACGTCGCGCGGCCGACGGCGGCGCTGCCACGCGGTTACATGGGCCGGATCGAATCCGGCTCGATTGCGGTCGGCGACAAAGTCGCGGCACTGCCCTCGGGCCTGACGACGCGCATAGCCGAGATCCGGATGTGGAACGGCACGCGCCAGAGAGCGAGGTTGCACGAGGCGGCGACGCTGGTGCTCGACGACGAGCTCGATATCTCCCGCGGCGACATGCTTGTCGGCTGCGCCGCGCCGCCGGCCGTTTCCCGTTCCGTCGACGCCACGGTCTGCTGGCTCGGCGACGCGCCGCTCGACTCCCACCACAAGTACCTGTTGCGCCACACGACGCGCGAGGCACGGGCCCGCATCGACCGCGTCGACCATCTGTGGAACGTCGCGACCCAGACGCGAGAGCCCGCGCCGCGCACGCTGGTGCGCAACGACATCGGCCGCGTTGCGCTGTCGCTCGCGCAGCCCGTTTTCGTCGACCGATATGCAGAAAACGTGACAACGGGCAGCTTCATCCTCATCGACGAGACCAGCAACAACACGGTGGCCGCGGGTTTGATCGTATGAGCGCCACCAATCCTCGCCACGCCGCCCGCGTTGCATTTCCGGACGGAGACGCCGCGCGGCAAGGGCCGGGCACGCGATGTTGTTCCAGCGGATGGGAACGGGATGGGTGACCGCGGCGGGCCCGGCGTCGATTCAATGCCAGGCCGCGTTTCGCGGCCATTCTTGGATCGTATATATAACCAAAGCATATTACGAAGTTACTTGTTTATAACCACGATGAGGTCCACGTGAAGCTGAATTCAATCGTCGCTCCGTTCGCAATCGGTGCAACTCTGTTGCTCGCGCCATTGGCGCATGCCGACACGACGCTGCTCAACGTCTCCTACGATCCGACGCGCGAGCTCTATCAGGAATTCAACGCCGCCTTCATCAAGTACTGGCGGACCAAAACCGGTGAAAGCGTGGTCGTCAAGCAATCGCATGGCGGGTCGGGCAAGCAGGCGCGTACCGTCATCGATGGCCTCGACGCGGACGTCGTGACGCTTGCCCTCGCCTTCGACATCGATGCGATCGCCGACAAGGCCAAGCTGCTGCCACCCGACTGGCAGAAACGCCTGCCGTTGAACAGTACGCCGTACACGTCGACGATCGTATTTCTCGTGCGCAAAGGCAACCCCAAGGCGATCAAGGACTGGGATGACCTCGCGAAACCCGGCGTTTCCGTGATCACGCCCAATCCGAAGACATCCGGTGGTGCGCAATGGAATTATCTGGCGGCATGGGAATACGGCAAGCGCAAGTACGGCGACGACGACAAGGCCAGGGACTTCGTCACGCGCATCTACAGGAATGTGCCGGTACTCGATTCCGGCGCGCGGGGCTCGACGACGACCTTCGTGGAACGCGGCGTGGGCGACGTCTTCATCTCGTGGGAAAACGAGGCGTTCCTCGCGCAAAAGGAACTAGGCCCCAACAAATTCGAGATCGTCGTGCCGTCGCTGTCGATCCTGGCCGAGCCACCGGTGGCGGTGGTCGACAGGAACGTCGACCGGAAGGGTACGCGCAAGGTGGCCGAAGCCTACCTCGAGTACCTCTATTCGGATGAAGGTCAGGAAATCGCGGCGAAGAACTACTACCGGCCGACCAACGCGAAGGTTGCGGCCAAGTACGCCGGGCAATTCCCCAAGGTCGTGCTGTTCACGATCAACGACGCCTTCGGCGGCTGGCAGAAGGCCGCGAGAACGCATTTTGCCGACGGCGGAACGTTCGACCAGATCTACAAGCCGGGCGCGTAACGAGGTTGCCATGAGCCGAGGCATTCGCCTGTCCAGCGTGGCAAGAGGTCGCCTGCGGTTGACGTCGACCGATCCGTACGCCGGCGCGTTCGCGTCGACGCCGGTGCTGATCGTTCCCGGCCTGCGCGACAGCGGCGTCACCCATTGGCAAACGCTATGGGAAGCGGAACGTCCCGAGTTCAAGCGCGTCATTCAGCGCGACTGGAACACGCCCGATCTCGATGTATGGGCCATCGCGATTGCATCGGCCGCACGCGCTGCGACAGCGCCACCCCTGATCGCGGCCCACAGCTTCGGCTGTCTCGCCACGATCCGTGCTGCCGTGGCCCACGGGGCGCCCATTCGCGCGGCTCTGTTCGTGGCGCCCGCCGACCCCAACCGCCTCGACGTGGGCCCGCTCGTTTCGCGCGCCAGGCTTCCCTTCCCGAGCACCGTCGTCGGCAGCACCAACGATCCGTGGATGAAGCTCGTCCGGGCCGGCGATTTGGCGACCTCCTGGGGAAGCCGGCTGATCGGCTATCCCAACGCCGGCCACATAAACGCCGAAGCCGGCTACGGACCCTGGCCCGACGGACTGCGGCTCCTGCGGCAACTGGAGGTTCGCGCCGCGCGCGCCGACGTGCAACCTGCGGTGCCTCGCACCAACGTTTCGGGTGACGCCTGCACAAGACGGGCGGTACCGCCATGAATACTTCCACTATGGGCGTGCCCGCAGATGAATGCAGGAACCTCGCGACCGACCCGAATTTCCGGATGGCCCGCGCCTTCGACGTCGAGGGCGCGGCAGTGCTGGACCGGCCTCGAACGAACGGCCGCGTTCTTCCCGGTTTCGGCCTCGGTCTGGGCTACACGCTTCTGTACCTGGGATTGATCGTCCTGATCCCGCTGTCAGCCGCATTCATCAAGACCGCGCAACTCACCTGGCCGGCATTCGTCGACATCGTCACTGCGCCAAGGGTCGTCGCGAGTTACCGGTTGACGTTCGGCGCGTCGCTCGGCGCGGCGACCATCAACATGGTGTTCGGACTGATCGTCGCGTGGGTGCTGGTGCGTTATCCGTTTCCCGGGAAGCGACTCGTGGATGCGCTGGTGGACCTGCCATTCGCATTGCCTACCGCTGTCGCCGGCATTGCGTTGACGGGGCTGTTCGCTCCCACCGGCTGGTTCGGCGCATGGCTTACGCCAATAGGGATCAAGGTCGCGTTCACGCCGCTTGGCGTTCTGGTCGCCCTTACCTTCATCGGTCTGCCATTCGTCGTGCGCACCGTGCAACCCGTGCTCGAGGAGCTCCCGCGCGAGCTGGAGGAAGCGGCGGCAACGCTGGGGGCATCGCGGTGGCAGAGCTTCCGTCGCGTGGTCTTCCCTATCCTGACGCCGGCGCTGCTGACCGGTTTCGCGCTCGCGTTCGCGCGGGCGACAGGCGAATACGGTTCGGTGATCTTCATCGCCGGCAACATGCCGATGGTTTCGGAAATCACGCCGCTGCTCGTCATCACCAAGCTCGAACAATACGACTACACGGGAGCGACCGCGATCGCGGTCGTGATGCTGGTCGCCGCGTTCGCGCTGCTGCTCCTGATCAACGCGCTGCAGGTCTGGACGCGCCGGCGCCAGGGCGCGTCGGTGTAACGGGGGTTCCGCATGTCGGCCGCACCACTGCTGCAAGGCGCTTCGCGCGCGACGGGAACCGCCGAGCCGGCGTTCGTGCGCCTTTTGCTCGTCGGCATCGCGCTGACGTTTCTTGCGCTGTTCCTGTTTACACCGCTGGCCTTCGTCTTCGTTCAGGCACTGCGCAAGGGCATGGGCGTCTACCTGGCGGCCATCAGCGAGCCCGACGCCGTCGACGCCATTCGGCTCACGCTGCTCGTCGCGGCGATCGCGGTGCCGCTCAACCTGGTGTTCGGCATCGCCGCCGCCTGGACCATTGCCAAGTTCACGTTTCCGGGCAAGAACGTGCTGGTGACTCTGATCGACGTTCCCTTTTCGGTATCCCCGGTCGTTTCGGGCCTCATCTATGTGTTGATCTTCGGCCTTCAGGGCTGGTTCGGCGGATGGCTGCAAGAGCACGACGTCAAGGTGATCTTCGCCGTGCCCGGCATCGTGCTGGCCACGATCTTCGTCACGTTTCCTTTCGTCGCACGCGAATTGATCCCGTTGATGCAGGCGCAGGGAACCGAGCAGGAAGAGGCGGCGACGGTGCTCGGCGCCGGGGGCTGGCAGACATTCTTCCGGGTGACGCTCCCGAACGTCAAATGGGGTCTCCTCTATGGCGTGATTCTCTGCAACGCGCGGGCGATGGGTGAGTTCGGAGCCGTGTCCGTCGTGTCCGGGCACATTCGCGGTGCCACGAACACGCTGCCGCTTCACGTCGAGATCCTCTACAACGAATACCAGTTCGCGGCGGCGTTCGCCGTCGCGTCGCTGCTTGCCTTGCTCGCCCTCGTCACGCTGGCGCTCAAGTACGTGGTCGAGCGGCGCACGGGCCGGCACCTCCAGCCGCAGGAAAGGGAACTGCCATGAGCATTCAACTGACCGGCATCGCCAAACGGTTCGGCAGCTTTGTCGCTGTCGATGACCTCGGCCTCGAGATCGCCACCGGTGAGCTGCTCGCGTTGCTTGGCCCTTCCGGCTCGGGCAAGACGACATTGCTGCGAATCGTCGCCGGGCTCGAGAGGCCCGACGCAGGTACGGTCCGCTTCCACGGCGAAGATGCGACGGACAAGCACGCGCGCGAGCGGCAGGTCGGCTTCGTCTTTCAGCACTACGCGCTGTTCGGGCACATGACGATTTTCGAGAACGTGGCTTTCGGCCTCCGGGTACGTCCGCGTGCACAGCGGCTGCCCGAGGCGGAAATAGGCAAGAAAGTGCGCACGCTGCTCGAACTGGTGCAGCTCGACTGGCTCGCCGACCGCTTTCCGAATCAGCTGTCCGGCGGCCAGCGCCAGCGTATTGCATTGGCTCGGGCGCTCGCCGTCGAGCCGCGCGTACTGTTGCTCGACGAACCCTTCGGCGCACTCGACGCGAAAGTCCGCCAGGAATTGCGCCGGTGGCTGCGGCGGCTGCACGACGACGTTCACGTGACCACCGTATTCGTCACGCACGATCAGGAAGAAGCGCTCGAGGTTGCCGATCGGATCGTCGTGATGAACCACGGCCGCATCGAACAGGCCGGAACACCCGTCGACGTCTACGACCATCCGGCGACACCGTTCGTCGTCGAGTTCCTGGGCCACGTCAACCGGCTGCCGGTGCCCGGGGAGCCCGGCGCCTCAGGCTTCGCACGCCCGCACGAGATCGAGGTACTCGCGCGACCGGTAGCGAATGCCTTTCCTGCCCGCCTGCTCCATACGGCAGCCATCGGGCCCGTCGCGCGTCTCGAGTTCTCGCTCGAGAGCGACGAACGCACGGTCAACGTCGAGGTCACGCGCGACGCGGCGCGCCAGCTGGCACTGCAGCGGGGCACCGTCGCCTACCTGCGACCCCACCAGCTGCGCCGTTACGCCGGCATCTGAAGCCGGGAGCGCCGTCGATCGCGGCGCGTTATCATCCGGTTTGACGCCGGAGTTGCCGCAGGGAACGCCGGCGCAGCGGCGGGACGGATCCCTCCCTTCCGCCAACGAATCCTGCCACGGCGCCCGATGCCGCTGCCACTATTCAGGCTCCCTCCGCTCGCCCAGCGCGACTGGCTCGCCGGCGTGCTCGCGCGCCCCGCTCCGGAATCGGCGCGCAACCTCTCCGACGGATTCCGGCTGCCCGGGCGCGAGGGCGAAGCGATGCTCGCCGCCGTCCTGGTGCCGATCGTCAATCGCCCGCAAGGACTGCAGGTGCTGCTGACGCAGCGCAGTGCCGATCTGCCCGATCATCCCGGCCAGATCAGTTTCCCCGGTGGGCGCGTCGAGCCGGAAGACCCGTCGCTCGCCGCGGCGGCGCTGCGCGAAGCGACCGAGGAGGTCGGCTTGCCCTCGACGCAGGTTTCGGTGCTTGGCAACCTCGCCGAGTACGAGACGGTGACGGGCTACCGCGTGACGCCGATCGTCGGCTGGGTCGAACCGCCGTTCGCGTTGACGCCCGATCCGGTTGAGGTCGCGGACGTCTTCGAGGTTCCGCTCGCCTTCCTGCTCGATCCGGCCAACCAGCAGCGGCATTTCCGGATGCTGGGAACGCTCCGCCGCGACTTCTGGGCGATACCCTACGGCGAACGCTACATCTGGGGCGCGACCGCCGCCATGCTGATGATCCTCGATCGGACGCTCCGCGAGAGCGGCGTCTAGGAAAGACTGTCCAGCCATGCCGATCACCGCCACCGAACCGCTGCGCCGCCATTTCTCGAGCCTGTCGCCCCACGGCTTCCATCGCGTCGTCTACTACCAATGGGGCGATCCGGACAATCCGCGGGTCGTCGTCTGCGTCCATGGCATCGGCCGCAACGGTCGCGATTTCGACGTGCTCGGGGAAGCGCTGGCGCCGACGCACCGTGTGCTGGCGGTCGACATGCCGGGCCGAGGCGAGAGCGACTGGCTCGCCGATCCGCACGATTATGTCTTTCCGACCTACCTCACGACACTGACCGCGCTGATCGCGCGCAGCGGTGCCGAAACGGTCGACTGGGTGGGCACGTCGATGGGCGGTCTGCTCGGGATGACGGTCGCCGCCCAGCGGAAGAACCCGATCGCGCGACTCGTCGTCAACGATGTCGGTCCGGCAATCGAGCCGGCTGCGCTCGAGCGCATCCGCGGCTACTTCGGCACGGATCCGACCTTTGCGTCCTACGCGGAGATCGAGCAGTACGTCCGCACGATTTCTGCGCCGTTCGGCCGGCTGACCGACGGGCAGTGGGCGCACGTCACGCGAACCAACGTCCGCGAGCGACCCGACGGCCGCTGGGGATTGGCCTACGACCCCGGCATTGCGGTCCCGTTCCGGACGTCGGCCGCACCACCGGACCTCTGGGCGCTGTGGGACGCGATTCGCTGCCCGACCCTCGTGCTGCGAGGCGCGAAATCGGACCTGCTTTCGGCGCCCACCGCGGTGCAGATGGCCCATCGCGGGCCGAAGCCCGAGGTCCTCGAGTTCGTGGACGTCGGCCATGCGCCGATGCTGCTGTCGTCCGACCAGGTCGATCCGGTCCTGCGCTTTCTGCGGCGCTGAGGGGAACGGCCCCGATGCTCGCGATGTACGCCGGCCGTCGCCGGGGGGCGCGGCCAGCGGGCAAACGCGGTCGTCCGGCGCGGCCAGCCACCATCGCTTACAATCGCCATCGTCCATGCCCCTGACGCTCAGCCTGCCCCCGCTCGATCCGTACCCGGCGAATCCGCCGGAAATCCGCCCCGCAAAGGTGTTCCCGTGGCTCGATGCCACGCTGACGCGCGATCCCGTGGAGGCGGCCCGCATCATCGGCGACGCCTTGGCCGCGACGAATCTCGTTGTGATGCGGCCCGCGCGCCGCTACGAGCTCGCCGAAAGGTACTGGGCCGCGGCCGACGCGCTGTGGCCCAGGCTGCAGGCCCGCCTCCAGAGCGTCTCGCACCCCCTTTCGGGCGACGGGCTGGAGGCGGCCAAGGCGGCGCTCAATCTCGCGTTGGAGCTTTCGGTCGCCTACAAGCGGCTGCTGGCCCGCGAAGCCGGCAAGAGCGTTCTGTTCGCCGGCAACCGGATGCTGGCCGCGCTGCTGCGCCGCAGCCTGCAATGCTCGGTACGGATCCTGGTCAACAGCTACATGTCCTTCGCGCCGATCCCGCCCCGAACGTGGCTCGACGCGCACCGGATCTATGCGTTCGCGCGCGAACGCGGGCTGCACCAGAGGGTCGTCGCCGATGACCAGGGCGAGTCGACGCCGGAACTCGCCTACCTGCAGGCGCTGTTGCTGGCGCTCGCGAACCCTTACGGCTTCGCGCCGGGCCAGCTCGATACGGTCCTCCGCTACGTGCGGGAGCACTCGCAGTGGGCGAAGCTCACCGATGTCGTGCCGGTGCACCGGATGGCAAAGGCCGTCGCGATCGTTCCGGTCGGCCACGACTTTCCGCCGTTCTCGGCCAGCAAGGGCGGATCGATCGAAGGCAGCAAGATCTTTCTGCTCGCCTTCGATCTCGCGTTCCAGATCCAGGAGCAGGTGCGCAAGCTGGAGGCAGGGGGCGACTTCCCGCCGGGAATCGGCCGGGACTCGGCGTCGCGGCTCAATTACCTGATCCTGTTGAAACGTCTGCTGCGGCAATGGGCGATTCCGCCCGCCCGGCAATTCAATCGGCTGCCCTCGCGGGCACGCGTCGTGATGTGCACCGAGCTCGCCGGCGTCTGGCAGTACAGCCAGGGCCGGCACGACGGTGTCGCGACGCCGCCCTCGCGGCTGCCGGCGCTGAAGCACTGCGAGGTCATCAACCACACGCCGGCCGGCTATGCGCTGCGCCAGACCGACTCGCAACCCGGCTCGCTGCGAATCGGCGAATTGATCGGGCTGCGGGTCGAGGGCCGCGCCGGACCGCAGGTCGCGATGGTGCGCTGGTTCCGCAATACGCTGGGGGGCCGCGGGCTCGAGTTCGGCTGCGAAATCCTGTCGGATCACCCGGAAGCGGCCTCTGCCGCGGGCGAGGACGCCGGCGAAGGCCAGCACGTCCCGGTCGTCGTGCTTCCTGCGGAATCAGGGAAATCCGGCGCGGGGGGGCCGCTGCCGCAGGTCATCGTCGCCGCGGGCACATTCGGCGTCGATCAAGGTGTGGCGTTGACGCGCGGTCGCGAGACGGGCTTCGCCGTGCTCACCAAGCTGATCGAGCAGGGCCCCGGATTCGAGATCTACGACTACGCGCCCGTGAGCTGAGCGTTCGTCGAGCGAGGCGTCACGCGGGCTGCTTCGCCTGGCGACGGGCGCCCTCGAAGCGGCGACCAGACGATCAGCTGCTCGGAGGGCCCCTTTCCGGCGCCTTGGCGGTCGCCTTCCCGTGCAGGCCCTTGGGGAGCGGAAACACGATCCGCTCGACCGCACCGTCGAGTTCGCGGACGACGGTCGCGCCCAGCTCGGCGAGCCGTGCCAGCACTTCCTTCACCAGCACCTCCGGCGCCGATGCCCCGGCCGTGACGCCGACGTGTGCCTTGCCAGCCAGCCATTGCGGCTGCAGCTGGTCGGCACGATCGATCATGTAGGCCGGCACACCGAGATGCGCCGCGACCTCGCGCAGCCGGTTCGAATTCGAGCTGTTCGGGCTGCCGACGACGATGACGACGTCCGCCTGGCGCGCCATCAGCTTGACGGCGTCCTGCCGGTTCTGGGTCGCGTAGCAGATGTCGTCCCGCTTGGGACCGACGATAGCCGGATACCGGCGCCGCAACGCGGCGACGATCTCTGCGGCGTCGTCGACCGAAAGGGTCGTCTGCGTCACGTACGCGAGCGCATCGGGATTGGCGACGGCAAGCCGCTCGACATCGGCAACGGAATCGACAAGATAGACGCCGCCGTCGCATTGGCCCATCGTGCCCTCGACTTCGGGGTGACCCGCGTGGCCGATCATCACGATCTCCCGCCCCTGCGCGCGCATCTTCTCGACCTCGGCGTGGACCTTCGTCACCAGCGGGCACGTCGCATCGAAGACGCGAAGTCCGCGCGCCTCGGCTTCGGCACGGACGCTCTTGGACACGCCGTGCGCCGAGAACACGACGGTGCTGCCCACCGGAATCTGATCGATTTCTTCGACGAACACGGCCCCCTTCGCGCGAAGATCCTCGACGACGAACCGGTTGTGCACGACTTCGTGGCGCACGTAGATGGGGGCGCCGAATTTCTCGAGCGCCTGCTGGACGATGGCGATCGCGCGATCGACGCCTGCGCAGAAGCCGCGCGGATTGGCGAGCAGGACGTTCATCGGATTCCCTTCGGCGCTTCGGCCGGTTCATGGTGCCGCCGGCGGAAGCTGTCGGCAATGAGGAGCCCCGCCCCGATCGTTATCGCGCTGTCGGCGATGTTGAACGCCGGGTACGCCCAGCCGGCGTAGTGGAAGAGCAGGAAGTCGACGACCTTGCCGAGCGCGAGGCGGTCGTAGAGATTGCCGAGGGCGCCGCCCAGGATCAGCGCCAGCCCGGCGCTGTAGAGCGCGTCGCCGCCGCGACGCAGCAGCGCCACGATCAGGATCGCGGCAGCCACCGCGATCGCCGCGAAGAGCCAGCGCTGCCAGCCGGAGGCCCCGGCGAGAAAGCTGAACGCGGCACCGGTGTTGAACGTCAACACGAGGCTAAGGAAGGGGGTGACGACCCAGCCAGCCCCTTCACGGAGGTTGGCAAGGATCGCCGCCTTCGTGACCTGATCGACGGCGATCACGATCGCGCTCAGCCAGAGCCAACGCGTCCAGGGCAACGGTGCGCTTGCGTTCGGGGTCACGGTGGCATCGCGTGCGAGGCGGCTTTCGAAATGCGTGCGCGCGATCCGTTCACGCGAACGCGCGCGGTTCGCCGGCTCCGAACAGGTTCGACACGCAGCGCCCGCACAGCGTCGGGTGTCCGGGGTCGGCGCCGACTTCCTGGCGGTAGTGCCAGCAGCGCTCGCACTTTGCGTGCGAACTCGGGGTCACGCCGATCGCGAGCCCTTCCCCCCGCACGACAGTCGCGGCCGACGTGATCAGCACGAAGCGCAGATCGTCCCCGAGGCTCGCGAGCGCCTCGTGATCGTCGGCCGCCGCGGTGATCGCCACTTCCGCCTGCAGCGACGAGCCGATCTTTCCGGCCTGTCGCAGCGTCTCCAGCTGTTTCTGCACGGCCGCGCGCACGGCCAGGATGCGCGACCATTTCGCGAGCAACGGCGAGGCATCCGGGAGGTTCGGCAGCGCGTCGATCCAGGTCCTGCGGAATATCGAAGCGTCCTCGGGGTGCGCGATGCGCCACGCTTCCTCCGCGGTGAACGACAGCACCGGTGCCATCAACTCGAGCAGCGCGTCGCGGATCAGCGCCAGTGCGGTCTGCGCCGATCGGCGGGCGCGGCTGGTCTTGCCCGCCGTGTACAGGCGGTCCTTCAGCACGTCGAGATAGAACCCGCCCAGGTCCTCCGAGCAGAACGTCTGCAGCCGCTGGACGACGACGTGGAACTCGTAACGTGCATAGTCGCCCTGGACGGTATCGGCAAGGGCGCGCGCCGCGGCCACCGCGTACCGGTCGATCTCGAGCAGTTCACCGAATGGGACCGCATCCTTCGCGGCATCGAAATCGCTGGTGTTCGCGAGCAGGAAGCGCAGCGTGTTGCGAATGCGGCGGTAGCTCTCGACCACGCGCTTCAGGATTTCGTCGGAGATCGAGAGCTCGCCCGAATAGTCGGTGGCGGCGACCCACAGCCGAAGGATCTCGGCACCGAGAGTGCTCGAGACCTTCTGGGGCTCGACGCCGTTGCCTTTCGACTTGGACATCTTCCTGCCCTCGCCGTCGACCGCGAAGCCGTGCGTGAGCAGTGCCTTGTACGGCGGTGTGCCGTTCAGCATGCACGACACCAGCAGCGAAGAATGGAACCAACCGCGATGCTGGTCCGAACCCTCGAGGTACATGTCGGCGGGAAATCCGGTGTCGGCCGGGTGCGACCCCGCGCCCGTTTCCCGTCCGGTGGGGCCGCCCATGACGGTCTGGTGGGTGGAGCCCGAGTCGAACCAGACGTCGAGCGTGTCCTTGATCTTGATGTACTGGTCGAGATCGTCCGCGTCGAGCTCGCGCACATCGAGCGTCTGCCACGCTTCGATGCCGCCTTTTTCCACGCGTTGCGCCACCTCTTCCAGGAGCTGCTGCGTGCGCGGGTGCAGCGCACCCGTCTCCTTGTGGATGAAGAACGGCATCGGCACGCCCCACTGCCGCTGCCGCGACAGCGTCCAGTCGGGGCGGTTGGCGATCATCGCGTAGAGCCGCGCCTTGCCCCAGCTCGGAAAGAACTCGGTGCGTTCGATCCCGGCAAGCGCGGTCTCGCGCAGCGTCTTCGCCGGCTTCTTGCCATTCCATCCGGGCACGTCGTCCATGCCGGCGAACCACTGCGTCGTCGCGCGGTAGATGACGGGCGTCCGGTGCCGCCAGCAATGCATGTAGCTGTGCGTGAATTTCTCCGCCGACAGCAGCGCGCCGCCGTCGCGGAGCTTGTCGATGATCTGCGGATTGGCCTCCCAGATCTTCTCGCCGCCGAAGAACGGAAGGCTTCCCGCGAATCGTCCGTCGCCGCCGACCGGGTTCAGGATCTCGTCGTCCTTCATTCCGTAGCGCCGGCAGGATTGGAAGTCCTCGATGCCATAGGCCGGTGACGAGTGCACGACACCCGTGCCCTGCTCGAGCGTCACGTAGGTTCCGAGATAGATGGGCGATGGGCGATCGTACAGCGGGTGGCGGAAGCGGATCCGGTCGAGTGCCTCGCCCTTCGCCGTGGCCACGACCCGGCCTTCGAGCTTGAATCGCGCAAGGCAGCGGTCGACCAGGTCCTGTGCGAGCAGCAGATGTCCGCGCGGCGTCGCCACCAGCGCATAGGTGAACTCCGGATGCACGTTCAACGCCTGGTTCGACGGAATCGTCCACGCCGTGGTCGTCCAGATCACGGCCAGCGTGGGCCCGGCCGGCAGCGCCTCGAGGCCGAACGCCGCGGCGAGCCGGGGACGGTCGGCGTCGTCGATCGGAAAGGCGACGTCGATCGCGATGTCGTTGCGGTCCTCGTATTCCACTTCGGCTTCGGCGAGCGCGCTGCCGCAGTCGAAACACCAGTTCACGGGCTTCAGGCCACGGTAGATGAACCCTTTCTCGAGCAGCTTGCCTAGCGTGCGGATCTCGTCGGCCTCGCTCTTGTACGCCATCGTCGTATACGGGTGGTCCCAGTCGCCGAGCACGCCCAGCCGCTGGAAGTCGGCCTTCTGCCTAACGATCTGCTCGTTGGCGTACGCGCGCGCCAGCCGCTGCGTTTCCTGCACGGGAATGTGCTTGCCGTGCGTCTTCTCGATCTGCACCTCGATCGGCATGCCGTGGCAGTCCCAGCCCGGCACATAGGGCGCGTCGTAACCCGCGAGCTGCTTGCTCTTGACGACCACGTCCTTCAGGATCTTGTTGACGGCGTGACCGATGTGGATGTCGTTGTTTGCGTACGGCGGGCCGTCGTGCAGCACGAAGCGCCGGCGGCCGACCGACGCGGCGCGGATCGCCTCGTACACTTTCCTTTGCTGCCACTCCTTGATCCAGACGGGCTCGCGCTTCGCCAGGTCCCCGCGCATCGGGAACGGCGTGTCCGGCAGGTTCAGCGTGGTCTTGTAGTCGATTTTCGGATCGTCGGTAGGGCGGGTCATCGAGTCTTCTCGGAGTTATGTGCGGCGGCCACGTCAGCGCTGCGCGGCGCGGTGTCCGCTGAAAAATTCCTGCGCCTGCGCGACGTCGCTCCTGATCTGCCGGGTGAGCGCAGCGAGGTCGCCGTAGCGCTCCTCGTCGCGCAACTTGTGCAGGAACTCGACACCGACGCGGCGGCCGTAGATCGTCTCGTCGAAGTCGAAGATGAACACTTCGAGCAGCGGCACGCCGGAGGCGGAGACCGTGGGTCGCACGCCGATGCTGGCGACCCCGGCACGCGCTGCCACGCCCAGTCCGTGGACCCGCACTGCAAAGACGCCCGCGACCGGAGGCCTGCGCTTCAGCCGAATGTTCGCCGTCGGAAAACCGAGCGTGCGTCCGAGCTTCGCGCCGTGGGCGACCCGGCCCGAAATCACGAATGGACGGCCGAGCAAGGCATGGGCATGCGCGATGTTGCCCGCCGCCAGCGCCGCGCGAACCGCCGTCGACGACGCCCGTTCGCCGTCGATGGCCACGGTGCGCATCGCCTCGATGCTGATGCTGCGGGCGACCCGGCGCAACGTCGACAGATCGCCCGCCCTTCCCTTCCCGAAGCGAAAATCCTCACCGACGAGCAGCCACCGGGCGCCCAGCCGTCGCACGAGTACGTCTTCGATGAACGGCTCCGGCGCAAGCGACGCCAGCCGGCCATCGAATCTCGCCACGTAGGCGCGCGCCACCCCGTGCGCCGCGAAGCGCTCGAGCTTGGCTCGCAGCGACGACAGACGTGGCGGCGCCGATTCCCTGGCGAAGAACTCCCGCGGCGGCGGATCGAACGTGAGCACCGCCGGCGGCAACGCGAGATCCTCCGCGGCTTCGATGAGCCGCGAAAGCATCGCCTGATGTCCGCGATGGATCCCGTCGAAATTGCCAATCGTCAGCGCGATGGGGGAATCGGCGGACAAAGGCAAGCGGCGATAAACCCGCACGAAAGCGCCTCACTGGATTAAAACTCTGAATTTTAGCGGATTTTCCGGCCTCCCGGCGCCTTTTGCTGCGCTGCAGCGCGAGGCGAGCGACCGCGATCACGGCGGTGGCCAGTCCCGCCAGCCGGTCAACAACGGGTAATAGATCCCGAGTCGGATCGGGCGGGAATCGAGCGCAGCCACGAAGCGCGCATAACGCTCGAGTTGACTGCGGTAGCGTTCCACTTCGCGATCGAGAAATACGCCGACATCGGCGCCCTCGTGCGTGCCGGTCTTGAAATCGACGATCCAGCGCACCCCGCCGGCGACGAAGGTGCGATCGATTACGACGTGCGCGATCGCGTTGCCCTCCGTCCCGGCGAGCGCCCATTCGCTCCGAGCTTCCGCGTGCTCCGGAGCGAACAGCCAGCGGCCGCGCTCATCGGCAAGGAGTCGGGCGAGCGCAGTCGCCACGGTCTGCGCCGCGCCGGCGAGTTCGGCGTCATCGACCCCTTCCGCGGCGAGTTCGGCGCGGATTCTCGGACGAAGCGACGCAATGCGAGCGGCGCTCCATGCTGCGAGACCTTCGCGGCCGATCTGCGCGAGCAGGCGGTGGGCCACGGTGCCCGAATGCTTCGCCGTTTCGCGTGCCCAATCGAACGGCAGCGCGTCGCGAGGCAGCAGCGGCGACGCGGCGACGGGCACCCCGGGCTCGGGCGCCGGCGCACGCCAACCAAGGGGCAACCGGGCGAGCATGCGCGGTGCCGGCGCCGGCGGGATCGCCGGAGTCGCCGAACCCGGTGCCGCAACGGCGGCGCCCGGCAGGCCCCAGAACCTGGCCAGGGCCGATCCCGGTGGCGGCGGCGCCCATGCGGGTGGATCGCCGTCTTTCGCCGTTACCGCGAGAACGCCGGTCAAATGCAGACGGCGTCTGGCGCGCGTGCAGCCGACGTAGAGCAGCCGCGCAAGCTCTGCGCTCTCCTCGCCCGCGGCGAGCAGCCTGAGATAGGTGTAGACCGGATCGTCGGCACCACCTCGCGCCGACATCGGGGCGAGCAACAGACCTTGTGGCCGCCGCCGCCAGCGCAGGATCTCGGCGCCGCCGCGATTGGGACCGCGCGCGAGGCCCGCGAGCACGACGGTGCCGAATTCGAGGCCTTTCGCCCGGTGCAGCGTCATCACCTGCAATCGCGGCGACTCGCGGGCATCGGGAGCCGCGCGCAGCAGGGTGAGCGCGTCGACGAATGCCGGCCAATCCGGCACGTCGCCCGCGACTTCGTGCTCGGCCAGCAGCGCGAAGAACCGCTCCGCCGCGTCGAGATCGATCGATTCCTCGAGCGTCGCCGGACCGCCCAGCGCCAGCCACGCGCCGCGAACGCGGTCCGCCAAGCCCGCGCGGCCGCGCGCGTCGAGTGCGCGCGCGAGTACGGCCGCCGCACGCGTGAAGCGCGCCAGCCCGTCCTCCGTGAGCCCTGCCACGTTCGGCGCCGCGTCGACCAGCGCCGCGATGGAACTCCCAGGGTTCGCATCGGCCGCCGCGACGACGGCGAAGAGGTCGGGCAACGTCAGCCCGCACCAAGGGGCGCGCAGCGTCGCGAGCCAGGCGTGGCGGTCGGCAGGCTGGATGAGCGCATGTGCGAGCGATGCGAGATCGAGCACCGCCTGGCGCTCCGACAGCGCATCGAGCTCCACGGCGGCAAACGGGATGCTGGCGGCGCGCAGTGCCGGCAGGATCGCCCCGAGATGCGAGCGCGCGCGTACCAGCACCGCGACCTGGTCGTCGCCCTCCGCGAGCGCCGCGCGGATTCTTGCGACGACTGCCTGCGCCTCGCCGTCCGCATCGGCGAACATGTCGAAGGTCGCTGCAGGGCCAGGGAGCGGCGCGTGGACGGCGGTCGCCGCGGCGAATCCGACGGCCCCGCGCCACGGGTCGCTGCGCCCGCCCAACACCGCCGGGAAAACGTCGTTGACCCAGTCGACCAGGCCCGCCTGCGCGCGGTAATTGCGGCGGAGGACGATGTTTTCGACCGGCAGTTCGCCGATCTTTTGCCTTGCCTGCGCCTCCACGAAGAGCCGCACCTCGGCCCCCCGAAACCGGTAGATCGACTGCATCGGATCGCCGACTGCGAACACCGTCCGTCCATCGCCGGGCTCCCAGCCCGCCGTCAACCGGCGAATCAACGTGAGCTGCGTGAACGACGTGTCCTGGAATTCGTCGACGAGCAAATGCAGGAGCTGATAATCGAGCTTCAGCAGCAGCTCGGACGGCGCGTCCTCCTCGCCCAATGCCGCGAGCGCCCCCAGCGTGCCCTGCGTGAAGTCGATCGCGCCCGCGTCGCGGAACGCGAGCGTGAGCAATTCGGCGGTCCGCGGCAGGATATCGAGCAGCGCGTCGACGATCGTCCAGGCATCGTCCGTGTATCGAGGTGGCGGCAGGCACCGCGCCGCGTGCAGCGCTTCGGCGAGTCCGGGAATGGCTGCGAGGTCGCCGAGCAGCGTCGTCATCGCCGCATTGCGCCGCTCTCGATCCGCGGTCCCGTCGCCGCCGCCTTTCGCCGGAAAACCGTCGTTCTTGTTCACCCGCATCCGAAAGCGGGCGTCGTCGGCAACGAGCAGCCAGCGCGCCAGCGCGCGCCACTGTTCCTGCGCCGTCGCCGAGGGCGGCGGGATTCCACCCTGGGCCGCGCACGCCTCGAGATCGCGGGCGAGCTGCGCCGTTGCGGCCGCATCGGCGAGATTCGCCGCGGCGTAACGCTGCTGTGTGGCGAGTGCGCTTGCCAGCGGCGCGGGAAACAACTCGGCCACGGTGGCGAGCTCTCCGGAAATTTCGGCGACGAGCGTCGCTTCGAGCATCGCGCGAAACGCACTGCGATCGCCAGCGCCGAGTTCGTCGATCCATTGGTCACGCCTGGCGAGCATGTCGGCCAGGAGCCGGACCGCGCGATCCGCGTCGTTGTCGAGATGCGCGAGCAGACTTCGCCATGCGGGATCCTCGGCCGCGGCGTCCGCGAGCGCGGCGTGCGCTGCCTGCGCGTACAGCGGCGCGGCGCGTTCCTCGTAGCGGGGCGCCGCGCCGAGCCGGGTCGCGAGCGGCGCCTGGCGGGCGAGGCCCGCGGCGAGCGCGTCGATCGTGAAGACGGCGAGCCGCGCCGGATGTGCGTCGAGTTGCCAGCCCTGCCGGCGATCCTGGATCAGCACCGCACGCGCCAGATCGCGCGTCCGCTGCGCGTGCGGCGAACCGACGGGCGTTCCCGCCTGCGCATTGCGGAGCGCCCCGATGATGCGCTCGCGCATCTCGCCGGCCGCCTTGCGCGTGAACGTCATCGCGACGATTCGCTCCGGACGGTCGACGCGCGCGAGCAACGCCAGGAAGCGCTGAATCAGCAGTTCGGTCTTGCCCGATCCTGCCGGCGCCTGGACGAGGAACGACTTCCCGACGTCGAGGGCGCGTTCGCGCGCCGCGGCGTCGTCACGCTCGAACGCCGGCTCGCGACGTGTGTCACTCATCGCCGCTCTCCGCACGATCGTCGCTCGACAGCTCGCCGATGCGGCACAGGGGCTGCAGCCCGCAACGCTCGCAGGTCTTGCCGGGTTCGCGCGGGGCGACGGCCGCGCGACCGTCGCGCACTTCGCCCGCGAGTGCGCCGAGCGACTGCGTCCAGCGCGTCACGGCCGCTGGCCAGTCGGTAAGGCCTGCGCCCCTGACGCCGGCCGGTTCGACGAGACCCGGCCACGCCTCGGCGTCCGCCGCCATGCCGTGCACCCTGAGCTCGCCGGGCTTCAGCTGCGCATAGGCGACGACGCGAATCGGCTGCGCGGGTACCGTCGCCTGCTGGGCGAGCACATAGAGCCCGAGCTGGGGCGCTTGCGGCCGCGAGTCGAACCACCGCGCCGGCGGCTGCGCGACACCCGTCTTGTAATCGATGATCGCGATGCCGCCGTCCGCCAGCGCATCGATTCGATCGAGCCGCAACCTGAGCGCGAGGCCGCCCAACGCGAGCGGACGCGAGGCCTCGGTGTCCAGCACCGAGAACGGCGGGCGGTTGCGCTCGAAGCGGTCGAGCCACGTGCGCAGAATGGCCGCGATTCGCGTCGTCTCGCCGGCCCGAACCACGGCGGGCAGCCGGCGCCAGCGCGCCGCGGACAACCCGGCCGCAGCGACGGCCACGGCGGCGTCGATCCGGGCGGCGAGCGCCTCGGGCGGCAGCGCGACCAGCGCTGCCTGATCCCCGAGGTCGCGCCAGACCGCGGCGAGCGCGGCATGCACGAGACTGCCTCGCTCCATCGCCGAGAGCCCCTCGATCGGCGCGGGCCAGGTATCCGTGCGGAGCCGATGGATCGCCACCGCCCGGAACGGACAGTCCCCTTGCGCCTCGATGAGCGCCGCTCCGCCGGCCACCGAGCTTCCCGCCGACAGCGGCGGCGCCGCATCGTCCGCCACCGATTCCCGCATCGCGGCCGCCGTGAATTGCGCGCGCGCCGTTCCCGGCGCAGCCTCGCGATCGGCAACGTCGGGCGCATCCGGCAACAGCGCAGACGCCGAGCGCGCGTGATCGTCCGCGCGTTGCGCATGGGAGAAGACGACCTCCGGTGCGCCGCGAGCCCACTCGCGGGTCAGGGCCCGCGCGTAATCGAGCTCGCGCGCAGCAGAAGACCGCGGCACGTTGCGCTCGCGCTGCCAGGCGATTGGCAGCAGCGGATTGGGCTGCGGCGCGGGCGGCCAGCATTCCGCCGCAAGCCCTGCCACCCACAGTGCGTCCAGCGGCAGGCTGGTGGCTTCGAGCAAGCCGAGGATCTGGATCGGCGCGGGCGATGTTTCCGGCTGGAACAGACGACCGGACGCGAGCGCGGCCAGCGTCGGTGCGGCCTCGTGCCGGGACATTCGATTGGCCACCGGCGCCAGTGTCGCGAATTGCGCGAGCAACTCATCCCACGCGCCACGGGCCTGCCATTCGGCCGATGAAAGCGGCCGTTCTCCGGGCCATCCGGCGGCGGCGAGCCACCCCCGCCATGCCTCCGTCCACTCGCGCGGCGTGGCCGACGTCGGCATCCGTCGCGTTTGCTGCGCGGCCCGCCAACGCTGCGCGAGCGCCGGATCGATTGCGCCAAGCGCGACGATGGCTTCGTCGAGTGAGATTTCGTGTCGACCTTCGGTGAGCCAGTCGGCTTCGAGCGATGCACGGCGCAGCCAGTCGTGCCGCTCCGCTGCCGTGTACGGTGAACGCAGCAATGCCGCCACCCGCCCCGTCGGCAACGGCCCGTGCGCGATTGCCACGAGGTCGAGCGCCGCGGCCACCAACGGAACGTCGCGAAGCGTGGTGCCGAGGGAGAGGTTGTACGGACGGGCAGCGTCTTCGTGTCCCGGCCATTGCAGCGCCGGGCAGAGGACTTCCTCGCAGAGCGTGCGGACCTCTTCGCGGCGCGCGGCGAAATCCTCGATCGCAATCCCGATCGTCGCGCCGGGGTTGGCCAGCGCACGTTCGCGGGCCCACGCGAGCGCGAGCGCGAGCTCGTCCCGAGGGGTCGAGCCCGCAGCCCGCCAAATCCGCGTTTCGGCGCCGGCCTCCGCGTCCGGCACCGTGCCGTGGCGCGCGACGGCCATTCCCGCCGCATCGACGGCGGCAAGAAGGCGTTCCTGCTGCGGCGTGTACTCGACAAAACCTGCCAGAGCGGCCGTCGCGCCGCGCCACGCTGCAATTTCCGGCGCCGCGCCGGCGAGCCAATCGGGCAACACGGCGCCATCGAGACCGTTCGTGCGGGCGAGCACGCGCGCATATTCTTCGGCCCAGCGCGCAAACGCAGCGCAATCGTCATCGCCGCCGGCCCACGCGCGCCAGCTCGGACCGCCGGTCCGCCACGCGTGGACGAGCGACCAGGCTTCTGCGGCGAGGGCCGCGGCACCCCGCGCATCGATCAGCGGAAGCGATTCGGCCAAGACGATCCGCGTCCACATGAACGTCGACTGCGCGGGAGATACGAGCCGCGGCGGATCGGCACCGGAGCCCGGTGCGATGGCGTCGAGCCAGAGCCGTTCGAGCCACGCGGTCCACGGCATCACGGCGGGTGCCGGCCAGACGGTGTGGCCCGCCGCGCGCTGCGCTTCGTCGTACAGCGCCACGAGCCTCCGCGCCAGACGCTTGTTCGGCGTGACGACCGTGGCGCCGCCCGCAAGCGCGGCGCGCAGGGGCGGCGGCAGTGCATCCCGGGTACGCATGCGCGTCACGACGCGCCCTTCATTTCATCTGCTCCTGGAGCTTCGGACCTTCCGACTCGTTACACTAACAGTGTTTGCCGGTCCGGGCAGCGCGCTTCGCACCGGCGATCACCCAATCTAAGGAGAAACCGATGCCGGCTTACGTACTGGTGGATTGCGAGGTCACCGACCCCGTGCGATACGAGAATTACAAGAAGGTCGCCCCGCCGGCGATTGCGAAATACGGCGGCCGCTATCTTGCCCGTGGCGGAGCGGTGTCGGTGCTCGAGGGGGACTGGCAGCCGAATCGGATTGTCGTGCTCGAGTTCCCCGATTCCGACACGGCCCGGCGCTTCTATGATTCGCCGGAGTATCGCGTGGCGCGCGCCGAGCGTTCCGGCGCGGCAAACATGAACATGCTGCTGGTGGAAGGGCTCTAGCGCAGTGTCCGCGACGCGGGCATGCGATCAATGCTTGACGTAGGGGACGACGCCGCGAGGCACGACCCTGAGCGGGCGCACACGCGCCAGCGACGGGCGCGTGCGCCGCGGATCAGGCGGCGATGGCCGCGAAGGCGTTCTGAAGCGAGGCCGGCGGGTTCTGGACTCGGCGGTGCGGGGCGATGGCCAGCGAGTCGAGGGATGCCTTGAGCTCGGCATCCGCCATCGCGGCCTCTTTGGCGAGAGTAGCATCGTATTCCTCGCGCGAGGCGGGGTTTGAAAGCACTTCGTACGCGGCCTGAATCATCCGCAGCAGCCCGCTCATGTCCTGACCGGCATCCGTGGTCCCGTAGCCGAAGCGCTCGACCAGCGAGATGTAAGCCATTTCGACACGCTTTTGGCTCGCGCCTGGGGCCAGCTCGAGATAGTCGTAATAGGTGTAGGTCATGGCGGCGTCCTCGATCGCTTGGGGTGGGTGTCGTTGGACTCTTGCACCCCCCCAAAGCAGCAAACGTGCCAGCCTTTCATTGCCACGTTTGGCCACGGCCCCCGCGCGCTTGATCTCCAGTGATGTCGCCGCGCCGCGGCCTGGCTCGATCAGGCGAGGGAGGAACGGGACGACGTGTTACCCGCTGCGTCAGATGACGGCAAGGGTGGTCGGTCCCTTCGGCGGCGGAAACGCCGCGTCGATCTCGCGGAGCGACCGCGCATCGAGTTGCACCGCCGCGGCCGCCCGGTTGACGCGGACATGCAGAGGGTCGGCCGACTCCGGTATCGCGATCACGTCCCGAGTACGCAACAGCCAACGCAACGCAACCTGCGCGGTGGTCGCCCCAACGCGGCTTGCGATCGCGGCGAGTTTCGACTTCCGGAGCAATACCCCTTGTCCCAGTGGCGAGTACGCCATGACCGGCATATGCTGCTCGCGCATCCACGGCAGGAGTTCCCACTCGATCCCGCGCTCGGCCAGGTGATAGAGGACCTGGTTGGTCGCGCAATGCCGCCCTTCGGGCAGCTCGAACAGCTCGCGCATGTCGACGGTGTCGAAATTGGAGACGCCCCAGCGCAGTATCTTTCCGTCAGCGCGGAGCCGCTCGAAGGCGCCCACGGTCTCGGCCAGCGGGATGCTCCCGCGCCAGTGCAACAGATAGAGATCGAGCCGGTCGGTGGATAGCCGCCGGAGGCTGCGCTCACAGGCAGAGATCGCGCTTTTTCGGCCGGCATTGTGCGGGTACACCTTGCTCACCACAAAAACGCGATCCCGCCGACCCGCGATCGCCCGTGCGACCACCTCTTCCGCGTGCCCATCGGCGTACATCTCCGCCGTGTCGACGAGCGTCATGCCGAGATCGAGGCCGAGCGAAAGTGCGGCTGCCTCCTGTTGTGCGCGGCTCCGATCCTCGCCCATCGTCCATGTACCGAGGCCAAGCGCGGGCACGCGCGTTCCGTCCGGCAAGAGCACCGAGGGCGGGTCGGCGGTCGCTGTGTTCGGCATGCCGTCGAGGATACCCAATGTCCGAACACCTGCGGATGCCCGACGCCGCCATCTTTGCGGAGGAGCGCGCTGTCGCGGGGCCGCAGCGATTGGACACGTGGATAATGTCATTTTCCGACCAATGCCCTGACGCATGCCCCTCGGCCCCTCCCGCAACCGAACCGTCGTCCGCGGCGCGTGTCCACACGACTGCCCGGACACCTGCGCGATGCTCGTCACCGTGGAGGACGGGCGCGCCATCGACGTCCGCGGCGCGCCCGACCATCCGCCGACCGCCGGGACGCTGTGCACGAAAGTCGCGCGCTATCTCGAGCGTACCTATTCCGCCGAGCGGGTGCTCCACCCCCTGAAGCGCGTGGGCCGGAAGGGCGAAGGCCGATTCGCCCGCATCGGCTGGGACGAGGCGCTCGCGACGATCACCGAGAGATTCGGCGCCATCGCGGCGTCGCCCGACGGACCCCAGGCGATCGTTCCGTATTCGTACGCCGGAACGATGGGAATGCTGCAATACGGCTCGATGGACCGCCGCTTCTTCCACCGGCTGGGCGCGTCGCTGCTCGATCGCACGATCTGCGCGACCGCGGGCAAGGCCGGATGGGTCGCGACCATCGGTGCGGCGATGGGAACCGATGTCGAGCAGTTCGAGAACAGCCGGCTGATCCTGATCTGGGGCAGCAACGCCATCGTCTCCAATCTTCACTTCTGGACGCGCGCCCAGGAAGCGAAACGCAGGGGCGCCCGGCTCGTCGCGATCGATCCCTACCGCAGCCAGACCGCGGAGAAGTGCCACGAACATATAGCGCTCATCCCCGGAACCGACGCCGCATTGGCGCTTGGAATGATGCACGTGCTGATCGCCGAAGATCTCGTCGACCACGATTATGTCGCCCGGCATACGGTCGGCTTCGATGCGTTGCGGGGCCGCGTCGCCGGATTCCCGCCGGAGCGCGTCGCGCGGATCTGCGGGATCGCAGCGGAAACGGTTGTCGGTCTTGCCCGGGCCTACGGCACGACGAAACCGACGGCGATCCGGCTCAACTACGGGATGCAGCGACACGCCGGCGGCGGCAATGCGGTGCGCGCGGTCGCCTGCCTGCCGGCATTGGTCGGTGCGTGGCGCGACCCCGCCGGAGGCGCACTGCTCTCGTCGTCGGGCACGTACCCGGTCGATTCGGCCGCGCTGGAGCGTCCGGATCTCATGCGGGGCGCGCCACGGACGATCAACATGAGCGCGATCGGCAACGCGCTGCTCGAGGCGATGGACCCGCCGATACGCGCGATCTACGTCTACAACTCGAATCCGGTCGCGGTCGCGCCGGAGTCGGCGAAGGTCGCCGCGGGGTTCGCGCGCGAAGACCTCTTCTGCGTCGTTCACGAGATCTTCCGGACCGACACCGTCGACTACGCCGACATCGTTCTGCCGGCGACCACCCAGCTCGAGCAGCTGGACGTCCATGGCTCGTACGGCCATCTGTACGCGCTGGCGAACAACCCGTCGATCGCGCCCCTCGGCGAGGCGAAGCCGAATACGCAGGTGTTCCGCGAACTCGCGGCACGGATGGGCTTTTCGGAGCCCTGTTTCCGCGACAGCGACGACGAGCTCGCGCGGCAGGCCTTCGGCAAGCACGACCCGCGCGCGGCGGGCCTCGACTGGGAAGAGTTGAAGGCGAAGGGCTTTCAACGGCTGGCCGTTCCCCACCCGTATGCGCCGTTCGCCGCGGGGAGTTTTCCGACGCCTTCGGGCAAGTGCGAGTTCTACTCGGAAGCACTCGCGCGGGAAGGGCACGATCCGCTGCCGGCGTTCGTTCCGCCGCGCGAGTCGGTGGCGAGCAATCCGGCGCTCGCGCAGCGCTACCCGCTGGCCTTCATCTCGCCGCCGGCCCGCAATTTCCTCAACTCGTCGTTCGCGAACCTGCCGACGTTTGTCGCGGAAGAAAGGACTCCCCGCCTCGACGTCAATCCCGGCGACGCGACCTCCCGTTCGATCGCGACCGGCGATCGCGTGCGGATCTTCAATGACCGGGGAAGCTTCACGGCCACGGCACGCGTGACCGACCGCGCGCGACCCGGCGTTGTCGTGGCGCCATCGATCTGGTGGAAGAAGCTGTCGCCGGATGGTTCCAACGCGAACGCGGTGACGAGCCAGGCGCTCACCGACTTTGGCCGCGCGGCGACCTTCTACGACTGCCTCGTCGACGTCCAGCGGCTCTGACCTCGGTCGGCGGGGCGGCTACGGCACCCGCGCGCCGTGGCACGGTTACTTGCGCTACGCCGGAGGGGACTCGACGCGGACGCCGAGTACGGGCATTCTTGCGGAAATTGGAGTCGCGCCGCAGCGTACGGCGGGCCCCGGATAACAAGCGTCGGGCCCAACGCGCGGGCGATTCCGCCCGCGTCGCGGCACAAGACGACGTCCCGCGAGAGGACCGCAAGTTTGGTTGATCGAGCCCGGGCGCCGCGGCGCGGCCCGCGTGAGGGGCGTTCTGTTGTGTGAGGAGAGTCGGTTGGCAGATCTGATTCAGGTACGCGACCTTTCGATCGAGTTCGACAACCGCGGCACGATGATGGCGGCGCTCGATCAGATCTCGTTTCGCATCCGCGCCGGCTCGACCGTCGCGCTGGTCGGCGAATCCGGTTCCGGCAAGTCCGTCACGGCACAGGCCATCATGGGCATCCTGCCCAAGACGGCGCACATCACATCGGGCGAGATCCTTTTCGCCGCGCCCGAGTCGACCAAACCGCCCGTCGACATCACCCGGCTGGACCCCGACGGTCCGGCGATTCGCGGGATTCGCGGCCGCCACATCTCGATGATCTTCCAGGAGCCGATGGTGTCGCTGTCGCCGCTGCACACGGTCGGCGACCAGGTCAGCGAGGCGCTGTTCCTCCACCACAAGATCGACCGCGACGAGGGGCTTGCCCGCACTCAGGACATGCTGCGGCTCGTAGGCTTTCCGAACCCGGCGCGCGCAATGCGCAACTATCCGTTCGAGCTCTCCGGCGGCCTGCGCCAGCGCGCGATGATCGCCATGGCGCTCGTTTGCCGGCCGTCGCTGCTCATTGCCGACGAGCCGACGACGGCACTCGACGTGACGATCCAGGCGCAGATCCTCGCGCTGATCAAGGAGCTCCAGGCGGAGCTCAACATGGCGGTACTCATCATCACGCACGATCTCGGCGTCGTGGCGAACGTGGCCGAGGAGGTCGTCGTCCTCTACGAGGGCCGGGTCATGGAACGGGGGAGCATCGTCGATCTGTACGGGCGACCTTCCCATCCCTACCTTCGCGCCTTGCTGAGCGCGGTGCCGCATTTCGACATGAAGGAAGGCGAGCGGCTCGTCCCGGTGCGTCCCATCGATCACCATACCGGCGAGCTGGTACAGAAGATCGAGCCGTGGCCGGCCGATGCCCCCGCGATGCACCTCGAAGTGCGTGGCGTGACCAAGACGTTTGCCCAGCGCGCGACGGGAATATTCGGCCAGCACCGCGGCCCTGCGTTCCGTGCTGTCGACGACGTCAGCTTCTCCATTCCGCGCGGCGAGTGCTTCGGCCTCGTCGGCGAAAGCGGGTGCGGCAAGACCACGCTGTCGAAAGTGATCATGCGCGCGATCGAGCCCGACGGTGGCGAAGTCCTCTACAACGACCGCGGCAGCATGCTCGACGTCGTGCGTGCGGACCCGGAGCAGCTGATGCGCTTTCGCCGGCGCGTTCAGTACATCTTCCAGGATCCCTTCGGCTCGCTCAGCCCGCGGATGACCGTCTTCGACATACTGCGCGAGCCGCTGGTGATCCACAACGTCGGGGACGCCGACTACCGGGCGGAAATGGCGAAGGAATTGATGCGGCTGGTCGGGCTCGACCCCCGCTTCCTGGGCCGCTATCCGCACAGCTTCTCGGGCGGGCAACGACAGCGGATCGGCATCGCCCGCGCGCTGGCCCTGAAGCCCGATCTCGTGCTTTGCGACGAACCCGTGTCCGCGCTCGACGTGTCGATCCAGGCCCAGATCCTGAACCTGCTGAAGGACCTGCAGGCCGAGCTCGGACTCACCTATCTCTTCATCTCGCACAACCTGGCGGTCGTCGATTACATCGCCGACGAGATCGCGGTGATGTGCGCCGGCCGCATCGTGGAGATCGCGCCGCGCGAAGTGCTGTTCAAGAACCCGGTCCACCCGTACACGCACGGCCTCCTCGCCGCCGTCCCCTACCCCGACCTGAAGCGCAAGCTCGATCTCGCCGCAGTGCTGGACGGGGCGGCGCGCAGCCCGTCGGAATGGCGCGCGCCGTTCGGCTGGACGGCCGAGGGCGCCGGCGAGCTGGTCGACATCGGCGATGGCCACCGCGTGCGCGTCCAGGCCGGTGCGAATATCGAAAGGATGATCGCATGACGTGCCGCGCCGCGCTTTCGGCCTTCGCGCTTGTCGTCGGCTTCCTGGTTGCCGGAGCGGCCCGTGCCGATGAGCCGCCGGCGCTGGCGAGCGACGTGGCCGCCGGCAAGCTGCCGGCGCTCGCCGACCGCCTGCCGCGGCCGCCGCGCACCCTCGACATCAAGCGCGCCAACTGGACGCCCGGCCGCTACGGCGGCGACCTGCGGATGCTGATGGGCAAGGATCGCGACATCCGCATGATGGTCGTCTACGGCTACTCGCGGCTCGTCGGCTACGACGAGAACCTGCAGCTCGTCCCGGACATCCTGGAGCGCATCGACAACGAAGGCAGCCGCGTGTTCACGCTCCACCTGCGGCCGGGCCACAAATGGTCCGACGGACAGCCCTTCACGGCGGCGGACTTCCGCTTCTACTGGGAAGACGTCGCCAACAACAAGGACCTGTCGCCGTTCGGCCTGCCGCAGGCGCTGCTCGTGAAGGGCCGCGGTCCGCGCTTCGAGATATTGAACGACACCACCGTGCGCTTCAGCTGGGACGAGCCCAATCCGCAGTTCCTGCCCGCGCTGGCCGGGCCGAGCCCGCTGTATGTCTTTCGCCCAGCACATTACCTGCGCAAGTTCCACGCCCGCTACATCGGTCTCGACAAGGCCAACGCCCAGGCGCTCGCCGCGGGCTCCCGCAACTGGGCAGGCCTGTACCAGAAGAAGGACGAGCAATACCGTTTCGACAATCCCGACCTGCCGACGCTCGAGCCGTGGATCAACACGACGCCGCTGCCGTCGACGCGCTTCGTGATGGTGCGCAACCCCTACTTCCATCGCGTCGACACGCTGGGCCGGCAACTGCCGTACATCGACCGGGTGATCATCAACATCAGCGACGACAAGCTCATCCCGGCGAAGGCGGGCGCG
>Ga0209048_10000443_pt1 | contig 44397 bp, 39 predicted proteins | sample FrelakmetCRP12CR_FD_187146 | JGI IMG/M metagenome (GOLD analysis project Ga0209048, IMG submission 187146) | Freshwater lake sediment microbial communities from the University of Notre Dame, USA, for methane emissions studies - CRP12 CR (SPAdes)... | ecosystem: Environmental > Aquatic >...
AGGGCGAACACGGTGCCAAGGAGCACGGCAAGATGCGCCTCGAGGGCAAGGAGTACGTCGTCAAGGACGGCGACGTCATGCACTTCCGGTTCAACGTGTAGGCGGAGACCCGCCGACGATGACGAAGCTGCGCTTCACCAAGATGCACGGGCTCGGCAACGATTTCGTCGTGTTCGACGGGATTCGCCAGGACGTCGACCTCGCGCCCGCGCAGCTGCGGCGGCTCGCCGACCGCCGGATGGGCGTGGGCTGCGACCAGGTGCTCGTCGTCGAACGCGCGACGCGTCCCGATGCCGACTTCCGGTACCGGATCTTCAACGCCGACGGCGGCGAGGTCGAGCAGTGCGGCAACGGCGCACGGTGCTTCGTGAGGTTCGTCCGCGACCGCGGATACACGGAAGCGGCGAAGATACGGGTCGAAACCGCGGGCGGGATCATCGTGCCCGAGGTCGTCGCCGGTGGCGAGGTGACGGTGGACATGGGGGTGCCGCGATTCGCGCCTGCCGCGATCCCCTTTGTTGCGGACGCCGACGCCGTGGTCCATCGCCTCGATGTCGACGGCAACCCGGTCGAGGTCACCGTGGTGTCCATGGGCAATCCGCACGCGGTGCAGGTCGTCGCCGACGTCGACCGCGCCCCGGTCACCACGCAGGGCCCGCGGCTCGAGCACCATCCAAGGTTTCCGCAGCGGGTGAACGCGGGCTACATGCAGGTGGTGGATCGCGCTACCATTCGCTTGCGCGTGTGGGAGCGCGGCGCCGGCGAGACGCCCGCCTGCGGTACCGGCGCGTGCGCCGCGGTGGTGGCCGGAATCCGCCGCGGGCTGCTCGATTCGCACGTTCGGGTCGCAACGCGCGGCGGATGGCTGGCGATTGCATGGCCCGGCCCGGGCGGGCCCGTGGCGATGACCGGACCCGCGACGACGGTGTTCGAGGGCGAATGGGAGGTGCCGGCCGCGTGACGCGCGCGGCCGGCGCAGGACGCAGACGACGCACACAGGATTTGCTGGATGGACGCCAACGACATCGCGCTCTACCTGAAGGAAAACCCGAAGTTCTTCGAGGATTACGCGGACGTGATCGCGGAGATCTTCGTTCCCCATCCGCACGGCGGGCACGCGATCCCGATCGCGGAACGCCAGATCGTGACGCTGCGGGAGAAGAACGGCGAGCTCGAGACCCGTCTCCGGGAAATGATCCGCTACGGGAGCGAGAACGACCAGATCAGCGAGAAGCTGCATCGCTCGACGCTGGCACTCATCGGGGCACCGGACCTGGAGACGACACTCGCGGTCCTCTATCACAGCCTGAAGGAGGACTTCGTGGTGCCGCATGTCGCGAGCCGGCTCTGGGGCAAGGTGCCGGAGCAGTCGTACCTCCCCGAGCTCGCGGCGACAAGCCCGGAGGTCCGCGAGTACGCCGACCGGCTCGGCAAGCCGTACTGCGGGCCGATCGCGCCCTTCGAGTCCCGCGACTGGTTCGATGCGGGTGACGCGCTGCAGTCGTTCGCCTTCCTTCCGCTGCGCACCGCGTACACGTTCGGCCTCCTCGGTCTCGGTGACGCGGACGCGGAGCGCTTCCACCCGGGAATGGGCACCGTGTACCTGACGCGCCTGGCGGAGCTCGCGAGCGTCGCGACCGCGCGCTACCTGCCCCCGGCATAGGGGCGGCGGGCTTCGGCGGTCCGGCCGCAATGCGAAAATCCGCGCCCGCGGAAATCCCGGCACCGGTCATCGCCCCGGCCAACGCCGCGCTCCTGGCGGAGCTCGCCACGGCGCTTGCCGGGCGGCCGGCGAACACGCGCGCCGCGTATCTGCGCGACGCACGCGTGCTCGCGGAGCTTGCCGGCAATGCCGCGATCGCCGGCCTCGATACGCGCGAGCTCCGGCGCTTTCTCGCCGTGCTGCACGGGCGGGGGCTGTCGGGGCGCAGCCTTGCCCGGACGCTGTCCTCGTGGCGGGCGTTGTACCGGTTTCACCTCGATCGCGACCCCGCGCCGAAGGAGAACCCCTGCGCGGGACTCAAGGCGCCGAAGGCGGCGCGGAGGCTTCCTTCCGTGCTGTCGCCCGACGAGGCGGTGCGCCTCGTGGAGATCCGGGAGGGCGATCCGCTGGCCGTGCGCGATCGCGCGCTGTTCGAGCTCGCCTACTCGTCGGGGCTGCGGCTCGCCGAGCTCGCCGGCCTCGACGTCGAACGCCTCGATCTCGAGGCCGGCGAAGTGCGCGTGTGGGGCAAGGGCGCGAAGGAGCGGATCGTGCCGGTCGGCGGCGCGGCGCTTGCCGCGGTCCGCGCGTGGCTGTCCGTGCGCGCCCGCGTGCGCGGCGTGGATCCGCGGGCACTGTTCGTGGGACGCGGCGGCAAGCGGATCACGCCGCGCGCGATCGAACGAAGGCTCGCGCAATGGGCGGTGAAGCAGGGCCTGGGGCGGCACGTCCATCCGCACATGCTGCGGCACTCGTTCGCGTCGCATGTGCTGCAGTCGTCCGGCGACCTCCGCGCGGTGCAGGAGATGCTGGGCCACGCCAGCATCGCCAGCACCCAGGTGTACACGCACCTCGACTTCCAATACCTGGCCAAAGCGTACGACGAGGCGCATCCGAGGGCGAAGCGCCGGAAGCGGTGACCGGGAACGCACGGCGCAGGCGGGATCGACGCCTGCCCACCTCCAATCCCGCCTGACCCGGCGCGCCGGGGACGCCTGCCTTGTACGACGACGCTACGGCGCGTCGACGATGCGGACGACCCCCGGCAGCCACGGGATGTCCGTTGCGCCGGGGTCGCGGCCCGCCTGCGCGATCAGCGTGGTGAGTTGCCCGCGGTGATGGGTGCCGTGGTTGAAGAGCTGCAGCACCGCCGTGGCGCGCGGCAGTTCGCGGGTGCGCCCGTCGACCCGGCTCGTGTAGCGGAGCGTGCCCTCGAGCCAGGCCGCCTCCACGTTGCCTGCCCAGTTCAGGATCTCTCGGTCGGTGACCTCGCGCTCGCGCGCGAGCTCCGCGAAGTCCGCGAACATGTCGGCGCCGAATGCCGGAACGACGCACGGGTCGTTGATGAAACGCCCCAGCCATATCCGGTCGCCCCACAGCAGGTGGTTGAGCGTGCCATGCATCGAGCCGAAGAACGCGCCGCGCTCACGCCTGCGCTCGGCGTCGGGGAGCTCCGTCAGCAACGCGTACAGCCGCTCGTTCATCCAGCGGTTGTACCGCGCCATGAGCTGGCAGTACCCGGGCGTGATCATGGCCGGGCGGCCGAAGGCCGCTGCGGTCCGGCCACGCGGATCATTCGAAGCAGGTTCGCCGCCATCGGGCGCAGCCGCTACGCGGGCACCGCGTCTTCGGTCACGGACAGTTCCTCGACCTCGATCGCCGCGGCCAGCTGCGCGAGCCGGGCGACGACGCCGTAGGCGTAGAAGCGGTTCGGCGGGCAGCCCGCAGGCTCGCCCAGGTCGGGGATGCACGGCGACTCGAACGCGAGCGGCACGAACTGCGCGCCCGGCGCGTTGAGGTTCTCGTCCTTGCCGCGCGCCGTGTGCACGCGGTAGAAGCCGCCGACGACGAAGCGGTCGATCATGTAGACGACCGGCTCCGCGATCGCGTCGTGGATCGATTCGAAGGTCGGCACGCCTTCCTGGATGATGACCGACGAGACCTCGAGGCCCTCCTTCACGACGGCCATCTTGTTGCGCTGCTTGCGGTTGAGCCCGGTGACCTCCGACGCGTCGCGCACGGTCATGATGCCCATGCCGTAAGTGCCGGCATCGGCCTTGACGATCGCGAACGGCTTCTCGTCGATGCCGTACTCGGCGTACTTCGCGCCTATCTTCGCGAGCAGCACCTCCACGTTCGACGCGAGGCATTCCTCGCCGGCGCGCTCCTGGAAGTTGATCCTGCCGCAGACGCCGAAGTACGGATCGATGAGCCACGGATCGATGTCCAGCATGGCCGCGAACTCCTTCGCAACGCCGTGGAACACGCGGAAATGGTGCGACTTCTTGCGGTTGTGCCACCCGGCCGTCAGCGGCGGCGCGATCGGCTGGTCGATGTCCTCGAGGACCGGCGGCGCGCCGGACGACAGGTCGTTGTTGAGCAGGACCATGCACGGGTCGAAATCCGCGAGCCCCACGCGCCGGCCGCTGCGCGCGATCGGTTCGAGCGTCAGCGAGCCGCCGGTCGGCAGCAGGACGGCCGTCGGGCCATTCAGTCCCGGAATCAGCGACCCCAGGCGCACGCGCATGCCGGCCTGCCGCAGAATTCCCTGCAGCGTATCGACGTTCTGCAGGTAGAACGTGTTGCGCGTGTGGTTCTCGGGCACCAGCAGCACGCCGCGCGCGTCCGGGCAGACCCGCTCGACCGCTGCCTGGATCGCCTGCACGCAAAGCGGCAGGAACGAGGGATTCAGGTTGTTGAAGCCGCCGGGAAACAGATTCGTGTCCACGGGCGCGAGCTTGAACCCGGCATTGCGCAGGTCGACCGAAGCGTAGAACGGCACCGCGTGCTCCTGCCATTGCGTGCGCATCCAGCGCTCGATGTCGGGCATGCGGTCGAGGAAACGCTGTTCGAGCTCCTTCAGCGGGCCGGCCAGCGCGGTGGTGAGATGGGGAACCATGGATGCGGGAAGCGATCGCGGGCGTCGATTGTAGCCGAATGCACGAACGCCCCGAAGCCGGAAAAAAAGGGGCGCCGCCGGGCGCCCCTGAAAGTTGCTGCGGAGAGATTCGGGCTAGATTCGGTACGCGGACTCGCCGTGCGAGCTGATGTCGAGCCCTTCGCGCTCTTCCTCCTCGGTCACGCGCAGCCCGATCGCGAGATCGACGATCTTGTAGGCGATGAGCGCCACGGTGCCGGACCAGACGATCGTCGTCAGCACGCCGGTGCCCTGGACGAAGAGCTGGTCGTAGATCGAGTAGTCGGCACTGATCTTGTTGGTGACGTAGTCGTAGATGCCCTGCCCGCCGAGCTTGGGTGCGGCGAACACCCCCGTCAGCATCGCGCCCAGGATCCCGCCGACGCCGTGCACGCCGAACACGTCGAGCGCGTCGTCGGCACCCAGCATCCGCTTGAGGCCGTTGACGCCCCAGAGGCATACGACACCGGCGAGCAGGCCGAGGACCAGGGCGCCGTTGACGCCGACGAAGCCGCACGCCGGCGTGATCGCGACGAGACCCGCGACGGCGCCCGACGCCGCGCCCAGCATCGAGGGCTTGCCCTTGGTCATCCACTCGACGGCCATCCAGGACAGCACGGCGGCGGCCGTCGCGACGAGGGTATTGATGAACGCGAGCGCCGCGGTATCGCCGGCTTCGAGCGCCGATCCGGCATTGAAGCCGAACCAGCCCACCCACAGCAGCGACGCACCGATCATCGTGAACGTCAGGTTGTGCGGCGCCATCGAATCGCGACCGTAGCCCACCCGCTTGCCGACCAGGAATGCGCCGACGATTCCGGCGACACCCGCATTGATATGGACGACCGTGCCGCCCGCGAAGTCGAGCGCGCCTTTCTGCCACAGCCAACCGCCCTTCGCCGTTTCGGAGGCGAGCGTCGCGGCGTCCTTGATGCCGTCGGGGCCGGGCCAGAACCAGACCATGTGCGCGATCGGCAGATACGCGAACGTGAACCACAGCGCGGCGAACAGCAGCACCGCGGAGAATTTCATCCGCTCGGCGAACGCGCCGACGATCAGCGCAACGGTGATCGCCGCGAACGTCGCCTGGAAGACGACGAAGAGATACTCGGGGATCACGACGCCCTTGCTGAAGGTCGCCGCGGTCGCGAACGACCCGACGCCATCCTTGACGGTGAAGATGCCGGACAGGAAGAGCCGGCTGGTCCCGCCGAAGAAGGCGCCGTCCTCGGTGAAGGCGATGCTGTAGCCGTAGACCGCCCACAGCACGATGATCATCGAGAAGATCACGAACACCTGCATCAGTACGGACAGCATGTTCTTCGAGCGGACGAGGCCGCCATAGAAGAGCGCGAGGCCGGGGATCGACATCATGATCACGAGCAGCGTCGCGACGATCATCCACGCGTTGTCGCCCTTGTTGGGCGCGGGCGGCGCGGCGGCCGGCGTCGCTGCAGCGGCGTCGGGTTGGGCGGCGGCGGCCGGTGCCGGCGCGGCGGCGGCCGGTGCCGAAGTGGCGGCGGCGGGGGCCTTCGCGTCCGTGGCTTGGGCGACGACCGTGGGAGAGGTCGCATCGGCGAACGCCGAGGCGGCAGCGCCGGGCGCGAGCGGGCCCGCGGCGGCGGCGCAGAGCGCGAGAAGTGCAAGCAGTCGTTTCATGGTGGCTCCCCTTAGAGCGCGTCCGCGCCGGTCTCGCCGGTCCGGATGCGCACAACCTGTTCCAGGGCGGAGACGAAGATCTTTCCGTCGCCGATCTTGCCGGTGTTGGCGGCCTTCTCGATCGCCTCGATCACGCGTTCGAGCAGGTCGTCCTTGATCGCCGCCTCGATCTTGACCTTCGGGAGGAAATCGACGACGTACTCGGCGCCGCGATAGAGTTCCGTGTGGCCCTTCTGCCGTCCGAAGCCCTTCACCTCGGTGACGGTGACGCCCTGTACGCCGATCGCCGATAGGGCCTCGCGGACCTCGTCGAGCTTGAACGGCTTGATGATCGCAGTAACGAGTTTCATGGGATCCTTCCGTGTGCGGTTGGCGGGAGCGTTGAAGCGCCGGATCAGAACGTCTTCTTGACGTAGACGACGCCGGCATCCTTGGCGGTGTTGTACCCGGTGAGGTCGGTGTAGAAGCCCGCTTTCGCCGTATTGCCGGTGTAGTAGGCGCCGAATTCGACGTTCTTCAGGAAGCCGTCGGGTACGGTGTACGACGCGCCGAGCTTCCAGTCGTCGTAGCCAACCTTGGAGTTGCCGCTGCCGTCGTGCCGGACATCGAGAATCCCGTAGTGGGCGAGCAGCGTGACCCCGGACTCGCCGACCGGATAGGCGGCGGAGAAGTCAAAGTACCAGGTCCCGCTCGTCTTCTGGCCGGTCGGTTCCGCACCGAAATAGTTCTGGAAGTTGTAGCTGGCTTTCGCGCTCAGCCACTTCCAGCCGATGGCACCGTACATTTCGAACGTGTCGGCGTTGTTGGCGCCGCTGATGCGCTTGCCCGGGTAGTAGTAGTAATAGAGGCCGACGTCGTAGTTCCAGTCTTCGCTGCCCGGGAAGCTGTTCTTGTACCCGCCGTAGAAATCCCATTCGAGGCTCGACCGGTTGTACTGGCCGAAGTCCTCGAGCCAGCTGATATTCGACGCCCACGTGCCGAGGTAGAAGCCGCTCGAATGCGTGTAGTCGAAGCCGCCCTGCACGGCGGGTTGGCCGGCCGTCTGCGAGATGCCGCGGAAGATGTACTGGCTGAAGAGGCCGGCGTTCGCCGTGAATGTGTTGTCGGGAGTCGGCGCGGGTGCGGGGGCGGCGGCAGGCGCGGCGGGCGTGGTCTGCGCAAGCGCGGCACACGGGACGAGCGACCCGAAGGCAAGGACGGCGAGCGTTGAACGCGGGTGGAATGGCGCAGGCATGAGAGTCCTCTTGGGGTGACGGCTAAAGGGAAAACGGCGATACAGGAGCGTTACTTGCACAGCATTTCGTGTGCCACTGCAATAAATCATTCATAATCAATATATTAGGGTATGTATAGCGAGCCCGACCCGTTTGCGGCACGGTTCGGCGCCCGGTTTTGGTGCGAAAGGACGCTGCACTGCACCATGAGGGCGCGACGAAGTGCCGGGCGTCGTCCCGGATGCGAGCGAATCGGCCGGGAGGCTGAAGGCGGGCCGTATTCGATGTTTGCTAGACTGGGTTTCGTCGCCGGCGCTGTATCGGCGACCCAAAGGAGTCGGTCATGCTGAACACGAAGGCCTTCGATGAAATCGCTGCGCGGATCGGCAGGGCGATAGAAAGCTCACCGGCGAAGGACGTCGAGAAGAACGTGAAGGCGATGCTGTCGGCGAGCCTCGCGCGTCTCGATCTCGTTCCGCGCGCCGAGTTCGACGTGCAGGCGAACGTGCTGCTCAAGACCCGCGAAAAACTCGAGGCTCTGGAGAAGCGGCTGGCGGAGCTCGAGGCGCGATTCCCGCCGCCAGCGGCCTAGCGCGCGAGTGCGGTGTGTGTGACGCCGCGCACCCGCGCATATACGGTCGCGGATCCGAAGGAAACCGGCTGTGTCGCTCGCGGTCGTCCTCGCTCGCGGCCTGGCGGGGCTCGACGCCCCGCTGGTCACCGTCGAGGTTCACCTTGCGGGTGGCCTCCCGGCGTTCAATCTCGTCGGGTTGCCGGACACCGAGGTCAAGGAGTCGCGCGACCGGGTGCGCGCCGCGCTGCAGAACGCGCAATTCGAGTTCCCGGCGCGGAAGATTACGGTCAATCTCGCGCCGGCGGATCTGCCGAAGGAGTCCGGCCGCTTCGACCTGCCGATTGCGATCGGCATTCTGGCCGCGACCGGCCAGGTACCCGCCGGCGCGCTGTCGCAATACGAGTTCGCCGGCGAGCTGGCCCTGGGCGGTGCGCTGCGCCCCATCCGCGGCGCGCTGCCGATGGCGCTGTCCGCGCGCCGCGCCCGCCGCGCGTTCGTGCTGCCTGCGGTCAGTGCGGAGGAGGCGGCGCTCGTCCACGATGCCGTCGTCTACCCGGCGCCGACGCTGCTCGCGGTGTGCGCGCACCTCGCGGGCCGCGAGCCGCTCTTGCCGCTCGCCCCTCAGGTCCGCGCCGGCGAACACGGAGCGTCGGTGCCCGATCTTGCCGATGTCCGCGGCCAGGACCACGCGAAGCGAGCGCTCGCCATCGCCGCGGCCGGCGCCCACAGCCTGCTGCTTATCGGTCCGCCGGGCACCGGGAAGTCGATGCTCGCGCAGCGCCTGCCGGGCATCCTGCCGCCGCTGACGGAGGACGAGGCGCTCGCCACGGCGGCGATCGCGTCGCTCGCGGGACGCTTCTCGCCGGCGACCTGGGGCGTGCGGCCCTACCGGGCACCGCATCACACGGCGAGTGCCGTGGCGCTGGTCGGCGGGGGCAGCGACCCGCGGCCGGGCGAAATATCACTCGCGCACCACGGGGTTCTCTTTCTGGACGAGTTGCCCGAGTGGGACCGGCGCGTGCTTGAAGTGCTGCGCGAGCCGCTCGAATCGGGGGTCGTTCACATCTCGCGCGCGGCGAGGCAATGCACGTTCCCGGCGGATTTCCAGTTCATCGCCGCGATGAATCCCTGCCCGTGCGGCTGGCTCGGCCACGCGAGCGGCCGCTGCCATTGCACGCCCGAGCGCATCCTGCGGTATCGCGGCCGCGTGTCCGGTCCGCTGCTCGATCGCATCGATCTCGGCATCGAGGTGCCTGCGCTGGCGCCCGCCGCGCTTGCCGTAGGCGCGGAGGCGGGTGAACCCGGGGACGGCCTGACAAGCGCCCGCGTGCGGACCGGGGTGATCGCCGCGCGCGCGCGGCAGATCGCGCGGCAGGGCAAGGCCAACGCGCGGCTCTCCCCGCGCGAAGTCGAAGTGAACTGCCGCCCCGACGCTCCCGGCGCCGCGCTGCTCGCCCAGGCGATGGCACGTCTCTCGCTCTCGGCACGCGCGTATCACCGCATTCTGAGGGTGGCGCGGACGATCGCCGATCTCGCGGAGAGCGGCGAGATCGCCGCGCCGCACGTGGCCGAGGCCGTCGGGTATCGGCGTACGGATAAAATGTAAGCGCACACCAACATACGCCGCGGCATGCGCTTTCGCGCGCGCGGCAGCGTATCGGCAGCAATCGAATGCCATCTCCGGCACGTCCTTCGGCGGCGCCCCGAAGAGCTTTTTCTTGCGTTGCAACAAGGGGTTGCAGCGCCATCGGCGAGGCCGATCCCTCCGATCAACAATGATGATTTGACCCTCGTCGCTCGCAGCCCTATCTTGCCATTGTGCGTTGCACCATCCCGCGGCGTACATTGTTCCGATCACGGCTTACCCGCCGAAAGGAGTCCGCAATGCGAGCCCAACCCATGGTCCTCAATCCCGGTGCAACGGGCGGCATCGTCGCCCTGATCGCCGAGACGCTGACCTCTCAATCCAGGCAACCTGGCCGGCAAGCGCGTCCGGTCGAGGCAAATGCCGAGAGCCGCGCGCCGCGCCGCGGCCTTCTCGATCGGGTCAACGACTGGTTCTGGCGGCAGGAGCAGCGCGACATCGAAGCGTATTTGGGAAAGGCGCACGACATCTGCGATCTCGAGGCACGGATTCGCAGCCTCGAGCGCGGCGCGCCGTTTCCCTACTACTGAACCACTGGCGTGACCGACGTTTCGGCGACCCTGATCCACCGGCACGCAACCGGGATCAACATCAGAGGCAACTCCATGCAAGAACGCAACATGCCCGCGAACTCCCTGACAGGCGAATACGCGGAAGGTGAAAGGCTCCTGGCGGCATGTGGTTTGTGGCTGCTCGCCGGATTCGTAGGCGCGAGCATCCTCGTCGCGTCGCTGCTGCCGCTCGTCGGCGGCCAGGCGATGCCGTTGTCCGCATTGGCATCCGCATTCGGCGGCGGCGCGCTCGCCGTGTTTGCCTGGCGGCGCGCGCGCATCGTGCTCGACGGTGCCGACACCCGCGTGGCGACCGCGTCTTCGGCCGGCGGCATGAGGCAGGCATCGGCGCCAGCCCTGGCACTCGGCCGCGAGGCAACCCTCGCCGCCGAATAGCGATGCGCGGGTGCGCCGGTGCCCGGGACGCCCGCGAGGAAGCCCTTCCGCCGGAAACGCGCTAACTGCAGCGCAGCGGTTACGGTGCTCCGACCCCGGCGTCGTGCCGGGTCGAGAGCGGTCGCAGCGGCCGCGCGACCTCGGCCAGCGCCCGCCGGTCGAGCTTGCCGGTCGGCGCCTGGGGAAGTCGAGCGACGTAGCAGACGTGGCGCGGTCGCTTGTGGGGCGCAAGCCGCGTGCAGATGTGCTCCAACAGCGCCTCGTCCGACGGCGGCTCGCGCTCGGCCACCAGCGCGGCGGCCACGGTTTGGCCCCACACTTCGTCCGGCACGCCGAACACGCCGGCGGCCGCGATGCCGGGACAGGCCTCCAACGCCCTTTCCACTTCGGCGGGGTACGCATTCTCGCCGCCGGTGACGATCAGGTCGGCGCGCCGAGCATGGACATGCAGGTAGCCCTGCGCGTCGAATTCGCCCAGATCGCCGGTATCGAACCACGCGCCCGGTGAAAACGGGGGCTCGTTCCAGTAGCCCGCAGTCACGACGGGCCCCCTCACCTCGATGCGACCGTCGATGACGCGCACACCGATCCCGGGCAGCGCAACGCCCGCACCCGTTTCCGCCGCCGCAAAGCGGGCGGCGTAGGGAGTGGCTGTCACCTGCGAGCAGGTTTCGGTCAGGCCGTAGGTCACGACGATCGGCAATCGGCGCTCCGCCGCGCGCCGCAGCAGCTTGAGCGACGCGTGCGCGCCGCCCACCAGGACGGCCCGCAGGCGCGGCGGCGGCGCCCATTCGGGATGCGCTTCGTACACGCGGTTCAGCATCGTGGGAACCAGCGAAACCAGCGACACACGCTGCGCGTCGACCCAGGCCGGGAAGAGGCGCGCATCGAAGCCCGGCGCCAGCGCGACGCACCGGCGCGCCGCCAGGCAGCGCGTCACGATCGAAAGCCCGCCCACGCGGGCGAACGGCATGCAGGCGAGCCAGCAGTCGTCGGGTTCCCAACCCAGGTTCGCCGCGCTCGCCTGCGCGGAGGCGAGCAGCGCCGAGCGCGTCAGCACGGCGCCGCGAGGCTCGCCGGTCGTCCCGGACGTATAGAGGATCGCCGCGGCGTCCGGGTTCGCCACGCGCCCGGCACGCTCGGCTGCCGCCGCCAATTCCGCGCGCTCCGGCGCCGTGAGCCGCGGGTGCACGAGCAGCGCCGGGGCGCGGATCTCCAGCAGCGCATACAGCGTGACGAGCGTCTCCAGCGTGCTGTCCGCGACGAGCGGATGCGGCCATCCCTCGCGCACCTCGTGCGCCAGCGTGGCGAGCCGTCTCCGCGTCATTTCCGCGAGATCGGCGAACGTATGCACGCGATCGCCTACGCGCAGACCCGGGGCGTCGCCCGCATCCCGCGCCGCTGCCGAAATGGAGAGCGCGTCGTGCGCGATCACGGCAGCCGTCTGAACTTCCGGAAGTCGGGTTCGCGCTTCCCGAGATAGGCGTCCTTGCCTTCGCGGCCCTCCTCGGTGAGGTAGTACATGAGCGTTGCGTTCCCGGCGAGCTCCTGCAGGCCGGCCTGCCCGTCGCAGTCGGCGTTCAGCGCGGCTTTCAGGCATCGCAGCGCGAGCGGGCTGTTCGCGAGCATCTCGCGGCACCACTGGACCGTCTCCGCTTCGAGCTCATCGTACGGGACAACGCGATTGACGAGCCCCATCTCCAGGGCCTGACGCGCGTCGTACTGGCGGCACAGGAACCAGATTTCCCGTGCCTTCTTCTGGCCGACGATGCGAGCCATGTAGGAAGCGCCGTAGCCGCCGTCGAAGCTGCCGACCCGGGGGCCCGTCTGTCCGAAGCGCGCGTTGTCCGCGGCGATCGTCAGATCGCAGATCATGTGCAGGACGTGCCCGCCGCCGATCGCGTAGCCGGCGACCATCGCGACGACCGGCTTCGGCAGCGTCCTGATCTGCCGTTGCAGGTCGAGCACGTTGAGACGAGGAACGCCGTCGCCACCGACATACCCGCCGTTCCCGCGCACGCGCTGATCGCCGCCCGAGCAGAACGCTTCGCGGCCCTGGCCGGTGAGGATCACCACGCCGATGTCGGGATCGTCGCGCGCGTCGGCGAAGGCGGCTTGCATCTCCTGTACCGTCTCCGGCCGGAACGCATTGCGCACTTCGGGCCGGTTGATCGCGATCTTGGCGATGCCTTCGCGGGCCTTCGAATAGATGATGTCGACGTAGCCGGGAACGGTGGTCCAGGCGGGAATCGGCGGCTGCGGCGCGGCTTCCATTGTGCTCTCCGTGGGTGGCTCTTGCATGGACGTCGAAACTCCTGGTTTCTGCTGGTTCGGGTGTGCGCTTGCTGCGCGACGAGCGCGGCGACCTCACCCGGGGGTCGCACGGCTGGTTCGCCAACCGAGCGGTTCGCGGCGGGCGCGATCACCGCGCCGCCCGGACCGTCAATCTATTTTCGCACCGGAACGCTTTACGACCTGCGCCCACTTCTCGGCTTCCGCGGCCACGTGCCGCGCAAGCCCGTCCGGGGTGCCTGGAACCGCCTGTGCGCCGTGCGCGCGCAGCGCCTCGATCACCTGCGGATCCTCGAGTGCGCGCCGTATCGCCGCGTTCAGCGCGTCGATGATGGGCGCGGGGGTTCCCGCCGGAGCGAAGATGCCGTCCCACGCGCTGACCACGTAGCCGGGCAGCCCCGACTCGGCGATGGTTGGATACTCGGGCGCGGCCGGGAAGCGGGTGGCCGTCGTGCACGCGAGGCCACGCAGCTTGCCGCTCTTGGCCAGCGGGTAGACATTCGGCATGACGTCGATCAGCATCTGCACCTGTCCGCCGACGACGTCCACCGCCGCGAGCGCGCCGCCGCGATACGGCACATGGACGATGTCGACGCCGGCCATGGTCCGGAAGAGCTCGCCCGCGAGGTGCGAGGTCGTACCGTTGCCAGCGGATGCGAAATTGACTGTGCCCGGGTGGGCCTTCGCATACTGGATCAGTTCGCCCACCGAATGCACCGGTAACTCCGGGTTCACGACCAGCATCGCGGCGATCGCCGTCATGCGCGACACCGGCGCGAAATCCCGCACGGGGTCGAACCCGAGGCGGGCGTAGAGGCTCTGGTTGATCGCATGGGTGCCGTTGGTGCCATAGAGCAGCGTGTAGCCGTCCGGCGCGGCGCGGGCGACGAGTTCGGCGCCGACATTCCCGCCGGCGCCCGGCTTGTTGTCGACGACGATCGTCGCGCCCAGCGCCTGTGCGAACTTCGGCACGATGATGCGGGCGAGCGTGTCGGCGCCGCCGCCCGCGGGAAACGGTACGACGAGCCGTACCGGCCGTTCGGGATACTGCGCGGCGGCCGGATGCACCAGCGCGCCGGCCGCCACGACGGCGCCGACGAGCCAACTTGCCAGACGCCGTGAGAATCGTTGCTGCATGAGGGCGAGCCGCAGGCCGGGAAGGTCGATGAACGGGGCGCCGGACCCGAAAGCGACGGGAACCCGGCAGCGCGGCAGGGGCCGCGACGGCGCGTTGCGGCACACCGGACCCCGCAACGCAGACGAAGTCTACGCGCCCCGCCCTGGCGGGGCTGTTGACGTGCATCAACCGGCGCGGCATCCGTGCCGCGCTCGCGCGGGCCGGTGTCAATTGTAAGCGAGAATGGCTCGCACGGTCCCGGGCCGGCTAAGATGCGTGGCGGCGGACCGGTCGACCGGCCGCCAGGAGGGCACGTCGATGCGCGAAGGCTACCTGTCCCATGTTCGCGGGATCCTCGACACGATCCGCGCGGACGGCTTCTACAAGACCGAGCGCGTGATCCGCAGCCCGCAGTCGCCGGCGCTCAAGCTCGCCGACGGTGCCCCTGTCCTGAATTTCTGCGCGAACAATTATCTGGGCCTGGCCGACGACCCGCGGCTCGTGCGGGCGGCGAAGGACGGCCTCGACCGCTACGGCTACGGCATGGCGTCGGTGCGCTTCATCTGCGGCACGCAGAGCGTACACAAGGAGCTCGAGGCGGCGCTTGCCGCGTTCCTGCGGACCGACGACAGCATCCTCTACTCGAGCTGCTTTGACGCGAATGGCGGACTGTTCGAGACGCTGCTCTCCGAGGAGGACGCCGTGATCAGCGACGAGCTCAATCACGCGAGCATCGTCGACGGGATCCGGCTCTGCAAGGCCAAGCGCTTCCGGTATCGCAACAACGACATGGCGGACCTCGCCGCGAAGCTCCGGGAAGCCGATGCGGCCGGCGCCCGGTTCAAGCTGATCGCGACGGACGGCGTGTTCTCGATGGACGGCATCCTCGCCGACCTGCGCTCGATCTGCGATCTCGCGGATGCGCACGACGCGCTGGTAATGGTCGACGACTCGCACGCGGTGGGCTTCGTCGGCGAGGGCGGCCGCGGAACGCCGGAGTTCTGCGGCGTCGAAGGGCGGATCGACATCCTGACGGGAACCCTGGGCAAGGCGCTGGGCGGGGCCTCCGGCGGCTATACCGCGGGGTGCCGCGAGATCGTCGAGCTTCTGCGGCAGCGCTCGCGCCCCTACCTGTTCTCGAACACGCTGGCGCCCGCCATCGCCGCGGCGTCGCTCGCGGTCCTCGCGCTCCTCGCCGGCGACGAGGGCGCCGCGCTGCGTCGGCGCGTGCGCGACAACGGCGGGCGCTTCCGCCGCGAGATGACGGCGCTGGGCTTCGACCTGGTGCCGGGACAGCACCCCATCATTCCGGTCATGCTGGGCGACGCGGCGCTCGCGACGAGAATGGCCGACGCGCTGCTCGCGGAAGGCATTTACGTGATCGGCTTTTCGTACCCCGTGGTGCCCAAGGGCCGGGCGCGCATCCGGACCCAGATGAGCGCGGCGCACACGGACCGGCAGATCGACCGGGCCGTGGCCGCGTTCACGCAGGTCGGAAGGGCGCTGGGCGCAATCCGGTGACACGACGCAACCGAGGCGGATGACACGATGAAAGCTCTCGCAAAACTCGAACGCGCACCGGGTCTCACGCTCACGCGCGTCAAGAAACCCGAGGTCGGTCACAACGACGTGCTGATCCGGATCCGGAAGACCGCGATCTGCGGCACCGACATCCACATCTGGAAGTGGGACGACTGGGCGCAGAAGACGATTCCGGTGCCGATGCACGTGGGGCACGAGTACGTCGGTGAGATCGTCGAGATGGGACAGGAGGTGCGCGGCTTCCACGTCGGGGACCGCGTGTCCGGCGAAGGGCACATCACCTGCGGCTTCTGCCGCAACTGCCGGGCCGGCCGCCGGCACCTGTGCCGCAACACGGTCGGCGTCGGCGTCAATCGCGAAGGCGCGTTCGCCGAATACCTGGTGATACCTGCCTTCAACGCCTTCAGGATTCCGGACGACATCTCGGACGAGCTCGCGTCGATCTTCGATCCGTTCGGCAACGCGACGCACACGGCGCTGTCGTTCAACCTCGTTGGCGAGGACGTGCTGATCACCGGGGCCGGTCCGATCGGCATCATGGCCGCCGCGATCGCGCGGCACGTCGGCGCGCGCCACGTCGTCATCACCGACGTCAACGACTACCGGCTCGGGCTCGCGCGGCGGATGGGAGCCACGCGCGCGGTGAACGTCGGGCGCGAGAACCTGCGCGACGTGATGGAGGACCTGCGGATGACGGAAGGCTTCGACGTCGGCATGGAGATGTCCGGCGTGCCCGCAGCCTTCGGCGCGATGCTCGAGCACATGAACCACGGGGGCAAGATCGCGCTGCTCGGCATTCCGCCGCCCGACATGGCGATCGACTGGAACCAGGTGATCTTCAAGGGCCTCGAGATCAAGGGAATCTATGGGCGCGAGATGTTCGAGACCTGGTACAAGATGGTGGCGATGCTGCAGAGCGGGCTCGATCTGACGCCGATCGTCACCCACCGCTTCGCGGTCGAGCAGTACGAAGCTGCGTTCGCGACGATGCTCTCCGGCGCGAGCGGCAAGGTCGTGCTCGACTGGGCGGCGTAGCGGCGGCGGCCCCCCTCCGGCCCCGGAGCGCGCGACGATGGCGCGGCGTCCCGGCTCGCCCGGCGCCCGATGTTGCACTGCGGTAGACTTGCGCGGTCCATGAACGCCACCGCCCTTCGCTCCGTGCAGGCCGCGGATCCGCCCGCCGGCGCGGCGCGGCTGCGGGAGATCCCGTACAACTACACGTCGTTCTCCGACCGCGAGATCGTGATCCGCCTGCTCGGCGAGCCGATGTGGCGGGTCCTGGAGGAGCTGCGCGGCGAGCGCCGCACGGGCCGTTCGGCGCGGATGCTCTATGAGGTGCTGGGCGACATCTGGGTCGTCGAGCGCAACCCCTACCTGCAGGACGACCTGCTCGACAATCCGAAGCGCCGCCGGCTCCTCGTCGCCGCGCTCCTGCACCGCCTGCACGAGATCGACAGGCGACGCGTGCGGAACGAGGGTACCGCGGGCGGTGCCGAAGCCGATCGCGACGCCAAGGTCGCGCAGCTCGTGGCTTCCGCGCGTGCGGCCGTGCAGCGCTTCGAGCGCTCGTTCGCGGAAACGGCGGCGCTCCGCGCGAAGGCCCGGCGCGTGCTTGCGCGCTGGACGCACCGGGACAACATCGCCTTCGACGGCTTCGCCCGCGTGGCGCACGTGACGGACGCGACCGACTGGCGCGTCGAATGCCCGTTCGTCGTGCTGTGCCCGGATACGGAGGAAGAGGTGCGCGGGCTCGTCGCCGGCTGCATCGAGCTGGGCCTCACCATCATCCCGCGCGGCGGCGGGACGGGGTATACGGGGGGCGCGATCCCGCTTTCCGCACGCTCGGCCGTCATCAACACCGAGAAGCTCGAGCGCCTCTCGGTAGTCGAACGCATCGCGTTCCGCGCGGGGGCCGACCCGGTTCCGACGATCGACTGCGGTGCCGGCGTGGTCACGAAGCGGGTGATGGACGCGGCGGAGGCCGCGGGGCTCGTCTTCGCGGTGGATCCGACCTCGGCCGATGCCTCGTGCATCGGCGGCAACGTCGCGATGAACGCCGGCGGCAAGAAGGCGGTGCTCTGGGGCACGGCGCTCGACAACCTCGTTTCTTGGCGGATGGTGACCCCCGATGCCGAATGGCTGGAGGTGACGCGGCGGGACCACAACCTCGGCAAGATCCACGATGCGCAGACCGCGACGTTCGAGCTCGCGTGGTACGGCGCGGACGGGAAGACGGCGATACGCAGGCAGACGCTGGCCGTTCCCGGCGCGGCCTTCCGCAAGGCGGGCCTCGGCAAGGACGTCACCGACAAGTTCCTCGCCGGGCTGCCGGGTGTGCAGAAGGAGGGCTGCGACGGGCTCATCACGTCGGCGCGATTCATCCTGCACCGCATGCCTCCCGCGATCCGGACCGTGTGCCTCGAGTTCTTCGGGCAGGTCCACGATTCCACGCCGGCGATCGTCGAGATCAAGCGCTACCTCGACACGCGGCCCGGCGGCGCGATTCTCGCCGGCCTCGAGCACTTGGACGAGCGCTATGTGAAGGCCGTCGGCTATGCCACCAAGGCGAAACGCCACGGCCGACCGAAGATGGTCCTGCTCGGCGACATCGTCGGCGACGCCGCCGACGCGGTGGCGAAGGCCGCGTCCGAGGTGATCCGGATCGCCAACGCGCGCGGCGCGGAGGGTTTCGTCGCCGTTTCGGCAGAAGCGCGGAAGAAGTTCTGGCTCGACCGCGCGCGCACCGCGGCGATCGCGCGCCATACCAACGCGTTCAAGATCAACGAGGACGTCGTCATCCCGCTCGAGCGGCTCGGCGACTACACGGACGGCGTCGAGCGGATCAACATCGAGCTCTCGCTCTCCAACAAGCTCGCGCTCTGCGACGCGCTCGCCGCCTTCTTCGCGGGACCGGCGCTCGCGCACGCCTGGGGGCCGAGCGACGACGCGCGCCCCGCGCAGGAGCAGATCGACGAGAAGACCGACGAGGCGCTCTCGCTCGTGGCGTCCGTGCGCGCACGCTGGCAGGATCTGCATGACCGCATCGACGCGACGTTTCCCGCGCTGCAGGAGCGCTCGGCCGTCGTCTCGTGGAAGTCCGAGCTCAAGGCGCCGCTGGAGGAGATCCTTGCCGGACTCGCGTTCGCCCCCGTGCTCGCGCAGTGCATCGCCATCCATCGCGAGGTGCTGCGCAGCCGCGTGTTCATCGCGCTGCACATGCACGCCGGCGACGGCAACGTGCACACGAACCTACCGGTCAATTCCGACGACTACGCGATGCTGCAGCAGGCGAACACGGCCGTCGGGCGGATCATGGCGCTCGCCCGGCGCCTGGGCGGCGTCATCTCGGGCGAGCACGGGATCGGCATCACGAAGCTCGAGTACCTGACGGCGGACGAGCTCGCGCCGTTCGCGCGCTACAAGGCGAAGGTCGACCCCGAAGGGCGCTTCAATGCCGGAAAGCTGCTCGCCGGGGCCACGCTCGCGTGCGCCTACACGCCGAGCTTCTCGCTGATCGGGCACGAGAGCCTGATCCTGGAGGCCTCGGACGTCGGCGGCATCGCCGACTCGATCAAGGACTGCCTGCGCTGCGGCAAGTGCAAGCCGGTCTGCGCGACGCACGTGCCGCGCGCCAACCTGCTCTATTCCCCGCGCAACAAGATCCTCGCGGCCTCGCTGCTCACCGAGGCGTTTCTCTACGAGGAGCAGACTCGGCGCGGCGTGTCGCTGCGCCATTTCGACGAGTTCTCCGATGTGGCCGACCACTGCACGGTCTGCCACAAGTGCCTGCCGCCCTGCCCGGTCGACATCGACTTCGGCGACGTTTCGGTCGCGATGCGCAACCTGCTGCGCAAGGAAGGGAGGCGGCCGTTCCGGCCCGCGACCGCGGCGGCCATGCTCTTTCTCAACGCCACCGACCCGACGACGATCAAGCTGCTGCGGCGCTCGATGATCGGCTGGGGATACCGCGCGCAGCGGCTCGCCCACGGCCTCGCGAAGCGCCTGGGGCTCGTGCAGGCACAGACCCGGCGTCCGCCGGCAACGGTCGGCGCGCAGCCGGTGAAAGCGCAGGTCGTCCATTTCATCAACAAGCCGATGCCGGGCGGATTGCCGGCCAGGACGGCGCGCGCGCTCCTCGACATCGAGGACGACAGGATCGTCCCGATCATCCGCGATCCGGCCAGGGGCGGCGAGGATGCGGACGCGGTCTTCTACTTCCCGGGCTGCGGCTCGGAGCGGCTGTTCTCTCAGGTCGGGCTTGCGACGCAGGCGATGCTCTGGCACGTCGGCACGCAGACGGTGCTGCCGCCGGGCTACCTGTGCTGCGGGTACCCCCAGACCGCGGCGGGCAACGAGGACCGCGGGCACCGGATCATCACGGCAAACCGCGTGCTGTTCCACCGCGTTGCGAACACGCTCAACTACCTCGACATCAGGACCGTCATCGTCTCGTGCGGAACCTGCATGGACCAGCTCGGGGCCTACGAGTTCGGGAAGATCTTCCCGGGATGCCGGCTGCTCGACATCCACGAGTACCTGCTCGAGAGAGGCGTGGCGCTCGACGGCGTCGACGGCGTCCGTTACCTGTACCACGACCCCTGTCACACGCCGATGAAGACCTACGCACCGCTCGCCGTCGTCAACGGGCTGATCGGCGCGCCGGTCGCGCCGAGCGAGCGGTGCTGCGGCGAATCCGGGATGCTCGCGACGACGCGCCCGGACATCGCGACGCAGGTCCGCTTCCGGAAGGAGGCCGAGCTGAGGAGGGGTGCGGACGCGCTGCGCGCGGACGGCTTCGGCGGCGAGGTCAGGGTCCTGACGTCGTGTCCTTCGTGCCTCCAGGGCCTGTCGCGCTTCGACGGCGACGCCTCGACCTCCGCCGATTACGTGGTCGTGGAGATCGCGCGGCGCCTGCTCGGGCCGGACTGGATGGCGGGGTACGTCGCTGCGGCCAATCGCGGCGGCATCGAGCGCGTGCTCGTCTAGTGCCGACGGACCCGGGTTCCATGCCTTCGCGCGAGCGTGCGCCGTCCGCGGATTGTGCTATAACGTCCCGAAGAAGCCGCGGCGGGGTCCTTCAGTCGGGCGGCGCGTGGAAACGATGACGACCGGTTGCGCATTCTGCGACGGGGAAGGCGGCCAGCGGCTGTGGCGCGACGCGCGCTGTCGCGTGGTCCTGACCGAAGAGGCCTTCCCGGGCTTCTGCCGCGTGATCTGGAATGCGCACGTCCGCGAGATGACCGACCTGCCCGCCCCCAACCGCGCACACCTCATGCATGTCGTCTATGCGGTCGAGTCGGCGCTGCGTGCGCGGCTCACGCCCGCGAAGATGAACCTCGCGTCGCTCGGCAACGAGACGGCCCACCTGCACTGGCACGTGATCCCGCGGTTCGCCGACGATACGCACTTTCCGGGGCCGGTGTGGGGGCCGGTACGCAGGGAGGCGCCGCCGCGCGCGGTTCCGGCCGATTTCGTCGCGTCCCTTGCGGGCGATCTCGCGGCGATACTGGGCGCCACCGCAGTGCAATGATGCCGGGCACGCCGCGATGACCGAGAAAACCGTGCCCGCAGCGGCGCCCGGACCCCAATCCGGCGCCCCCGACGGCGAATTGCGGGCGCTCGTCCTTTCCGATGCCGAGAGCGCCAAGCGGTGGGCGCACGGGCTGCCCCTCACCAACGTCGCATTGGTCTGCGACACGGTGCAGGGCCAGCTGCGGGCGCTGACGGCCGCACATTTCTCGGCGCGCGAGCGCGCGACGATCGCCGAGGTGCTGCGCGACCTGATCGCGTATCTGCACACCGAACTCGCGCGCCGGTACGCGGGCAAAGGTCAGCCGGCGGTGGACCGGGAATTCGAGGCGGCCGAGCAGGCGATCGCGTTGTGGCAGGGGCTTTGGGAGCAGTATTCGGCGTGCCTCAAGCCTCTGCTGGAGGGCGATCCCGGCCTCGCGGGAGTCAAACCGAAGATCCTGCAACGCGGCCTGTACGTCGGCAAGCAGCTCGTGCTCGTGCACGGTCTCGCGCGGCGGACGGTGCCGGCACCGGTCTGGCACGAGCTCCACGCCTACTACCGGCTCGCGGAAATGCTCGAATGCGCGGTCACCGCGGTATCCGACAACCTGATGCCGAACGCCGTCGGCATTTCCTGTTACTCGACGTACAGCCACGCACTGCTCCTGGGCCTCGCCGACCCGTGCGCGATGTCGGTGAAGCAGATCGAGCTCACCGATCGGTGGCTCGCGATGTGGGCCCGCAAGGTCTTTCCCTATGCGCAGCAGCGCGAGAGCGAAGGCCCGGTCATCCTGATCGACCTCGACGGCGGAAACGGCGCGACGCTGGCGGCGGGTGGCGGGAGCGAACCCGTCGAGTCGAGGCGCTTCGGGTATCCCGGCAAGCTCGCGACGAGCGTACGCGGACGCCTGAAGCGGCTGCAATCGGGTGCCAATCCGGCGGAGCTGCAGCTCGGCCACGATTGCAGCGCCGAGCAGTGCACGACGCTGCTCGGCCACCTCGATGCGCGCTGGTATCAGCTGCCCCGGCAGTCGAGCGCGGCGCCCGCATCGGCCGTCGAGCTTTGCGCCGGCGGCGTGCCGGCGGCCTTTTTCCGCGTGAGCGGCCGCAGTTTCGAACGCAAGGAGGCGGAGGGTCGCCTGTCGTTTCAGGAGATGCAGCAGATGCACGCGCTGGGCACGATCGCCGACCACGACCCGGGACGCGAAAGCGCCGAGCGCGACTGGCCGTGGGAACGCTGGCAGGGAGCGTACGCGTGGCGCGACGCGGCCCTCGCGCGCGCTTCGGATTCGCGGCATCGATGGTCGCTGGAGCAGCTCGCCGTCGCGCGCTGCGAAGGGCATGTGCGCCTCGGCTGCACGACGCGCGTCGCGCTCGGCGCGCCGGACGAGCTCGCCATTTCGCTGCGGCTGTGGTCGGGCGCGCCGAAAGCGGTCACCTTGCTGCCCCTTACCGCCGCCGGCTCCGAAACCACGGTGCTGCCCGCGATCCTTCTCGAGGAGACGCCGGATGACAAGGCCTGCCTGGTGCTGCCGGCGCGGACCTTCAATCCGAGCCGCGTCCTGCGCTCGGTGGGGCCCGGGCCCGAGCGCCGCTTCCGGCTGACCCGGCTCCTGCAGCGGGGCATCGATTTCGAGCGCGCGGCGTTCGAAGAGTCCGCCTGATCACCGCGCGGCCGCCGTCCCCGGACGCGGACGGAGGGCGTTTCCCATGCCGAACCGCCTCGCCGGCGAAACCAGCCCGTACCTGCTGCAGCACGCCGCCAACCCCGTGGACTGGCTTCCCTGGGGCGAGGAGGCCCTGGCGCGCGCGCGAAACGAGAACAAGCCGATCCTGCTGTCGATCGGCTACTCCGCCTGCCACTGGTGCCACGTGATGGCGCACGAGTCGTTCGAGGATCCGGAGGTCGCCGCGGCGATGAACGCGGACTTCGTGAACATCAAGGTGGATCGCGAAGAGCGCCCCGATCTCGATCAGATCTACCAGACGGCGCATGCGCTGATGACGCGGCGCTCCGGCGGCTGGCCCCTGACGATGTTCCTGACCCCGGAAGGCGCGCCGTTCTTCGGCGGAACGTATTTCCCGAAGGACGGCCGCTACGGGCTCACCGGATTTCTCGATCTTCTGCCGCGCGTCGCGGCCGCGTATCGCGAGCAGGGTCCGGCCGTCGCGGAGCAGGGCGCGCGGCTGCGGGAAGCACTGGCGAGCCTCGAGCCCGCGCCGGAGGGGGGCCTCGCGCTGCCCGAATCCGCTCCGGGGGCCGCGCTCGCCGATCTGAAGCTGCGGTTCGACGGGCGGCACGGCGGCTTCGGCCCCGCGCCGAAGTTTCCGCACGCGACCGACCTCGAGCTCTGCCTGCGCGAGCACGCGCGCACCGGCGATGCCGACGCGCTCGCGATCGTGCGCACGACGCTCGGGCGGATGGCCGACGGCGGCATCCACGACCAGCTCGGCGGCGGGTTCTGCCGCTACAGCGTCGACGCCGAATGGACGATCCCGCATTTCGAGAAGATGCTCTACGACAACGGGCCGCTGCTGGGGCTGTACGCGGACCTCGCGCGAGTGACGGGCGATGCGCGGTTCGCGGACGTCACCCGCGGCATCGTCGGCTGGATGACGCGCGAAATGCGCGCGGAGGACGGCGCCTTCTTCTCGAGCCTCGATGCCGACAGCGAGGGCGAGGAGGGGCGGTTCTACGTCTGGTCGCGCGACGAGGTGTGCGCGCTGCTCGCGCCCGACGACTACGCGGTCGCGGCGCCGCACTACGGACTCGACGGCGCGGCGAATTTCGAGGGCCACGCGTGGAATCTGCGCGTGAGCGTGCCGCTCGCCAAGGTTGCCGCGCGGCTGGCGATCCCGTTGCCCGACGCGCAGGCGCGGCTGGCGGCGGCCAGGGCCGCGCTCCTCAAAGCGCGCGCGGCGCGCGTACGGCCGGGGTTGGACGACAAGATCCTGACGTCCTGGAACGCGCTCGCGATCGCGGGGCTCGCCCGCGCCGCGCGCGCGCTCGATGAACCGGCCTTTGCCGATCTCGCGCTCGCAGGGGCCGATGCGTTGCGGCGCACGGCCTGGCGCGACGGCCGGCTCCTCGCGACGCGCAGGGACGCGCGCGCGCATCTGAATGCCTATCTCGACGACTACGCGTTCCTACTGGCCGCGCTGCTCGAACTGCTGCAGATCCGGTTTCGCCCCGCCGATTACGCGTGGGCGCGGCAGCTCGCCGACGTCCTGCTCGATGCGTTCGAGGACCGGCCCGCCGGCGGATTCTTCTTCACGAGCCACGACCACGAGCGGCTGTTCCACCGGACGAAGCCCGGGCACGATAACGCGACTCCGTCCGGCAACGGCGTGGCGGCGGGTGCGCTGATCGCACTGGGCCACCTGTGCGCGCAGACGCACTACGTCGATGCCGGGGAGCGCGCCGTGCGGCTCTTCGCGCCCGCGCTGACGCGCTCGCCCGGCGGTTTCGCCTCGCTCGTGGCCGCGCTGGAGGCGGCACGTGCGCCGCCGACGACGGTACTGCTCGTCGGCGACCGCGGCACCTGCGCAGCGTGGCAGCGCGCGCTCGAGCGGACGCTGCGTCCCGTCGTGCGGATCTTCAACGTCGCGGGCATCGCGCTCGCGCCCGAGCTCGTGAAGGGGCCGGTCCCGGGTAACGGGGCCGCCGCCTGGGCGTGGATATGCCGCGGCACGCAGTGCCTGCCCCCGCTCGGCGACCTGCGGGAGATCGAGCGGGAAATCGCCGGTTGACTTTGCGCGTGTGCGGAACGCGGAGTCAACCGCGCGCGCGTCCCTGCGTTACGTGACCTGAGGACGGTGCGCGCGCTTCGCGCCGCGACCGGCTGCGCGGATCCGCTGCGCGATGCGCCGGCGAGGGCTCCCCGGTGGCGATCGGGGGGCCGTTCCGGTACCATTCGGGCCACATCTACCTTTCCGACGGAGTTTCCATGAAGATTGCCGCTGCCGTTTTCGCTGCTGCAGGACTGTTCGTGACCGGGGCCGTTCACGCCGATGCCGGCGAGGACCTGATCAAGAAGTCCGGCTGCACCGCCTGCCACGCCAACGACAAGAAAGTCGTCGGTCCCGCGTACAACGACGTCGCGGCGAAATACAAGGGCGACGCCGGCGCCGCGGCCAAGCTGGCCGACAAGGTCAAGAAGGGCGGCTCCGGCGTCTGGGGCCCCGTGCCGATGCCGCCGAATCCCGCGGTCAAGGACGAGGACCTCAAGACGATGATCGCGTACATCCTCGCCTTGAAGAAGTAGGCGCGGTCCCCTTCGAGCGATGTCGACCGGCCGGGGGTCGCCCCGACCGGTTTCCTTTTCGGCGCGCGGGGCGCTTTGACAGGGGGGGGCGGCACCGGTAATCTTCCGGGGTCCGTGCAGGAGAGCGCAGCGCCGGAGGCAAGCCGGCGCGGCCGCCGAAGGCGCAACTCCCGCAATCGCTCAGGCAAAAGGGACTGCGCGGAAGCAATTCGCATCTGGAGAGCGGCCGCGCCGCAGTCTGGCGGCGGCCCACCGAAGGGGCACCCGGCGCATCGCATTCGCGCCGCAATCTCTCAGGTAAATGGACAGACGGGGCGAAGCGGAACGGCCGCTTCGCCCCTTTTCTTTTCCGGCGGAGAGCGACGTGCTTAAGCAGACACCGTTGAACCCGATCCACCGCGCCGCGGGGGCGCGGATGGTGGACTTCGGCGGCTGGGACATGCCGGTCAACTACGGCTCCCAGATCGAGGAACACCACGCGGTGCGCCGGGACGCGGGCATGTTCGACGTCTCGCACATGCGCGTCGTCGACCTCGAGGGCGCCGGCGCGCGCGCGTTCCTGCACCATGCGCTCGCGAACAACGTCGACAAGCTGAAGGACCCGGGCAAGGCGCTGTATTCGTGCCTGCTCAAGCCCGACGGTACCGTGATCGACGACCTTATCGTGTACTTCCTCCGCGAGGACTTCTTCCGCCTCGTCGTCAACGCCGGCACGGCCGACAAGGACATCGCGTGGTTCCGGCGGCTGCTTGCGGAGCGCGCGCCGACGCTCGCGCTGACGCCGCGCGCCGATCTCGCGATGATCGCCGTCCAGGGACCCAACGCGCGGGCCAAGGTCTGGCGCGCGCTGCCGGGAAGCGAGCGGGTCTCCTCCGCGCTGAAGCCGTTCTCGGCGGCCAGGATGGACTCTGACGCGGGCGAGGTGTTCATCGCCCGCACCGGCTATACCGGCGAGGATGGCTTCGAGATCGTCGTCCCCGCGACAAAGGCGGCCGCGCTCTGGCAGGCGCTCACCGCGGCCGGGGTGCGTCCCGCCGGCCTCGGCGCGCGCGACACGCTGCGGCTCGAGGCCGGGATGAATCTCTACGGGCAGGACATGGACGAGACCGTGTCGCCGCTCGAGTCCGGCCTCGCGTGGACCGTGGATCTCGCGAGCCCGCGCGATTTCGTCGGCAAGGCGGCGCTCCTCGCGCGGCCGCCCGCGCGGCAGCTCATCGGGCTCGTGCTCGTCGACAAGGGCGGCGTGCCGCGCACGCACCAGCTCGTGCGGACCGGTCACGGTGACGGCGAGATCACGAGCGGCACGTTCAGCCCGACGCTCAACCAGTCGATCGCGCTCGCGCGGCTGCCGGCCGGGGTCGCCCCCGGCGATACGGTGCGGGTCGTGGTCCGGGACCGCGAGCTCGCCGCGCGCGTGGTGAAGCCGCCGTTTGCGCGCAACGGCGCAGCGCGCGTGGCCCCGGCGCCGTAACAGGAATTCCCGGGACCCCGCCCGGACAAAGGAGCAACGATGAACATTCCCGCGAACCTCAAGTACACGACGTCGCACGAATGGGTGCGCACGGAAGCCGACGGCACCGTGTCGATCGGCATCACCGACCACGCGCAGGCGGCGCTCGGAGACCTCGTCTACCTCGAGCTGCCGGCCGTCGGCCGCAAGCTCGCGGCCGCCGAGGCCTGCGCCGTCGTCGAATCGGTGAAGGCCGCCTCCGATGTCTACGCGCCCGTCGCCGGAGAGGTCGTTGCCGTCAATTCGGAGGTGACGGAAGCGCCGGAGCATGTCAACAAGGATGCGTACGCGTCGTGGCTCTTCCGGATGAGGCCCGCCGATGCGGCAGGCGTGGCCGGGCTGCTGGACGCGCCGGCGTACCAGGCGACGCTCGGCGACGAGTGACGCGGGCGTCTCCGTCCCACCGCGCGCGGTGATCGACGCGCCGCGCGCCAACGCGAGCCTTCACGACATGAACGATTCCCGCTCCCCCCGCGGCACCGCCGCAGAAACGCTCTCTGCCCTCGAGCGAACCGACGCGTTCGCCGCGCGCCACATCGGCCCCTCGCCCGAGGACCAGGCCGCGATGCTCGCGGCGCTCGGCCATCCGTCGCGCGCCGCATTGATGGACGCGATCGTGCCTGCGGCGATCCGCCGCAAGGCGCCGCTGGCGCTGGGGGGCGCGATGACGGAAGCCCAGGCGCTGGCACGGCTCAAGGCGATCGCCGCGAAGAACAGGCTGCTGAAGTCGTTCATCGGCCAGGGGTACTACGGCACGCACACGCCCGGCGTCATCCTGCGCAATGTCCTTGAGAGCCCGGCGTGGTACACCGCGTATACGCCGTACCAGCCGGAGATATCGCAGGGCCGGCTCGAGGCGCTCGTCAACTTCCAGACGATGGTGTGCGACCTGACCGGAATGGCGATCGCCAATGCCTCGATGCTCGACGAAGCGACTGCGGCCGCGGAGGCGATGACGCTCTGCCATCGTGTCGGCGCGGGCAAGAGCAGCGTCTTCTTCGTCGCCGACGATGTGTTCGCGCAGACGGCGGACGTCGTGCGGACACGCGCGAAGCCGCTCGGGATCGAGGTCGTCACCGGGCCCGCGGCCGCCGCCGCGAAGGCGGGGGCCTTCGCGGTGCTGCTCCAGTACCCCGGCGCCGACGGCGACGTCCGCGACTACGCGGCGCAGGTCGACGCGGTGCACGCGGGCGGCGGGCTCGTCGTCGTCGCCGCCGACCTCCTCGCGCTGACGCTTCTCAAGCCTCCCGGCGAATGGGGCGCCGACGTCGTCGTCGGCTCGGCCCAGCGCTTCGGCGTGCCGATGGGCTACGGCGGCCCGCACGCGGGCTTCCTCGCGACCCGCGACGACTTCAAGCGCTCGATGCCGGGACGGCTCGTCGGCGTCACGGTCGACGCGAACGGGGGCCCCGCGTTCCGGCTCGCGCTGCAGACGCGCGAGCAGCACATCCGGCGCGAGAAGGCGACGTCGAACATCTGCACGGCGCAAGTGCTGCTGGCGGTGATCGCGGGCATGTACGCCGTCTACCACGGCCCGGAGGGTTTGGCGACCATCGCCCGGCGCGTGCACCGCCTGACGGCGATCCTCAAGGCGGGCCTCGAGCGGCTCGGGCACGCGGTGCCGACCGCGCACTTCTTCGACACGATCGCGGTGGCGACCGGCGAAGCGACGCGGACGATCCTCGACCGGGGCGTGGCGCAGGGAATGAACTTTCGCCCGATCGACGGCCGCACGCTGGGGCTGTCGCTCGACGAAACGACGACGCGCGCCGATGTGGAGGCGATCTGGCGGGCGTTCGGGGGAGTGGCCGCGGTGGGTGCGCTCACCGAGCTTTTCTCGCACGCGGCCGACGCGCTGCCCGAGGGCCTGCGGCGCACTTCCGCCTTCCTCACGCACCCGACGTTCAACCGTTACCACTCCGAGACCGAGATGCTGCGGTACCTGCGCCGACTCGCGGACCGCGACATCGCGCTCGATCGCGCGATGATCCCGCTGGGATCGTGCACGATGAAACTCAACGCCACTTCGGAAATGGTCCCGGTCACGTGGCCCGCGTTCGGCGACCTCCACCCGTTCGCGCCGGCGGACCAGGCCGAAGGCTATCGGGAGATGGTCGCCGACCTCGAGCGGATGCTGTGCGCGGCCACCGGCTACGCGGCCGTGTCGCTGCAGCCCAACGCCGGCTCGCAGGGCGAGTACGCGGGGCTCCTCGTCATCCAGGCCTACCACGCGGGCCGCGGCGAGGGCCATCGCAACGTGTGCCTCATCCCGGCCTCCGCGCACGGCACGAATCCGGCCTCGGCGCAGATGGCCGGAATGCGCGTCGTCGTCGTCGCCTGCGACGACGACGGCAACGTCGACATGGCCGACCTCGAGGCCAAGGCAAGCGAGCACGCCGCGAACCTCGCGGCGATCATGGTCACGTATCCGTCGACGCATGGCGTATTCGAGAGCGGCATCGCGCGCCTCTGCGAAATCATCCATGCCCGCGGCGGGCAGGTATACGTGGACGGCGCGAATCTCAACGCACTGGTCGGGCTCGCGGCGCCGGGCGAGTTCGGCGCCGACGTCTCGCACCTCAACCTGCACAAGACGTTCTGCATCCCGCACGGCGGTGGCGGCCCCGGCGTGGGTCCGATCGGCGTCGGCGCGCATCTCGCGCGGTTCCTGCCGGGGCACCGGTACCTGCCGCAGAGCCGCGACGCGATCGGCGCCGTCTCCGCCGCGCCGTACGGCTCGGCGTCGATCCTGCCGATCTCGTGGATGTACATCGCGATGATGGGGGGCGACGGCCTCGCCGCGGCCACGGAAAGCGCGATCCTCGCCGCCAACTACGTCGCGAAGCGCCTCGATGCCCATTACCCGGTGCTCTACTCCGGTCCGGGCGGCCTCGTCGCGCACGAATGCATCCTCGATCTGCGGCCGCTGAAGGAGGCGAGCGGCGTCGCGGTCGACGACGTCGCGAAGCGCCTGATCGACTACGGTTTCCACGCGCCGACGATGAGCTTTCCGGTGCCGGGCACGCTGATGATCGAGCCGACGGAAAGCGAGTCGAAGGCGGAACTCGACCGGTTCATCGACGCGATGATCGCGATCCGCACGGAGATCCGCGCCGTCGAGGAGGGCCGCGCCGACCGCGCCGACAACGTGCTGAAACACGCGCCGCACACCGCGGCCGTCGTGTGCGCCGACGACTGGAAGCGCGCGTACCGTCGCGAGGAGGCCGCGTTCCCCGCCGCCTCGCTGCGGGAGAACAAGTACTGGCCGCCGGTCGCGCGCGTCGACAACGTCTACGGCGATCGCCACCTGTTCTGCAGCTGCATTCCGCCGGGCGCGTACGCCGAAGGCGAGGCACCGCCGGACCCGCACGCTCGGCCGTAACCCGAGCGCGCACCGTCGTGCCCGGCGCGGGCGCCACCGGCGTCCGGCTGCTAGAATTGCGCCCCGCTCCGCCTCGAATGCCGGGCACACCCCATGCAACTGACCTCGCTCAACCGCTGGACGGCGTCGGGGCTGCATCTCGCCATCAGCGCGGCGATCGCGACCGCGGTCGTTACGGTGATGCTCGCGCTCTGGTATCCGCAGCCTTACTTCACGGCGATGGGCGGCGGCACGCTGATCATGATCCTCATCGGCGTCGACGTGGGCATCGGCCCGCTGATCACGCTGATTGTCTTCGACCCGAAGAAGAAGCATCTGCGCTTCGATCTGACGGTGATCGCGCTGCTGCAGCTCGCGGCGCTCGCCTATGGGGGCGGCGTGATGTTCGAGGCGCGCCCGGTCTACAACGTGTTCGTGGTCGACCGCTTCGAGACGGTGGCCGCGAACCAGGTCGATGCCGAGTCGCTCGCTACCGTCAAGACCGGCGAGTTCCGGACGCTGCCGCTCGCCGGCCCGAGGATCATCGCCGCGCGGCAGCCCGACTCGCCGGATCCGAAGTCCGAGATCGTGCTGTCGGCGCTGCGCGGGGGACCGGACCTCGCCAACCTGCCCGAGCTCTACGTCCCGTACGCGCAGTTCCGGCGCGATGCCGCCCGCAGCGCGCGACCGCTTGCGGAACTCGCGAAACGCCAGCCCGGCGACGCCGCGACGATCCGATCCTTTGTCGCCGGCACCGGCCGGACCGAGGACGCCGTGGGCTTCCTTCCCATGAAGGCGCGCAATCGCGACATGGCGGTCGTCGTCGACACCGGCAGCGGCGATGTCCTCGGGATCCTGCCGGTGTACCCCTGGTGACGCCGCGCCCGCGATTGTCCGCGCTGCCGCGCCGCTCCTGCGACTTCCGTGACGACGCGCCCTATTCGAGCAGCGTGGCGACGATGATCCGCCACGCGCCTTCGGCGTCGCGCGTCCACAGGTGGACATACCACCCCCGCGTCGGCGACGGCGTCGCGCCGCCCGTCACGTAGGTGCCCCAGGTGCAGGCGAGATCGCCCGAGCGCGCGATCGCGACCGTATCGGTCTTGAGCGCGACGCGGGTAGCAGCGCCGGCGAGCGCCGTGCGGATGCGCGGGCGTCCGAGCGCCGGCGGTATGCCGTTGCGGTGCAGGCGTCCGTCGCCGGCGAACGCTTCCGCGTAGTCGTCGAAGGGAACCGCCTCGAGCGCGAGGAGCGCCTCCCGGACGCTCGCCGGATCCGCGCTCGCCGCTCCGGTCGCGGGCGCGGGCAGCAGGGCCTCCGGCGCGACCGCGCCCGGCGTCTCGATGCCGATGTCGACGGCCACGCGCCACGGTCCGGCGCCCTCGCGCTTCCAGACCGAGAAGTAGACGCCGTTCTGCGGCGCTTCCCCGGGCTTGTTGCTGCCGAGCGTGTACGGCCCGGTGGTGAAACCGAAATCGCCCGACCGCGCCATTCCGGCCGCGACGGGTTCCCACGCGAGGGTGATCGCCTTCGGGTCCGCGGGCCCCGGTCGCGCCGACAGTGCCTGGCGCGTGTTGACCGGCGCGGGCTGGAAATTGACGCCGTCGTCAGCGAAGTTCGCGAGGAACGCGGCGCGCACGCCCTGCTCGACCGACATGTGCGCGAACGCACGCTCGGCGGCCACGAGCGACGACAGGGCGGCGTCGGGCGGACCGGAAGGCACCGCCGCGCAGCCGGCCGCGGCGCCCGTCGCGAGGATGCCGATCCCGCGCAGCGCCGACGCGGCCCACGGCATGCGCCATCCGGAGGGCGCAGCGGATTCATCGGCCCGGCGGGAGGCGTCGCCGCCTCCCCGGCTATAATCAGCGTCCCTTTCCCGGCGCGAATTCATGTTCCGCTCCCGTTTTGCCGCCGCCCTCGTCCTGGCGCTCGGTGTTTTCTGCACTGCGGCTGCGCAGACGATGCCCGCCCCGGCGATCGCGGCGTCCTCGTACCTGCTGCTCGATGTCGCCAGCGGACAGTCGATCGTCGCGGAGAACGCCGACGAGCGCCGCGAGCCCGCATCGCTCACGAAGCTCATGACCGCCTATCTGGCCTTCGCGGCGCTGCGCGACAAGGCGATCACCCCGGCGCAGATGGTACCCGTCTCGGTGGCCGCGTGGCGCGCGGAAGGCTCGCGGATGTTCATCGATCCGAAGAAGGCCGTCACGGTCAACGAGCTCCTGCGCGGGATGATCGTGCAGTCCGGCAACGACGCGTCGATCGCGCTGGCCGAGGCCGTCGCCGGCAGCGAGGCCGCCTTCGCCGACCGGATGAACCTCGAGGCGGCGCGGCTCGGGTTGCCGAACACGCATTTCACGAACGCGACGGGGCTCTCCGACCCGCAGCATTACTCGACGGCGGCCGATCTGGCGCGGCTCGCCGCCGCGCTGATCCGCGACTTTCCGGACGACTACCGGCTCTATTCGCTGCGCGAGTACCGCTACAACAACATCACGCAACCCAACCGCAACCGGCTCCTGTGGATCGATCCCTACGTCGACGGCGTGAAGACCGGGCACACGGACGCCGCCGGGTGGTGCCTGATCGCCTCGGCGAAGCGGGGCGAGCGGCGGCTGCTGGCGGTGGTGCTGGGCGCCGCGTCCGATGCGGCGCGCACGAGCGAGGCGCAGAAGCTGCTCAACTACGGCTTCCAGGCCTTCGACACCGTCCGGCTCTATGCGTCCGGCCAGCCGGTGTCGAACCTGCGCGTCTGGAAAGGTACGGCCAGCGAGGTGGCAGCCGGCTTCGTCGCCGACCGGTACGTGACGCTGCCGAAGGGCAGCGCGGGCAAGCTCGCGCTCTCCATGGCCGCCCCGGAGCCGCTGCTGGCGCCCGTGGCGCAGGGGCAGCCGCTCGGCAGCGTCAAGGTGATCCTGGAGGGCAGGACGCTCGCGGACTTTCCGCTGGTCGCGCTCGCCGAAGTTCCGTCGGCGAATGTCGTCGGGCGCGCCTGGGACACGGTGCGTCTGTGGTTCAAATGACGCGCGGCAGCACGGGTGCCCGGCCGGGACGGGCCCGCGTTCCCGCCGCGAGAACGGGGCCCATCCTTTCAGCCGAGGATTCCCGATGATCGTCTGCCTCAACGGCCGGTTTCTCCCCATCGAGGACGCGACGATCTCCGTCCTCGACCGCGGCTTCATCTACGGTGACGGCGTCTACGAACTGATCCCCGTGTACCGGCGCCAGCCGTTCCGGATGCCTCAGCACCTTGCCCGGCTCCAGCACAGCCTCGACGGCATACGGCTCGCCAACCCGCATTCCGAAGCCGAATGGGCGTCGATCATCGGCGAGCTCGTCGCCAGGCAGCCGTTCGACGACCAGGGCGTGTACTTCCAGGTCACGCGCGGCGTCGCCAGGCGCGATCACATGTTCCCGGCGGGCGTGCCGGCCACGGTGTTCATGATGAGCAACCCGCTCGCGACGCCGTCGGCCGAGCAGATCGCTCAGGGTGTCGCCGTCGTGACCGCCGAGGACAACCGCTGGCGCCGCTGCGACCTCAAGACGATCTCGCTCGTCGGCAACGTGCTGATGCGCCAGCTCGCCGCCGATTCCGGCGCGCTCGAGACGGTCATGTTCCGCGAGGGGCAGCTCACCGAGGCTTCGGCGTCGAACGTCCTCGTCGTGATCGGAGGGACGATCGTCGCGCCGCCCAAGGACAACCTGATCCTGCCGGGCATCACGTACGGGGCCGCCTACGAGTTCGCGCGCGAAGCCGGCATCCCGTTCGACATCCGTCCCGTCGCGCGCGCGGAAGCGCTCGCGGCGGACGAAATGTGGCTGACGTCGTCGACCAAGGAGGTGCTCGCGGTCACCCGCCTCGATGGCGAGCCGTTCGCGGGAGGAGCGCCCGGGCCGGTGTTCCGCAGGATGCACGCGCTGTTCCAGGCCCACAAGCCGCGCTGAGCGCGGTGGGGCCGCGGGCTCCTGGCGCGCGGACGGCGCCCGGGCTTCGGACGGGTCGGGCCCTCGCCGGGCGGGCCTTGCCCGTCTCGGCGACCCGCCGCGGCCTTCAGTCGAGAGCGCGCGTCGTCGCGTAACGGCCGTGGTGGAACACCAGCGCGGCGCCCTTCCTCCGCGCGCAGGTCAGGACCTCCCCGATGAAGAGGACGTGGTCGCCGGCCTGGTGGCGGGCATGATGGCGGCACTCGAACCACGCGACGCAGCCGTCGAGAAGGGGGGCGCCTGCCGCGCCCAGCCGATAGGCAACGCCGGCGAAGCGGTCGGCGTGCGTCCTCGAAAAGCGGCGCGCCAGCTCCACCTGATTGTCCGCAAGCACGTTGATCGTGTAGCGCTCCGCGTCCTCGAAGGCGGCGAGGCTGCGCGCGCTGCGATCGAGGCTCCACACGACGAGCGGCGGGGCGAGCGACACGGAGTTGAACGAGTTTGCGGTGAAGCCGGCGAACCGGCCGTCGGGACCGCGCGCGCAGATGACCGTGACGCCCGTCGCGAACTGGGCGAGCGCATCGCGGAAATCCCGGCCCGTGAAGGGGGAAGGGCGGCGAGCGGGCTCGCCGTGGCTGGATTGGGTCAAGCAGTGGCCCCGGGCGCCGGCGTCCGGCTCGAGCCCCGATGGTAGCAGCGCCCGCGACGAGTCAAAAGGACGCGGCGCCGCGCGACCGTCCATCGCGGGTTCTTGCTAAACTGGGGGTCCCGCGGCCTCTTGCCTCGCGCGCGCGACGAAATCGGCGCCGCGCCGGGGCGCAAGGAGGCCGCGTCCCGAACAGCAGGGCTTGCGCGCGACGATGGCCGAACCGCTGCAGAAGATCCTCGCCAACCGGTACGGCGGGCGCAACCTGCCCGTGACGCTGATCCTGCCCGACGGCGGCCGGGTCCCGCTTTCGTCGGACGCGGAGATCGAGATCCTCGCGCGCACGTGGCGGGGCCTCAAGACCCTCGCGACCCCGGCGATGGGGGCGCTCGCCCGCGCCTACGTCCACAACGACATCGATTTCACCGGTAGCGCGCGCCACGTGGTCCGGGTCGTGGACGCGATGGTCGGCGAGATCGCGCGGGGCCGCGACTCGCTCACGACGCGCTGGCGGGTGTGGTGGCACCAGCGCCGCAGCAACCGGGCGAACGTCGGCTACCACTACGACGTCTCGAACGCGTTCTACCGGCTCTGGCTCGATTCGCGGATGGTCTACTCGTGCGCATACTTCCAGAGCGAGGACGCCACGCTGGACGACGCGCAGATGGCCAAGCTCGACCACATCTGCCGCAAGCTGCGCCTGGCGCCCGGCGAGCGCTTTCTCGACATCGGATGCGGCTGGGGCGCGCTGCTGTTCCTGGCCGCGCAGGAGTATGGCGTCCAGGCGACCGGTATCACGCTCTCCAGGAACCAGTTCGAGTACGTGACGCAGGAGATCGCCGCGCGCGGGCTCGCATCCCGCGTGCGCGTCGAGCTGCGCGATTATCTCGACCTGCCGGAGGATGTGCTCTACGACAAGGTCGCGAGCGTCGGGATGTTCGAGCACGTCGGCGCCGCGCGTTTTCCTAAATATTTCGGCAAGATCCGGCGGATCCTGAAACCGGGCGGGCTCGTGCTGAACCACGGCATCACGCACAATTCGTCCGAAGGGCAGAGCCTGGGCAGCGGCATCGGAGACTTCGTCGAGGACTACGTCTTCCCCGGCGGCGAGCTCGTGCACGTCGCCAGGGTGATCGAGGGAATGGCGGCGCAGGGACTCGAGGTGGTCGATGCCGAGGCGCTGCGCGAGCACTACGCGAAGACGCTCTGGCAGTGGTGCGAGCGGCTCGAGGCGAATGCGGATGCGGCACGCGCGGAGGTCGGCGAGGAGAGGTATCGCGTATGGCGGATCTACCTTGCCGGCTCGGCGCACGCGTTCGACCGCGGTTGGCTGTCCCTGTGGCAGCTGCTCGCCGGCAAGCCGCTCCCGGACGGCCGCCTGCCGCATCCGCTCACGCGCGAGTACATGTACGCACGCGCGCCCGGCGGCGGCTGAGACCGGACCGGCCGGGGCGAGGTCGCGCCGCCGCCCCTGCCGGGCCCCGCGGGAAACTCTCCGGACGGATGCAGCAAACGCGGCGCGAGGCGCCGGGCACGCCGATCCTTGCATCGGCCGGAATCGTCGCCATTTTCTGTCGATGAACGTTTTCCCGATGCCGCAAGCGACCGAATCCCTCCTCACGTTCCCGACCGAGTTCCCGATCAAGGTTATGGGGCGCACGCAGGACGGTTTCGCCCAGGCGATCGTGACGGTCGTGCAGAAGCACGCGCCGGATTTCGACGCCGCGACGGTCGAGATGCGCGCGTCGAGCGCGGGGCGGTACCTGTCGCTCACGTGCACGATCAACGCCGTCTCGCGCGAGCAGCTCGACGGTCTCTACCGCGAGCTCACGGCGCACCCGATGGTGGTGATGGTGCTTTAGATATGGATGACGCGACCACCGAGCAGCGAACCTGTCCGGCGTTGGGCGCCGCGATCCGTGCGCTCGGCCGCACCGCGTACGAGCCGACGTGGCGCGCGATGCAGGCGTTCACCGCTGCGCGCAATGCCGACACGCGCGACGAGATCTGGCTGACCGAGCACCCGCCCGTCTACACGCTCGGGCTCGCGGGCCGCCGCGAGCACCTCCTGCGCGAGAACGGCATCCCCGCGGTCAAGGTCGACCGCGGCGGACAGGTCACGTATCACGGTCCCGGCCAGCTCGTCGTCTATCTGCTGTACGACCTGCGGCGCAGCCGGCACGGCATCCGCGCGGTGGTCCGGTCGATCGAGGCCTCGGTGATAGAATGGCTCGACTCGCTGGCAATTTCCGCATACGGCAAGCCCGCCGCCCCCGGTGTCTACGTCCGCGTCGGCGGCGTCGAGGCGAAGATCGCCGCGCTCGGCCTGCGGGTGCGCAACGGCTGCACGTATCACGGGCTCGCGGTGAACGTTGCGATGGATCTCGCGCCCTTTGCCGACATCGATCCCTGCGGCTATCGGGGGCTCGCCGTCACGCAGCTCACCGATCTCGGCGTGGCGAAGACCGTCGAGGCGGCCGGCGCCGAGCTCGCGCCGATACTGGCCGCCCGCTTCGGCTCCGGAAGCTGAATGGACAAGACAACGCCTCCCGCCTCCAACCTCGCCGGCGTCAAGCACAAGGGCGACGCCAAGACCGCCCGCATTCCCGTCAAGATCGTGCCGGCCGAGCGCCTCAAGAAGCCGGACTGGATCCGCGTGCGCGCGTCGTCGTCCCCGCGCTTCGCCGAGATCAAGGGCATCCTGCGCGAGCACAAGCTGCACACGGTGTGCGAGGAAGCCTCGTGCCCGAACATCGGCGAGTGCTTTTCCAAGGGCACGGCGACGTTCATGATCATGGGCGACATCTGCACGCGGCGCTGCCCGTTCTGCGACGTCGGCCACGGGCGCCCGCTGCCGCTGGTGGCGGACGAGCCCGCAAATCTCGCCAAGACGATCGCGGCGCTGAAGCTCTCCTATGTCGTCATCACGAGCGTGGACCGCGACGACCTGCGCGACGGTGGCGCGCAGCATTTCGTCGACTGCATCCGCGCGGTGCGCGAGCGCTCACCGGCCACGCGGATCGAGGTGCTCGTCCCGGATTTCCGCGGGCGGCAGGACCGCGCGCTCGCGGTCCTCGCTGCCGCGCCGCCGGACGTGATGAACCACAACCTGGAAACGGTGCCGCGGCTGTACCGGCAGGTGCGCCCCGGCTCCGATTACGCGCACTCGCTCGCCCTGCTGCGCGAATTCAGGAACCGCTTTCCTGCGGTTCCGACCAAGTCGGGGCTGATGGTGGGCCTGGGCGAGACCGACGACGAAATCCTCGCCGTGATGCGCGACATGCGCGCGCACGGCATCGTCATGCTGACGCTGGGCCAGTACCTGCAGCCGACGGCCGGGCACCTGCCGGTGCTCCGGTACGTGCATCCTGACGCCTTCGCGGCGTTCGAGCGCGAGGCGTACGCGATGGGATTCATGCACGCGGCCGTCGGCGCGCTGGTGCGCTCGTCATATCACGCCGACCGGCAGGCGGAAGAAGTGCTTGCCGAGGACGCCAGGCGGTAGTTGCGTGCGCGCCCGGCCCATGGAACCGGCTCCACGCACAACCGGAGGGCGGCACTCCCGCGGTCAGGGTGCAGGCGGAGAGAGGGGCGCCGGCGGCCCGGCGTCCTTCGGCCAGAGGATCCACATCCGGCCTTCCTGTTTCATCCGGCCCGCCGCCCGCCCGGCGTCGTCGCCGAAGCCCCAGAAGAAATCGGCGCGCACGGCACCGCGGATCGCGCCGCCGGTGTCCTGCGCGAGCATCAGGCGCCGCAGCGGCTGCGACGACAGCGGATACGTCGTCGCCAGGAAGACCGGCGCGCCCAGCGGAATCGAACGCGGATCGACCGCAAGGGCGCGCTCGCGCAGCAGCGGCACGCCGAGGGTGCCGATCGGCCCGTCGATCTCAGCCTCCACCGTTCCCGCGGCGGGCTCGACGACCTCGCGAAAGAACACGTAGCTCGGATTCTCGTCGAGCAGCGGCCGCAGCTTTTCGGGGTGGCGCCGGCCCCAGTCCTTGATGCCCTGCATCGACGCCCGCTCCAGCGGCAGCTCGCCGCGCTCGACGAGCAGGCGCCCGATCGAGCGGAACGGGTGTCCATTCTGGTCGGCGTAGCCCACGCGCATGATGCCGCCTTCGGCGAGCCGCACTCGCCCCGAGCCCTGGATCTGCAGGAAGAACGCCTCGACGGGATCGTCGACGAAGACGAGCGCGCGCCGACCGTTCGGCGCCGCCCCGTTTTCGATGTCCGCGCGCGGCCAGTACGGAACCACGCGCTTTCCCTCCAGGCGGCCCCGCAGCCGCTTGTCCGAGAGCTCCGGATAGAGCGCGGCGAGATCTATCGTCAGCAGGTCGTCGGGCGCCGCATAAAGCGGCACGCCGTAACGCGCCGAGCGCATCCGGCTGCCGGAGAGGAGCGGCTCGTAGTAGCCCGTGACCATGCCTGTCTCGCCGCCATCGTCGGCGGCCACCACGTATGGGCTAAAATGGCGCTCGAAGAATGCGCGCACGGCGCCGGCGTCGTTGCCCGCGACGGCATTCGAAGCGGCGCACGGGGCCTGCCAAAGAGCCTGCGACGCGGCCGCCGCGAGCTTGGCGCAGCCGGCGCGGAATGCGGGCCACGCCTGGTCGACGCGATCCTCGGGCCAGCCCGGCAGGGCGCTCCAGGCGGCGAGCGTGTATTTCGCCGGGAGCGAACGCGCTGCGGGCGCCGGCAGTGTTGCAACGGGAGGGGGCGTTACCGCCGGAGTCGGCGGCGGCTCGGGTGGTACGGTGGCACAACCGGCAACGATGGCGACCGCGACGGCCGCGAATGCCCGCGCCGCGGACGAACGAGGGGGTCCCGAGACGATGGAATGGTTCCTGCTGGAAGCGGCGGTCGCGCTCGTGCTCGCGCTCGTCATCGTCGGCTGGACGATGGGACCGAAACGCCGAAAGCCGCCGCGGGGAACCACGAACGACGCCGGCAACGGGCCGCCGCGCTAGTACTGCGACCCATGAGTTTGCGTACATGCCGAGAACCGAGGCCGCGCGCCGAGCGCGCGAAGCGAACCGCAGCGATCGCTCGGGCTATGGCGAGCATGTGCGACAAAGCGATCGGTGATACGGTTCGGTTCGAACATAGCAAGATTCATGGGTCGCGGTACTAGTGCAGCACGCGCGGCACGGACAGCGTGAAGAGGGGAATGGCGGCGTCGAACGTCGTCCCGTCCCCGGCGGCCATCTGATACGTGCCGCGCATCGTGCCGACGACGGTCGCGAGGCTGGTGCCGCTCGTGTACTCGAAGCTCTCGCCGGGCTGCAAGAGCGGCTGCTGGCCGACGACGCCCAGCCCCCGCACCTCCTGGACCTGGTGCTCGGCGTCGGTGATGATCCAGTGGCGGCTGACAAGCTGCGCGGCGACCGCGCCGGTATTGGTGATCGTGATCGTGTACGCGAATACGTAGTGCTTGCGCGACGGGTCCGATTCCTCGGGCAGATACGCCGACTTCACCGCGACCGTGATGTCGTATTTCCGGGATTCGGTCATTGACGCTGCGCAGTCATTTTGTGAAGGGATTATAGACCCATGCCAGACTACAGAATCGCGCCGTCGCTGCTGTCCGCGGACTTCGCGCGGCTCGCAGACGAGGTGCGCGCCGTCATCGCCGCGGGCGCCGACCTTCTGCACTTCGACGTGATGGACAATCACTATGTGCCGAACCTGACGGTCGGGCCGCTCGTCTGCGATGCGTTGAGGCCCCACGCGACGGTTCCGATCGACGTCCATCTGATGGTGAAGCCTGTCGACCGCATCGTTCCCGATTTCGCGAAGGCGGGCGCGGCGATCATCAGCTTCCATCCGGAGGCCTCGGAGCACGTCGACCGCACGATCGGCCTGATCCACGAGTGCGGGTGCAGGGCCGGGCTCGCCTTCAACCCGGCGACTCCGCTCGACTGGCTCGACCACGCGATCGACAAGCTCGACCTCGTGCTGATCATGTCGGTGAATCCGGGATTCGGCGGTCAGTCGTTCATCCCCGCGGCGCTTGCCAAGCTGGCGCTCGCCCGCACGCGGATCGACGCGGCGCAGCAGCGGACCGGCCGCCCGATCATGCTCGAAGTGGACGGCGGCGTTAAGGTCGACAACATCGCGGCGATCGCGAAGGCCGGCGCCGACACCTTCGTCGCCGGCTCGGCGATCTTCGGCGCCGGCGACTATCACGCGGCCGTCGCGCGGATGCGCGCGGAGCTCGCGAGCGTCGGCTGAACGCTCGACCTTCCGATGGGTTCGGACGCCCCCCCGGAGCGCCACGCGCGCATCTTCGACGTCAGCGCGATCGCGCTCGACCTCGACGGCACGCTGCTCGACACGATCCACGACCTCGCCGCGTCGGTCAACGCGCTGCTCGCGGAGCTGGGGCTTCGCGCGCTGCCGCAGGATGCGATCCGCGCGATGGTCGGCAAGGGAATGGCGAACCTCGTCCGCAGGGCGCTCGCGGTCGCGACCGGCGTGTCGCCCGAGGCGGTCGACGACGCGGAAGTCAGGGACGCGCTCGGCCGCTACCAGGCGCACTATGCCGCGCACCTGGGCCGCGAGACGCGGTCGTTTCCGGGAATGAGCGAGGGCCTCGAGCGGCTGCGCGCGATGGGCTTCCCGCTCGCCGTCGTCACCAACAAGGCGACGCGGTTCGTCCGCCCGCACCTCGCGCAGGCCGGCATCGAGCGGCATTTCTCGCTGGTGATCGGCGGCGACGACCTCCCCACGAAGAAGCCCGAACCCGGCCCCCTGCTCCACGCGGCGCGGACGTTCGGCGTTGCCCCGCGGCGGATGCTGATGGTCGGCGATTCGCGGAACGACGTCCTTGCCGCGCGTGCCGCCGGCTGCCCGGTGCTGGTCGTTCCCTACGGCTACAGCGAGGGCGAATCGGTGCAGGACCTCGATGCCGATGATATAGTCGCGTCGCTCGTCGCGGTCGCCGAACGCGTCCGCCACGTTCCCGCCGACGCCCCGTGAGCTCCGACGTCTCCAACCGCCATTGCCCCGCCGCTTGCGCGCGGTGGGGGCGCGCGCACGCTCGTCGCCGCTGGCGCTGACCACGCGCGCCCAGGCGCCGCGCGCACGCCCGCGCCGCCCCCGGAAGTTTCCCGACTGCATCGCCGCCCGCGTCGAAGAGATCGTCGATACGCCATGACCGAAGCCGAATTCCGCGCGCTCGCCGCGCAAGGGTACAACCGCATCCCGCTCGTTCTCGAGTCGTTCGCGGACCTCGACACGCCGCTGTCGCTCTACGTCAAGCTCGCGAACGAGCGCTACACGTTTCTCCTCGAGTCGGTGGTCGGCGGAGAGCGGTTCGGCCGCTACTCGTTCATCGGTCTGCCTGCGAAGATGCGCATCCGCGCACGGGGCACGGCGATCGAGGTCGAGGAAGGCGGCAGGGTCATCGAGCGCCACGAAGGCGATCCGCTGGCGTTCGTCGGCGAGTTCATGCGCCGCTACCGCGCGGCGCCGCGTCCCGGACTGCCGCGTTTCTGCGGCGGCCTTGCCGGCTATTTCGGCTACGACACGGTGCGCCACATCGAGGCCCGGCTCTCGGCGACCGCACCCCCGCCCGCGCCGGGTCTGGCGGGCATTCCCGACATCCTGCTGCTGCTCACGGAGGAGCTCGCCGTCGTCGACAACCTCGCGGGCAAGATCTACCTGATCGTGTACGCCGATCCCGCCGTGCCCGGGGCCTACGAGAGTGCGCGTGCGCGGCTGCAGGCGCTGCGGCGCAGGCTGCGTGAGCCGGTGGCGATTCCCTTCCAGACCGCGAGCGCGCTGACGCAGGCCGAGAGCGAGTTCGGTGCGGAGGCGTTCCAGCGGGCGGTGGGCCGGGCGAAGGAGTACATCGCGGCCGGCGACGTGATGCAGGTCGTGCTGTCGCAGCGGATGCGGCGCCCGTTCGCCTCGTCGCCATTGTCGCTGTACCGGGCGCTGCGCTCGCTCAATCCCTCGCCGTACATGTTCTATTACGATTTCGGCGACTTCCACGTGGTCGGCGCGTCGCCGGAGATTCTCGTCCGCAAGGAAGGCAGCGCGGTGACGCTGCGGCCGATCGCCGGCACGCGCCCGCGGGGCGCCACGCGGGAAGCCGACGAACAATTCGCACAGGAGCTGCTGGCCGATCCCAAGGAGATCGCCGAGCACGTGATGCTGGTGGACCTCGGCCGCAACGACGTCGGGCGCGTCGCGCAGACCGGCACCGTCAGACTGACCGACCGGATGGTGGTCGAGCGCTACTCGCACGTGATGCACATCGTTTCCAACGTCGAGGGCACATTGAGGCCGGGGCTGACCAGCATCGACGTGCTGCGCGCGGCGTTCCCCGCGGGCACGGTTAGCGGCGCGCCGAAGGTGCGCGCGATGGAGATCATCGACGAACTGGAGCCGACCGGCCGCGGCATCTACGCCGGGGCGGTCGGCTACGTGAGCTTCCAGGACGACATGGACACCGCGATCGCGATCCGCACCGCGGTCGTCAAGGACGGCACGCTCTACGCGCAGGCAGGCGCCGGCATCGTCCACGACTCGGTGCCCGAGTCGGAATGGATCGAAACGCAGAACAAGGCGCGCGCGGTGCTGCGCGCCGCCGACATGGTGCAGCAGGGGCTCGACGCCGTGGATTGACGGTGGTGCTCCTGATCGATAACCATCATCAGCGCCCGCACCTATCCGACGGCGCCCGGTACCCGCGCCCATGGCGCCAACCGACAAGCGATTCGACTGGCGCAACATTCCGCGAGGCGCGGAATTTTCCACCACTGACCGGTACCGAAACGCAGTCAGCCTCAGCCTTGATCACCATCTGGCCCCGCATTGCCGCAAGACGGGTGGCTACGGCCCCATCACCTACAGGCGTGCGCCGGCCGCCGCCGCGCGCGTCGCTCCCGACCCGGAATCTATTGCATACTACGAACCATCCCAACGGGGGAATCGGCAGCTGCAATCGCGAAAGCTTAACCGACTGACGAGAACGACGCATGACCAAGGCCACATTCGAGCATCTGGCGGATTCGCCGGACCTTGCGGCAACCAGCACTTTCTTCGACTATCCGGTATGGACGCATACGCTGGCGCTTCCGCCCAAGGCGCTGATGGGCAGCACGGGCACGTTCGAGTTGCAGGTCTTTCTGCTGGTGGGCCATTCGTGGGCACAAGTCGTCAGCCATTTCCTGAAGCCCGATTCGACGGTTCTGGACATCGGTTGCGGCTGCGGCAAGACGGCACGATTCCTCGTCAACAACCGCGATGTTGCGCACTACATCGGGTTCGACGTCCTCAAGCTCAGCATCGACTGGTCGCGCCACCATCTCGCGCCGGGCTCGCAGGGTCGCTTCGAATTTCACCACGCGGACCTCTACAACGCGGAGTACAACCCGCATGGCGCCTTGCGGGCGCACGAATACCGTTTCCCGGCCGGCGACGCCACGGTTGACCTGGCTTTTGCGGCGTCGCTGTTCACCCATCTGCTCGAGATCGACTGCCAACACTATCTGCGTGAGACCGCGCGCGTACTCAAGCCCGCGGGGCTCGCCATCGTCAGCCTGCATATCGAGCCAGCCGCCGG
>Ga0209048_10000444_pt1 | contig 44344 bp, 39 predicted proteins | sample FrelakmetCRP12CR_FD_187146 | JGI IMG/M metagenome (GOLD analysis project Ga0209048, IMG submission 187146) | Freshwater lake sediment microbial communities from the University of Notre Dame, USA, for methane emissions studies - CRP12 CR (SPAdes)... | ecosystem: Environmental > Aquatic >...
CTGCCTTCCTCCTCGATCCATCACAGATCAAAGATTAGGCGTCAGGACTGGCTTCCACTACGCCGCCAAGTGGCTCCCTTTTACTCCGGCATTCACAACCGCTGCGCCGACGAGGTATTCACGGATCGCCAGCAACTTTTCAATACCAGTCGGGCGCCGTTCATCTTTGTGCCAGGTGACAACGAGTGGACCGACTGCAGCCGAATTTCAAACGGCGCCTATGATCCGCTGGAGCGCCTTGCATATCTGCGTTCGCTGTTCTGGCAACGCCCCGATTCGCTCGGCCGGAAGACAATCCCGCTCGAACGCCAGGCGGGCGCTTATCCTGAACATTCACGATTCCGCCTTGGGCCGGTTCTGTTCGTCACGCTCAATCTGCCGGGGCCGGACAACAACTTTGGCTGGGGGGACGAGGCCGGCGCCGAGTTTCTCGAGCGCAATCCAGCCATTCTGCAGTGGCTGACGGAAAGCTTCACCCTTGCCCGGCAGCAGAAACTTGCGGGGATCGTGCTGCTTTTCCAGGCCGATCCCGGGTTCAAGCACTTTGCGCAAGGCTTGCCGCACCGCGGCTTTCGGGAATTCCTGGAAACCGTGCGTCGGGAAACGCTGCGCTTTCCTGGTCAGGTAGTCGTGGTTCACGGCGATACCCACGTGAGCCGGATCGATCATCCGCTGCGTGACACCAACGGAAAGCGGATTGCCAGCCTGACCCGGGTAGAAACCTTCGGCTATCCGCTGATGGGCTGGACGCGCGGGATCATCGACACCGACTCACCCACGCTTTTCCGCTTCGAAACCTATCTCTGGCCGCCACCGGCTCAATGATGGGTTTCCTCGTCATCGTCCCCGGTATGGACGTGACCATGTTCCAATTCCTCCCCGCTGGCGGCGCGAATCGCAGTCACGGTGCAGGTGAAGACCAGCGCCATGCCCGCCAGCGGATGGTTGCCGTCGAGCACGACCTTGTCGTCGGCAATGTCGGTCACGCGGTAGATGACGAAATCGTCATCCTCGCCCTCTTCCGGTCCGCCTTCGAACTGCATGCCGACCTGGAGTTCCTTGGGGAAATCCTTGCGCGGCTCGATCTGAACCATTTCGGCGTCGTAATCGCCGAACGCCTCGTCCGGCTGCAGCTTGACATTCACCGATTCGCCGACCTTCTTGCCCTGCAGCGCCTCTTCGATCTTCGGAAAGATGTCGTCGTAACCGCCATGCAGATAAACGAGCGGCTCGCGTCCTTCGTCCACGACTTCGCCATCGGGATCGGTAACGTGATAATCGAGCGTGATGACGGAATTCTTGGCAACCTGCATGTTCATGAATTGAGTTCCTTGACCAGGCGCAGCACTTCCAGTGCGTGCCCCTTGTAATTGACGTGGTAGAGGGCGTGACGAATCACGCCGGACTTGTCGATGATAAACGTGGAGCGAGCGATCCCGAATTTCCGGTGACCATCCACTTCGCGGGCCTGCCAGACACCATACTGCTTGCAAACGACACCTTCGGCATCGGACAGCAGTTCAGTGCCGATTCCTTCCTTGTCGCGAAACTCGGCGTGTTTCAGGCATTCATCGCGACTGATTCCGAACAGGACGCAGCCCTGGCGTTCAAATTCTTCCTCGTGATCCGAAAAATCGGTTGCTTCCATCGTGCAACCGGGTGTCCCGTCCTTGGGGTAAAAGAAAAGAACGATATGTTTCTTGCCCTTGTACGCTGCCATATCGACCGATTCCATATCGGCATCCGGCAACGAAAACACGGGCGCTTGATCACCAAGCTTGAGCAGCATGTAATTCTCCTTGGGCGCTCTGCGGGGTCTTGCCGTAAGCGATTCTAGCGGAGGCACATGCCGATGACTACTGCGGTCGACGCCTTTATTTGCGCTATTTTCCGGGAACTTTCTCCGGAATCTGAACGAAGTTTTCGTCCTGGCGGATCATGCCCAACTCGAAACGCGCGCGTTCCTCGATGGCGTCATAACCCTGCTTCAGGTCGCGGACCTCGGCGTCGAGTCCCGCGTTCCTGATTTCTAACTTGCGCGTCACTTCCTTTTGTTGCTGCAATTGACGGTCGTAATCCCACACCTTCAGCCAGCCGCCCTTCCCCACCCACAGCGGGTATTGCAGCAATGCGATCAACGCAAGGAGGCCGACCGTCAGCCAGCGCATCAAGCGTTAGCGCAGGTTGTAGAAAGTTTCGCGACCGGGGTAGGAAGCGGTATCACCGAGATCTTCCTCAATGCGCAGCAACTGGTTGTACTTGGCGATACGGTCGGAGCGCGACAGCGAGCCGGTCTTGATCTGGCCGGCATTGAGGCCGACGGCGATGTCGGCGATGGTGCTGTCTTCGGTTTCGCCGGAACGATGCGAGATCACCGCAGTATAACCGGCGCGCTTGGCCATTTCGACTGCGGCGAAGGTTTCGGAGAGCGTGCCGATCTGGTTGATCTTGATCAGGATGGAATTACAAATGCCCTTCTTGATGCCTTCCTTGAAAATCTTGGTGTTGGTCACGAAAATATCGTCGCCAACGATCTGCACCGTCTTGCCGAGGCGGTCGGTCAGCAGTTTCCAGCCGTCCCAGTCGGCTTCGGACATGCCGTCTTCGATCGAAACGATCGGGAACAGGTCGACCAGATTGGCGAGATAGTCGGTAAATTGGGCAGAGGTCAGTTGCAGACCTTCGCCGGCCAAGTGGTACTTGCCGTCCTTGTAGAACTCGGAAGCGGCGCAGTCCAGCGCCAGCAGCACATCTTTGCCGGGAACGTAACCGGCACTCTCGATCGCCTGCGTGATGATCTCGAGCGCTTCAGCGTGGCTGCCAAGGTTCGGTGCAAAGCCGCCTTCATCGCCGACGGCGGTGGAGTGGCCTTTCTTGTCGAGCAGTTTCTTCAGTGCGTGAAAGACCTCGGCGCCGCAACGCAGGGCTTCGCGGAAGGTGGCGGCACCGACCGGCATGATCATGAATTCCTGGATGTCCAGGCTGTTGTTGGCGTGCTCGCCGCCATTGATGATGTTCATCATCGGCACCGGCATCTGCATCGGACTCATGCCACCGAAGTAGCGGTAAAGCGGCAGGCCGGATTCCTCAGCGGCCGCCTTGGCGACCGCCATCGAGACGGCCAGGATGGCGTTGGCGCCAAGGCGCGACTTGTTGTCGGTACCGTCGAGGTCGATCATGGTCTGATCGATGAACGCCTGCTCCTGGGCGTCGAGGCCGATGATGGCTTCGGAAATCTCGGTATTGACGTTCTCGACCGCCTGCATCACGCCCTTGCCGAGGAAGCGGCTGGCATCGCCGTCGCGCAGTTCGATGGCTTCGCGCGAACCGGTGGAGGCACCGGACGGCACGGCGGCGCGACCCATGACGCCGCTCTCCAGCAGCACATCGGCTTCAACGGTGGGATTGCCACGGGAATCGAGAATCTCTCGTGCCACAACATCAACGATTGAACTCATATTTATTCCTTGTTTTCAATAGATTAAAATAACTACTTAAATTAAATTCTCAATACCGGCCACGACCAGAATATTCATTTCAGCCGCCCGCTCGCGTGATTGTCTGGCTGCTTGGTATTCTGGCGAATTGTAAAAACGCCGAGCCTGATCAACCGATTCAAACTCGACAATGACCAGTCGCGGCAGTTTGGTCCAACTACCTTCAAGAATCTCGACCGCCCCGCCGCGCACCAGGTAGCGCCCGCCATATTGCGTAATCGCCGCCTGGGCCAGGCTTTTGTATATTTCGTAGGCTTCCGGATCGCTGACCTTGGCCTCGACAATCAGGTACCCCTTCTGAGTCACTTCAACTCCTCGAAGCCAGCCGCCTTGACAACCCGGTCAAGCGCGACCAGCGTCGTCAGCAGAGATTCCATGCGCGCCAGCGGCCAACTGTTCGGACCATCCGACCAGGCTTTTTCCGGATAGGGGTGGGTTTCCATGAACAGGCCGGAAATACCGACAGCGACCGCCGCCCGCGCCAGTACCGGCACAAATTCCCGTTGACCGCCGGAAGTCGTGCCCTGCCCGCCGGGCAATTGCACGCTGTGGGTGGCATCGAAAACGACCGGACAACCGGTTTCGCGCATGATTGCCAAGCTGCGCATGTCGGAAACGAGGTTGTTGTAGCCGAACGACACGCCGCGCTCGCAGACCATCAGATTGTCAGCGCCGTCATTCACTTCGCGCGCCTTGTCGACGACGTTCTTCATGTCGCCCGGCGCCAGAAACTGGCCTTTCTTGATATTGACCGGTTTGCCGCAGGAAGCGACGGCGTGGATAAAATCGGTCTGGCGACAGAGGAATGCGGGCGTTTGCAGCACGTCGACCACCGTCGCTACCCGGGAAATCTCGTCGATGCCGTGGACATCGGTCAGTACCGGCACGCCAACCTGGCGCCGCACCTCGGAGAAAATGCGCATGCCTTCATCGAGTCCCAAACCGCGCACGGACTTGCCGGAACTGCGATTGGCCTTGTCGTAGGATGCCTTGAAAATGTAGTTGATACCGAGTCGACCGCAGACCTCCTTCATGTGCGCAGCGACATCGACGCAAAGTTGTTCGGATTCGGCGGTACAGGGGCCGGCAATCAGAAAAAACGGCTGATCGAGTCCCGCCTCGAAACCACAGAGTTTCATTTACCCTTGACCTGTTGCTTGGTCAACGCCGCCTTTACAAAGGATGTAAATAGCGGGTGACCCTGGCGCGGGTTGGAGGTGAATTCCGGATGGAACTGGCAACCGACAAACCACGGATGCACGTCAGTCGGCAGTTCAACCATTTCGCACAAGTCCGTCCCCGGTGCGCGACCTGAAACCTTGAGGCCTTTTTCTTCGAGTTGGGCAAGCAAGGTGTTGTTCACTTCATAGCGGTGCCGGTGACGCTCGGTAATCTCTGCTGCACCGTAGATCTCACGGGCCAGCGACCCCTCGGCCAGCTTGCAGACCTGGGCGCCGAGACGCATGGTGCCGCCGAGGTCGGAATCCTCACCACGCTTCTCGACCTTGCCGGAAGCATCCAGCCATTCGGTAATCAGGCCGATCACCGGATAAGGCGTATCGCGAACGAACTCGGTGGAATGCGCGCCAGCCATGCCGGCCACGTCGCGGGCAAATTCAACGACGGCCAACTGCATGCCGAGACAGATACCAAGGTAAGGCACCTTGTTCTCGCGGGCATAACGGATGGCGGCAATCTTGCCTTCCGTACCGCGGCGACCGAAGCCACCGGGAACCAGAATGGCATCGATGCCCTTGAGGACGCCGCAGCCGTCCTTTTCGATGTTTTCGGAGTCGAGATAGACAATATTGACCTGGCTGCGGGTATGGATTCCGGCATGCTTGATCGCCTCGATCAGCGACTTGTAGGATTCGGTCAGGTCGACATATTTGCCGACAAAGGCAATCCTGACCTCATGTTCCGGGTGTTCCAGCGCGATGATCAGCCGGTTCCAGACCGACAGATCGGCCGCCTTGGCCAGAATGCCCAGCTTGTGGCAAACGATCTCGTCGATCATCTGTTCGTGCAGCATGGCCGGGATCTTGTAGATGGAGTCGGCATCCAGCGCCTCGATCACCGCTTCCGGCATCACGTTGCAGAACAGCGCGATTTTGCGCCGCTCTTCGACCGGGATCGAACGGTCAGCACGGCACAGCAGGATGTCCGGCTGGATACCGATCTCGCGCAACTCCTTGACCGAGTGCTGGGTCGGCTTGGTTTTCAGCTCGCCGGCGGTCGGTATGTAGGGCAGCAAGGTCAGGTGCATGTAGCAGACGTTGTTGCGACCTTCCTCGATACCCATCTGGCGGATCGCCTCGAGGAAGGGCAGCGACTCGATGTCGCCGACCGTGCCGCCGACTTCGACGATTGCCACCTCGGCGCCTTCGGCACCGGCCTTGATCTTGCTCTTGATCTCGTCGGTGATGTGCGGGATAACCTGCACCGTCTTGCCGAGGTATTCGCCACGGCGCTCCTTCTTGATCACCGTGTCGTAAACCTGGCCGGTCGTGAAGTTGTTGCGCTTGCTCATCTTGGCGCTGGTGAAGCGCTCATAGTGGCCGAGATCAAGGTCAGTCTCGGCGCCGTCCTCGGTGACAAAAACCTCGCCGTGCTGGAAAGGACTCATCGTGCCGGGGTCGACATTGATGTAGGGATCCAGCTTGATGTGGGTAACCTTGATGCCGCGGGATTCCAGAATGGCCCCGAGCGACGCGGCGGCGATGCCTTTGCCCAGGGAGGACACGACACCGCCTGTTACGAAAACGAATTTGGTCATGGAAAGACAGGCTGCGGGAAAGCCGAATGATAGCCGAAAAGGGAACATTTCCTCAAATCGGCATCATCTATAATTCAGCCTCATTCATTCATCGGTGCTTTCCCATGTCCCAATTTTACTTTGACGTCGCCATCGAAGAATTCGAAGTCAAGGTCATCCAGGCATCGCAACAGGTGCCTGTGGTCATCGACTTCTGGGCTCCGTGGTGCGGGCCGTGCCAGACGCTGAAGCCAATGCTCGAAAAGCTCGCCGAGGAATACGCCGGCCGCTTCCTGCTGGCCAAGGTAAATTCCGATGAAAACCCTGAACTTTCTCAACATTTTGGCGTGCGCAGCATCCCCGCGGTCAAGGTTCTCTATCAGGGGCAACTGGTCGATGAATTCACCGGCGCACTGCCGGAAGGCCAGATCCGCGCCTTTCTCGACCGCTTCGCCCTGCCTGACGCCGGCGGCAACCTGCGCGAGGAAGCCGCCGCACTGGTCGCCGAAGGCAAGCTAGACGAAGCGCTGGCCGTACTATCGGAAGCCAGCCGCGAAAAGCCGAACGACGAAGCCATCCGCCTCGATGCCATCGACGTCCTGATGCAACTCGGCCGCAACGACGAAGCCGGGCAGTTGCTCGCCGCCGACTATACCCAGGAGACCGACCGCGCCAATGCCCTGCGCGCGCGTCTGGCGCTGGCTGCCGGCGCTGCCGACACAACCGGGCTCGAAGCGAAGCTCGCCGCCAACCCGGCCGATCACGCCACCCGCCTCGAACTGGCGCGCGCCTATGCCGGACAGAACCGTTTTCGCGATGCACTCGACAATGCGCTGGAGGTCGTCATTCGCGACCGCTTTTTCGACGAAGGCGCCGGCCGCAAGGCGCTGCTGCAGATCTTCGAGGCGCTCGGCGGCAGCGAGCAATATGACGACCTGGTTCGCGAATTCCGCCGCAAGCTTTCCGCCGCGCTGAACTGAGCGTAGCCACGCGGATCTCGACCATGGATACCCGCCTCTACCGCAGCGCAAGCCTGCGCAGGATCGAAGCCGCTAATGCCGCCGAGCCGCTGATGCAAAGGGCTGGCGCGGCAGCGGCAGCCTGGGCAGCTGAACTGGCGATCCAGCGCGAACGCCCGGTTCTCGTTCTGGCCGGCCCCGGCAACAATGGCGGCGATGCATTCGAAGCCGCCCGACTCTTGCGCGAGCGCTTCTTCGCGACCTGCGTCGTCTTTGCCAGTGACCCGCTCCGCCTGCCAACCGATGCAGCGGCAGCGTACAAGCGTTTCAGCGATGCGGGCGGAACCGTCACCGGGGAAATTCCCGACAACGGACGCTGGTCACTGATCATAGACGGGTTGTTCGGCATCGGCCTGGAACGAGCACCCGCAGAAAATTACGCAGACTGGATCACCAGCGCCAACCGTCTGGCGGCCCGCGATGCGTGCCCGCTACTGGCACTCGATTGCCCTTCCGGGCTGAATGCCGATACCGGGCAGGCATTCGATCCTTGCATCCGCGCCAGCCACACCATCACCTTCATCGGCGCCAAGCCGGGCTTGCTGACCTCGGAAGGGCCGGACCATTGCGGCGAAATTCGCGTCGCCCGCCTCGATCTCTTACCGACACCCGATGTGCCCGCCGATGGGCACCGTGTCACCTTGTCCGACTTTGCTGCCCATGCCGGACCGCGTCAGTTGAACAGCCACAAGGGCAGTTTCGGTAGCGCCGGCGTCCTTGGCGGAGCCCATTCGATGGTCGGCGCCGCCTTCTTGGCCGGACGTGCCGCACTCAAGATGGGCGCCGGCCGCGTTTACCTTGGACTGCTCGATCCCCAGCCTCCAGCCTGCGACCTGCTGCAGCCGGAGTTGATGCTGCGCCGCCCGCAGGCGTTGTTCCAGGCCGACCTCACGGCGCTGGCCTGTGGCCCCGGGCTTGGCGACAGCCTGGAGGCGACGGAATTGCTCGAGGCGGCCATCGCCAGCGAACTTCCCTTGCTGCTCGATGCCGACGCCCTGAATCTGGTGGCCAGCGAGGGCAATCTGCAAGTCGCGCTGGCCAGCCGGAATAATCCAGCGATCCTGACGCCACATCCCGCCGAAGCCGCACGCCTGCTCGAATCGACCACGGCTGAGGTGCAGGGCGACCGGATCGCGGCTGCGCTGGAAATCGCCGAGCGTTACCACTGTCATGTCGCGCTGAAAGGCTGCGGCACGGTAATCGCCGCGGTCGACGGTCGCTGGTGGATCAATTCCACGGGCAACCCGGGCATGGCCACGGCCGGCATGGGCGACGTGCTGAGCGGCTTGATCGTCGCGCTGCTCGCCCAAGGCTGGCCGGTCGACGCCGCTTTGCTCGCCGGGGTGCATCTGCACGGCGCTGCGGCGGATCGGCTGGTAGCCAACGGAGTCGGACCGATCGGCCTGACGGCCGGCGAGGTCATCGACGCTGCGCGACGACTATTCAACGACTGGACGGACAGTACAATTCGCCAGCCGGCACCTTGACCAAGCCATCATGCCTATCGAATTCGATTTTCCGCTCGCTCCTGAAATTGCCCGCAACGTCGAAGCCGCGCTGGCCGAGGACATCGGCGCCGGCGACCTGACGGCCAGCCTCGTTCCCGCCAAGCGCGTTGCCCGGGCCACGGTCATTTCGCGCGAAGCCGGGGTGCTTTGCGGCCGGGCCTGGTTCGACCGCTGCATCAAGGTTCTCGATCCGGCTGCCGAGATCACCTGGAACGCCGCCGATGGGGATCGCATCACGCCGAATCAGGTGCTTTGCGGAATCCGTGCCAATGCCCGCGCCCTGCTCTCGGCGGAACGCAGCGCACTGAATTTTCTGCAACTGCTCTCCGCGGTTGCGAGCAAGGCACGCCTCTACGCCGATGCGATTGCCGGCACCGGGGCGCACCCCATGGCCCGAGGAGGCCACGCCGAGGGTACTTCGGCGCAGGTCGTCGATACGCGCAAGACGCTGCCCGGGCTGCGCATCGCCCAGAAGTACGCCGTACGTTGTGGAGGCGGCGGCAATCACCGGCTGGCGCTGTGGGATGCCATCCTGATCAAGGAGAACCATATTCACGCGGCCGGCGGCATTTCCGAAGCGCTGGCAGCGGCTCGAGAGGTCGCCGAAAGTACGCGCGACCGCTGCAAGTTCATCCAGATCGAGGTCGAATCGCTGGATGAACTGCGTGCCGCACTGAGCGCCGGCGCGACCATGGTGCTGCTCGATAATTTCACGCTGGCAATGATGCGCGAGGCTGCAGCGATAAATGCCGGTCGCGCGGTGCTCGAGGCATCGGGCAATGTGACGCTGGAAACCATACGCGGCATCGCCGAGACCGGTGTCGACCGCATTTCGGTTGGCGCCCTGACCAAGGACGTCAAGGCGCTCGACTTGTCGATGCGCTTTGTCGACTAGTGTCAGCCGTTGGTTCTATGGTGCCACGGGGTTTGTGGCATTAATGGGACGGGCTAGGCTTTGCAGCCTTTTTTGGTCATAATCGACAACGATCAGAAGAAAACAACGATTTCCCAAGGGGGCCCAAATGCTGTTTGCGCTGTTTTACATCTTTGCCATTCTCGTCCTGGTTATGCACTTCACCGGCTTTTTGGCCCGGCGCAACCTTGAATGGCTGGTTCTGGTACTTGCGGTTGCCGTCTTCCCGGCCGTCATCTATCTGTAGCAGGCTTTCGCGCAATCAAATCGATCAGCGCCGACCGGCCTGAGTGCCCCCTGCCCTCATCGATCAGATCTTCGTGCTCGTGTAGCAGCGCGATTTCCCAATCGGAAAAGATTTCACGCAGCAGTGCCTCGGTATAAAGGTTTTCCACGGCCGACGGCCCGCCGGTTCTGTATTCCAGTTGTTTCGGCGTATAGCCCTGCAGGAACAGCAAACCACCTGGCTTGACCGCCTGCTTCATGCCCGCCAACTGGAGCGCCCGCTCGGCGGGGCCGACAAACTGGATGAAAATGCCGACCACGGCATCGAATGCCGCCGTCGGCCACGTCCAGTTCAAAATATCGGCTTGCACGAAGTCGACCGAAACATGCCTGCCACGCGCCAGCTTGGCGGCCTTTTCCAGGGCCACCGGGGAAATTTCGGTGGCCATGACGGCGCAACCCTGTTCCGCCAGCCAGACTGCATTCCTTCCTTCGCCATCGGCGACTGAAAGCACCGTCATCCCCGCGCCGAAACGTTCGGCCTGAGCAGCAAGAAACTTGTTCGGAGCCGTGCCGAACAGATAAGTATCGCCCGCATCGCGATAGCGTGCAGACCAGAATGATTCGTGATCGAAGCTCATACGTGCTCGACGACGAATTTCTTTACGGCATCGACATCCGGCGCCATGACAACGACGCGCTGCGGCAAGTTCTCGATGCCCTTCAGGTCGGACGGCCGCACCGGCTCGGTGCCCAGCGCCTCACGGATGGTTTCCTCGAACTTGGCTGGCTGTGCGGTTTCCAGAACGATCATCGGGATACCCGGCAGGCGGTTTTCCAGCGCCACCTTCAGGCCATCGGCGGTATGCGTGTCGAGCATCACGTTGTAGCGCCCCTGCGCGAAACGGATGGTCCTGATGCGGTCGGTGTGCGTGCTCTTGCCGGAGACGAAGCCGAAATTCGGCATGTTTTGCCAGTGGACCGTGGCAGACAGGTCGAAAGCCTCGCCCTTGTCGACCTTGGCCCACAATTCGCTGACGATGGCCGGATCGCGGCCGACCAGATCGAAGACAAAGCGCTCGAAGTTCGAAGCCTTGGAAATATCCATCGACGGGCTGGACGTGATGCTGGTTTCCGCCGTATTGCGCGGACGATAGACGCCGGTGCGGAAAAACTCGTCGAGTACGTCGTTTTCGTTGGTTGCCAGCACCAGGCGGGCAATCGGCAGGCCCATCATGCGGGCGATGTGGCCGGCGCAGATGTTGCCGAAATTGCCTGACGGCACAGCGAAAGCCACCTGTTCGTCATTGGATTTGGTTGCCAGGAAATAGCCCTGGAAGTAATAGACGATCTGCGCCGCGACGCGTGCCCAGTTGATCGAATTGACGGCACCGATCTTGTATTTGGCCTTGAAGGCAGCGTCGTTGGAAACGGCCTTGACAATATCCTGAGCGTCGTCAAACAGGCCGGTGACGGCGATGTTGAAGATGTTCGGATCTTGCAGCGAGTACATCTGGGCACGCTGGAAGGCGCTCATCTTGCCGTCCGGCGAGAGCATGAAGACCTTGACGTTGTGCTTGCCGCGCATGGCGTATTCGGCGGCCGAGCCGGTGTCGCCCGAGGTGGCACCGAGGATGTTGATAGCCTCGTTCCGCTTGTCGAGCACGTACTCGAACAGGTTGCCGAGCAACTGCATGGCCATGTCCTTGAAGGCCAGGGTCGGGCCGTTGGACAGTTCCTGCGTGTACAGGCCGTCTTCGAGCTTGGTCAGCGGCGTGATCTGCGTTGCGTTACCGCCGTTGCGCGTGTGGTAATAGACGTCGCCGGTATAGGTCTTGGCGACCAGTGCCTTGAGGTCGGCCGGCGGAATGTCGGTGATGAACTTGGAGAGAATTTCATAGGCCAGGTCAGCATACGACAGCTTTCGCCAGGCATCGAGTTCGGCGCGGCTGATCTGCGGGTAGTTTTCCGGCAGATAGAGGCCGCCATCCGGGGCCAGGCCGCCAAGGAGGATGTCGCAGAAAGCCTGGGGCGCGGCGTGACCGCGGGTCGAGATATAGCGCATGGCGAAACCCTGAAAAGCGAAAAACGCCGATTTTACCGCGTCGAGCGCGCCCGGAGGCAACGGGGCCTTGGGCTCAAGTCCCTTCAGGGGACGACACACGCACGGCTTGCAACAGTCCGCCGACGAACAACAGCAGTCCGCCGGCCACCAGCGGCCCGGCCAGCAAATCGAAACCACCCAGCAGGGCCAGCGCCCCGGTGAGAAACAGGGCAGCCCGCCAGCCGCCGGTGGCGGCCAGTTTCTGGCGCATGATATGGCGCGCCGGGATGGCCGGCCCCGGCCAGCGCCACACCGGCAAGAGCTGGCTGAGCGCCCCGGTGACCAGCGGCAACAGAAAACCGGCACCCCAGGCGAGCAAGGTCGGCCTGCCCGGTAGCAGCCCTGCTCCATGCGCCACCCCGGCCGCCAACGTCAGCAACAAACCGGCCACCGCCGCCAGCAGCGAAGCGGCAACGCCGTCAGCCAGCATGGCCTTGAATCCGAAGCGCCTGCCCCATTGGCCGATCAATCCGAGCGCCGCCACTACCAGCAGTGCGGCGCCTGGTGCCGCAAAAGGCCAGATCACCGCCGCGCCGGTAGCTATCACCAGCGCTCCGCCAGCCACCAGCCAGAGCCGGCGCCGCAGCCAGCTCGCCGCTTCCGGGTCGGGCTTGCCGAGCGCTGTCGGCAACAGCACGGGCAGCGTGCCGAGCGCAGCCAACCCGACCAGCCCGAGTGTATTCAGATGCAGGTGAAATAGGCGCAGGGCCTTCCAATACTGCGGCCAGAGCGGTATCAACAGAGCTGCCAGCAAGGCCAGCATCAGGCAGCCAAGCGCAACGCCATACCAGCGCCAGCCGGGATGCGGCGAACCAAGAGCGGCGCGCGCCCGGCCGGCAATCCAGTTGAGCAAAATGGCCGCCAGAAGGAGGTCGACCGCAGTAGCCGGATACAGGAGCCAGCGCGGCAGCATGCCCTGCATGGCGGAGACGGCGACGATGCCGGTCAACTGGGCGGCGCCCGGCAGGTATGAAATCCAGCGTCCGGGGTCGCCGGTACGCGTCAGTACCGGCACGAAATGACTCATCGCCGCAAAAATCAGCGGCACGATGCCGACGGCAAATGCCAGATGCGCGACCGCCAGCGGCGAGCCCGCCCCGCTCAGCGCCAGAACGGCGCTGCCCAGCAGCGAGAGAAGGGTCAGGCTCGCGGTATAAAGCAATCAGCTCACGACGGCAAAATCGATCACGATGGCGCCCGGTTCGCGCTGTTGGTATTCGATGTTCAAGCGATCACCATAACGGGCCTGCAGCTGGGCAAGCAGCGGCAACGGATCGTGGTCATTGCAGAAACGCATGGTTTCGCCGGGCTGCAACGCATCCAGCGCGCCGAAAATGGCGGCATGGCGAAAACGCTTGGCGATACCGCGCGCATCGAAGGGATACATGGCTTCCGGGGTAGTGTGGTTGCAGACATGAATGGCTTGCATTGTGGTTCCTTGGAAAGGTGATCTGGAGCCATGGATTCTGCCCATTGTGTAACAACTTTCCTTGATGCATCTCGGCAAGCCCACAAAAAACAGGGGGCTTGGCCCCCGTCGATCGACTTGGCAACAGTCACCTATTGCAATTCCTCAAGACGAATGCGCTTGACCTTGCCCTTCTGCGCCGCCAGCCCCTCGATCTTGGCAATCGCCACATCGGCGGCGCTTTCCTTGCAGACGTGCGTCAGGATGATGATATCGGTTTCGCCCTCGCCCTCTTCCGGCTCACGTTGCAGCATGGCATCGATCGAGATGCCCTGGTCGGCCAGGATGCGCGTCACATCGGCGAGTACGCCCGGCTTGTCCTCGACACGCAGGCGCAGGTAGTTGCCGGTTTCGACTTCGCTCATCGGCAGGATCGGCAGCGCAGACATCGAATCGGGCTGGAACGCCAGATGCGGCACGCGGTGCGCGGCATCGGCGGTGGCCAGACGAGTAACATCCACCAGATCGGCAATCACGGACGAAGCGGTCGGCTCGGCGCCGGCGCCCTTGCCGTAATAGAGCGTGGTGCCAACGGCGTCGCCCTTGACGACAACGGCATTCATCGCACCTTCGACATTGGCGAGCAGGCGCTTGGCCGGAATCAGCGTCGGATGGACGCGCAGTTCGATGCCGTTGCTGCGGCGCTTGGCGATGCCAAGCAGCTTGATGCGGTAGCCGAGTTGTTCGGCGTATTTGATGTCTGAGGCTTCGAGCTTGGTAATTCCTTCGATGTAGGCTTTGTCGAACTGGACTGGAATGCCATAGGCGATGGATGCAATCAGCGTCGCCTTGTGGGCCGCATCGACGCCTTCGATATCGAAGGTTGGGTCGGCTTCGGCATAGCCCAGTCGTTGGGCTTCCTTGAGCACGTCGTCGAAGGAGAGACCCTTGTCGCGCATTTCGGAGAGGATGAAGTTGGTCGTGCCGTTGATGATGCCCGCCACCCATTCGATGCGGTTGGCGGTCAGACCTTCGCGCAGCGCCTTGATGATCGGGATACCGCCAGCCACCGCAGCTTCGAAGGCAACCATCACACCCTTCTGCTGGGCGGCGGTAAATATCTCGGTACCATGGACAGCGAGCAGCGCCTTGTTGGCGGTGACCACGTGCTTGCCGTTGGCGATGGCCTGCATGACTACTTCCTTGGCCACGCCATAACCACCGATCAGTTCGACGATGATGTCGATTTCCGGGTCATTGACCAGCGAAAAAGCGTCGTCGGTGACGCGCGCCTCGCCGCCCGTCACTTGTTTGGCCAGTTCGACATTCTTGTCGGCCACGGCCGTTATGCGAATCGGACGGCCGGCGCGACGGGTAATTTCTTCGGCGTTGCGTTTGAGAACGTTCCAGGTGCCACCGCCGACGGTGCCGATGCCGATGAGGCCAACGTTGATAGGTTTCATGTTCAGACTTTACTTAGGTTGAGTAACGTTTACGATAGTTTTCAAGAAACCGGGCAATCCGGCCAATGGCCTCCCTCAGGTCATCTTCGTGCGGCAGGAAGACCAGCCGGAAGTGATCGGGATGCGGCCAGTTGAAACCAGTACCTTGGACCAGCAACACCTTTTCTTCCTGCAGCAATTCGGAAATGAAGGCCTGATCGTTCTTGATCGGATAGACCTTGGGGTCGAGACGCGGGAACATGTACAGCGCAGCCTTGGGCTTGACGCAAGTTACCCCGGGAATGGCCGTGATCAGCTCATACGCGATATCGCGCTGGCGCTTGATGCGACCGCCATCGGCAACCAGATCATCAATACTCTGATAGCCGCCCAGCGCTGTCTGAATGCCATGCTGCCCAGGCGCATTGGCACACAGGCGCATCGAGACCAGCATCTCGAGGCCTTCGATATAGTCCTTGGCGTTGCGTTTGTCGCCCGAAACCACCATCCAGCCGGCACGATAACCGCAGGAACGGTAATTTTTCGACAGGCCGTTGAAGGTGATGGTCAGCACATCCTCTGACAATGCCGCGATCGACGTGTGCTTGACGCCATCAAACAGCACCTTGTCGTAAACCTCATCGGCATAGATGATCAGGTGATGCTGACGGGCAATCTCGATAATTTCCTTCAGCAGTTCGTCCGGATACAGCGCCCCGGTCGGGTTGTTCGGATTGATGACGACGATAGCTCTAGTTTTTGGCGTAATCTTGCCGCGAATATCGTCGAGATCCGGATACCAGCTATTTTCCTCATCGCACAGGTAGTGCCTGGGCGTACCACCGGAAAGACTGATCGCCGCCGTCCACAGCGGATAATCCGGCGCCGGTACCAGCACCTCGTCACCGATATCGAGCAAGCCATTCATTGCGATCCCGATCAGCTCGGAAACGCCATTGCCAACATAGATATCATCCAGCGTCACACCCTTGATACCCTTCTGCTGGGTGTAGTGCATGATCGCCTTGCGCGCCGCGAAAATACCCTTGGAATCTGTGTAGCCGGCCGCCCCGGGCAGGTTGCGGATAATGTCCTGCTGGATTTCCTCGGGCGAGTCGAAGCCGAACGCGGCCAGATTGCCGATGTTCAGCTTAATGATCTTGTGGCCCTCTTCCTCCATCTGCTTGGCCTTCTGCAGCACGGGGCCGCGGATGTCGTAGCAGACATTGGCGAGCTTTGCCGATTTCTTGATAGGTTTCATGACAGCGATCCGTTCAGGCAGGCAATTCGTTCGGGTCACGCCATGCACCGAGCCGGTGCGGCGTTCGCCAAAAGGTATAATCCTACTTTATCGCATGGTGCACCGCAATTTCGGCGGGCCTTTCGAACAGATATCCCCATGAAACTTCATCTCTCCAACCCTGCCGGAATCAACCTGTTCACCGCCTACGGAGACGGCTATGTTGCGGTCAACAAGGAAAAACACGCAAAAAACCTGGTCGTGCTGCCAAAATCGCTGATATTCGAGTGGTCGACCGCAACACCCGATACTCTGGCCGAAGCCGACATGCAGAAACTGCTCGAACTGGGCAGCGAAATCGTCCTGCTCGGCACCGGCAGGCGCCAGCGCTTCCCGCCCGGCGCCCTGATGCGGCCGTTCGCGCCGGCCAGAATCGGTCTCGAAGTCATGGACCTGCAGGCTGCCTGCCGCACCTACAATATTCTTGCCGCCGAGGGCCGCAAGGTAGCCGCCGCCCTGCTCTTCGACTGATCAGCTACGCCCGTAGGTGTCCTCAAAGCGGACGATATCGTCCTCGCCGAGATAACTCCCCGACTGCACTTCGATCATTTCGAGCGTGACCATCCCTGGATTCTCCAGGCGGTGCCTGACGCCGAGCGGAATATAGGTCGACTGGTTTTCTGAAACCAGAAACACTTCATCGCCACGCGTCACCTTGGCCGTTCCGCTGACAACGATCCAGTGTTCCGCCCGGTGATGGTGCATCTGCAACGAAAGCGCTGCGCCCGGCTTGACACCGATGCGCTTGACCTGAAAGCGCTCGCCGGAATCGACGCCATCGTACCAGCCCCAGGGCCGATAAACCTTGCGGTGCCATTGGGCGACGCTGCGCTTGTCGGCCTTGAGCCGATCGACTATCTTTTTAACGTCCTGGGTCGAATCGTGATGTGCAACCAGAACGGCATCGTCAGTTTCCACGACAACCAGATTGTTGACACCGACACAGGCCACCAGGCGGCTTTCGGAAAAAACCAGCGTGTCTCGGCAGCCCTCCAGCATGACGTCGCCACGAATTGCGTTTCCCTCCTCGCACTTCGGCAAAACCTTCCATAATGCATCCCAGGCGCCGACATCGGACCAGCCTGCCGAAAGCGGAATCACCGCACTGGCCGGCAATCCCGCCTGCCCGGTCGTCAGACGTTCCATGACGGCATAATCGATCGAGTCGGAGGGGCATTTCTCGAAGGGTGAGCGGTCGAGACGGACAAAATCGCCGTCCGCGCTGGCGCCATGCAACGCCGCCTTGCATGCGGCAAGAATATCCGGCCTGCAGATTTCCAGCGCCGAAAGCCAGGTCGATGCCCGCATTACAAAAATGCCGCTATTCCAGAGAAACTCACCCGAATCCAGGTAGCCTTGTGCAGTTTCGCGATCCGGTTTTTCGACAAAACGGGCAAGACGGTAGCCGCCCGATTCATCACCCAGCGGCAGACCTTGCTGGATATATCCATAACCGGTTTCCGGACAATCCGGCGTTATGCCGAAAGTCACAGCCATTCCTTGATCGGCCAGTCGCGCCGCGCGCATTACGGATTCGCGAAAATTGTCGCCTTGCGCGATCACGTGATCGGCCGGCATGACGATCAACACCGGATCTGCGCCCCCCTTTGAAGCCCACAATGCCCCCAGCGTCAGCGCAGGCGCGGTATTGCGACCGAACGGCTCGAGAAGAACCGAGGCTCGCTTGCCAAGCAGGCGAACCTGTTCGGCAACCACGAAGCGATGCTCCTCATTGCAGACGACCAAAGGCTCCAGAAGCCCCTGAATCCCGTCAAGACGCGCCACCGTCGCCTGAAGCATGGAAAGTTCGCCGACCAGCGGCAGCAACTGCTTAGGATATTTTTCACGCGAGATCGGCCACAGGCGGGTACCTGAGCCCCCGGAAAGAACAACGGGAAGAAGTTCCAAAATAACCTCGTCAGTAGAAAACGAAGGATGGGTAAATCAGTTGCCCATAGCCGACGATCAGTGATTGTAATGGATCGCGTCAAATCAAGGCACCGATCAAGTATCCCAGAAGTGGATCCGCTATTGCCGACCGTGAAATAGTTCCGGTATCTTTGCAAGCTTTGGCATTAAGCTACAACCGTTTCGTTTATGATGCTGCGTTGTTAAGTTGTTCGGCTGGATTTGTCTGCGACCTGATTGGGGGAAAACCATGATTACGATTCGTTCCGTTATATCTTCCGGCGCCAAATGGCTGGTGACCGCTTGTTCGGTTATGCTGCTTGCCGCTTGTGCCAGTTCCTATCCGCCCGCTCCAAGCGCCGCGGCCGCGCCGGATTACAACTACAAGATCGGCCCGGGGGACAATCTGAGCATTATCGTCTGGCGCAATCCGGAACTGTCGATGATCGTTCCAGTACGCCCGGACGGAAAAATCTCGGCGCCCCTGATCGATGACCTGAACGCCATGGACAAGAACCCCACGGCCCTGTCACGCGATATCGAAAAAGAATTAGGCAAGTTCATTCGCGATCCCGTCGTTACGGTCGTCGTGACCGGCTTTGTCGGCCCCTACAGCGAGCAGATTCGCGTGGTCGGCGAGGCCGCCAGGCCGCAGACGCTCCCTTACAAGCAGAAAATGACCGCGCTTGACGTGATGATTGCCGTCGGTGGAATGACCGAGTTTGCCGACGGCAACCGGGCAACAATCCTGCGCACTTCGGAAAACAATGCCCAATACAGCATCCGGCTCCGGGATCTGATCAAGCGTGGTGATGTGTCTGCCAATGTGGATATGAAACCTGGCGACATTCTGATCATCCCGCAGAGTTGGTTCTGACTCACGCAACCCACTTTCACGTAACGCATCAGGCGCCGCCGGGGAAGTTTCAACCCTTGGCGACTCCCTTGTTCGGACCAAAATAGATGGAAGACATTCTTCGCCAGGCTACCGCAATCCTGCGTGCGACATGGAAGTACCGTCGCCTCGGGATGCTTTCTGCATGGCTGATCGGGGCCATAGCTGCCGGCATAATTCTCCGAATTCCCGACAAATATGAGGCTACTGCCAGAATCTCACTGGACACCCAGTCAATTCTCAAGCCCCTGATGTCCGGACTGGCGGTTCAGCCCAATGTCGAGCAAAAGGTGTTGATGTTGGGTCGGACTCTCGTCAGCCGCCCCAATGTGGAAAAGGTCATCCGCATGTCGGACATGGATATTGACGTCCAGAGCAAGGCGAATCGGGAAGATCTTATTGACAACGTAACGAAGGCGCTGGAAATAAAGAGTACCAACCGGGACAATATCTACACCGTTTCCTACCGCGATACTGACCCTGCAAAGGCGCAAAAGGTTGTCCAGTCGCTGATCTCGCTTTTTGTCGAATCGAGTGTTGGTGACAAGCGTGAGGACTCCGACGCTGCACGCAAGTTCATCGAGGAGCAGATTCGCAACTCCGAAAAGAAACTCCAGGAAGCCGAAAGCCGGTTGAAAGAATTCAAGCTGCGCAACGTGGAGTTGGAGACCGCCGACGGCAAGGGCAGCATGGACCGCTTGAGCGAGATCGCTACACTGCTTCAGAAGTCCCAGCTTGAATTGCGGGAAGCTGAAAACTCAAGGGATGCTCTGCGGCGCCAAATCGTCGGGGATGAACCCGTGCTTTTGCCGGAGTCTCCTGGTGCTGACGCAGGCATATCCCTGCCCGAAATCGACGGCCGGATCGACGCACAGAAACGCAATCTCGACACCCTGCTCCAAAAGTACACGGACAAGCATCCGGACGTAATCGGAACGCGACGACTCATCAAGGATCTGGAAGAGCAGAAACGACAGGAGATTCTCGCGCGGCGACAATTTGCAGCAGCGAATCCTGGTTCCGGCATCAGCAACAATCCGGTCTATCAGCAACTCAAGGTATCGCTTGGCGAAGCTGAAGCCACGGTCGCCTCTCTCCGCACAAGGGTGGCCGAGTATGAGTCGAGGTACAAGCGGACCAAGGAGTTCATGAAGTTTCAGCCGCAACTCGAGGCCGAATTGGTGCAACTGAACCGTGACTACGAAATTCAGCGGAAAAACTACGAACAACTGGCCACCCGTCGCGAATCAGCAGTACTGACCGGCAATCTTGATTCAGCAGTAGGTGGCGCCGATTTTCGCCTGATTGATCCGCCACGCGCTTCCTCAAAACCGGTCGCTCCCAATCGTTTGGTCCTGCTCCCGCTTGGACTGCTGTTCGCCATTGCCGGCGGATTCCTGGCAGCCTTTGCGGCCAGCCAGGTGCGCCCGGTGTTCTTCGATGGAAAATCATTGCGGGATGAAACGGGTCTTCCTGTGCTGGGAATCGTTTCCCTTCTTCCTAATGAAATCCGCAGTCTGCAGGAACGTGCAAGCCTTATCCGATTTCTGCTTTCGGGTGCCACCCTCGTGAGTGCCTATGCTGCCGGGATTGCAATCCTCACATACCTCTCTCGCGCTGCCTGAGGAATATCAATGAGCCTTATTGAACAAGCGGCCAAGCGTCTGGAGCAACTGCGGCAGGCAGGCGCGGAATTTCCCGACGACCTGACTGCAGAGCTTGCGGCAGAACGTCCATCAGCCCGTGACCCAGCGGCAACAGGGCGCTTTGCACAGAAACCCAGTCATGCAGTAGGACCTTCCAGCGAGTCCGATCGGGTGGAAGCTTCGGTGTCAGCGCCATCTGTCGCAAAGCGGGTCGATCTGAATCTCAATGCCATCGCCGCTTCCGGTCTCCTGGTCCCGAGTCAGACACACAGCCTGCTGGCCAGCGAGTTTCGAGTGATCAAGCGCCCGTTACTCGCAAACGCCATGGGCAAGGGTACCTCACCGATACGCAATGGCAATCTGATCATGGTGACCAGCGCATTGCCCGGAGAAGGCAAGAGTTTTACCGCGATCAACCTGGCGATCAGTATCGCCATGGAAATGGACAATACGGTGATGCTGGTAGATGCCGACGTGGCTCGGCCGACCGTACTCAGCATGCTTGGCCTTCCCCCGACGGAGGGTCTGCTCGATGTGGTCACTGCCAACTCTCTTGATATTTCCGGGGTGCTGCTGCGCACCAACATCGAAAAGCTTTCCATCCTGCCGAGCGGTACCCAGCATCAGCGGGCTACCGAGTTGCTGGCGAGCGATGCGATGATCCGCTTGCTGGATGACATGGCGAAACGCTACCTGGACCGGATCATAATCTTCGACTCACCGCCTTTGCTGGCAACAACCGAGGCTCGCGCACTTGCCACGCACATGGGGCAGATTGTCGTCGTCGTCCAGGCAAGTGAAACGTCGCAGGGAGCTGTCAAGGAAGCATTATCGACGATAGCGGCCTGCCCGCTCAAGATGATGGTCCTGAATCAGGCCACACAGTCGGTGTCCGAGCGCTACGGATACGGGTATGCCTATGGATACGGGTACGGAAATGAAAGCTAAAGCGAATTGGCTAGCGGCGACCACAGGCGCCCTCTGTTACTGCGTCGCCGGGTCCGCCGCGGCCCAGGTGCCAGGTCCCGTAATTACGCCCATTGCCACACCATCGGGGCAGAACGTACCGGGCGCTGCAACGGTTCCCAATCTGGGCACACTGCAAGACAGGCCTTCGGACGAACCCAGTACTGCACGAGCGTGGAACATCGTTCCGCGCGTTGGCCTTACAGAAACGCTGACCGACAATATCAATCTGACCTCAACCGACACGCAGAGCGGTCTCATTTCCCAGTTGTCGCCGGGCATTCGTATCGATGCACGAACCGCCCGCCTTAAGATGTTATTGGACTACCAACTTAATGCCATTGCTTATTCCACGGGCAACAATGGCAACCAGGTTCAAAATGCACTACACGCATTTGGTACGCTGGAAGCAATCGACAACTGGCTCTTTTTAGACTTCGGCGGTCAAATCTCCCAACAAGTCATCAACCAGTTCGGTCAGCAGTCTTCGAGCAATGTATTTAACACCGGAAACACTACCGAAACCTCGACCTTTTTCCTCTCCCCCTTTATTAGAGGCCAGTTGGGCGGCTCGGCGGACTACTTCCTGCGCTACAACACGTCAGTCACCAATAGCAAGGACAGTACGCTTTCCGACGTCACGATTTCTCAGTGGCTGGGGGAAATCAAAGGAAACACGACATTCCAGAACCTTAATTGGGCCATCGATGGTAGCCAGCAAGATACAAATTACAGCCAAGGGCGTGATTATAATGACAGTCGCATCCGCGCTTTGCTGATCTACAGACTGTTTCCGGAATTTCGTATATCGGGCAGTGGAGGCTATGAATCCAACAACTATCAGTCATTGGACAACGAAGGCAATAGCACATATGGGGCTGGCTTCGACTGGACCCCGACCGAGCGCACCCGGGCGTCAGGGTTCTGGGAACACCGTTTCTTCGGTACCGGCCACAATGTACTTCTCAGCCATCGTTTTCCGCTCAGCAGCATTCGCTACACCGACACCAAGGATGTCGCCTTAATTCCGAATCAGTTCACCACCGCCGGGCTGGGAACGGTTTACGACCAGTACTTTCAGATATTCGCAAGTCTCATTCCGGATCCGGTCAGCCGCGACACCTACGTCAGGAACCTGCTGAATCAGGCGGGGATCGCACCGAACGCCCAGGCAATCAACAACTATCTTGCCAACCGTCCCCAGGTCCAGCGCAACCAACAACTGTCGCTGGTGCTCTTCGGCAGCCGCAACTCGATCACATTCCTCGCCGGTCGCAGCGATAGCCAGCCGTTGACCCTCGCCCCCAACGGGCTTAACGGAATAGTCAGTGAGGCTGACCGCCTTACCCAGCAAGGTTACGCGCTAAGTTATTCGCATCGCCTGACGGAGTTTACCGGCCTGAACCTGCTCGGATCCCGCCAGAAGAACAAGAGTGGCCTGACCAATGAACTTGACACGACACTGACCACCTACCAGATCGGTATCTCCACCCGGCTCGGCGCCAAGACAGTCGGCGCACTGAATGCCCGCCACCAGGACTTCAACGGCTCCGACCTCACGACGACCCCCTATAAGGAAAATGCATTGATCGCCTCAGTGACGATGGTGTTCTAGCGCATGTACGAATCCTTCTATGGCTTGACCAGCAAGCCCTTCCAACTCAACCCCGATCCAAAATTCTATTTCGCCAGCAAGCAGCACCGGCGCGCTACAGCGTATCTCGAATACGGCATGCACCAAAATGAAGGTTTCATCGTCATTACCGGTGAAGTCGGCGCCGGCAAGACGACGATTGTGCGCGGCATGCTTGAAAATTTGGACCAGGACAAAATGGTTGCCGCGCATCTGGTGAGCACTCAGCTGGATGCGGACGACACACTGCGGTTGGTCGGGGCTGCGTTTGGTATCCGCACCAAAGATGTCGAGAAGTCAGACGTTTTGATGTCTCTGGAAGCCTTTCTGATCAGCATGACCAGCAAGGGAAAGCGCTGCCTGCTGATCGTCGATGAGGCCCAAAATCTGACTGGTCGGGCCGTCGAAGAATTGCGCATGCTGTCAAATTTCCAATTCGGCAATCATGCTCTCCTGCAAAGCTTCCTCATCGGGCAACCGGAGTTCCGTGAAGTCCTGCAAAGCCCGCAAATGATGCAATTCAGGCAACGGGTAATTGCCTCGTGCCACATCGGTCCGATGGATGTGGACGAAACGCGCGGCTATGTCGAACACCGTCTCAAATGCGCCGGTGCCAATGAATACCCTACCTTCACTCCGGATAGCTTCCTGGCTATTTTCAAAGCTTCCAGCGGGATTCCCAGACGTATCAATTCGGTTTGCGATCGCCTGATGTTGTTTGGCTACCTGAATGACAGGAAAGAATTTGATACCAAGGATGTCGAGGAAGTTGCACGCGAGATCTTCGAAGAAACTCACGATACATCTTTCGTCCAGGCACAACACACCGCTGATCACGCCTCAGCATCGGGATCGGATTTAGTAAATATTCCTCCGGATGCAGCCGTGCAACCGCGAAAAGTTGGCAGAAAGCAGCGCCAGGCGGCAACGGCGGGCGAGGAATTCGATGTCTCGTCCCGGGAAGATTTGAATCATCTTCTTGCCGGCCTCAATGCCTGGCAATTCAACGAGCGGCTTGGGCGCCTCGAACAGAGTCTTCAGCAACTGGAATTAATTAACGGAACCACCCTCTCACTTCTTCAAAAAATTGTCTCGTCGATTGTTCCGGACAACGAATCCTCCCCCAAAGAGCCGCCCTCCATTGATTTGGATAACGAAGCCCCCGCCAAGGAATCGTCCTCCATTGCTCATGAAACGAGGAGAAAGGCGAAACGATCCAGGCCACGCATTCCTCGGAAAGTCTCCCCACCTCCCATATCTGCGGGCGAACTCCCGCTCGATGAACCATCATCCATTGTTTTAGAAGGCGAACAGCAGTCCAAGGAACCGGAATGATTTCAGCCTCTTGGCCAGCAAACCTTGGACCCGTAATTTGCGTGGTTGGCGCGCGCCCCAATTTCATGAAAATGGCGCCCATCCTGCGGGCTTTTTCCGTCAACACACCGGCCATACCGACATTGCTCGTCCATACCGGGCAGCATTACGACAAGGACATGAACGACAAGCTGTTCGAGGACCTGCGCCTGCCGAAGCCGGATATCAATCTTGATGTCGGATCGGCAACCCATGCCGTGCAAACCGCCGAAGTCATGCGGCGCTTCGAGCCAGTCATCGACATGCACAAACCTTCCTGCGTACTGGTCGTTGGTGATGTCAATTCCACGCTGGCCTGTACATTGGTAGCGGTAAAGAAAGGAATTCCGGTCGTTCATATCGAGGCCGGACTGCGCAGCTACGACCGCAAGATGCCGGAAGAAATCAACCGCATCCTGACCGATCAGATCGCCGACCGCCTCTACACGACGGAGCGCAGTGCCGAGGCCAACCTGGTCCGCGAAGGAATCGCTGCTGAACGTGTCCGCTTCGTCGGTAATGTCATGATCGATTCGCTGCTCCACAATCGGGAGTTCGCGCGCACACCCGCCGCTGCGGTGGCAGCGGGCGGATTCGATCCCGCATTGATTGGTAGCCCGGAAGGTTACGGTGTTGTTACGCTGCACCGCCCATCCAACGTTGACCACCCCGATGCCCTCGCCTCCCTCCTCGGTGCGCTGTCGGAAATTACCCGGCAGCTACCACTGGTTTTCGCCCTGCACCCGAGGACAAAAGCCAACATTGAACGTTTTGGTCTGGGCCATCTCGTTGATGACGCACGACTAATTCTGTTGCCACCACAGGGTTATCTCGAAATGCTCGGCCTGATGGCCGGCGCACGTATCGTACTCACGGATTCCGGTGGCCTGCAGGAAGAAACGACAGCGCTCGGTGTTCCCTGCCTCACGTTGCGCGAAAATACCGAACGTCCAATCACCGTCGAACAAGGCACCAACACGATGGTCGGTCGCGACGTCGCGGCAATCCGCAAGGAAGCAGCCGTGATCCTTGCCGGTCATGGAAAACAGGGACGTGTTCCCGAGCTTTGGGATGGTCACGCAGCTGAACGTATTGCCGACGACCTTGCCACGTGGCTTCTCGATCAGCATCAGGTCCGGGAAACGGCCTGAGGCCGGATACCATGCAATCCGCGAAGGTCACCAACGCCCTCACCATTGACGTTGAGGACTATTTCCAGGTTTCCGCATTCGCGCCGCACATCCCGCGCAGCGACTGGCCAACCAGGGAATGCCGCGTCGAACGCAACGTCGACCGCATCCTTGCGATGCTAGATCAGCATGGAACCAAGGCCACCTTCTTCACCCTTGGCTGGATTGCCGAGCGTTACCCGGAACTTGTCCGGCGTATTGTTTCCGAAGGCCATGAACTGGCCAGCCATGGCTATGGTCATGAACGCGCGAACGAACAGACAGCGGCCGCGTTCTTCGCCGATATCAATCTTGCCAAGTTGATCCTCGAGGATCTCGCCGGCCAGCAAATCAAGGGTTACCGCGCGCCCAGCTTTTCGATCGGCCAGCACAATCTCTGGGCCTTCGACTGCCTTGAACGTGCTGGTTACCTCTACAGTTCCAGCATCTATCCCATTCGCCACGACCATTACGGGATGCCGGATGCTCCGCGTCATGCGCACGCCGTGGGCGGGCTTCTCGAGGTTCCCGCCACGACGCTGCGATTCCTCAATCGCAACTGGCCGGCAAGCGGCGGTGGTTATTTCCGACTGATGCCCTATGGTCTATCGCGCTGGATGCTGCGCCGGGTCAATCATGTCGACCAACTCGCCGCGGTTTTCTATTTCCACCCGTGGGAAATCGATGTGGATCAGCCGCGCATTCCTGGCATCAGCGCCAAGACGCGGTTCCGCCATTACGTCAATATCCATCGCATGGAAGCCCGCCTGAACCGTCTTCTGGGAGATTTCCAGTGGGGGCGCATGGATCATCTTTTCCTTTCCGACACCTGACCAGCATGTTGACGATCAGGCAACTCGATCCGGCTGACACTGCCACTGCTTCGCGCTGGGATGAGTTTATCTTCGCTTGCCCGGAAGCAAGTTTCTTTCATCGCTCGGCTTGGCAAGAAGTGATCCGGAACGTGTTCCGGCACGCCACCTATTTTCTCTATGCCGAAAACAATGCTGGAATCTGCGGCGTCCTGCCGCTTGCCCATGTCAATAGCCGGCTCTTCGGGAATGCACTGGTTGCACTGCCCTTCGCCGTCTACGGCGGTATAGCGGCAATCGATGCCGAGGCCGCGACAGCATTGGATAATGCTGCACAGGAACTGGCACGGAAGCTCGGCGTCGACCATCTGGAATTCCGCAATATTTCCCCCCACCATGCCGAGTGGCCGACGCAAGACCTTTACGTAACCTTTCGCAAGACCATGCTGCCAGGCGTTGAAGAAAACCTGCTGGCCATCCCGCGCAAGCAGCGGGCCATGGTGCGCAAAGGCATCAAAAATGGGCTGATCAGCACGGTCGACCGCAACAGCGAACGCTTTTTCACCCTCTACGCGGACAATGTTCATCGCCATGGCACACCAGCCATGCCCAAGCATTACTTCGATACCCTGCTCCGGGTCTTTGGCGAGGATTGCGAAATACTGACGGTGAACGGCCCGGACGGCCGCTTGTTGAGCAGCGTACTCTCCTTCTATTTTCGTGACGAAGTGCTGCCCTACTACGCCGGCGACGATGAAAGCGCCCGTCACCTGGCGGCCAACGACTTCAAGTACTGGGAACTGATGCGCCGCTCCTGCGAGCGTGGCCTGAAAGTATTCGACTACGGGCGCAGCAAGCGCGGCACGGGGTCTTTCGCCTTCAAGAAAAACTGGGGCTTCGAGCCGACGCCGCTGCATTACGAATACTGCCTCTACAAACGCGACAGCATTCCCCAGAACAATCCGGCGAATGCCAAATATCGCCTCTTTATCGAGGCCTGGCGACGCATGCCCATCGGTCTAGCCAACTGGCTGGGACCGCATATCGTCCGCAATCTCGGCTGAATGGAAGATGGCGAATATCCTCTACCTCGTCCATCGCCTGCCCTACCCGCCAAACAAGGGTGACAAGGTGCGCTCCTACCACCTGTTGAAGCACCTTGCCCGGCAGCATCGGATCTTTCTCGGCACCTTCATCGATGACCCGGACGACGAAGCGCACGTTGCCACCTTGCGAGCCCTTTGCGCGGACGTTCATGTCATCCGGCTTGATCCCAGTCTTGCCAGAATCCGCAGTCTGAGCGGATTTCTTGTGGGCGAAGCGCTTACCTTGAGCTATTACCGCAGTTTAGCGCTCCGGCACTGGGTCAACGAAACCTGCCAGCAACGCCATATCGACGCCGCGGTGGTTTTCTCCTCGGCGATGGCGCAGTATGTCGAAGATCTGGCGCGTATCCCAACGGTTATCGATTTCGTCGATGTCGATTCGGCCAAATGGGTCCAGTACGCCCCACGGCATCGCTGGCCGATGTCCTGGCTATATCGCCGCGAGGGACGACTGCTTCTGGATTACGAACGGCGCATGGCGGCCCGGGCCTCCCGCAGCTTTTTCGCGACCGACAATGAGGTCGCGCTGTTCGCCCAGAAGGCTCCGGAATGCAGGGTACGGCTGGAAGCGATGGGCAATGGCGTCGATTCTGAATATTTCGCTCCTGAAGAATCCCGTCCATCGCCCTACCGTGCCGATGAATTGCCTATCGTCTTCACCGGCGCCATGGACTACCTGCCCAATATCGATGCAGTCGTCTGGTTCAAAGGCGAGGTTTTTTCGGGAATCCTGGGGCGTTGGCCCAACGCACGTTTCTACATCGTGGGTCGCAGCCCTGCCGCCGAGGTGCTAGCGCTTGCCAGTGACCACATCTTAGTCACTGGCACGGTCGATGATGTGCGTCCATATCTTCAGTATGCAGCCACCGTGGTTGCACCCTTGCGCATTGCCCGCGGCATCCAGAACAAGATCCTTGAAGCCATGGCCATGGGCCGACCGGTCATTGCATCCGCCGACTGCGCTGCTGCGGTCGACGCCGTCGCAGGGCAGGAATTGCTAACGGCCACCAGCCCGGAAGACTACTTCAGCGCCATTAGTCAAATGCTGGAGGCTCCGGAGACAGCGACCGCCATAGGCAAGGCAGCGCGGCAGCGGGTCATCGAGCGCTACAGTTGGGAAGCGCACATGAAGGCGATCGACCCATATCTTCCGGCCCCATCTCTTCACACGCCATGATGGATCCAAAAAGCTCCAGGCTTCATGCGGTCTTTTCAAAGAAAGTTCCAGCGTTGGCGGCAACAACGCACCAGGAAGGCATCAGGTGATACCACCGCAAGATCCACGCCCTCTTGTTGCACACGTCATGTACCGCTTCGACACCGGCGGGCTCGAAAACGGCATCGTCAACCTGATCAACCACATGCCGGCCGACCGCTATCGACATGCTGTGATCGCCCTGACCGAGGTCACTGATTTTCGCCAGCGCATCCAGCGTGACGATGTCGAGTTTATTTCGCTGAACAAGGCGCCCGGCCATGGCATCTGGCTTTTCCCCAAGCTGTTCGCCCTTTTCCGCCGCCTGCGCCCGGCCATCGTTCATAGCCGGAACCTGGCCGCGCTTGAAACGCAACTGCCTGCCTGGGCCGCTGGCGTTCCGGTCCGCATTCATGGCGAACACGGGCGTGACGTGGGAGACCTCGATGGATCGAACGTTACGTATCAGCGCGTTCGACGTTTTTATCGGCCATTCGTGAGTTATTACCTGGCGCTGTCGCGAGATCTTGGCGAATATCTCACCACCAAAATCAAGGTTCCGGAAGACAAGGTGCTACAGGTGTACAACGGCGTCGATACAGATCGCTTTCATCCCGTCGGACTCGATCATTCGATACCCGGCTGCCCATTCTCGCGCCGCGAGCACTGGATTGTCGGCACGGTTGGCCGCATGCAGACCGTAAAGGATCAGCCCATGCTGGCACGGGCTTTCGTTCGCGCACTGGAAATCCAACCGGCAATTCGAGCACGCCTCCGCTTGGCAATGATTGGAGATGGCCCGTTACGCGCGGAGTGCGAACAACTGCTTGCGACTGCTGGAGTCGGCGATCTGGCCTGGTTGCCTGGCGAACGTCAGGACATCCCGGAGGTCATGGGCATCCTGGACTGCTTCGTTCTGCCATCGCTCGCCGAAGGTATTTCCAACACCATCCTCGAAGCGATGGCTTCCGGCTTGCCTGTGATTGCCACCGATGTCGGCGGCAATGCTGATCTGGTAACTCCTGGCATTACGGGCCAGATAGTACCGGCGGGCGATCCGGAGGCGTTGGCGCATCAGATCGTTCAACTCGCCAACAATCCCGATCAGGCAAAGCAGATGGGGCAACTCGGTCGCAAGCAGGTGGAAGAAAAGTTCAGCATGAACGCGATGGTGGACGCCTATCTGGGTACCTATGACAAATTGCTGGGCCACGCCGGTGTGGCGGCATAGGCAGGAACAGGAAGCAACAACAAATGTGCGGCATAACCGGAATATTCGACACCCGAGGAAAACGCGACATTGATCGTGCGGTTCTCCATCGAATGAACGAATCGCAGTTTCACCGCGGCCCGGACGAAGGTGGCCTGCATGTCGAGCCTGGCGTCGGACTCGGACACCGCCGCCTTTCAATCATCGACCTCTCTACCGGCCAGCAACCGCTGTACAACGAAGACCAAAGCGTCTGTGTCGTCTTTAACGGCGAAATCTACAACTACCAGGAACTGATCCCGGAACTACAGGCGCTCGGCCACACGTTTCATACCCGCAGCGACACTGAAGTCATTGTCCACGCCTGGGAATCTTGGGGAGAAAAATGCGTCGACCGTTTCCGCGGCATGTTCGCCTTTGCCCTATGGGACCGCAACCGCGAAACGCTTTTCCTCGCCCGCGACCGCCTCGGTGTCAAACCGTTGTTCTACGCCCTGCTCAATGATGGCACCTTCCTCTTCGGCTCCGAACTCAAGTCGCTGCTCGCCCACGGCGGCCTGAAACGCGAAATCGACCCCTGCGCCGTCGAGGAATACTTCGCCCTCGGCTATGTCGCCGAACCACGCGCCATCTTCAAGCAGGCCAGAAAGCTGCCGCCCGCCCACACCCTGCTCTTGCGCCGTGGCCAGCCATCGGGCCAGCCCCGCGAATACTGGGATGTCCGCTTCACCCTCGACAACACGATCAGTGACACCGATGCCTGCGCCGAACTCACCCACCGCCTCGAAGAATCGATCCGCCTCCGGATGATCTCCGAAGTCCCGCTCGGCGCCTTTCTTTCCGGCGGCGTCGACTCCAGTGCCGTGGTCGCCATGATGGCCGGGCTATCGACTGCTGCGGTCAACACCTGCTCCATCGGCTTTTCCGACCCCGCTTTCAACGAATCAGAATTCGCCCAAATGGTGGCCGACCGCTACCAGACCAATCACCATCTCGACATGGTCGAAAGCGACGACTTCGACCTCATCGATACTCTGGCCAGGCTTTACGACGAACCCTACGCCGACAGCTCCGCCATCCCCACCTACCGGGTTTGCCAACTGGCGCGCAAACATGTCACCGTCGCCCTTTCTGGCGATGGCGGTGACGAAAGCTTCGGCGGCTACCGTCGTTACAAACTGCATTTGATGGAAGAGAAAATGCGCTCGGTATTGCCGCAAAGTTTGCGCCGCCCAGTCTTCGGCGCCTTGGGCAAGCTTTATCCCAAGGCTGACTGGGCGCCTCGTATCTTCCGCGCCAAGACGACCTTCGAAGGCATCGCGCGTAGCTCGGTGGAAGCCTACTTCCACTCCGTCTCGATCCTGCGCGCACCGATGCGCGAGCAACTATTCAGCCCACAATTCAAATCAGCCTTGGGCGGCTACGATGCCATCCAGGTCTTCAACCAACACGCCGCAAAGGCCGGGACCGATGACCCGCTGGCCTTGATCCAGTACCTTGACCTGAAAACCTACTTGGTCGGCGACATCAACACCAAAGTCGACCGAGCCAGCATGGCGCACTCGCTTGAGGTTCGTGAACCACTGATGGATCACGAGTTGATTGAATGGCTTGCCACACTGAACTCTTCACAAAAGATCCGCGGCCAGGAATCCAAGTACCTGCTCAAGAAATCGATGGAGCCCTATCTCCCCAGCGACGTGCTCTACCGCCCAAAAATGGGCTTCTCGGTCCCACTCGCCCGCTGGTTCCGCGGCCCGCTCAAACAGCGCGTCCAGGATTCGCTCCTCGGTCCTCGCCTGGCCGATACCGGCTGGTTCAATCGTGAATACCTTCAGCACCTGGTCGACGCCCACAGTAACGGCAGCCGTGACTACAGTGCCTCGATCTGGACGCTGCTGATGTTCGAAGCTTTCCTGCGCAACGTTATGGAACAAGGCGAGCCCGCATGATTCGCACTCTCCACGTTCTCGACCATTCGATTCCCCTGCACAGCGGCTACACCTTTCGCACCGCAGCCATTTTGCGCGAACAGCGTGCCCTCGGCTGGGAAAGCTTTCACCTCACCTCGCCCAAGCAAGGGAAAACTTCTGTCCCCTTTGAAGATGTCGACGGTCTGCGTTTCTACCGAACCCCTGTAGCGACCGGCACACTGGCCAACTTGCCAATCGGCAAGGAACTTGCCTTGATGAAGCAATTGGAAACACGGCTTGAAGAAGTCGCCCGCGAAGTGCGTCCCGACATTATTCATGCCCACTCCCCGGTTCTTAATGCTCTCCCAGCCATCAAGGTGGCCCGCAGACTCGGCATCCCCGTTGTCTATGAAATCCGCGCATTCTGGGAAGATGCAGCCGTCGACCATGGCACGACCAACGAAGGCAGCCTGCGCTACCGCGCCACGCGCAAGCTTGAAACTCGCGCCATCCGGCAAGTCGACCACGTCTTTACCATTTGCGAGGGTCTTCGTGCCGATATCGTGTCGCGCGGCATTCCCGCCAACAAAGTCACCGTCATTCCCAACGCCGTCGACATCACCTCCTTCAACCTGGCCAGCCCACCCGACCCCAGGCTGCAGCAAAAATTGGGGCTGACCGGCAAAACAGTGATCGGCTTTATCGGTTCCTTCTACGCCTACGAAGGCCTGGACCTATTGCTGGAAGCCCTCCCCACCATCATTGAACAGAAACCCGACATTCGCGTTCTGCTCGTTGGCGGCGGCCCGCAAGAAGAAAACCTGCGCCAGCGAGCCGAAAAAGCCGGCCTCAAGGATGTCGTAATTTTTAGCGGCCGCGTGCCACACCACGACGTCAATCGCTACTATGACCTTATCAACGTCCTCGCCTACCCGCGCCACCCGATGCGCCTGACCGAACTCGTGACACCGCTGAAGCCGCTGGAAGCCATGGCCCAAGGTCAGCTTTTCGTCGCTTCTGACGTCGGTGGCCACAAGGAACTCGTCGAACACAACAAGACCGGCATCCTGTTCAAGGCTGGAGATCGGCAGGCACTGGCTCAAGCCATCTTGGAACTACTCGACAACCGGCAACATTGGCCAGAACTCAAGGCCAACGGCCGCCAGTTTGTCGAAAATGTCCGCAACTGGCGTAACAGCGTTGCCAATTACCAGACACCTTACTTGACTCTCACCGGGAAAAACAAAGATTGAGCAATTGGTAACAGCCGATTTGCCAACACTACCAAACGCATGCCTCGTCCAATAAAAACACTACTGTTCTCAACGCTTTTTCCAAGCTCCGTTCGACCCGTTCACGGAATTTTTGTTGAGACACGTCTGCGAGAATTGTTGAAAACAGGTGAGGTTGAAACGAAAGTTGTCGCCCCGGTTCCTTGGTTTCCCTTCTCCGGAAAACGCTTTGGCGAATATGGTCGCTTTGCCGCCACACCCTATGTTGAGCAACGAAACGGTATCGAAATATTCCATCCACGTTATTTATTGCCACCCAAAGTTGGCATGAATATAGCCCCCTACACTTTGGCGCGAGGGGCGATTGCGACCATCAAGCAATTGATTCGTGACGGATTCGATTTCGACCTGATTGACGCCCACTACTATTATCCTGACGGCGTAGCCGCTGGCATAGTTGCGCGTAAGTTGAACAAGCCATACGTCGTCACAGCCCGCGGAACAGACCTGAATCTGATTCCCGAATATCCGCGACCGCGTCGCCTGATTCTTGAAACGGCAGATCATGCCACAGGGTCTATTGGGGTATGCAAGGCGTTGATGGATCGTCTGGCTGATCTGGGGGCGGACCCAACCAAACTGCATGTCATGCGCAACGGCGTAGATCTCGAACGGTTTCACCCAATTGACCAAAGCGAAGCCCGCGAGCGGCTTAACTTTGGCGATGAACGCATTCTTCTGTCAGTTGGTCACCTTGTCGAACGCAAAGGGCATCACTTGGCAATAGAGGCCCTTCTCGGCCTCCCGAAAAACTCGATCCTCGTGATCGCGGGAACCGGCCCCGATCTTGAACCACTGAAAGTACTTGCGGAAGGGAAAGGCCTAGCAAAAAGGGTACGCTTTGTTGGCGAGGTGCCTAATGACCAACTCAAGTGGTGGTACAGCGCCGCCGACGTTTTGGTGCTTTGCTCTAGTCGCGAAGGCTGGGCTAACGTGCTGTTGGAGTCAATGGCATGCGGAACGCCCGTCGTCGCGACAAACATTTGGGGAACACCAGAGGTCGTCAATTCGCCAAACGTTGGTCGCTTGATGCATACGCGCACCTCCGCAGCACTCGTCGAATGCCTTAACGACCTTTTTTCCGATCCCCCTTCTCGCAAAGCTGTGCACCAACATGCAGAATACTTTAGTTGGGATGCCACGACCCAAGCACAACTGAAGCTTTTTGCCAGTATCGTAAATGCGTGACTTAATCCTAATCGCTCTCGTCGCTGTTGCAATTGTCGCCACTTTGAGAAAGCCCATTTGGGGCGCGCTTTTTTGGATATTTTTCAGCGTCTCCAGCCTCCACCTGCTTGGTTACAAGACTGCCGGGCTTCCAGTCGCAATGGCTATCGGCGTCTGTCTACTTTTGAGCATTCTGGCTCACCGTTCTGAGTTCAGCTTCTCTTGGACGAAACCGCTTGTCTGGTTAGCTCTTTTTACGCTCTGGATGAACATCACCTACCTTGCCTCGTTCCAGTTTGAAGTGAACTATCCAATGTGGGAACGGGTAATGAAGATCAACCTTTTCATGTTTGTAATTAGCGGAACAATCTTGAACCGAAAGAATATTGATCAGGTGATTTGGGCGCTTGTACTTGCTCTTGGTCTTTTGGGGGCCAAAGGCGGTTTGTTCACAATTGCCCATGGTGGAGCCTACATTGTTTGGGGGCCCGGGGGTTTTGTTGGCGGAAATAATGAGTTCGCACTTGCACTGGTAATGATTATCCCGCTGATGTATTACTTGCGAATCATCAGCGAAAACAGATGGATAAAGCATGCATTACTCGCGATGATGTTTTTGTGCGCGATTTCTGCACTTGGTAGTCACTCTCGGGGCGCGCTATTGGCTATGGGAGCGATGGGCGTCATGCTGATCGCTAGAAGCAAGCAACGTGCAACACTGTCATTGCTCACAATCGTGATTGTCGCTTTTGTCTTTCTGTTCATGCCTATGGAATGGTTCGAGAGGATGAGCACTATCACATCCTATGAGGAAGATAGATCTGCAATGGGTCGCATCAACGCTTGGACCATGGCCTTCAATCTTGCCTTGGACAAGTTTTTCGGTAGCAGCTTTGAGAATGTCAATTTCGAGTATTTTTCGCGGTATGGACTTGATAGTGAGTACATCCAAGGGCCGCATAGCATCTATTTCGAAGTATTGGGACAACATGGATTCGTCGGGCTATTTCTGTTTTTGGGTATGGGAATTTCAGCCTGGTATTGTGCCGGCAGGGTGATCAAACTCAGCGATGGAAAAACAATGCAGGGTGCGCGAGATGCGATGCTCGGTCAGATGGCAAAAGCATCATTCGTTGCTTTTGCCGTTGGTGGCGCGTTTCTTGGGTTGGCGTACTTCGACATGCCTTACTACCTGATGCTGGCAATCGCAAAACTTGACCAACTGACCTTGAAAAACCACTCCGTTAAGGAAGCCAGACAGGATGCCATGCCATGACTCCTTGGCCCTTGTTAATGCGAACAGTATCTCAAGGTGGCGGTAAAGGACGATTGTCCGTTTTTATCTTTCACCGCGTTTTGCGCGAACCAGATCCACTTTTAAATTGGGACCCTGACGCTGCCCGCTTCAGACAATTGATGGTTTGGGTAGCGGAGTGCTTCAACATACTGCCACTGGACGAAGCGGTACGACGTCTTTCGGAACGCTCCCTGCCACCACGGGCTGCCTCCATTACTTTCGACGATGGCTATGCTGACAATTTTCATATTGCTCGCCCAATTCTGGAATCACTTGGCCTAACAGCAACTTTTTTCATCGCCACCTGCTACCTTGACGGCGGCGTTATGTGGAATGACAAAGTCATTGAGGCAATCCGTCGTTGCAGAAAGAGTCATCTCGATTTCTCTTCAATGGGACTAGGTGTCCTCGATCTTTCAACTGTAGTTTCAGTTCGACGCAGCATTGCCGAAGTTTTGAGCAATATCAAGTACCTCAAGTCTTCGCAACGCGAAGAATTTGCATCAAATATTCTCGCCATAACCAACACTTTTCCGCGCAACGACCTGATGATGACCAGTGATCAGGTAATAGCCATGCACCAGGCCGGAATGCAGATTGGCGCACACACCATCACCCATCCCATCCTCGCGAACCTCGAGTCCAAAGCGGTTTTCGACGAGGTGGCCGACAGCAAGCGCTTTCTTGAAGACCTCTTGCAAGAACGTATCAGCCTTTTTGCCTATCCCAACGGAAGGCCAGACCTGGATTATCGGATGTCAGATGTCGAGACCATCAGGAAAATCGGTTTTGATGCGGCGGTAACCACAGCCTGGGGCGTTGCAGACGACACGACAGATCCCATGCAGATACCACGTTTCACACCTTGGGACCACACTCGATTCCGTTTCGGCGCAAGACTCTTTCACTTGCATCTTCGTAACCAGGCAAACCATTCTAGTCAGAATGCAAGCCGATGAAATTTAAGTATTCCAACACCTTGTTCTTTGTGGTGCGCCTCGCGCTTCCTCTGCTAGTAATTTGTTCGATTTATTTTCCTGAGTACTACACGTTCTCGATTGATCGCATGGGCCCGTCGAGTGAAATCGTCAACAATCTCGAAACCGTTCCAGCAACCGATGTTCTTAATGAAGTTGCTGCGATCACTATGGGAACGTCGCCTGCCATTTCCGTTTCTCAGAGGAACAGTATGGCCAACGCATTACTCGAAGGGAAACTGGTTACCCCTAGGCTTCAGCCCGCTTCTGTTCCACTTGTTGGCTGGCCGGATGATCTTCTGCATGGAGACCCTTCCTTTCAGCTTATGCTAGCAAGCCTAGAATTCGAGAACCTGCTACTGGAAGCGTTTGAATACTCAGGAGACCGTCGCTATTATCAAGCCGCACGGAGTCGTATTCTGGCATTTGCAGACTGGGAAGAGCAGCAGCGAAAGCCCATTGCCTTTCTCTGGAACGACCATGCGATTGCCGCCAGAATTGCTGTCATTGTTCGCTTCTGGCGGCATCTGCGACTTGACGCGGACGCCACAGACCTGCAGAAAGCATCTTTAGTTGGACTTGTCATGCGAAGTGGCGAACTCTTGGCCAAACAGAATCTGTTCACAGTCCGAACCAATCACGGCGTCATGCAGAATATTGCACTCCTGCAGTTAACCGCAGCATTCCCGCTCCTACCGAAGACCAAAGACTGGAGGAATCTCGCATTTGAGCGCCTTGAACTACAACTTGGTTTTTATGTTTCCGATGAAGGGGTAGTGCTTGAACACTCAGCTGGATATCATCTCCTCGGAACCGAACTTCTTGCCGAAGCAGCGACGCTCATCAGACTAAATGGGATGGCACCTTCCAAGCGTTTGTTGAAGGCCATTCAGAATACTGAAAAATTCAGCAGAATGCTTCTTCGCCCGGACGGCACGCTCCCTGCATTTGGCAACACGGACGCTGGCAGTCATGAATCGCTCACTATCATCCGTAATAACGGTATGGGAAAACTGCAAAAGTTAGTGGCCCCTTTTTCGCCACCACCCGAAATGACAGTTCTCTTCGCGGTCTCGGGATATGCACTTTGGTGGTCGCAATTTCCAGTATCAGCCCAAACCGTAGTCGTTTGGTCAAACCATAGGCTGCACGGGCACAAACACGCAGACGAGCCCAGCATCCATATGTGGTCTCGCGGCTACAATTGGATTACTGCAACAGGCTACTGGCCTTACGGACACGAAGGGTTTGACGAAGCAAACGGCTGGGCTGGATCAAATGCGCCACATGCCCTGAAAGAATCAGCGAGCTCACCTCGTCAAACACGTCTCCTGGGGATTGGCAATGACGGACCGTTGCGGGTTGCGGATATTGAAGTATGCCGCCACTCCAGAATGTGCGTTCGACGCCAAGTATTGCAGTTATCCGCTGAGCTACTCCTTGTCGTCGACAACATCTCGAATTCTGATGCTGAAACAGAAATACTTTGGACGACTGATCCTCGTCTTAGACTTCGCCAGATAAATAAACAAAGCTTTGAAAGCAATGAAACGGAAATGGGCCACAGACTCCACATCGAGTTGACAAGTGCTACGAATCAAGAAATTGCGCTGCTAAGTGGTTCTGTGACCCCATTCGCTGGCTGGGTGGTTTCTTCAGGCACACCTCAGCCATCTTATGCCATCAGGGCGGTTCATCAAGGTCGCGAAGTCGCAATGGCAACCCTGATAGAAGTCACTGAGTCACCAAAAATATTGTCATTTCAATCCTTCACAAGAAAAGACAACGAAGACTGGCGGATCAGCCTTAGGCGGCAAGGAGACGAAGTGAGTGTTGAACGCAAAGGGAGAAACTTGTCTGTAATTCAACCCAACGATACTGTTTCGATCAGGATTAATGAGCCACCTAATATCGCAAAACAACAGATTGCGCTCCGTTCAGCGATGGATGAAGCAATTGATCACTATCCGCCTAGGCGCGACTTGTCTGAATACTATTCTCGCTTATATATGATTATCGTTCTGTTGTGGCTGGTAACTGAAGTCGGAATCATAGCCAACACTGCACGTATCCGAAAACAACCATGGCTCCAATTTGCCCCAATGGGTGGATGGGTTGTATTTGCGCTATGGATTCACTTTTGGTACCTCATTTGAACTGAATTAGAGCCGACGACAGGTCATCGCCAATCCTGTCAAACAATTCATTGACCATCCCAAAATTTAAACGTCGTTCAGACTACCCCACAAAAGGAATACCATGACAGCAGATCAGCACAACGCCCAACCTTCGCATTGTCGATTTTGTGATACCCCTTTGGAACATATGTTTGTCGACTTGGGTATGTCGCCACTGTGCCAGACACACATAACACCTGCGCAATTGAATCACATGGAGCCGTTTTATCCCCTGCGTACTTACGTATGCGATAAATGTTATCTGGTCCAGCTTGATGAATTTGTCACACCCGGTGACATTTTTAGTGAGTACGCCTATTTTTCGTCATTCTCGGATAGCTGGGTCGATCATGCGAAACGCTATGTTGATCTGGTTTCTCAACGCTTCGGGCTGGGGAGATCTTCTCGTGTCGTTGAAATTGCCAGCAACGATGGTTATCTCCTGCAACACTTCGTTGCTAAAGACATCCCATGCCTTGGCGTAGAACCTGCGGCGAATGTTGCAGAAGCAGCGCTCACGAAGGGTGTGAAGTCAGTTGTAAAGTTCTTTGGTCGCGAAACCGCCCACGAGATGGTCAATGAGTTTGGACACGCTGATTTGTTACTGGGAAATAATGTACTTGCGCATGTTCCAAAACTCAACGATTTCGTCGCCGGAATGAAGATATTACTGGCTCCTCAGGGCGTCATCACGATGGAATTTCCGCATCTTCTACGTCTCATGCAGGAGAATCAATTCGATACCATATATCATGAACATTTTTCCTATTTTTCCTTCATGATTGTTGAAAACGTATTTGCCGCGCATGGCATAACCTTATTTGATGTTGAGGAATTGCCAACCCACGGTGGGTCCTTACGCATATATGGACGTCACACTGAAGATACTAGCAAAACTGTTTCTGAGCGCGCCATGGAATTGCGTTCTCGCGAATTAAAGGCTGGATTTAATCAACTTGAAACTTACCGCGGGTTTACCGAGCAAGTTAAGGAAACAAAACGCAAACTATTGGAATTTCTGATACACGCCAAACGCGAAGGAAAATCCATAGTTGGCTACGGAGCCCCAGGAAAGGGAAATACCCTATTGAATTACTGCGGAATTCGACAGGATTTTGTTGATTACACTGTTGACCGCAATCCATACAAGCAAGGCAAATTTACGCCGGGAACCCACATTCCCATCTACGGACCGGAAAAAATCCGTGAAACAAAACCTGATTATCTACTGTTGTTGCCGTGGAACCTCAGGGAAGAGATCATGCAGCAAATGAGCTACATTCGAGAATGGGGTGGAAAGTTTGTGGTTCCAATTCCAGAAACGAAAGTTTATCCGTAATCCATAATTTGTCCATTTAAGCAACCAATAAGGGAGTTACAAATGAAGGTTTTTATCACTGGCGTTGAAGGTTATATTGGCAGCTTGCTCGCCCCACTGCTAATGCAACACGGACACGACGTTGTCGGCACTGACACCGGATACTATCGCGATGGCTGGCTCTATAGCGACAGCAAGACCGGATCCTGCTTTCCGCGATTTATCAATCGAGACTTGCGTAATCTCACGGAGGACGACCTGGCTGGATTTGATGCCGTCATCCATTTGGCTGAATTGTCGAACGATCCCTTGGGTGAAAATAATCCAACCCTGACCCATGCCATCAACCATGACGGCTCAGTGAATCTGGCAAAGAATGCCAAGCGCGCTGGTGTTTCGCGCTTCATATACACCTCCTCCTGCAGTGTATATGGCCTGGGTTCGGGCGATTTTCTGACGGAAGAATCGCCAGTGAATCCTCAAACCGCATATGCCGTGTGTAAAACGCTGGTGGAAAAAGATGTCAGCCAGCTTGCCGACGACAACTTCAGCCCGGTATTCCTTCGCAACTCAACCGCTTATGGCGCGTCACCACGCATGCGTTTTGATATCGTTCTCAACAACCTGTCGGGGTTGGCTTGGACATCAAAAAAGATAGCAATGACCAGTGACGGTACGCCTTGGCGGCCATTGGTTCATGTGATGGATATCTGCACGGCCATTCGCTGCTCATTGGAAGCTCCGAGCAATAGTATTCACAATCAAATATTCAACGTCGGAGACACCACCGCAAATTATCGCGTACGGGAGATCGCTGAAATTGTTGCTGCAGAATTTCCTGGCTGTGAACTTTCCATGGGGTCAAGCGTTGGCGACAATCGTAGCTATCGAGTCAATTTCGACAAGATCCATCAAAAACTGCCCGGATTCAGCTGCACTTGGGACGCCAAGAAAGGCGCCGCGCAACTGCACGAGATATTCTCGCGCATTGCCATGGATCAAAGTGGATTTGATTTCCGTGCTTTCACACGGTTAAAGCAGTTGAAATACCTGATCGCAACACAACAGATTGACGATCAGTTTTTCTGGCGTTACTAGCCACAGACGATGCTGCCATTTCAGATAAACAGTGACTTCCCCGTGCTCGGCCAGCGGATGTACTCGCTTGCCGAGCGGCTATTTCCGATCTGCCGCAGCATTACCGGCAATGGCTTACGGGAGACCCTGCGAATAGTCCAACAAGAAATTCCACTAACGCTGCATGAAGTTCCAACCGGGACTCCCGCATTTGATTGGGTTGTGCCACGGGAATGGAATATACGCGATGCATATATAAAGAATTCACGTGGCGAGAAGATTGTCGATTTCCAGCAAAACAATCTGCATGTACTTAACTACAGCACGCCGATCAACACACGTATGAGCCTCGAAGAACTACGGCCACACTTGTTTACGCTGCCGGACATGCCAGATTGGATTCCCCATCGCACCAGTTACTTCAACAATAATTGGGGGTTTTGTACTACTCACCGGCAATTGGAAGCGTTGCCCGATGACGATTACGAAGTCGTCATTGATAGCTCGCTCGAACTTGGGTCGCTTACTTATGGTGAATTGACAATTCCGGGCGAGTCGGAAGAACAAATTCTGCTGTTCGCGCACTGTTGCCACCCATCATTGGCAAATGACAATTTGTCTGGAATCGCTGTAGTTGTTGAACTGGCAAAAATCATAAGAGCGTCATCGCCACGATTTACCTATCGTTGTGTTTTTTCCCCGGCAGCCATTGGGTGCATAACGTGGCTTAGTCAGAATCAGTCCGAACTGAGCAAAGTTAAGCTTGGAATGGTTGCTGCGCTGCTAGGTGACCCAGGCCAGCTTAGCTACAAAAAAACACAGGCAGGCAACGCGCTAATAGATCGTGCTTCGCTTCACATTCTGCGGCATCGAAACCTGCCGTTTCGTACTCTTGAGTTTTCTCCCTTTGGCTACGACGAACGGCAGTTTGCATCGCCTGGAATCAATCTTCCGGTCGGCAGACTAACTCGAACGCCAAATGGAGCTTATCCCGAATACCATACATCAGCGGACAATATGAGCCTGATTACGCCAAATGCCATGGCTGACTCACTCGCAACATACTGTGCCATTTTTGCGCTTATCGAGAATAACCACGTGTATAAAAGCAATTTTCCATACTGCGAGCCGCAACTCGGGAAACGCGGTCTATACAGAACAACTGGCGGACATGGAACCCCTGAACAACGTCAAATGGCAATATTGTGGGTATTAAATCAAGCAAACGGCGAACACGACCTGCTGGATATCGCAGAACGTGCTGATTTGCAATTTGAGATTATTGCGAGTGTTGCGGCAGAATTAGCCGCTGCTGAAGTCATCCGAAAAGTTTGAGGGTGCGCGTCGTAAAACTAATGGTCACACCAGAAGGAAACTCTTGATGAAAGTCGTTATATTCTGCGGTGGATATGGAACGCGTCTGCGTGAATATTCAGAAACGATACCAAAACCTTTAGTTAATATTGGCGAGCGTCCCATTATATGGCATCTGATGAAATACTATGCACATTTTGGCCACAAGGATTTTATCCTCTGCCTCGGATACCGTGGTGACCTCATCAAAGAGTATTTTCTCAAATATGATGAGTGCGCTTCCAACGACTTTGTTTTATCGGAAAGTGGACGCAAGATTGAACTGTTCAACCATGACATATCCGACTGGCGGATTACATTCGTCGACACCGGATTGAAATCAAACATCGGCCAACGTCTTAAGGCAGTGGAAAAACATCTCGATGGCGAGGAAGTATTTCTTGCCAACTATAGTGATGGGCTTTCAGACTACCCAATAGATTCACATATCGACCATTTTCTGACTACTGACGCCGTCGCCAACTTTATTGCAGTACGCCCTTCTCAAAGTTTTCACGCTGTCACTGCGGACGAAAATTCTCGAGTCACCAGTATTGAAAATGTATCATCTTCGCAAATCTGGATCAATGGCGGATTTTTTATCCTACGTCGTGAGATATTCTCCTATATGCACCCGGGTGACGAATTGGTGGAAGCGCCATTTCAACGCCTGATCAAAGATCGTAAACTGCTTGGCACAAAATATCAGGGATTTTGGGCATCAATGGATACTTTCAAAGACAAGAAACAGTTTGATGACTGGCATGAATCTGGCCAACGTCCTTGGCAAGTTTGGAAATGATAATACCGCCTCAAAACTTATCAGATTGAAACGTTAAACAAATGATTTACTCATTATCTTGGCGTGATTTCATCATGCCACTCCAAGTCATCAACTTTTTTGCCAAAAGTAAGACTTGGCCAGCCATCAAGGATCAAACATGCTGAATCTAGCGCATTCCGCTGCACCAAAATCTATCCTGCTAATGGGGGCGCACTGCGATGATATTGAAATAGGCTGCGGAGCGACTGTGCTGCATCTAGTAGAAAAATTTCCAGAGGCGCATTTTGATTGGGTGGTATTTAGCTCTACCCCAGCGCGTGCAGAAGAGGCCATGCGTAGCTCCGGAATAATGCTTGAAGGCGCCAGCTCAAGGAATATCGTAATTCAGAGCTTCAAAAATGGATATTTTCCCTATATTGGGGACCAGATTAAAGATTACTTTGAGTTGATAAAGACTCAGATGCAACCCGATTTGATCTTCACCCACCATTCAGGGGATTATCATCAAGATCACCGAACCTTGGCCGAATTGACATGGAATACGTTCCGCGACCATCTGATTTACGAGTACGAGATTCCAAAATATGACGGTGGGCTCGGGTCACCAAACTGCTTTGTTCCGACTAGCCAAACTTTTGCAGACAAGAAAATTGCCACCCTGTTGGAATGTTTTGTCAGCGAAACAAGCAAACCATGGTTTACCCCTGAAACCTTTATGGCGATGCTCAGGCTTCGCGGAATAGAATGCAACTCTGCAACGGGATTTGCGGAAGCATTCTACTGCAGGAAATTCATGATATAGGTAGCGATTCTCGCCAGATGGGATCAGGGTGATTGCACTTAAATGTCATTTGTTCTCACTTGAACCAAGTCTGGCATAAGTTGATATGCCATTGAAGTTCACCACCCAAGAAAATCTTTCACA
>Ga0209048_10000445_pt1 | contig 44287 bp, 52 predicted proteins | sample FrelakmetCRP12CR_FD_187146 | JGI IMG/M metagenome (GOLD analysis project Ga0209048, IMG submission 187146) | Freshwater lake sediment microbial communities from the University of Notre Dame, USA, for methane emissions studies - CRP12 CR (SPAdes)... | ecosystem: Environmental > Aquatic >...
TGGTGCAGGCAAGCGACGACATGCCATTTGCCGAAGACTCCTGGGTCGGCTGCGTTCTTCGCATTGGTGGTTTTCAGATGCGGGTCGACAAACGCGATGGGCGTTGCGCCGTAATTACCATCGATCCCATGACGGCCGAACGCAACACCGCGATCCTGCGCGCAGTCACTCAAGTTCGCCAGGGGTGCATCGGCATCTATGGCTCAACTGTGGAACCGGGTCACATGGCATTGAATGACCGCGTATCCATTGAAGCCCCGGCGGGAGCACTACAATCGTGGTTGTGAACCGGACGAGCGCGAATCGATAGAGTCGTTCGGCATCTATCGCTATCTATCGCCCCCAAGTGAGTTTTATCGACGGTATTTCTGACGGTAAAATTGGCGCGTCCCGATACGAAATCATTTTCTTTCAGATGGTTACAGGTGCCGGAGACGATGGAGTGGGAGTGAGGGGGCCGCCTACAGAGTTTGCCACGGGTTGCGGCCAATCCGTAACGCCGGAAACCAGGGCGAAACTGGCAAAAACCCGATTCGGATGCTCGCAAGCGGTAAGTAACCGATATTGGCCACTTGGGACCGCCTCCTGCCTGGCCGTCATTCGCAATGGAAAATGGCCGGCGATCAAGGTTCGAAGGTGCGCGGTAGAATGGCGGCGCTCACACTCGTGACTCTTGAGTGGGTGCGGGAAAGGTGGATGTCATTATTAAGGCCAACGTCGGGGGACCAAGCAAAGGAGGGGCACGATGAAGCATGATCGCGAATTCATTCTGGGCGCAGCCTGCGCGATTTGTATGCTTGTTGGCAGCTCTGCAGTCGCGTCAGATACGACCGATGTCCGGACTGCCATTCAGAAATGGGTCAAAGATTTTAATGCTGGTGATATGAACGCCTTCCTCGCTGGTTGTGCACCCAGTGCGGCGGTCATCGACGGTTTTCCGCCCTATGCATGGACAACATGCGCCGATTGGATGAACGACTATCACGCAAACAGTAAGGCCATTCAGCTTACCGACGGCAGGCTTTGGATTGGCAAGCCCGCTCACGTAGAAGTGACCGACGACCACGCTTACATGATCTATCCCGCAACCTTTTCCGACGCAGAGCACGGCAAGCCGGTGGTCTACAGAGGTTCGTGGACGATGACCTTGCAGAAGGTATCCGGCCATTGGGCTATCACGGGTTCCGGCTCCGCGTGGACAGGGCATTGATTCAGACTCATTTTTTGAAGCGAGAGTTCATGAGCATGAGAAAGCATTTTGCATTGACCATTGCAGCCGCTCTCGCTTTGACTGCCTGCGCCGGAAATGCGCTGGCGAACGACTCGAAGTCCCCCAGCACGAAAGAAGAAGCCGCTGCTAGCGAACCTGCCAATGAAGCAGTTGTGGCGCTAGAGAAGAGTGCGTATGAGGCTTGGAAGTCCAAGGACGCGGCGTTCTGGGAAACGTTTTTGTCTGAGAGGTTTGTCGGGTGGGGTGCGTCTGGCAAACTCGATAAAGTGTCGGCGACAAAAGAATACACTGGCGCTGATTGCGACATTAAGAGTTACGCGTTATCCGATACACGGGTGACCCCGCGCGGAAAGCGGGCAGCGTTGATCACATACAAGGCTACCGTTGACGGAACCTGCGGCGGACGGAAGATCCCGGCAAACAGTTGGGCTGCAGGCGTATACGTTCGCGATGGCAACCAATGGAAAGCAGCCTTTCACGCCCAAGCCGCGGTGGTCGATCCGGCGGCGCCTCCCGTAAAACCGAATGCCAACAGCGGAGCGCAGGGAGACGGCATCGCCAAACCTATCGCTCAGGATGCCCGAACCGGCACGTTGCTCGCGACCGAAACAGCCGTATGGGAGGCTTGGAAGGATCATGACGCGAAAGGACTATCGGACCTGATGGCTGAGGACATTTCCTTTATCAATATCTTCGGTATTTTCCTCGCAAACAAAGCCGAAGCATTGAAGAACTGGTCAGGGACCGGCTGCGATGTCACGCGCGTTAGCGTCACCGACGCCGGCGCTACGATGATCTCACCAACAGTCGGAATCCTGACATTTGAAGCGACTGCAGACGGCTCCTGCTTCGGTCAGAAAGTTGGGCCTATTTGGGGCTCGTCGATCTACGTCAAGTACGGCAATACGTGGAAATGGACCTTTGGCATCAATGTACCCGCGCGCCGTCAGCGAGTCTGAACGCTGAGGACCGCTTGAGAACGCGGCTAAGTCGACTCTTGGCCCGTTGCTTTTCTGCTGCGGTATGCTGCGAGTTATTCCTTGCCGATGTTGAGGGGAGTTCCATGCCAGGATTCGCGCGTCGCGTTGCGGCCATGACTGCTCTTGTCTGTTCGGGGTCAATTCTTGCAGGGTGTGCATCAGAGAGGTCTGCAATGGATTCGAGCGCGTTGAATGAATTCGCAAACCGTTACACCGCCGCGTGGTGCAGCCAGCACGCCGCAAGTGTCGCCTCATTTTTTGAAGAACAGGGATCACTCAAGATCAATGACGGGGCCCCGGCAGTCGGACGGGCGGCGATCACGAATTCGGCCCAGAGCTTCATGACCGCCTTTCCGGACATCGTGGTCAAGATGGATCGCGTTGTCGTGAAGGGAGCCAAGACCGAGTATTACTGGACGTTGACAGACACTAACACTGGACCGGGCGGAACCGGAAAGCTTGTCAGGATCAGCGGATTTGAGGACTGGCGCTTTGGTCCGGATGGGTTGATAGCCGAGTCACTGGGCCATTTCGATGCGGCGGACTATCAGCGCCAATTGAACGCCGGTGGCTCGAGTCCATGACATGTAGGCCGCTGTCAGTGGTATGAATTGCCGTCGATCTCGATCGTGTCCCGGGTAGTCGTGTAAGAGTCATGGATCTTGGCCGGCAAGCTTACGCAGCTATTCTGTTGCGCGTTCGACCCCGCGGAACGAGCAAATCTGCTGAGATGTGAAAGCGCTCGCGGAGCCGGCGCACCATTGTCATGCTCAAGTCCCGCTTTCCGCTCAGGACCTCGCTCACGCGGCTGGCTGTACCAAGTAACGGCACGAGATCGGCGCGCGAAAGGCTATGCTGATCCATTATGTAGGCGAGAAGCACCGGAAGTGTCGGCGCTGTACGTGGCCACTCCGAGCGCTCGTAAGCCTCGACCAAGCGAGCCTGCGCTACCATCCGTGCACGGTCCTTCGGATCGCTCGACCCCATCAGCTTCTCGATAAGCTTCTTGGCGTCAGCGTGGTCCGCTTCATCTTGAATCACAATCAAGGTCGTCTTCATCACACTGTCTCCGCATCAATGCCGTCATATTCCTCATGCGATCCGAAAAATCGGATCATCAAAACGCCATCCACGTATTGAACCAACGCAATCAACCGATAATCGTTGGCTTTGATATTAAAAACCACACGACCGCCCTTCAAGACGCTCGCCTTCGGATGCGCCTTCTTTACCTCTGCCGGCGTCTTCCAGTCCGCTGCGCCCGCGATCGCCAGCCAGGTGTCATATTGAGATCGCGCAGCCTTGATTCCCCTGTGACCGGCCCGTGTCTTGAAATAACCTTCTACGATATCTGTACCGATAACGATCATGGAGATAAAGTATAACTCGGAGTTCCCAAAAATGGAACTTTGAATTCCAATTTATGGAATTGTTAACTTCGCGATCCGGCGAGTGCTGTCGCCTTGACGCAGTTGCTTTCGGCATCTATCGCCGTCTATTGCTCCCAAGCGAGATTTTTCGACGGTAAATTATACGCGCCACGACACAAAGACATTTTCTTTAAGATGCTTACAGGTGCAGGAGACGATTGAGTGGGAGTGAGCAGGGCGCTTCCCCAGTGTGGCACGGTCGGTAGAGGCAGGGAACCCTGAGTTTCTGGGCAATATTGGCAAAAACCCCCTCTTGCTTTTTGCGTGTCATCGCCGCAATGCGGGTCGCGCCATTTTTAAGGCGCGCTTGCAGCCGGTCACTGGTTTGATGTCTTGACCGTTCTCTAATATTTCGATATCTTTCGAACCATGAAAGTGAATGACGCTATCGAAAGTCTCGCCGCGCTTGCTCAGGAATCTCGACTGGCGATCTTCAGGATGCTCGTGGAGCGTGGCCCCGAGGGTTACACGCCGACGCAGCTCGGCGAGAAGCTCAATGTCTCCTCGCCGACGTTGTCGTTCCACCTGAAGGAGCTACAGCGGGCGGGACTCGTCGATGTGCGCCGCGACGGGCGGTTTCTCTATTACCGCCCGAATTTCACCCACATGAATCAATTGATCGCATTTCTCACCGAAAACTGCTGTGTCCTCGCTGACAAAGGCTGCGGTCCTGAATGCGTACCTGCGGCAGCGGAAGTTCCACTGACCAAGAGGCAACGCGCATGAAACGCTTTCACATCCATGTCTCTGTTGACGATCTCGCGAGGAGCATCGGGTTCTATTCGACGCTCTTTGGAGCCGAGCCAACGCGCATCGAGGCGGATTACGCCAAGTGGATTTTGGAGGATCCTCGCATGAACTTCGCGATCTCGACAGGGCGGCAACCGGTTGGCGTCAATCACCTGGGCTTTCAGGTTGACTCCGCCGATGAACTCGGTGGCATGCGCGCGCAGTTGGCAGAAGCCGACGCTCACTTGATCCAGGAGAGCGAACGGGCGTGCTGCTATGCCAAGTCCGACAAATACTGGGTGACTGATCCGACGGGGATTGCCTGGGAGACCTTCCACACCCTCGGCAGCATCCCCGTCTACGGCGAGGACACGCCGGTGTTCAATCACGGTAGCTCAACGGTCCCGACCCAAGGCGAGGGGCCGGCAACCAAAGCGGCGTGTTGCGTACCAAAGGCGAAGAGCGAACCGAAGGCCGAACAATCCGGCTGTTGTGCGTAGCGATGCCATGTCTTCAGCCCGCCATTCGGCCTGGCCAATCCGCGGATCTTGCCGCGGTGAGCGCACTGCTGAAAGGCGCGGGGCTCCCAACTGATGACCTGACGAGCGCCCCGGATTTGCATCTGTGGGTGCTCGAGTCCGAAGGCGATGTCGTCGGAGTGGTAGGGATTGAGCGCTTCGGGGCGAGTGCCTTGCTGCGTTCACTGGCCATTGCACCTTCCTACCAGCGGCGTGGCTTGGGGCACCTGCTTGTTGCGCAACTCGAACAAGATGTTCAGGACAAAGGCGTGGAACAGCTCATTCTTTTGACGGAGACGGCCAAGTCGTTTTTCCGAAGGATCGGATATGAAGTCATTGATCGACGGTATGTCCCTGAGGACGTAAGGCAGAGTGCTGAATTCCGCTCCCTCTGTCCGGCCTCGGCCGTGTGCATGACCAAATCTGTTTTGGCCTAGTCGTCGGAGTGCCCAATGCGTGATCGTCCATACAACGTGCTGTTTCTCTGCACCGGCAACTCCGCACGGAGCATCCTCGCCGAGTCGCTACTCAATCATTGCGGCAATGGCCGCTTCCACGGATACAGCGCCGGCAGCTTCCCGAAGGGGCAAGTTCACCCCATTTCGATAGCTCTACTGAAACAGCTCAATCTGCCGACGGAGGGACTGCGCAGCAAGAGTTGGGACGAGTTCGCTGCTCCCGGTGCTCCACCGCTCGACTTCATCTTTACCGTCTGTGACAACGCGGCGGGCGAGACCTGTCCGGTCTGGCCCGGAAGGCCGATGACTGCCCATTGGGGTATTGAAGATCCGGCGGCCGCTAACGGTACGGATGCCGAAAAGTGGACGGCGTTTCGTAAGGCCCTCAGGGAGCTGGAGAACCGAATCAAGCTGTTTATCAACCTCCCGATCGCCACCCTCGACAAGATCACGCTCCAGCGGCGAATCGAGGCTATTGGAAAGGCGCTGCCGGAAGGTAACAGTGCATCGTGAGCCTCTGGTCCGGCGGTTGTTCGCGGAGGGTCTGGGATCGGCCCTGCTGGCAGCGACGGTCGTAGGGTCCGGAATCATGGCTGAGCAACTGGCAGGCGGGAATGTCGCCGTCGCTCTGCTAGCCAATACGGGTGCCACGGTCGCCGTCCTGGCGACACTGATCGCGCTCTTGGGGCCGTTGAGCGGAGCCCATTTCAATCCAGCTGTTTCCCTCGTAGAAGCCATCAGGGGGCGCCTGGGTTGGCAGGAGGCCGCCGCGTACGTCGGTGTCCAGGTCGTCGGATGCTGTGCCGGCGCAATCCTGGCGCACGCCATGTTTGAACTCCCGCTGATTCAGTCCTCCACGCACGTTCGGGCCGGGGGACCCCAACTGCTGGCCGAATTCGTTGCGACGTTCGGTTTGCTGCTCGTCGTCTTGGGGCACCGGCGAGCCGAGGATGCACCGTGGATGGTGGCGGCGTGGATCGGAGCGGCTTACTGGTTCACCGCGTCCACGTCGTTCGCCAATCCAGCCATCACCATTGCACGTTCTTTGACCAATACGTTCTCGGGCATTCGACCGGTCGATGCACCTTGGTTCATCATCGCTCAGATCGCTGGAGCGTTGATCGCACTTGGAACCGCGAGCGTGCTGTTCAGCAAACCGCGAACCGGCAATCAACCTGCGGGGTGACACAAATGAGCGTGTTGTCTGCCGAAGCACTTCGGCCCTTTCGGCATCTATCGCCGTCTATCGCTCTCAAGCAGGATTTACTGACGGCGTTTTTGACGGTAAATTTAGCGCGACCCGACACAAAATCATTTCTATTCAAGCGCTTATGAGTGCCGGAGACAATTGAGTGGGAGTGAGCAGACCAAGGCGCTTCTCCAGTGTGGCATGGTCGGCAGAGAGGGTGAAGCCCGAGTTTCCGGGCAAAAGTGGCAAATACCTGCCGAGAGCAGAAAATTCACGCTGATGAAGGTCTGCGGATTTTCACCTTAAGATCCAGGTCGGTCGCAGAGGACGTGGCGGTGTCGACGGCAGTCAACGAGTCGCGCGCAGTGCCGCCAGCTCTGCCTCCAACGCGGCGATTCGCTGGTCGCGTTCCTCGATGGCTGCGGCCACGTCGGCGGCATCGAAGCGCTGCGGAATGTGCTGGGGGCAATTGGCGTCCCACGCTTTGATTTTGAACAGGATCACCTGAGAAGCGCGCGCCTTGTAGTTCCCGGGCATTAACCGCGCGGTCAACTCGGGATCCTCTTCAACGACTCGCCCCTCACCCCAGATCTTCACGCGCTTGCGATGTGCATAGTCGATCAGAAAGAGATGCGCCTTGGGGTTCTCCTGCAGATTGCCAAGGCTGATGTACTGCCGGTTGCCGACAAAGTCGACGAAGCCCAACGTCTGGTCGTCAAGAACCTTGAGGAATCCGGGCGGTCCGCCCCGGTGTTGTATATAGGGCTGGCCTTCGCTGTTCGCGGTCGCCAGAAAGACGCTGGTCTGGGTTTCGATGAACGCCTGCAGGTCGGGAGTGACGCGGGTCTTCCAGGATCCTGCCTCTTCCAGACGAGCGTAGCTCTGGCGCGATCCCTTTCTCGCCTGAATGGCCTTGACGGCAGGAGTGAACGCAATATCGCCAGAGTAACTCATCGGTAAAATCCGCTCAGGATCAGAATCCGAATTCGCTTAGCGACGGATGATCGTCCGGGCGGCGCCCGAGCGGCCAGTGGTAGCGGCGTTCGCTTTCAGAGATTAGCGCGTCATTGATGCTCGCGTAGCGAACGCGCGTCAGGCCGTGCTCGTCGAACTCCCAGTTTTCATTGCCGTAACTGCAAAACCAGTGTCCGCTGTCATCGTGCCACTCATAGGCGAAACGCACGGCAATGCGATTCTCCCGGCAACCCCAGATTTCCTTGATGAGCCGATAGTCGAGCTCCTTTTGCCACTTTCGGACAAGAAAAGCCTCGATAGCCTCTCTCCCCTGGAGGAACTCAGCACGGTTGCGCCAGCGACTGTCTGAGGTATAAGCGAGCGCGACCCGCTTGGGATCTCTGGTGTTCCAGGCGTCCTCGGCCAGACGCACTTTCTGGGTGGCGGTTTCGAGGGTGAACGGCGGAAGGGGCGGTCGGTCCATGAATTTCCTCCAGGGCTACCTGACTGTTGGTGTCGATTACTTGGTCTCGCAAGGAAGAGCCGGCGGCGATTTCATCCACCGCCGGTTTCCTTGATCCACAGGAGCGCGTTTCACGCGGCCTTCTGGGCCTTGACCACAGGAAAATCAATCTCCGTCTCGCCGACGATATTGATGTAATTGGTCCAGGTGTTTAGGGCCACGTGCTGAACGATCTCGATGATCTGTGCGTCCGTGTAGCCCGCCGCCTTGACCGCCGCGAAGTCCGCGCCCGTCACGTGTCCGCGCAGCTGCGTCACCTTCGCCGCAAATTTCACGGCGGCGTCGGCTTTGATGTCGTTGGAGGAGCCATTGCGGTTCGCCGTGATCTCGGCATCGTCGAGCTTGGCGACATTGCGTCCAAGGTACGTGTGCGCCGACAGGCAGTAGTCGCAGCCATTGATCTCGGCGACGGCGAGCGCGATCCGCTCGCGGGTGGCAGCGGGGAGTTCACCTTTGCCGAGTGCGCCGGACAGGCTGACATAGCCTTCGAGCGCGGCGGGGCTGTTGGCGACGAGGCGAAACAGGTTCGGCGCAATGCCGAGCTGCTTCTTAACGGCCTGCAGCAGCGGCTGGGAAGCGGCGGGGGCCGCTTCGATCGTGGCGGGGGTAGGAATACGTGACATGGGAAATCTCCTTGATTGGTTGAGCAACAAGGCCCTCTTGGGCTGTGGGAGAGACGATAGAGCCTTCCACGGATCCGCACTAGACGGTATATTCGCGAATCTATATTCCATTGATTGGAAGGATTGGAATGAACCGCCTGGAGTCCATGAGCGTGCTGCTGGCGGTGGTCGATGCGGGGAGCCTCTCAGCCGCCAGTCGAAGGCTCGGAATGCCGCTCGCGACGGTCAGCCGCAAGATCTCGGAATTAGAGGCGGGGCTGAAGACGCAGCTGCTGATCCGCTCTACTCGCCAGCTGACGCTGACCGAATCCGGGCGAGGCTACATTGCGGCGTGTCGCCGGATCCTCGAGGATGTCAACGAAGCAGAGCGCGCCGCGGCCGGTGAATACACCGAGCCCCGCGGTGAGTTGATCATGACGGCGCCAGTGGTTTTCGGGCGTCTCCACCTCCTGCCGGTGCTCACGGAGTTTTTGCAGGCGTACCCTGAGGTGAGTGTCCGGCTCGCGCTGGGAGATCGTAACTTCAATCTTCTGGAGGACCACGTAGACCTGGCACTTCGCATCGGGACGCTGCCGGATAGCGGGCTCATCGCCACGCAGCTCGGGAGCCTGCGCCGGGTCGCCTGCGCGAGTCTCAAGTACCTATCGAGGAGGGGCATACCGGAGCGCGTGCAGGACCTTGCATCCCACGACTGCGTCAGCTTTGACCTCTTCGCGGTCGGCGACACCTGGCGCTTCCAGGTCGACGGTGCAGACGCGGTCGTTCCGATCCGTCCTCGGCTGACCGTATCTACTGCGGAAGGGGCGATCGATGCCGCCGTTGCCGGTCTGGGAGTGACTTGCGTGCTGTCGTACCAGGTCGAATCGGCCCTCCGCGCCGGCGATCTTAAGCTGATTCTCGAATCCTTCGAGCCAGCACCATTGCCTGTCAGTTTTCTTTATGCGAGCCAGGGCCGCTTGCCCCTGAAGCTGCGTGCCCTCCTGGACTTCGCCACCCCGCGATTGCGCGCGCGCTTGCAGAAAGCTGCCGCGGCCCTCCCTACGGCTCCAAGAACGAGAGCCACAAGGCGAATGCGATCAAGACGGCGATAGCGCGGCGTGTCTTAGGCGATCCGGCCGCCGCAGCCGCATATTTTGAGAAGTGGAAAGCGGCATTCCGGCGATTCGATGCCAAGATATCGACCTCCATGCCCAATCCCGAAGGGGAGGTCTGGGCCAGCACGTCCGTGGCTGTCGACGGCGCGTTTCTGGAAGGCGTCAGCGATGGGGCTGCGGATGTGTTGGCCCGCGCGGCGATGGCCGGGCGGGGTCTTGGAGACATTCTGATGGGCCTTTCGAGCGGCGTCGCGGCGCGCATTGGAATGACTGACACCGCGTACCCGCTGCGCGGGACAAGACTTAGTGTGCTCCTGTCCTCCGAATGGACCCGGCCGGAGGACCGCGCGCGGTCGGAGCGATGGGTGTCGGAGTACGGCGCTGCCCTGCGTCCATGGGCGCGCCGCGCCTACGTGAATTACATCCCGCCCAGCCCGCCGCAACGGATCCGCGAAATCTACGGGGTGAATTATCCCCGGCTGGCGAAGATCAAGGCGCGCTACGATCCGGCGAACCTGTTTCGGTCCAATCAGAATATTTTGCCTGAGGACGGCGGTTGACTGTCGTCTTGCGTTGCCATGTCCTCGCGCCTTTGGCCGCATCGGACTCTCGGATGGTTAAAGTGCGTTCACCGCGCCCCACAACATCGATATTGGCGCTGCAAACATTCGCTGCCCGAATGGCACCACAGTGTCTTGATCGTATAGTATGAGCCCCATCGCAAAACGCTTGCCGCAGGCTTCCGAAAGCTTGCGCAGACCGGTGAAATCATCTCCTCGGACGGTAGCGGAAGCTTTGACTTCGATGCCGACCACCTGACCATCCTGGTTCTCGATGACGATATCGACCTCATTGTCGTATCGGTCGCGAAAGTGGAAAAAATCGTAGCGCTCCGCGCTCCAGCTTGCGAGCTTGAGGAGTTCGCCAAGAACAAAGGTTTCGAGCAGCGACCCAAAGGGCGTGCGGTCGGATTGCAACCGAACTGGAGAAAGATTCCGCATGGCAGCCAGCAGTCCGGAATCAAGGAAGTGCAGTTTGGGCGTCTTGACGAGTCGCTTGAGTTCGTTGGTATACCAGGGTTCAAGCGTTCGGATGAGGAAGAGCTTCTCGAAAATGGCGGCATACTTCCGCGTCGTTACATGGTTCATGCCAAGTGGGGCCCCGAGACTGGAGTAGTTCACCAATTGACCGGAGTGGTGGGCAAGCACGCGCAGCAGCCGCGGCATCAACCGGGCGCGGTCGATCTGGGCGATATCGCGCACGTCACGCTCGATGATGGCCTTGATGTAGTCACTGAACCACTTTTGCCGGCGCGGCCACGATGTCCGACCAAGCGCCTCCGGATAGCCGCCGGCCAGCACGATCTGGACAAGCTTGGATCCGGTCAATAGTTCGCCGACTGCCGACGTCTTACCCTGGAACGCACGTTCGAGAAGATTGCCAGGTGCGCCCTGCAGCTCACATTGCGAAAGCGGCAGAAGATCAGCGACCTCCATACGTCCAGCCAATGAATCCGCCACCTGCGGTAACGTCATGAGGTTCGCGGATCCCGTCAGCAGAAAACGGCCAGGGCGTTTGTCCGAGTCGACGCTGCGTTTTATGGCCAGTAGAACCTGGGGAGCGCGCTGGATTTCATCGATGACGGCGCTATCCAGTCCCTGGATGAATCCCACGGGATCATTGCGCGCCGTATCGAGCGTGGTTTCATCGTCGAGCGTCAGGAGCGGCATATTGCCCGCGGCGATTTTCCGGGCGAGCGTGGTTTTTCCGGACTGCCGGGGACCGGATAGGAGCACGACGCGAGTGTCAGACAAGGACTCTTTCAGCCGGCGCTCGATAAATCGCGGGTACACGGTAGCTCCCCAGGCGCGCAACACTCGTCCGGCTAATTGTAAGAGAAGCGGCGGCTAAATGAAAGCGTGATATCGGCTATTTGAAAATCATGGTCATTCGTGCTGATCGGGAAGAGCTTGTTCGGGGAAATCTCGGTCTTCGTTCGCCGCGAAGGCATTGACCGGATATGGTCTGTCGCGATCTATCGTCAACTATCGGCGCCAAGCGAAATCTTATGACGGTCAATCTGACGGTAAAACTCGAGCGCTCCGACGCGAAGTCCTTTTCGTTCAGATGCTTACTGCTGCCGGAGACGATTGAGTGGGAGTGACAAGGGGTCCCTTCTGAGCTTGACACGGTGCGCGTGGACGCGTACGCGGGAGATTGACGGGGGAACTGGCAAAAATTTATTCGGATGCGCACGACACCCTGAAATGCGCGGAGACCGACCTGACACGAATTGGCCTTCTGGGCGCACGCTTCGCAACGATCGAGGTAACCCCCAAACGCTCGGCGACCGGTCATGGCCAGGGCGCCTTCAGGTGGCCAATCAGCTGTCACCGGAATCTTCGAGACTGCGTCCCCGATCTCGATGAGGTCTTCTGAAGTGAGTTCGACCGCTGTCGCTCCGATGTTTTCTTCGAGCCGAGACAGCTTGGTCGTACCGGGAATTCGCACGATCCAAGGTTTTTGAGAAAGCAACCAGGCAAGTGCGATCTGGGCGGGAGTGACGTGCTTTCGGGCAACTTTGTGCTCAAGGATTGGGTCAGAGTTGCTAACCATTGCCGGCACTTATGTGAAAGGGAGTATGTGCAGGTTGTCCGGTGTTGAAATTCTACCCCCGCACCCGTGATCCTTTACGCGGTCGACCTTTCCCGCTGCGCGCCGAGCGCTCGGTAGTGCCTGCCTGAGTCTGCGGATCAACGATCACGGCGGCCGAGACCTCGGAAAGTAGAAGGGCGCGAAAGGCTTGTGAAGCCGCCGACACTCGTTTGTCGCGCCGATGCACGATGAACCAGTGTCGTATGATCGGAAAACTCTCCACCGGCAACACGGCAAGACGTCGCGTCTCGAGTTCGAGTTCGATCGTTTGCAGTGATACGACACCCAGTCCCAGTCCGGCCTGCACTGCTTGTTTGATCGCTTCGTTACTGCTGAGTTCGCACCCTAAGATGTAGTCCGCTTTGTGCGCGGTGAAGTGGCGCTCGGTCGCTGCGCGTGTGCCGGAACCAATCTCTCGCACAACCAGCCGCTCATCCCGCAGACGCGGCAACGCAACGCGTCCCAAACATACGAGCGGATGATTCGGATTCGCGATCACGACAAGGGGATTGTCCATGAACCTTTGCGCTTCGACATCCACCCCTTCCGGTGGCTCCCCGGTGATCGCGAGATCGGTCCGATGGTCTACCAAAGATGAGAGTACCGATTCGCGATTCCCGACCTGCAGGCTGATCCGTACGCCCGGATATCGCTCGCTATACGCCGCGATCAAGGGTGGCAGGAAATAATTAGCCGTGGAGACCACTGCAATCCGCAGTACCCCCCGCTCGAGGCCGCGGTATTGATCCATGGTCGCTTGCAGCTCCATTGTTTGCGCGGCGAAGCGCTGTGCGTGACCGCGCAACGCCTGTCCCGCCTCTGTCAGGTACAACCTCCTCCCATTCTGTTCAAGCAGCGGCACGCCAATCTGCTCCTCGAGCTGCTTCATCTGCATCGACACTGCAGGCTGAGTGAGGTGCATTTCCTCGGCAGCGCGCGACATAGAACTGTGCCGAGCGACCGATTCAAAAATACGTAGTTGCCGTAGCGATATTTGCATGTTCGCACCAGGTAAACACGAGTCTCGTAGTTACTCCATCAGACTTTTTTATAGATCCAGAAGAAGAACTGAATTGTCCTCGCGCCGAGACTTGATTACCTTTCACGCAGCCTTAAGAAAACGATCAGGAGAGCAAGCGTGGCAGACAAAAGTTATCAAGCCGGCGTCAAGGATTATAGAAAGACTTACTGGACTCCGGACTACGTTCCCCTCGACACGGATCTTCTGGCAGTTTTTAAGATTGTAGCCCAGGCGGGCGTGCCGCGTGAGGAGGCTGCCGCCGCGGTCGCCGCAGAGTCCTCCACCGGCACCTGGACAACGGTATGGACGGACCTGCTCACAGACCTTGATTACTACAAGGGGCGCGCGTACCGCATTGAAGCGGTTCCGGGCGACAACACGGCTTTTTACGCCTTTATCGCTTACCCGCTCGATTTGTTCGAAGAAGGGTCGGTCGTCAACGTCCTCACCTCGCTGGTCGGCAATGTGTTCGGCTTTAAAGCGGTCCGAAGTCTGCGGCTCGAGGATCTGCGTTTTCCGCTTGCTTATGTCAAGACCTGCGGTGGGCCGCCCAACGGCATTCAGATGGAGCGCGATCGCCTGAACAAGTATGGCCGCCCGCTTTTGGGCTGCACCATTAAACCGAAGCTCGGGCTCTCCGCCAAGAACTATGGCCGCGCTGTCTACGAATGTCTGCGCGGTGGGCTCGATTTCACTAAGGATGATGAAAATATCAATAGCCAGCCCTTCATGCGCTGGAATCATCGCTTCGAATTTGTCATGGAGGCGGTGCGTAAGGCGGAGGAGGAGACGGGCGAGCGCAAGGGTCATTACCTTAACTGTACGGCGCCGACGCCGGAGGACATGTACAAGCGCGCCGAATTCGCCAAATCCTTGGGCGCCCCGATCATCATGCATGACTTCCTGACCGCCGGGTTCACCGCGAACACGGGGCTTGCGAACTGGTGCCGCGAGAACGGCATGCTGCTGCACATCCACCGCGCGATGCATGCGGTGCTCGATCGCAATCCCTATCACGGCATTCACTTTCGTGTGTTGACTAAATGCCTGCGTCTGTCGGGCGGTGATCATCTGCATTCCGGCACCGTGGTTGGCAAACTCGAGGGCGATCGCGAGGCCACCTTGGGATGGGTCGACATGATGCGAGAGCCCTTTATTCCGGAAAACCGCGCGCGCGGCATTTTCTTTGATCAGGACTGGGGCTCGATGCCCGGCCTTATGCCGGTGGCCTCCGGCGGTATTCATGTCTGGCACATGCCCGCCCTCACCGGGATTTTTGGCGATGATGCCTGCTTCCAGTTCGGCGGCGGCACCTTGGGGCACCCCTGGGGGAATGCGGCGGGAGCGCACGCCAATCGGGTCGCGCTTGAGGCCTGTGTCGAGGCGCGTAACCAAGGCCGTCAAGTCGAGCGCGAGGGCCGCGAGATTCTCGCGGACGCCGCACAGAGTTCTCCGGAACTTAAGATCGCTATGGAAACTTGGAAGGAAATTAAATTCGAATTCGACACGGTCGACAAGCTCGACGTCGTCAACGCCTGATCGAGGAGTCAGTAAATGCCTGAAGTACAAGCCTACAAGACCACAGAGCGGCGTGGTGAGACTTTCTCCTACCTGCCGCCGATGACGCCGGACCGGATGCGTCAACAAATCTCCTATCTGATCGCGCAGGGCTGGAATCCAGCCATCGAACATACGGAACCGGAGAAGTCATTCTCGAGTTTCTGGTACCTGTGGAAATTGCCGTTCTTCGGCGAGCGTTCAGTCGAGCGTATTCTCGCCGAACTCGAGGCCTGTCGCCGTGCGAACCCCGCACACCATGTGCGCTTGCTGGGGTACGACAATTACACGCAGTCGCAAGGTACCGCCTTCATCGTCTATCGCGCGGGCTCCCGCTAGCGCACTGGTATTCAAACAGCCGTCATCATGTCAGCAGTTTCATCAATGTCATCAGGCGGCCGTCACGCCGCACTCGCGCGCCGGCGCGCGCTGTCCGCCGGGAAATCCGCGCTACCGCCGGCCACAGAACGCGTTCGCACCGGTGATCGCAGCGCGGCGGTCCCGACTTTGGCTGCGACGTCGGCACCTTCGCCGCCGACTTCGCTTTCGGCGCACGTGCCGGCATCCGGGTTGAACTCGGCCCCGACAGCGTCGTTTGCCGACCTAAGCCAATCGGGGCGCAATCTGTCAATGATACGGCGGCGGCAATTGGCGGGCGGTAAGAGGACCCTGCCATCCGCGGCCCCTGCGCCGAACTCGGCGCCGGCTGTGGTTTCCTCGCCCCGCGTACCTTCAGAGGCCAGGGCGCCTTCCGCTTCGACGGTGGCGCAGAACTCCGGCTGCGTCGGTTCATGCCGCGAGCAAGCGCGGGCACGCCGCGCTCTGTTGAGTCAGCGTGGCCGAGGCGAGCAGCCCGCCGCGGTGCCGACTCGACCACCGCGCGAGGGCAGGCTTGACTACGCGCCAAAAGTAACGGAATCGACGACCCATGGTGGCCAGATTGTTACCGGCAGTCGAATTGGACGGGGCACACAGGTCACGGGCGATGAGCCAGGAGCGCATCTACCGGTATCCGGCACCCAATACATTGGCGCGAGCGACGCTCCGTCCGTTCGCCCGGGTGGACCCAAGGTAGGGTTGGCGCGCACCGCCGCTGGCGGAATCGTGTCGGGCAGCCTGGTTCGCAGCAAGGTACGCGTAACCGGTGATGAGCGCGGTTGCCTGATTACGATTACGGGCGAAGCCGATCAGACCATAGATGATGATGTGACACCGCGCGCGCCCGATAGCGCGCAAGTCGCTAGCCAATTCAATCGTCAAGTAGACCCTCACGGCCACAGTGTGTTCGGTACGAATCTAGGCAGGTCGGCAAGTTCTTTTGGCTCGCGCGATCGCACGCGACAAGCGCCGATCGAAACCACCGAAAACGGATTGTCGATCACCGGTTCCGCCGTAGGTCGCGGAGGTCGCGTAACCGGCGATGAGGATGGCGTCTGTCGGCACGTGACGGGCAATCAATATCTGACGCCTGCGCGTGCACAGGCCGAATGCGGCGGCTCGGGGGGCGGTACGGCGCCCACTGCGCAATTGGGCGCATCGCGGCGCGACCCCGTCACCGGTGCCAAGGTCAGCGTCGGTCAAACGTGGGGCCGGCAACGTTTAACCGGCACCAACGTGGAACATGATCCGCGCGTGACGGGGGAGGCTGCTGGATCCTGCTCGATCATTACGGGAACCCCATATCAAGGGGCGGGCACGGTCCATGGGTGGTGCGATGCAGGCGCTGTCGCGACCGCCGAGGATCGTCTGCCGCGGCGTGCGGCGAGTTCACCGATTACCGGCGATGTGCCCACTCATTCTGACAGGGTCACCGGAACCGGGCGGGGCGCCGCCCGCGCGGTAACGGGTTCACCCTACTTTCGAGAGTCCTCGCAAGTTGCCTCAACGGGCACAGAAGACGCGCTCGTGGGTCTCGACGGGCGGTTTTCTGTCTCCTCGCCGCAGCGGAGCGCTCACCTGCGCTCCCGTGCCCCAAAAGACATCGGAACAGCCGCCGCAGCGGCCGGGGCTTCCGAACCCAGTAGTTCCCCACCGATCACGGGCTCGTTCGCCATCGGTCGTGATCGAGTCACAGGAAACGCCGAATTTCACTTTCGGTCCCGAGGCGCGATCGATCCAAACACCGCCGCCGCGCACTCTCGGCTCACCGGCGAGGGACGCGCGCAGGGAACCCGCGTGACGGGCTGGTCTTGGTCTGAGCAATCGAATGTGACCGGGCCGGAAGGCGCCACCGCAGTCGACCGCAACCCGAGCGAACGCGCCGGTAAACCGCAAGCCTTCTCGGGCGCACGACGGTTCAAGACGCTCGCCAAACACGAGGAGACGAAGCAACTGGTGACGGGCCTTTTGGGATGGTCAGGGAAGACAGCGGCCAAGGTTACTCTGTCTGGCGGAGCGCAAGCGTGAAGCCCTCACACCGGCGCCCGGCGGTTCGATTCCCCGCGGCCTGGCAACGTTTGAGCGGGGCTCGACCGGGGCAGGCCAGCATCGGCATCACGACTTATGCTAAGGCGCCATCTTCGCCTGCCGCGTCCGCGATCTCCTCATGGACCACAGGCCATCCGCTCGCGGATCCTTCGATCAGTAGCGCGCTCAAAGAACGGGCGGATGAGATTCAAGGGGCATTTGCGGCTATTGAGCCCACCTTGAAGGAGCTCGCACCGCGGCAGTTCGAGGACAATTTCGCATCCACCGCGTTTGAACACCTACGCGAGCGGTTAGGTATACGCGTCCCCCTTGAGCTCTTGACGGTTTCATGGGTGGCGCCGCTCGATATCCGGCGCCTTTATGCGCACTGCGTGCTCGCGACATTCTGCCGATTGATCGAACGCAATCTCGATCGCGATCATGCGCTACTCTTCGAAGGAGACAGTGCCGAGGAACTCATCCAGCGCTTCGGATTCCACGCGATCGACATCACGCCGTGTGCCGATGGCCGTTTAAGCGGTGTGATCGATTATATCCTGCGGGTACCGCCGGCCGTGGTGGCATTCCGCAAATCCTATGCGGGTGCGATGTTCGACGTGGAAGAGGCGCTCCGTCATTGGGAGACAGTCGAATTGCGGCGCTGGCGTGAAGCGCTGCCAAACCCAGCCGCCGCTCCCACCCGGTTCCTCAAGATCGGTGTCTATCATTTCAGCAGCGTCGACCCCAGCCACGAAGGCTGCGCCGCGCACGGCAGTGATGATTCCCGCGCCGCCGGCGCAGTGCTCGAGCGATTACAACAATTCGAGCAGGCCGTACAGTTGACCCATTGCTGCGAAGCGCAGGCCGCGACGTTATTGGTCGGTGTCGATACAGATACGGACGCGATTCGAATTCACGTTCCGGATGCCGCCGGACAGGTGTCGATCGAGCGTTGCATCGACAACCGTCTGCTCTACGATCTCACGCAAGACTTGTCCCGAGAGGCGGGCAAAATGGCAATCCGCCAAAAGGTTGCGGATTGCATGGGCGTTGCGATGGATGACGCAGCGACGGAAGGGATGCGTTGGTTCTGCGGGTATCTCCTGAAAAATAACCTCGCGCAAGTGGAGGCAGTGCGTCGGTGGCATGGGGCCGGCTATGCGGACCGAGGCCATACCGAACAACTGATCGTGATCGGCGATGCGGTCGATGATGTTCAGCTGCGGAATCTCGCCTTCCAGGCGCAAATGGACACCATCGAGGAAGGTGCCCCCGATCTCGACGTAGGCGTGCGCATCTTGACGGCGCTCCATGAACCACGCGGCCTTGCAGTGCCCGTGCTTGTGCATATTCGATTCGATCCGCGCATTCCGGGGGCGCGCGAACGCGCGGAATTGCGTGCCAAGCGTCTGCGCAAGGCAATCGAAACGCGCTTTGAATCGTTGGTCAGCCGTGGTGGTCTACAGGTGCAGGCGGTTGTACGGGCCGGCGACTCAGGCACGCTTTTCGCCGTCGAGGCAGATCCCCAGCGCTGCGCCGCATCCGATTCCGGGTTTCACGCATGAAAATTTGTCAGGTCGAAGGAACGCTGGTCGCCACGTGCCGAATCGGGAGCCTTGAAAATCGCCGGTTGTTGGTCGTCAAGGAGCGCGGCAGCAGCGGAAAACAAGTCGCGGTCGACCCCGTGGGCTGCAAGCCTGGCGATTGGGTGATCGCGGTGGGCAGTTCCGCGGCGCGCGATGCAGCGGGTAGCAAGGATTATCCGAGCGATCTGACCATCGTTGGGATCATCGATTACTGGGACGATTCGAGCGGCAAAGCGGGAGCCCAATAGCCATGCAAATCCATCGGATTGTCCGAGATCTCGTCACTACCAAGCGAAATTTTTGGTTGGCGGCGAAGCCCTTGCGTGTGGTCGAGGATCACCGCGGCAATCTCGAAGTGGCCTTGGATCCGATTGGCGCCAAACCCGGTGATTTTGTCGTAACGATTGGGGTCTCGGCAGCGCGGATTGCGGCGGGTAACCCCAAGATCACGACCGATTTGACGATCGGGGGAATCATCGATCATTGGGATGAAGAGCGCTGGCGCAGCTAAGGCCGGACGAGAGTGAGCAGTTTCTTGCATATGTTAGTCAATCTTAAATTAAGGAGAGTTGAAGATGGCCAGTGAAAAAATGGGTATTGCGCTCGGCATGATCGAGACTCGCGGTTTGGTTCCCGCGATCGAAGCGGCCGATGCCATGACGAAGGCTTCCGAAGTGCGTCTGATCGGACGCCAATTCGTCGGCGGCGGCTACGTCACGGTATTGGTGCGTGGGGAGACGGGTGCGGTGAACGCCGCGGTACGCGCTGGCGCCGATGCCTGCGAGCGGGTCGGTGATGGCCTGGCCGCGGCGCACATCATTGCGCGTCCGCACTCGGAGGTCGAACAGATCCTCCCTCTGCAAACGGATGGCGCCGGCGGCGGTGGGCGTGATGGCGACGTGTCGCGGAACTAGCCAGAAAGCTCGCGCGGATGCTCGCAACGAGGAACGGCGATGACCGGGCCAACTCCGGCCATGCTGGGTTGGCTGCAGCGCGCCGTGCGGCACGAGTTTGCGGCTGCCCAACAATTTACGCTTCAGGCAGTCGTGGCGCGAGAGTTGGGCGACACCGCCTTGGCGGCGGAGTGCGAGGAATCGGCCTTCGAGGAATTACTGCATGCTCAGCGTTTTGCTGCAGCGCTCACACAGGCCAAGGTGGCTTTCGGGTTAGGCTCCATCGCTTCCCTGCCGATCGGGCAGAGTGTGGGCGAACTGATCCGGCACGCGCGAACGACGGAGGCGGCGGCCGTACGCCTCTATCGAGACGCTGCGCGCGCCTGCCAGGGCGCAGAGCCGCTGCGACGCTTGTTCGAATCGATCGGCGCGGAGGAGACAATTCATCATGAGCAGCTCACGCAACGCCTTCGACAGGCCGGGGAGCTTATTGAGTGATTCGGCGCTTAGGGAGGGGTCCACGATGTTCGCCACGTTGTCGTTGCCGGAAGGGTGGAGGACGGTTTCCACGCCGCCCTCGCTCTTCCGACGCTTTCAGTTCGACTGTTACCGCGATACGCGCGCATTTCTCGAGCGTCTCGCCGCCTTATCCGAGGAAACGGGGCTGTATCCAGACCTAGGGTTCGGTACCACCCACGTCAATGTGACACTCTACGGGACGGACGGTCGGCCCCCGGGAACCCGTGAAGTCGACTTTGCAAGCCGCGCAGCGGTGCTCGCCTTTCCGGGGTAGTTTGCATGGCGCGCGGCGGTAAGAAAGGTCCCACGAGTACGCTGGCAGCGCTTGAAGCCGAAGCGCCGCTGGGGGTGTCAGCGCCGGCCGGCGACCTAATGCCGAGCCCGGAGAACCGTGCGCCGGCATTGCGCGAGCGTGCGAGCATTCCTCGGACAACCACCGATAACCCCTGGCACGATCTGCACCCGACGCGCGTCTGGCCCGACTGATGCGTTCGGGCGTCCTCGAGGTTGCAGCCAGCATCGTGCGCACGCCCGACGGCCGCGTTCTGATGGCGGAACGCACCCGGGGGCAAATCTCGCCGGGTTTTTGGGAATTGCCGGGAGGCAAGATCGATAGCGGAGAATCCGCAGAGCACGCCGCGATCCGGGAGCTTGACGAGGAAATCGGCATCCGGGCGCTCAACGTTCGGCCTTGGATCTCCTACGAGCACGCTTTTCCTTTGCGTCGAATCCGGCTGCACTTCTTCAGGGTCGAGCGCTGGGAGGGCACCCCGCACGGGCGAGAAGGTCAGCGACTCGCCTGGATCGATCCCGCGATGCCATCCGTCGCGCCAATTCTACCGTCGGTCGAGCGCGTGCTTGGAGCACTGGGGATGCCAGCGCTCTATGCGGTCTGCCGCAGCGCCGACCATGGCGGGGTTGCGGCGATGCTCGAGCATATCGCGGTCGGCGTGAGCCAGGGCTTACGCTTATTGCAGCTGCGCGAGCGCGACCTCCCGCCCGATCAGCGAGTCACCCTGGCGCGCCGCGTGCACGCGATCGCAGCACCTTGGGGGGCGCGCGTGCTGCTCCAGGGTTCGGCACTCGAGGCGCGGCGCGCGGGAGTTGCCGGGGCGCATTCGACGGCAATGGATCTTAAGCGCTTGCGAGGCAGACCGCCGGTCAAGTTGTGGTTGTGCTCCTGCCACGATGAAAGCGATCTCGCGCGGGCAATCGAACTGGGCGCCGATGCGGCCGTCCTCTCTCCGGTGCTTGAGAGCTCGGCGCATCCGGATCGGCCTGGACTCGGCTGGGCCGGCTTTCAACGGCTTGGCGCCCGTGCGCGCCTCCCGCTCTATGCGCAAGGTGGCGTTGATGGGACCTTTCTTGAGGAGGCGCAGCACGCCGGCGCCATCGGCATTGCGACGGCTCGTTGGCATGTGCAGGCCAACGCTCTCGTTTAGAGAAACGTTTCCGTATTCCTCGATCACGTACATTGATTCTTCGTAGACTAATCGAACTGCTATAACTTTTGGAAAGAAGTAAAACATGACGATTGGAGAAATGGCTTGTTCATTTACCTCCTGCCACTGATTGCTCCCCTTCTGCTGCTGGCTGCGGGCGGAGCTGGATTTTTGAGTTCCGGGCTGCGCCCTCGATGGCTGCTGCAGTTGGCCGAATGCGCAACGATCGCAGCGATTGCCGCGGCGCTCATAACGCTTGTTTTCTTGGTGGTGCAGGGTCCCGGCAGCGGCTTTCTGGTCGTCGCGAACCGGCAGGTATTATCCGCGCGGGTGGATGCGATCAGCGTTGCGATGCTACTAATCGTCTCGTTTATCGGCTGGGTGGTCGTGCGCTATGCAACTCACTATCTTGACGGTGAACCCCGCCAAGGTCCTTTCACCGCGTGGCTTTGCCTCACACTCGCCGCGGCGCTGGCGCTCGTCACGGCGGGCAACCTCGTGCAGTTCGCGGCGGCGTGGATCGCGACGAGCGTGTTCCTGAACCACCTGCTGCTGTTCTATCCGGAGCGCGTCGCCGCGCAGCGTGCGGCGCGAAAGAAGTTCTTCTCCGCCCGCCTCGGTGATGTAGCGCTGATCGGTGCATCGGCGCTGCTCTTCATAAATTACGGAACCATCGATCTTGCACAGATCCTCGCCAGCGCTCGAGCGAACGGGGGCAACGGCTACACGTCGGCGGCGGCTGGCCTGTTGGCGCTGGCGGCTCTCCTCAAGTCCGCGCAATTTCCCACCCATGGCTGGCTCACCGAGGTCATGGAGACGCCGACGCCGGTATCGGCGCTGCTGCACGCCGGCGTCATTAATGCCGGCGGGTTCCTGCTGATCCGTTTTGCGGATGTGATGGTGTTCAGCCCAAGCGTGCTGGCGGTGCTCGTGATGATCGGGGGCTTCACCGCGCTCTTTGGCGGCCTGGTCATGCTGACCCAACCCGCCGTCAAGACCTCGCTCGCCTGGTCAACGGTTGCGCAGATGGGGTTCATGGTGCTCGAATGTGGTCTCGGGCTTTTTCCTCTGGCACTGCTGCACATCGTTGCGCATTCGCTCTACAAGGCGCATTCGTTCCTCGTCTCGGGCGCCGCGGTGGAAACCATTGCGGCGAATCGGCGGCCGGGCCTCGTTGCGATTCCGAACGCCGCCGCGGTCGGCCGTGCATTCGTGCTCGCGTTGACGATTTACGTCGCGGTGGGCTTCGCCTTCGGATTCGAGCACAAGTCCCCCCAGGCCATCGCGCTCGGCGCGATCCTGATCTTCGGCGTTGCGTATTTGATTGCGCAAGGCCTCGCAGATTCTGCGCCGCGCGCGTTGACGCGGCGTACGACCCTCTACTCGCTCGCAACCTCGATCAGTTATTTCGCACTCCAGTCAGGTGCGAGTCACCTCACGCGCGCGGCGCTCCCCCCGGTGCCAGCACCCGGACCGCTCGAATGGGCGCTGATCGTCCTCACCGTGGTGAGCTTCGGGATAGTCGCGGTGATCCAGGCGATGTTCCCATTGTGGGCAACTCATCCAGCGGCGGCGGCTCTGCGCGTACATCTGTCCAACGGCTTGTATGTCAACGCCATCTTCGACCGACTGCTCGGCGGCTGGTCTGTGCGCAAGACATCTCCATCGGTTTGATTAAGGAACGGCACTTCAATGGAAACGGTGACTGTGGACGACGACGGGCTTCCCGGTGCTGCACAGGCGGTTGAGGCCGCCGTGCGCGCGGTTCCACCCGTCTGGCCGCTTGCCTCGAGCGTCGCAGTCAACCCCTTCTTAGGACAAGCCGGCGAGTCGCTGGAAAAGACTGCCGCGCGATTGGCGCGTGTCGCCGGCGTTGCCGTGACGATGCCGCGCGAATGGTACCTGCGGCGCATCGATTCGGGCGCCATCGGTCAAAGTGACCTCGAGTGGGCTCTCGCGATCGCACCGAGCGGCGTGCGGCCCGCAAGCGTCGCTTCGCTGTTGGCCGCGGCAAGGCAGCCAGCCGAACGGCCGGAGGCCCTACCAACGGTCGCAGAGCTCGCCGCGGAGGTTTCCGGGATCGACTGGCCCGCCGTCATCGCCGAGCGCCTGGGGAGTTGGGCATCGGGCTACTTCGACCTCGGCCAAGCCATCTGGGCGGCTCCTCGAGGCAGGAGCACGTACAGCGCCTGGCGCGCGGTGGCAACTCACGATCTGACGCCTGAAATCATCGGATTGGCTGGGTTTGCGCTTCATGTGGCACGGGCGCCGCGGATGGCATCCGACGCGATCAGCCGCGCGGCGTCCGTACTCGGTCTGAAGCCACCGGAGCTCACGACGTATTTTCACCGTCTGCTGATGACGCTCGGCGGCTGGGCGCACTATGCGCGGTATCTGCTCTGGCAGGCCGAACTCGACAACCGGTCGGATAGCACCCTCGTCGAATTGCTGGCAATCCGTCTGGTCTGGGAGGAGGCCCTGTACGAGCGTTACGCGGGTCAACTGACGGAACGCTGGTCCAAGGCATGTGCGACCCACCTCGTGCCCATCGAGGCGACTCGCAGCCAGGTCATTGACGTCATCTTGCAAGAGGCAGCCGAGCACGCCGCCCAGCGCGCGCTGGCTGCGGTCCTGAACGCGCCGGCAGCTGGCGCCGATACCGGCCGCCCCGCATTGCAAGCTGCGTTCTGCATCGATGTACGCTCCGAAGTCTTCCGACGCGCGCTCGAGTCGATCTCGCCCAAGATTCAGACGCTCGGCTTTGCCGGATTTTTCGGCCTGACCGCGGCGCACCGCCGCTTTGCCTCGGACGTCACGGAACTGCGCCTGCCCGTGCTCCTCAATCCAGGGCTCAAGAGCGTTTCCGGGGGGCCGGACGTTGCGGGTGCGGATCGGTCGGTGCGCGTCAAGGCGCGGGCCAAACGCGCCTGGGGCCGCTTCAAACTCGCCGCCGTCTCTTCGTTCGCTTTCGTCGAGGCGACCGGTCCGATCTACGTCGGCAAGCTATTGCGCGATGCGCTGGCTTTGCAGCACGCGCCGGCGACCGATGATCCTGCGCCACGCCTCGATCCGCCGCTCGATCTCGCGACCCGATCGCAGGTGGCGGAGACCGTGCTCCGCGCCATGTCGCTCACCGGTAACTTCGCCCGGCTCGTGATCCTCGCCGGCCATGGCGCGACCGTCGTGAACAACCCGCACGCCAGTGCGCTGCACTGTGGAGCCTGCGGCGGCTATTCCGGGGAGGTCAATGCGCGCCTGCTGGCAGCGATCCTGAATGATGAGGCCGTTCGCCGGCAGCTCGCCGGACGGGGCATCGCGATTCCGCCGGACACGCTGTTCATCGGGGCATTGCATGACACGACGACCGATGAGGTGACAATCTACACGCAAGATCACAACACAGAATCTCACAAAGCCGATCTTGCCGAAGTCGCTGCTTGGCTCGACGCCGCGGGTGCAATGACGCGCACCGAACGGGCTTTGCGCCTGCCGCACGCATCCGGCGAACGCCGAATCCGGAGGCGCAGCTGCGACTGGTCGGAAGTGCGCCCGGAATGGGCCCTTGCCGGTTGCCAGGCGTTCATCGCAGCACCGCGCCATCGCACTGCGGGCCGGAACCTGCATGGGCGAGCATTTCTGCATGATTATGACTGGACAAAAGACTCAGGTTTTGGCGTGCTCGAACTCATCATGACCGCGCCGGTTGTGGTCGCAAGCTGGATTAGTCTCCAGTACTACGGCTCGACGGTCGCTCCGGAAGTCTTCGGTGGAGGCAACAAGCTGCTGCACAACGTCACTGGCGGGATCGGCGTCGTGGAAGGCAACGGCGGCGTGCTGCGGGCCGGCCTGCCTTGGCAATCGGTCCATGATGGCGAGCGCTACGCTCACGAACCGCTACGCCTATCGGTCTGCATCGAGGCGCCACAGGAGGCGATGACCGACATCTTGCGCAAGCATGAGGGCGTCAAAGCGCTGTTCGACAATCGCTGGCTCTATCTATTCGCGCTGGACGATGCGGGTCGGATGGCCACCCAATACTCGGGAGATCTAGCATGGAGACCCCTGACCCCTTCCTCAACGTCCTCAACCTTCTCAACGCGGCTTAAAGTCGTCTCTTAAGAGCTCGAACAGACATGGAAGAAGAAGACACAGTGAGCGTTGCGCTCTCACATCTTGAGCGACTCGAAGCCGAGTCGATCCACATCTTGCGCGAGGCCGTCGCGGAGGCTCGCCGGCCGGTGATGCTGTTCTCCGCCGGCAAGGATTCGACGGTACTCGCGCACTTGGCATTACGCGCCTTCTCGCCGGCCCGGCCACCCTTCCCGCTCCTTCATGTCGATTCAACCTGGGAGTTTCAGTCACTCTTGCAGTTTCGCGATCAGTTCGCTCAAGAGCACGGATTTGAACTCATCGTTCGTGCGAATGAAGTCGGCCGCGACCGCGGCATGAATCCGTTCGACCATGGCGATGCCTACACCACCGTCATGCGCACCGAACCGTTGAAGGCGGCCCTCGATGAGGGTGGGTACGACATCATTTTCGGCGGAGCCCGCCGCGATGAAGAAAAGGCGCGGGCGAAAGAGCGGATTGTCTCGGTGCGTGGCGCACGTCACGTCTGGGATCCCCGTCAACAACGTCCCGAATTGTGGCATCTTTACAACATGCGACTGGGCAAAGACCAAACGGCGCGAGTGTTTCCACTCTCCAATTGGACGGAGCTGGACGTTTGGACGTATGCGCTCGTGCACGACATCGCTCTGGTCCCACTTTATTTTTCAACCCCACGACGGGTCGTCGAACGCGCCGGCACCTTGATCGTGATCGACGACGATGCGCGTATGCGGCTAAACCCAGGCGAAGCGCCGATTCTGGAACCGGTACGTTTTCGAACCTTAGGGTGCTGGCCGGTAACGGGCGCGATTCGCTCGACCGCCACCGATCTTCGCGGGGTTCTCCGTGAAACGCTGGGAGCTCCCTCTTCCGAACGGCAAGGCCGGATTGGCGATCGGGAGGCGGGGGGCTCGCTAGAACAACAAAAGCGTGAGGGCTATTTTTGATGAGATGGGATGCGTGGCCAGCGGTTGACCGAGCGGCCCATTCGCCGCCGAATGGGGCGGTAACTCTGTACCCAGGACCGCCCCAGGGGGGACGGAAATGCCCTGCTTAAGTCGAAACGAAGACGGAGTTTTAGAATATCACGCCGTGTGGAAATGCCGTGAGTAATGCCCTCGCCACCGTCGCCCAATTACGCGAGGCGCAGCAACGGATTGCCTGGATCGACAGTCACGCCGGATTTAGTGACTGGCTCAAGATCGCACTCAAATCCGCCGTTGAGCGGAACCCGGTGGACGTCATCAACGATTTGGAGATTTTGACCCAGGTACTGCGAGCGTGGACGACTGCCGCGATTCAAATGAGCTCACTTTCCACTGAAGCACGTTTGGGGGATGGGGCCGAAAACGGCCCTCGGATTATCGACTGAGGGACAATCGACGACCGCAGGACGTGGATCCTCGGCTTGGGTCGGGCAATGTCGCGAACGACTGCCGATGTGCAATAACGGGCGCAAGCCCTGACGAATAACGAGAGGCCATGCAGCTCAAAGCACTTATATTCGACGTGGATGGAACTCTTGCAGACACCGAGGAAGCTCACCGCCTAGCCTTCAATCAGGCATTTTCCGCAGAAGGGTGGGACTGGCAGTGGAGTCGTTCGCAGTACGCGATATTACTAAAAACGACCGGCGGCAAGGAACGGATGCTGGCGCATCTTGACTCGCTCGCGCTCCCGTCCGCAGCTGCGGCGGCTGTGCGCGCAAAGATTCCGGACATCCACCGCATCAAAACGACCCTTTATACGCAATTGGTGGCGCAGGGTAAGGCACCGCTGCGAAATGGTGTGGAGCGGCTGATCGATGAGGCCGCGGTCTATGGTGTGACGCTCGGTATTGCGACTACCACAAGTTTTGAAAATGTCCGCAGCCTGCTTGAAACAACGCTGGGTCGAGGTGCTTTGGGGCGATTTCAGTATATCGGGGCCGGCGATGCGGTAGCACACAAGAAACCCGCATCCGATGTGTACGAACTCGTGCTCAAGTACCTGGGTGTACCGCGCGCTCAGTGCGTGGCGGTGGAGGACTCGGTCAATGGGCTCGTCGCCGCACAAGGCGCAGGCCTTTTTACGCTGGTGACGCCGAGCTATTGGACTCAAGAGGAGAACTTATCCAAAGCCGATCTGCTCGTGCCTCACTTGGGATCCGAGACCGTTCCGCTTCCGGACGGCGCGGCGAGGCGGGTCGGTCGATCGGTCGTCGGCATTGCAGAAATCGATAAGTTTCTAAAACGCGCGCAAAGTCGCGCTTGATGATCGGACCCAGTCTTCTGATTATGGCGTAGCTCGTGACAGCGCGCGAAAAGACGATCACAGAATTCATGATTGAAGAGCAACGTCGAGTCCCGGAAGCGACGGGTGATTTTACGGCGCTCCTCAACTATATCCGACCGGCGTGTAGACGGATCAGTTATCTGGTCGGGCGTCGCGCGCTGGGTGGCTTGCGTGGATCGGCGCGTGAGACCAGTGTTCAGCGAGAAATGCAACCAAAGCTCGACGTCATTTCGAACGAGATCTTCCTCACCAGTAGCCATCGTCCGCGCGCAGCAGCGCGCCGTTGGCCGCATCGTGCAGCAGGCGCGCCAGCACGATCTTCTCCTCTTGACCCGCGTCCAGCGCGAATCTCGCGCACTGGAGCAAGTGCATGAACGCGATATCCGAAAAGCGGTAGTGGAAAAAATCCAGCAGCGTGGGTCGCTCGGGCATGAGCGGCAAGTCGGGATTTTGCCCCATCATGAAGACGGCGCCGGATTGACGCATCTTCTGCAGCATCGCCCGCTCGGGGCTGTCCGTGCCCAGGCCGATGAGCGCAATGGGCTGCGGCAGGATCATGCGTTCGCGTCCTGCCTGCGGGCATTGCGCCGGTGCCGAAAATGTCCCAGGTTTTCTGCGCTTCATCGCGGAAGGGTCCCCCAAAAACTGAGTGAGTTCAAGTGGATGCGCGCTCCGGACGGACGTAGGCTCGAGCCTTTCGAGCGGGGCGACGTCCGTGCTATAACAAAAACCATTTGGCGAAAGATTCGCACAAAACGACAACACGGAGACAACGCCGAGTGACCATTGAACCGTCGGGCCGCGCCCGCCGCCGCGTGGCGGAAGACCTAGAGTGATCGCTCCGATGAAGACCGTGCGCGAGGTCAGCTACGATTTGCTCCGCGCATACGGCATGACGACCGTGTTTGGGAATCCCGGTTCGAACGAACTGCCGTTTCTGAACCAATTTGCGGGCGACTTTCGCTACATCCTCGGCTTGCACGAAGGCGTCGTGCTGGCCATGGCCGACGGCTATGCCCAAGCGACCGGTCGGCCGGCACTCGTCAGCGTGCATTCCGCGGCCGGGCTCGGCAACGCCATGGGCGTGCTCGTCAACGCCACGATCTCGCATACGCCGCTCGTGATCATGGCCGGCCAGCAGAATCGCGCCATGATGACCCTGGAGGCGCAACTGACGAATGTGGACGCCACACTGCTGCCGCTCCCGCTCTTGAAGTGGAGCGTCGAGCCGCCGCGGCCTCAAGACGTGCCGGCCGCCCTGGCGCGAGCAATTTCCGTCGCGCACACGCTGACGGGCATCGTGGCGGGCGGCCCGGCGCCGCTGATGTTCGGTACCTTGTATCGCGCGTACGGCACGACGCTGTCCGTGTCGCTGTACGTATGCGCTGCGCTGGGCGTCACGGTGGTCGTCCTCTCGGGGACGCAGGAAGCCGCCAAGACACCGCTACTCGAGACCTGATGCCGTGACCGACGTGAAAATTTACTGGCATCACGAGACCGCCGCCGTCCTTGATGTTCCGGGGCCGGCGCGGCTCGAGATTCAGCGCAGAATCTGGTGGCTCGCGGCGCGCTGCCGCGCCTTCCCAGGCGTTCGCGAGGTCGTGCCGGGGATGAACAATCTGACCGTCGACCTCGATCCGGAGGCGCCCGACTTGGAGCGCTTGCCCGAGCGACTGGGAACCGAATGGCAACAGTCCACCGACGCCCGGTACGAACCGCGTCAAATCGAGATTTCCGTCCGCTACGGTGGCGCGGACGGCCCGGATCTCGACGAGGTCGCGCGCCACACGCGCCTTGCGCCGGCCGAGGTCCTGCGTCTGCACGCGGCCGCTGTATACACGGTGTTCTTCTTGGGATTCCTGCCAGGTTTTGCCTATCTCGGCGGCATGGATCCGCGCCTTGCAACGCCGCGACGCGCCGAACCGCGGTTGTCGGTGCCCGCGGGATCGGTCGGCATCGGTGGTCAACAAACCGGCGTCTATCCGTCGAACTCGCCCGGCGGATGGCAACTAATCGGGCGAACCTCACTCTCTATGTTCGACGCGAACAGCAGCGCGCCGACGCTGTTGTTGCCCGGCGATGCAGTGCGTTTCGTCGCCGAGGGAGAAGCTCCTTGATCAGAATTGTGAAACCCGCCCTGCAGACGACGGTCCAGGACCTCGGCCGTCATGGCACCCGACACCTGGGTGTGGGGACGTGCGGCGCGATGGACAGCCTATCGCTGCGCATCGGCAACGACTTGGTCGGCAATCCGTCGGATGCGGCGGGGCTCGAGTTGTGCCTGCCGCCGGCCACCATGCGTTTCGAAGCGGACAGCGTGATCTCGCTCACCGGCGCGGACTGTGCGGCGCGGCTCGACGACCGCGAGTTTCGGACCGGTCAGGCCTCATCGGTTCGCGCCGGACAGATGCTGACTCTCGCCGCCGCCGTTTCCGGATTTCGCACCTATCTTTGTGTCGCCGGTGGAATCGATGTTCCGATTGTGCTCGGCTCGCGCGCGACGGATGTGCAGGCGGGCATCGGCGGCCTCGAAGGACGTCTCCTGCGTCGCGACGACGTCCTGAAGAACGGGCCTGCGGAGCCCGCGCGGCCGACCGCCATGCCCGTGCTCCTGCCGCGATTGAGTCTCTCGATTTGCGCGCTTCCGGGGCCGGAGTTCGAGGATTTCGAACCCGCCGCGCGCGACGCCCTCTTTGAGGCGCCGTGGACCGTGACACCGCAGAGCAACCGCATGGGGTACCGACTCCAGGGCGCCGCACTGTCCAATCGGCGCAGCGGCGAGATGAAATCGCATGCCGTATTTCCCGGCACGATCCAGGTGCCGCCCGCAGGAGCGCCGATCGTCTTGATGGCCGACGCCCAGGCGACGGGTGGCTACCCCCGGATCGGCGCAGTGATCGCCGCGGATCTATGGCGCCTCGCGCAGATCGCGCCGGGCAGCGCGATTCGCTTCGTCCGAACGGATCGCGCAGGGGCGCTGCGCGCCCTGCAAAGGCAACGCAGTTATCTGCAGCGAATTCACCGGAGCCTACATGCGAATTGATCTGAACGCCGATCTCGGCGAGGGTTGCGACAACGACGAAGGCATTCTTGAGCTGGTTTCGTCGATCAACGTCGCCTGCGCCTGGCACGCGGGCAGTGCCGAGGACATGTTGCGGCTGGTACGCTCCGCGCTCCGGCGCGGCATCGCAATCGGCGCGCACCCGAGCTATGCCGACCGTGAAAACTTTGGTCGGAGGGAAATGAATCTGCCGCCCGACGAAATCCGGGCGGCGCTGCTCTACCAGATCGGCGCGCTGGCGGCGATTGTGCGGGCGGAGGGCGGGGAGCTTTCGCACGTGAAACCGCATGGGGCCCTATACAATCAAGCGGCCCGCGAGCCCGGGCTCGCGCAATGCATTGCACGGGCAATCCACGATTTTGATCCTCGGCTCAAGGTCATGGGTCTTGCCGGCAGCCGGTTCGTGCAGGCCGTGCGTGCGCAGGGTCTGACGGCGTTGGAAGAGGGTTTTGCGGACCGCCGCTACGCGGCCGACGGCGCGCTCGCCACGCGCGGCACGCCGGGTGCGCTCATCGAGGACGTGGAGGACATGCTGCGCCAGGTGCTGTCGATCGTGAAGACAGGCACGGTCGTCACGCAGAGTGGCAGCGTACACCGGACCCATGTCGACACCCTGTGTTTGCATGGCGACGGACCCCATGCGCTCGAGTTTGCGCGGGCAATTCGTGGTCATTTGCGGGACGAGGGCATCGAAGTGGCAATTGCGCGATGAAGCCTGAGTACGTTGACTCACACATTGATCGCTATTTGCGCCGCATGGCCGCCAAACGACCGCATCGATGTGGAGACCGTGAATGACTATTAAGCCGATCCGAAACGATGGCGACCTGAAGCGGGTATTCCGCCGCCTGGAGAAGATCTTCCAGGCAGAAGAGGGCACTGCGCAGGCCGACGAGCGCGATGTCCTGGTGACGCTCATCGAGGCCTACGAGAATGAGTACTGCGACTTCGGGCCCGCGGACCCGGTGGAAGCCATCAAATTCCGCATGGAGCAAGACGGGCTGACGCCTCGTGACCTGGAGCCTTTCATCGGTCCGAGTGGGAGGGTGTCCGAGGTGCTGAACCGCAAGCGGCCGCTCAGCCTGAGGATGGTCAAGCGACTGCACGACGGGCTGAAGGTTCCCTATGAGAGTCTGCTGACTGAATCGCCCTGACTCTGCCTCAATTCTCGATGTCCGCCTTTTCCCGTTACATCGGCATCGACTATTCCGGGGCCGAGACGCCCGAGGCCAGTCTCAAGGGCCTGCGCGTCTACTGCGCGGTCGGTGAATCCGAAGCGAACGAGGTACCGCCGCCACCCAGCCCTCGCAAGTACTGGACGCGACGCGGCATCGCGCACTGGTTGGCCGCGCGGCTCGCCGAAGACGTCCCGACGCTTGTCGGTATCGATCACGGGTTTTCGTTTCCGCTGCACTACTTTGAAATGCACCAGCTGGAGCCGGACTGGCCCACGTTCCTCCTGGATTTTCAGCGCCACTGGCCCACGGATGCTGAACACACCTATGTCGAATTCGTGCGTGACGGCCTGGCCGGCAATGGCGCTGCGCGTACCGGTAACGCCCGCTGGCGCCGGATGACCGAACAACGCGCCGGGTCGGCCAAGTCTGTGTTCCATTTCGACGTCCAGGGCTCGGTGGCCAAGTCGACCCATGCCGGAATACCCTGGCTGCTGTATCTGCGCGGGCAGCTCGGCACCCGCCTGCACTTCTGGCCGTTCGACGGTTGGTCGATCCCCGCGGGAAAGTCTGCCGTCGCCGAGGTCTACCCCTCGCTTTGGAAGCACAGATTTCCCGCCGATAACCGCACGGCTGACCAGCATGACGCTTTCGCAGTGGCGTCGTGGCTCAGTGAAGCCGACCGCTCCGGGGAGCTTGCGCGGTTCTTGCATCCGAAACTGACACCACCCGAGCGCACCGTGGCTGGTGTTGAGGGCTGGATTCTGGGCGTCGGGTGAAACAGGCTAGCTGCTACCGACCCACATACATCGGCGTGATCTGCTCGGGCGTGTGTTCAGTCGTTCGGCATCTATCGCCGTCTATCGCTCCCAAGCGAGATTTTTCGACGGTGTTTCTGACGGTAAAATTAGCGTGCCCCGACACCAAGGCATCTGCATTCAAGGGCTTGCACACGCCGGTGACAATTGAGTAGGAGTGAGCAGGTTCCCATGCGATTTTGGCACGGCTAGTGGCCGTAGCGTAACAGCGCAACCTACGGGGCAATTGGCAATAACTCGGTATGCTTTCCCACTGTCTGACGACTAGCTCGTCCATCCCGAATACTTCGTCCAGAGCTCTGGCTCTCGAGTCTATTGACGCGACCGCCAATCTGTAATAACATTGTTAACACTATGAAAGCATTACCAGTGACCGTTCGCCGCATCGGAAACTCCTTCGGTGTTGTAATTCCAAAACCTGTTCTCGCGCAGGTCGGACTGTCGGGGGAGGCCGAAATGACCGTCGAGCGCGGAGCGATCGTCTTGCGCAAACCGCGTAAGGCGGCGCGCTCAGGATGGGGGGAGGCCGCGCAATCAATCGCCAAGATGGGCCAGGATGAGCTTCTGATGGGCGAGTTCGCCAACGCTGCGGATGCCGAGCTCGAGTGGTGAAACGCGGCGAGATATGGCTCGTGTCGCTCGATCCCACGGTTGGCGGCGAAATAAGGAAGTCTCGCCCTTGCGTGGTCGTCTCGCCGCCGGAACTCAATCAACATCTTCGCACGGTCATCATTGCTCCGTTGACCAGCAAGGGTTTCACAGCACCGTTTCGAGTGCCGGTGACCCATGCGGGATCAAAGGGATTGATCGTGCTCGATCAAATCAGGACAGTGGACAAGCTGCGCTTGGTCAAGCGACTCGGCGCAGTTTCTGCGAGGACTCTATCAGCAGTACTCGTCACATTGCAGGAAGTCTTCGCCGAGTAGGAGCCAGGACACCTTGATGAAGTCAGTGTATGCGCCACGACCTCGATGATTCTTTCGGCATCTATCGCGGGCTATCGCGCTCAAGCGAGACGTTCTGTCGGTAGATCTGACGGTAAATATCGAACGAGTACTCACGAAGTTCCAGATATTCAGCGACTTGATCAGTGCAGGAGACGATTGAGTGGGAGTGAGCAGGGCGCTTCCCCAGTGTGGCACGGTCGCGTGAGGCAGTTAACCATGTGAACCGGCGCTGAAGATTGTCAAGGAGTATTGAGTATCGTGCGAGCCGAATCATCGAGTTGCGGCGCCGGTCGGCGTCCAAAGCGGACGCCGGTTTGCAATCGAGGATGCCAAATTGCACTTTGAGGCTGCCGTTGTACCGAACACCGACACCGATTGGGTTATGGCGCTGAACCAGAGATGCGCGGACCTGGCCATCCTTCTCGAAGATCATCAAGTTTCCGTCGACACCATTTCGGGCGTGATTCGTGACCGGCGAAGGGACTTGCGCGTTCCAGAACTCTCCAAGTCGGCACTCTTTGGTCTTCCCTAGAGCAGACCCTGCTGGCTGGCTGCGAGGGTTCAATGACGCCCATGGGGGGGCGACCTTGGCCAATTCGGCGCTTTTAGAGGTGGTTTCATGGGCCGCCAGGGCGGCAGGTCGCGCTTCTTGACGTCTTCATTTGATTACTCACGCCGTGAATGATTATCATCCACGACATGAAGACACTTCCCAGGCTGGTCGGAGCCGCCCTTTCCAAGCGTATCCGCGTTATGCCGGCAGTCGTCGTCACCGGCGCGCGCCAGACCGGAAAAAGCACGTTGGTCGAACATCTCGTCCCTGGAGAGCGGCGCTACGCCACGCTAGATGATCTCGATGTGCTCGATGCTGCCCGGCGCGATCCTGAAGTGCTTGTAGGCGGGCCGGGCCCTGTAACGCTGGACGAGGTGCAGCGCGAGCCGGAGTTGCTACGCGCCGTGAAACGCGCCATCGATCGGGACCGGACGCCCGGGCGATTTCTACTCACGGGTTCCGCCAATCTGCTGTTGATGCGCCAGGTCTCCGAATCATTGGCGGGCCGCGCCAGCTACCTAACGCTCTGGCCGATGACACGACGCGAGCAGCACGGCCTCGGACAATGTGGCCGCTGGGAAGATCTGTTCGCGACGCCCGATACCGGATGGCGCGAGCTGTTGGGCGACGAGAAGGTCAGTCTCGAAGACTGGCGCGTACTTGCTCGCTGCGGCGGCTTTCCAACGCCGGCGCTGGATCTCACTACGGCCTCGGCTCGACGTATCTGGTTCGACGGCTACGTTCGCACCTATCTCGAGCGCGATCTGCAGGACCTTGCGGCGATCAGCGGATTGCCCGACTTCCGACGGCTTATGCGGGCCGCTTGTCTGCGCATGGGGCAGCTGGTCAATCAAACCGAACTCGGGCGCGATGTGGCGCTCCCGCAGCCCACCGTACACCGCTGGCTCAATCTCCTGGAGACCTCTTATCTTCTCGTGCGCTTGCCTGCCTACGCGGTGAATCGCACCAAACGCCTCATCAAGGCGCCGAAAATCTATTGGGGCGACACCGGAATCGCGATGCATTTGGCCGAATCCGAGGAACCGACAGGCGCGCACTTGGAAAATCTCGTGCTGCACGATCTGCTCGTGTGGCGCGATGCGCGCATTGAGCGCGCGGAGTTGAGCTATTGGCGCACGTCCATTGGCGAGGAAGTGGATTTCGTGATCGAAGCGGGTGGCAAACTGCTGCCGATTGAAGTTAAATCAACTGCGCGTCCTAGACTTTCTGATGCAGCACACTTGCGCACGTTCCGCGCTGAGTACGGCAAGAAGGCGCGCGCCGGACTGCTACTGCACACCGGTAAAGCAATTGAATGGCTGGCGCCGGATGTGCTGGCCGCACCCTGGTGGACGGTTCTGTAGGGATTTGGAGAGAGATGCCGAGCGTACTTTCAACAGTAACGGCGGACGAGCGCGAATGGAGTGAATCGTTCGGCATCTATCGCCGTCTATTGCTCCCAAGCAGGATTTACTGACGGCGTTTTTGACGGTAAATTTGATCCGCCCTGGCAAGAAGTCTTCTGCTTTCAGCTGCTTACAGGTGCCGGAGACAATTGATATTCAATCGTCGCAGGCCGCTCCGGTATCCATAACTCCTTGGGCGATCAGGCGTATTCGCAACTGGGGATCGCTGGGCTAGGGGAATCCTTGAGTTATAGCGCCGGCTCCTCATCTATCCGAACGGGCTTTCGCGCCGGGTCAACAGACGGAACGCCCCATTTTTCGCCAACCGGGCTATTTGGCCTGTTTGACCAGATTGACCGATAGACTGGCGCGATGTTGCTGCTTTCAATATTACTCATCGTAAGAATGGGCGAAATTCGAAATGACATTTGCAACAGTAACCAGCAAGGGTCAGACGACGATACCGAAGGACGTGCGAGCGGCTGCGAACCTCAAGCCTGGCGATCGGATTCACTTCACCGTTCTCGGGGACGGGACGATCATCGTGCGCGTCAAGAACAGAAGCATCAGAGACGTGTCGTTCAAGCCCCCGGGCGGCAAGCGGGTTTCAATCGCCCAGATGAATCGGTAGCCCAAGGCTTATGCTTGGCATCGACACGAATGTTTGCGACGCGCAGGCCCGAAGGGGGTTCTGCGGTGGCGCTAAAGCAAAGCAAAGCTAAGCAGCTATTCTGTTGCGCGCTCGGCCGCGAAGCGCCATTGGACAACGCAATCGGCCTCCATGAGAATGCGGGCATGCCCTCAGGGCCCGAATCATCAGCCTACTTCGGAAGCACGACAGGCAACCATGACCGCTCCACCGGGGCCTGCGGTTGGGTGCGGGTGCTTCTGCTGAGCGTAACTCTATCCTTGACCTGCGCGGCTGCCGACCGCTCCCAGAATTCGCTTCCCCCGGTAACCCCCGATCCGCGCATTGCCGCGGCCTTGCGCGAGGTCTCGATCGGGCGAATCGAGGCAAACATCACGGCATTGGTGGGTTTCGGGACACGCTCGACTCTATCCGCGCAGGATCAGGCATCCATCGCGGCGGGACGCGGCATTGGCGCGGCACGCGAGTGGATCAAGAGGCAGTTCGAGCAGTACTCCCGGGATTGCGGCGGCTGTCTGGAGGTGAAGACCGATACCTTTGCGCAGGCGCCAGCAGAACGCCTCTCGCAGCCCACGAATCTCACCAATGTGTACGCCGTTCTGAAAGGCACGGATCCCGCGATGGTGCGGCGCATCGTGTTGGTCACGGGACATTACGACTCGCGCAACAGCGATAATTTCGACATCGTTCACGATGCCCCCGGTGCCAATGATGATGCCAGCGGAGTGGCGGTCAGTCTCGAGTGCGCTCGGGTTCTCAGTAAACTGAAGTTTCCCGCGACAATCATTTTTTTGACCGTTGCCGGCGAGGAGCAGGGGCTTTACGGGAGCGAGCACTTCGCACGGATGGCGCGCGCCCAGAATTGGAATATCGAGGCGGTGCTCAATAATGACATCGTCGGCGGCAATAAGAGCCCCGAACAGGATCCGGGCGTGGTGCGGGTGTTTTCAGAAGGGCTGCCGAGTGCGTCCAATGAGCGGCAGCTCGAATTCATGCGCGCGCTTGGCGGGGAAAACGATTCGCGGTCGAGGGAATTGGCCCGCTACATCGCGGAAATAGCCTCGAGCTACGACACCGGGGTCAAGCCACTGCTGATATTCCGGCTCGACCGTTATTTGCGCGGCGGCGATCATTCCTCATTCAACGCGCAGGGCTACCCGGCCGTGCGCTTCACCGAATACCGCGAAGACTTTCAACGCCAACACCAGAGTGTGCGCACCGAGAATGGTATCGAATATGGCGATCTGCCGAAATTCGTGGACTTTGATTACGTTGCGCGCGTCGCGCGGCTGAACGCCGCAACTCTGGCGGCGCTTGCCGCGGCCCCGGCGCCACCCATCCATGTGGTGATACTGGCCGCAATGCTCGAGAATGATACCACCCTGGAATGGGAGGCCTCGCCGGCGGCCGGCGGTTACGAGGTGTTGTGGCGCGCCACCAGCAGTCCCAACTGGGAGCATGCGCAAGAAGCGGGCGCCGGCAGCAGGGTTACGCTGCCGCTGTCCAAAGACAATGTGATATTCGCGGTGCGGGCGCTCGACCGCCAGGGACATAGAAGCTTGCCGGTGGTTCCGGAGCCGATGCACTGAGGCAAAATGGAAACCCCGCTCACACCGCTCTACTTTGCGCGGCGCGCCGAATTACGCCGATTACATTGCGCTCGGGGCGTTCCAATGATTGGCAGGTGTGAGCACGCTACCATTGCTCGCACGAAGCGACGAGGTGCTTCGGGCCTGGCTCGACCGCGGATTTAACCTCTACGGCGGACTGGGACGCGACCCGGGAAGTCAACCGATGTTCGAATAACCGATCTATGCCGGTTTGCTCGCCTTGAGGTGCCCGGGGCGCAATTCGCCGCGCTCGAGAACAAGGGCGAGTTGACGCCAATTGTCGACGAAGTGTTGTGCACGCTGTGTCCCGATACGGCTCACGATAAGCGAGTTGAGTACGCCACGCATGGCCTCTAGCTCGCGCCGGGCCAGCGCCAGATACCAGTCATGGCGGTCGCGGATTTCGACATCGACGAATCCGGCGGCGCGCAGTGCCGCGGCGCTCTCATCGAGACTCGCCATGTTGTAAGCAATGCCTTCGAGGCGAAAGAATTCCATCATCTCGGGGGAATAGGCGCCGGCTCCGCCGCGCAGCCAATCGCTTGCAATGAATCGCCCGCCGGGGCGCAACACCCGCAGCACTTCGGCATATATCGTGGGCTTGTCCGGGATCTGAACCATGGAGTCCTTGGAGAAGACCACATCGAAGCTCGCCGCCGCAAACGGCAGCGGGCCCACCTCGACTTTCTGACCGCGGATGCGCTTCGTGAGGCCGGCCCGTCCGATGCGCCGCTGCATTTCGGCGAGAAGGGATGGATCGATGTCGATACCGACCACCGATCGCGCGCCGTACTTCGTGACCAGCAGCTCATCGATGACTCCCAGACCACAGCCGATATCGAGTACCTCGCAGCCGCCGACGTCGCTGCCTTCCAGCAGCCGCGCGACCTCGTCGGTGCCGCCCGGCGACAGGAACCCGTCGCCCCAAATGATCTGCAGCAGCGTCAGCATGCCTGCGTCATATTCGCCAGGTTCACTCGGTTGACCTATTTTTATGTCGCTCATTGCGCCCCGATCTCCGCCAGTAGTGATTTTGCACCGTACACTTTGCCGAGCGCCTCGCGAATGATCGCGGGATGCACCGCAATCGCCCGATTCCGAGCGGCGTCGAACCAGTAATCTCCCGAGATGGAGTGAATGTTGCCGTCGAATAGGAGCCCGACAATCCTTCCCTGTGAATCGAGCAACGGGCTGCCCGAGTTGCCGCCAACGATGTCGCTGTTGGTGGCGATGCAGAACGGCGTTTGCATATCGAGCCGGCCCTTGGCAGCCATCCAAGTGTCGGGAATCTTGAACGGAGTCGATCCGGTTGCCCGCTCGAATGCCCGCTCAAGTCGCGTGAGAGGCTCCACAGGTTTGCCGTTTTCCGTCCAGCCCTGCACTTTGCCGTAGTTCAGTCGCAATGTGAAGGTGGCGTCCGGGTAGACATGGCTGCCGAACGCCTTGAAGCGAGCCGCGGCGATTTTTGCCGATGCGGCGGCGATGGGTGCCTCGACCTCATCTTCGAATTGACGACGAATCGAGCGCGATTCACGGTCGAGCGAGCGCGCCAACTCCAACATCGGATCGTGCGATGCGTCCACCGCGGCCTTGCCGCCCTGCCACAGCTGCTCGCGCACGGCGGGATCGTCGAGTTTGGTTTCCACGACCAACCTGGTGGCGAGCGTATCGGGCGATTCCTTCTCCAATAAAGAGCTCACCAGGGGGTAATCGGATCCGAGCCATTCGCGCATGCGCTGCAGCGAAAATGACAACGTCATCGTCTCGACGTCGGCGTAGATCGGCAGCGGCGCGTACAGCTGCTGCTCGATGCGCGGCAGCGCGGAATCCGTGAATTCGCGGAGCCGGTCGGTATTCGGTTTCAACCGCTCGTCGGCGCCGCGCAATATGAGCCTTGCATAGCGAAATAGAATGCTGTTGAAGCCTGCCGCCCCCTCAATGTAGGTGTAGGGCAAATAGAGTGTGTGCTCGCGAGCGGTGGCCGATTCAATCTGTCGCCAGGGGTCGGTGCCGGAGAGCTTTGCGAGGGCGCGCAGAGAATTCTCCTGGTCCCTTTTACGCGCCATTAGTTGATCATCGTGCAAGGCATCGAGCAGCTTGCGGCGCACTTTGAGGCTGTTTTCCAGATTGTTGAGCGGCGCCTCGACCAACTGTGCGCTCGCTTCACTGATCCGGCCGTATTGAATGTAACCGCCGCGCAATTCAGAGGTGCGAAGCAGCACGGATGGCAGGATCACGTTGCGTTCGAACTCCAGCTGCGCGGGTGTCTGCTGGCGCGAAGTCGATCCGGGATGCCCCGAGACGAACACCAGTTCATCGGTCCGTGGACCCGCGAAATTGATCTTCAGGTAATTCGGTGTGTTGGCGGGTTTGCCGTTCTCATAGGCGCGCAGCATCGAGAAATCGAGAGACCAACGTGGAAATTGAAAATTGTCGGGATCACCGCCGAACGCCGCAATATCCGCCTCCGGTGCGAATACCAAACGCACGTCGTCGTAGCGCTTATACTTGTAAATGAAGTACTGACCGCCCTCATAGAGGGTGACCGCCTGACACTTGAGCGGACCGGTCTTCGCTTTGCTGTCCGCCTGTTCGCAGGTCTGTTCAAGCGCGGTGAGAGTTCTTTTGCGCTGCTCGTTGGCCGCCTTGTCGCCAAGCTCCGCGCCGGCCTTGATCACCGTGGCAGTGACGTCTTCCATTCCCACGAGGACGTCCGCAAGCTGCGTGGCGCAGCGCCGCTCGCGACGGCGATCGGCTGCCGAGAAACCGCGATCCAGCAGGCTGTTGTCCTTGGACGAGAGTTCACCCAAGCACGATTGGACGCAGTGGTGGTTGGTCAGAATGAGGCCGGCGGGGGAAACAAAAGATCCGGTGCAGTTCGTCAAGCGAATGGTGGAGAGCCGTACGTGGTTCAGCCACGATGTCGTGATGTCCACCCCATACGCCTTTTTCACCGTTTGGGCGGGAAAATTATCGAACGTCCACATGCCCTCGTCGGCAAGTGCCGGCGCGGCTGACACAATCGCCAATATCGTGCACAGGATGCGCATCCGGCTCACGCATACCCCCTTACGTTCGTGCCGTGCGGCGGGACTTGCATTCTACCCCGGTGCGGCTTGGTTTTGCGGTGTTGCCGCGCGGCGCCGCACCCGTCGCGGCGCTCTCGCGCGGCCGATTCCGCTACTATCGAATTGTCACGGCGAATCGGGCAATTAATCCAATTGAATTCACAAAAAGGTGCTGAAGCAGGGAATTCAGGGGAGCACCGCGGTTTCGCCTCGTTCGCCAACGCGGATTTTCGGATATATTACTTCGCGGCGGGATTCGCAGAACTCGCGTTCAATTCAATGGCGCAGGCATTGGTGCAGATCAACGCGCCGGGAGAGATGCGAGGAAGCGTGATTGGCGTATTCTCGATGTCGGCCATGGGATTGCGCACCTTCAGCGGTCTGTCGGTCGGCTTGCTCGGCGCAAGTTTTGGGGTTCACAACTCGTTGGCGTTGAGCGCAGCGGCGCTGTTGGCCTTGTACGCGATATTGTTCGCGGGACGCCTCATGCGGGGGAACTGAATCATGGCCGGGGGCACAATACTCACCGACGCCGACTGCATGCAGCGCGCAATCATGCTGGCGCGTCGCGCCCATGAGCTTAACGAGGTGCCCGTCGGCGCGCTGGTGGTGCTTGGTGGACGGGTGATTGGCGAAGGATGGAACAACCCGATTGCGGCCCATGACCCGACCGCGCACGCCGAAATCGTCGCCCTGCGCACCGCGGCCACCCGCGAGGGGAACTACCGGCTCGAAACGGCAACCCTGTATGTGACGTTGGAGCCGTGCGCCATGTGCGTCGGCGCCGCCATCAATGCCAGGGTGGCACGGGTCGTCTTCGGCGCCTGGGATCCGAAGGCGGGCGCCTGCGGCAGCGTGTTCGATCTGCCCCGCGAACCCAGGCTTCGGCATCGCGTGGACGTATTCGGCGGGGTGTGCGCGGAGGAGTGCGGCGCTCTGTTGCGGAGTTTCTTCGAAGCGCGCCGCTGATGCCGCCCAGGTTCAATTGAGGGAGGCCGTGTCGCCGCCGTTGCCGCTGCCTCCCCAAGCCCATTCGAGCATATCGCGATAGTTGCGCACGTTATCCACGTAGCGCACCGGCTCCCAACCGCGTGCAAAGCCGTTCAAAGTCTGGGTATACCAGTATTCCTCTTCCAAGAGCGGAAGAAATTTCTTCACTTCCTGCCATGAATCCGGATCTCGGCCGGCCCTCTGCGCAAGCACGCGCGCATCTTCCAGATGTCCGTATCCAATGTTGTAGGCGGCCAGGGCGAACGAGGTTCGGTCCGGCTCCGGCACATGAGCCGGGATCTTTTCGTAAACCTGCCTGAAGTAGCGGGCGCCGCCGAAAATGCTTTGACGCGCATCGGCGGGATTCGTGACCTTGACCGCCGTCGCCGAAACCGAGGTCAGCTGCATCAGCCCCACCGCGCCCGATCCCGAGGAGGCACGCGGATTCCATTTCGACTCTTGATAGCCGATGGCGGCCAGCAAGCGCCAATCCTGGCTGCTCTGTTCGGCTGCCTCTTCAAACCACTTCTTATAGAGCGGCAGGCGGCTTTGCAAGTGAAGCATGAAGCCTTGGGTGCCTGCGAATTCGAGTTCCTCGGGGCGGCCGTAGTAACGGTTGACGATGGTCGCCAGCTCGCCGTTTCGGTACAGGCGTGTGAAATAAGCGCTGATGTCCCTCAGAAAATGCGCATCGTGCGCACTTGCCGCCCATGCCATCGACTGTTCGCCCGGGAGATCGAATGCGATGCGCAAGTCCGGATGGTCATCGTGCGCCAGCGCGAACTCGGTGGAGTCGGCAATCGTGTAATCGACCGTTCCGTCCGCCACGGATTTCAAAAGCGCCTGCGAGTCGCTGCTGGCATTTTCCACCCACACCAGCTGTGGCAATGAGCCCCGTGCCGCATTCAACGTCTTCGCATGGGAGCTGCACGCCGCAATCTCCAGATCGGCACTGCCTATGTCCGCGAGCGAGCTTGGGCGAGTCGCACCCTTGCGGTAGATCAAATGCTCGCGTACCCGCTGGTAAGGCTGAGCAAATGCGACACCGGGAATGGCTTGCACCGGCACCTTCAATCCGGCCGCGGCCAAGTGCGCGCGTCCGGTGTTCAAGGCGGCGTAGGTTTCGGCATAACTGTCGAGGGGCATGATCTTCAGCTTCACGCCGAGTTCGTCGGCGTAGCCGCGCGCAAGTTCGTACTCGGTGCCCCCGGGTTGTCCGTCGGCCCCCACATAGAACGTCAAAGGACTGTAGCGCATCGCGACGCGCAGTTCCCCGAGCATCTTGATCTGATGGATCACGCTCGGTAACGGTGCGCAAGTCCCCAGCATCAGGGCGGCCGAGACCGCGATACCGATCTTCGACCATTGCCGCCAAATTGTTGAAATGTGGTATTTACGCACGGTCGTGAGCTGTCATGGATTCCGTGAGGCAGGCCTGGCCTTGATCTAGAGGCGGGCCAATTGCCGATGCGTTAGAATAACCCGAAATTGGCAGTAACGGGCCCTTGACAAGTGCATTTCTATTTGGGTCGGTTAGCGCGTCACAGGGCGAAAAAGCTTAAGTTAACGCCTGAAATGCTTAAGTAAACGCGCACCAAATTTAAGTCAACGGAGAGGTACCGAAGTGGTCATAACGGCGCCGACTCGAAATCGGATGGTCGGGTAATTCCGGCACGTGGGTTCGAATCCCACCCTCTCCGCCAGTCGTGACATCAATTCCGCTCAGCCTGGATCAGTCGACCGTGGCAGCAACGAAGCGGGGACAACGCCCGCGAGGGCGGCCCCGCAGGGGCGAGGCGCAGAGCGCAGAGTAATCCC
>Ga0209048_10000446_pt1 | contig 44145 bp, 40 predicted proteins | sample FrelakmetCRP12CR_FD_187146 | JGI IMG/M metagenome (GOLD analysis project Ga0209048, IMG submission 187146) | Freshwater lake sediment microbial communities from the University of Notre Dame, USA, for methane emissions studies - CRP12 CR (SPAdes)... | ecosystem: Environmental > Aquatic >...
GTGGTTCATCAGGTTGCCGGCCATGATGAAGAACGGCACCGCGAGCAGCGGAAAGCTGTCGATGCCGCTGACCATCCGGTGGATCACGACGAACGGCGGCAGGTCGCCGGTGAGCAGTATGTAGACGAGCGCCGAGCCCGCCATCGCGATCGCGACAGGGATGCCCGTCGCCAGCGCGCCGAGGAAGGTGCCGAGCAGCGCGGGGGTCACCGAACCAACCTCACGCCCGCCGTCGCGGCGTTCATACGGCTTCTTCTTCCGCGAGCGTTTCGGTGATCGCCGTCTCCGGACGTTCGAGCACGCTGTAGCCCTGCCGCCAATGCAGGATCGCCACCTGCGCCGCGCGCACCGCGCAGAATGCGAAGCCGGCCATGCAGACGCCGTAGACGATGTTCATCGGTAGCTCGACGATCGTCATCTTGTAGCTGCCCATCTTCTGCATCATCTGCCACGTGAGCACCACCGCGTACGCGAAGAACACGATCCGGACGAGGTCGACCAGCGTCGACAGCACGCGGCAGACGGGTGCCGGCAGGTAGCGGTAGAGAAGGTCGACGTGGATGTGGCGGTTCGTGCGCACCGACGCCGCGATGCCGATGAACACCGTGCAGATCAGGAGATAGCGGGCGATCTCCTCGGTCCACGCCGCGGAGTCGTTGAGCGCGTAGCGGGTGAAGAACTGGTAGAAGATCGTCACCGCCAGCACCCAGAAGAAGCCGAACGCGATCCAGGCCTCGAAGGGGTATTGCCCGAGGTCGATCGGCTCGTCGTGGACGTCGAAGTGCCCCGATGCGTCGAGCACGTGGGGGCGCCCGTCGTCGACGGGCGTGGTCATCGTGTGGTGGTCGGGGCTCATCGCCGCCCGCCGCGCTCGCGACTACTTGATCGCCTGGATCTTGTCCCAGTCGGCCTTGCTGTAGCCCATCGATTCGAACGTGACCGTCTTCAGGATCGCGTCCTGGAAGCTCTTCTTGTCGACCGCGTGGACATTGATCCCCTTCTTCTTGAACTCGTCGGCGAGTTCCCCCTCGCGCTTCTTGATGTCGGCGGTCGCCTGGGCCGCGGCCTCCTGTGTCACGTCGGAGAAGATCTTCCTGTCCGCGTCGGAGAGCTTGTTCCAGACGTGTGGCGCGATCTTCGTGGCGAGCGAGTCCACGATGTGCCCGGTCAGGATGATGTTCTTCTGCACCTCGTAGAACTTCTTGGCCTCGATCGTGGGCAGCGGATTCTCCTGCGCGTCCACAGTGCCGTTCTGCAGCGCGAGGTAGACCTCGGCGAAGGCGATCGGCGTGGGATTCGCGCCGCATGACTTCGGCAGCGCGAGGTACGCGGGCACGTCCGGCACGCGCATCTTGAGCCCCTTCATGCCGGCGCAGTCGTTGAAATCCTTGTTCGACGTCGAGTGCCGGATGCCGTAATACGTCATCGCCGTGATCTGGATGCCCGTCTTGGTCCGGTACTCGTCCGTCAATTCCTTGAACGCGGGGCTCTTCGCCCACGCGATCAGGTGGTCGCCGTCGCGGAACGTGTACGGGTAGTAGCCGACGCCGATGCGCGGCATCGCCCGCGAATCGAACGACAGGCCCGAGATGATGATGTCGACGGTGCCGAGCTGCAGCCCCTGGTTGATGTCGCTCTCCTTGCCGAGCGTCGACGCCGGGAACACGTCGACGTGGTAACGGCCACCGGTGCGCTTCTCGATCTCCTGCGCGGCCCACACCGACCACTTGTGGTAGGGCTCGCTCGTCTCGTAGACGTGCGCCCACTTGAGCTTGGTCTGCGCGGCGGCGGGGCCGGCGGCAACAACGGCGGCAACGGCGATCGCCGCGACCGACAGAATCAGTCTCTGCAACGGCTTCATGGGTCCTCCTTGGGGTGACGGGGTTGCGAATGCGCTCAATTGCACACTACCTGGACCTTCGTGCTCTGCGTCTTGTCCTTGGCGAGCGCGAACGCCCTGACGGCATCCTGCAGCGGATACTGCCCGGTCAGCAGCGGTCGCACGTCGACACGCCGCGCCGAGAGGTAACGGACCGCCCAGTCGAACTCGATGCCCCAGCGGAACGCGCCGCAGAGGTCCAGCTCCTTCGCCATCAGCTCGTTGACGACGAACGGCAGCGGCTCGTGCGGCAGCGTGCCGACCTGCACGATGCGCGCACCCCTCTTCGCCGCGGCGACGCAGGACTTGAGCGCCGCGAAGCTGCCCGACACCTCGAACGCGGTGTCGAACTGCGGCGACGCCAGCGCTTCGGCGTCACGGACCGCATGGACGACGTGGTCGGCGCCGACCTCGCGTGCCTTCTCGAGCGGCCGGTCGAGGACGTCGCTGACGGTCACTTCGGCCGCGCCGGCGAGCCGCGCCGCCATCACGGTCAGGCAGCCGATCGTGCCCGCGCCGGTCACGAGCACCGACTTGCCGAGGAGATCCCCGGCACGGTTCACCGCGTGCAGGGCGACGGCAAGCGGCTCCGCGAAGGCGAGCTCGCCCAGCGACACATCGCCGCCGACGGGGTAGCACTGGCGCTCGCCCATCACGAAGTACTCGCGGAACATTCCCTGCACGTGCGGGAAGAGGCTCGCGCTGCCGAGGAACTTCATGTTCGCGCAGAGCTGCTCCCGCCCCTGCCGGCATCCCTCGCAGCGGCCGCAGGCGTGCGACGGGCTGACCGCGACCTTGTCGCCGACCCGCACGCGCGTGACGCCGGGACCGACCGCCGCGACGACGCCCGACGCCTCGTGGCCGGGAATCAGCGGTTCCCGGATCACGAAGCTGCCGTTGCGCCCCTCGTAGTAGTAGTGGAGGTCGGAGCCGCAGATCCCGCCGGCGCCCAGCCGCACCAGCACTTCGCCCGGCCCGACGTCGGGCGTGGCCGCGGGCTCCACCCGCAGGTCTTCCTTCGCATGAATCGTGCAAGCCAGCATGGTGTCGTGTCCTCGTTTGCGGCCGGGATCAGCGGAGGCTGTCCCAGCCCGTAGAAAAGCGCTTGTACGCCTGGTTCAGGTGCCGCTGCATCGCGGCGCGCGCCCCGGTCGCGTCGTGCGCGGCGATGGCCTTGACGACCGCTCGGTGCTCAGCCATCGCGCGCGTCCAGAGCTCCGGCGAATCATAGTGGTCCTCGAGCTGCTTGTAGAGCGGGCCCGTGCGCTCCTCCCACAGCATCTTGACGACCGCCACCAGCGCGCCGTTGCCGGTTGCCTCGGCAATCCTGATATGGAACAGCCGATCGCCCGAAAGCGGCTGGGAGCCGGCATCGAACTCCTGCTGCATCGCGGCCAGCGACTCGTCGATCGCCGCGACGTGCGACTTCTTTGCGGATCTCGCCGCGAGCGCCGCGCATTCGCTCTCGATCACGTAGCGCGCCCGCAGGAGCTCGAACGGCCCCGCTTCGGCCTGGACCGCCGGCCGCGCGTCGACGTTCGGTGTGCCGGTCGCGCCCAGCACGTAGATGCCCGATCCGATGCGGACCTCGACCAGGCCCTCGACCTCGAGCGCGATCAGCGCCTCGCGCACGGACGGCCGCGAGACGCCGAGCTGCCTGGCGAGATCGCGCTCGGGCGGCAGCCGCGAGCCTGCGGGGAACTCACCTGAGCGGATCAGGCCGCGGATCTGCTCGGCGATCTGCCGGTACAGCCGGCGGGGCTCGATGCTCTGGAACGGCATGGGGTCGCTGGGAATCGTCAGGGGCGAATCGACGGGCGGCGCGGCGCACGCCCGGCCGTCGGGAAGCCTGCCGCGGCGCCGGCGGGATTCGGACGAAGGCTAATCTGCGCATCCGAACTGGTCAAGTGGTATTACCAATTTCGACCCGCCGGCGTAGAATCATTCCGACCGCCGCCAGCCGTCGCGCACCGCCTCCCGGGGGCGCGCGGCGCACCGCCGCCCCGGCCGACCACGCCGCGACCCCATGTCCGCCACCACGATTTCCGCGATCCGTGCCACGCCGGTCACCGTCCCGCTCGAGGCGCCGATCCTGCACAGCAACGGCGCGCACTGGGGCCGCTTCGTGCGCACGATCGTCGAGGTCGAGACCGCCGACGGTTACAGCGGCCTGGGCGAGATGGGGGGCGGCGGCGAAGACGCCGCGCGCGCGTTCGCCGCGCTCGAGGATTACCTCCGCGGACACGACGTATTCCGGCTCGAGGCGATGCGCTTCGCGATCTGCAACCCCACCGCGAGCCTCTACAACAACCGCACGCAGCTCCACGCGGCGATCGAGTTCGCCTGCCTCGACATCATCGGCCAGAAGCTCGGCGTGCCCGTGCACGCGCTGCTGGGCGGCAAGCTGCGCGATTGCGTCGAATTCGCGAGCTACCTGTTTTTCCGGTACCACAATGCCGAAACGAAGCGCGGCGAAGTGCGCACCGCCGACCAGCTCGTCGCACACGCCCGCGCGCTCCGGAAGAAGCACGGCTTCCGCGTGCACAAGCTGAAGGGCGGCGTCTACCCGCCCGCGCACGAGCTCGCGTGCTACCGCGCACTGGCCGAGGCGCTGCCCGGCGACCGCTTCCGCTACGACCCTAACAGCGCCCTCTCTCTCGCCGACGCGATCGATTTCGGCCGCGGCATCGAGGACCTCGCCAACGACTACTACGAGGATCCCGTCTGGGGCATGCCGCAGCTCGCGCGGCTTCGGGAATTCGTGTCCATTCCGACCGCGACGAACACGGTCGTCGTCAATTTCGAGCAGCTCGCGGCGAACGTCGAAATGCGCGCGGTCGACGTGATCCTGCTCGACACGACGTTCTGGGGCGGCATCCGGCCCTGCGTCAAGGCGGCGGGCGTCTGCGAGACGATGGGCCTCGGCGTCGCCGTCCACAGCTCCGGCGAGCTCGGCATCCAGCTCGCGACGATGCTGCACTTGGGCGCGGTGCTGCCGAACCTGGGCTACGCGGCGGACGCGCACTACCACCACCTGACCGACGATGTGATCGCCGGCGGCAGGATGAAATACACGAACGGCGCGATCACCGTGCCCGACGGCAACGGGCTCGGCGTCGCCCTCGATCGCGACAAGCTCGCGCGCTACCACGAGCTCTACCGGGAACTGGGGGGCTACCCCTACGACCGCGACCCGGGGCGCCCCGGCTGGTATCCGACCGTGCCGAACCACGACTGGGCGGACCCGACGAAGTCGCTGACCCCGCGCCTCGGGCGCTGACGCCCCAAAGTAGGGTCAGACTCGACTTTCGGAGCGAACTCGGCAATGAACAACCCACGGCGGAAGAAGTCGAGTCTGACCCTATATTGGGAAAGGGCAGCAACATGAGCGGACGGCTGGCAGGCAAGACGGCGCTGATCACGGCCGCGGGGCAGGGCATTGGCCACGCCACGGCGATCGCGATGGCGCAGGAAGGCGCAAAGGTTTGTGCGACAGACGTCAACCCGAAGCTCCTCGAGAAGTACAAGGGCGTGGCGAACGTGTCGCCGCGTGTCCTGGATGTGCTCGACGATGCCGCGATCGCGCAGCTCGCCGGCGAATTGCCGCCGCTCGACATCCTGTTCAACTGTGCCGGCTACGTCCACCACGGGACGATCCTGGACTGCGCGCCGAAGGATTGGGAGTTGAGCTTCAACCTCAACGTTCGCGCCATGTACGTGACGATTCGCTGCACGCTGCCGAAGATGCTCGCGAAGTTCGAGCAATCCGGCCGCGGCTCCTCGATCGTCAACATGAGCTCGATCGCGTCCAGCCTGAAGGGCCTGCCCAACCGCTTCGTCTACGGCGCGTCGAAGGCCGCGGTCATCGGCCTCACCAAGGCGATCGCGGCGGATTTCGTGACCAAGGGGATCCGCTGCAACGCGATCGGTCCCGGCACCGTCGACACGCCGTCGCTCGCGGAGCGCATCAACGCGCTCCCGGATCCGGTCGAGGCGCGCAGGATGTTCGTCGCGCGCCAACCGATGGGCCGGCTCGCCAAGGCGGAGGAGATCGCGCCGCTGGTCGTCTTCCTCGCGTCCGACGAAGCCGCGTTCATCACGGGTAACATGTATTCCTGCGACGGCGGCATGACCATCTGAAGTCGGCGGCACGCCCCGGATGACGACCGCCGGCGGTGCGCCGCCCGACTTCCGGTACTCCTACCCACCCAACAGAACGGAGATTCACATGAAGCTCGTACGTTACGGCCCCCCCGGCAAGGAAAGGCCCGGCCTCGTCGACGCCGATGGAAAGCTGCGCGACCTGTCGCGCAAGGTCGCCGACATCGACGGCACGACGCTCGCGCCCGCGAAGCTCAAGGAGATCGCGAAACTCGACCCGAAGAAGCTGCCGCTCGTCAAGGGCAGGCCGCGCCTCGGTCCCTGCGTTGCCACGCCGTCGAAGTTCGTCGCGATCGGCCTCAATTTCAGCGACCACGCGAAGGAGACCGGCTCGCCGATCCCCGAGCACCCGGTCGTGTTCTTCAAGTCGCCGACGTGCATCGTCGGACCCAACGACAACGTGATGATCCCGCGCGACTCGACGCAGCTCGACTGGGAGGTCGAGCTCGGCGTGGTCATCGGCCGCACGGCGAGATACGTCGAGGAGAAGGACGCGCTCAGGTACGTCGCCGGCTACTGCGTGATCAACGACGTGTCCGAGCGCGATTTCCAGATGAAGAAGGGCGCGAGCCAGTGGAGCAAGGGCAAGGGCTGCGACACGTTCGGACCTCTCGGCCCGTGGCTCGTCACGAAGGACGAGGTCAAGGACCCGCAGGACCTCGCGATGTGGCTCGATGTCAACGGCGAGCGCAGACAGCGGGGCAGCACGAAGACGATGATCTTCGGCGTCGCGGCGCTGGTCGCCGACGTGTCGTGCTACATGACGCTCCTGCCCGGAGACGTGATCACGACGGGCACGCCGCCCGGCGTCGGCATGGGGATGAAGCCGCAGCAGTGGCTCAAGGCCGGCGACGTGATCACGCTCGGCGTCGAGGGTCTGGGCGAGCAGAAGCAGAAGGTCGTCGCGTACAGGCGCGGACGCTGAGCGGGGAGCGGGGGCGACCGCGCCGCGGCGATGCGGCGGGCCGCACGAGATTCCGCTGACGGATTCCGCAACGAGCGCGGGCGCGCGCGACGACGATCGCCCGGAGTGCCCGCGTTCATCCGACGATCCTGCCGCGGGTCGCCTTGATCTGGCCGCGCCTGACCTTGGCGTCGACGCGCCGGCGCTGCGAGCCCTTGGTCGGCCGGGTCGGCCTGCGGGCGGCGGGGACGGCGGCGGCATCCTCGACCAGACGATGCAGGCGCGCGAGCGCATCGTCGCGGTTCCTGTCCTGGCTCCGGTAGCGCTGCGCCTTGATGACGACGACGCCCTCGGCGGTGATCCGCTGGTCGCTGCGGGCGAGGAGCCGCGCCTTGACCGCCTCGGGTAACGACGACGCACGGATGTCGAAGCGCAACTGCAGCGCCGTCGAGACCTTGTTGACGTGCTGGCCGCCCGCGCCCTGCGCACGGATGGCGGTCCAGACGACTTCGGTCTCGCGAATCGTGATCATGAGCGGCGATCCCGCCGGTTCATTGACGGCATCCCGGCGCACGACGCGCCGGCCGGTCGCGTCCCCGGCGGCTGCCGCGATTGCGCCGCCGCCCGACCCGAACCACTGCGCATCGCGCGGCCGGAGCCCCGTTCGTTCAGGGGCTCGTGTACGCGGTCTTCACGGTCGTGAAGAACTCGGCGGCGTAGCGGCCCTGCTCGCGCGCACCGTAGCTCGAGCCCTTGCGCCCGCCGAACGGCACGTGGTAGTCGACGCCGGCAGTCGGCAGGTTCACCATCACCATCCCCGCCTGGGCGTGCCGCTTGAAGTGGGACGCGTATTTCAGTGACGTGGTGACGATGCCCGCGCACAGGCCGAACTCGGTGTCGTTGGCGAGCGAGAGCGCCTCGTCGTAGTCCTTCGCGCGGATCACGCACGCGACCGGGCCGAAGATCTCCTCGCGCGCGATGCGCATCCGGTTGTCGGCGCCGGTGAACAGCGCCGGCGCCAGGTAGTAGCCTTCGGTGGCGCGCGCGAGCCGCTCACCGCCGACGGCGAGCCGGGCGCCCTCGCCTCTGCCGATCTCGAGATAGGCGAGGTCCTGGTCGAGCTGGGTCTGGTCGACGACGGGGCCGATGTCGGTTCCCGGCGCGAGCGCGTCGTCGACCTTCAGCGCGCGCAGCCGCTCCGTCATCGCAGCGACGAAGCGGTCGTGGATGCCAGCGGTGACGATGAGCCGCGAGGACGCCGTGCAGCGCTGGCCGGTCGAGAAAAACGCGCCCTGCGTCGCGCAGTTGACGGCGGTAGCCAGGTCGGCGTCGTCGAGCACGACGAGCGGGTTCTTGCCGCCCATCTCCAGTTGCACCTTCGCCATGCGCGCGACGGCCTTTGCGGCGATGGCGCGGCCCGTGCCGACCGATCCCGTGAAGCTGATCGCGGCGACATCGGGGTCGTTGACCAGCGTCTCGCCGACGACCGAGCCGCGACCCATCACCAAGTTGAACACGCCGGCGGGGGCGCCGGCCCGCGCCAGGATGTCGGCGATCGCCCACGCACAGCCCGGCACCAGATCGGCAGGCTTGAACACGACGGTGTTCCCGTAGGCGAGCGCCGGCGCGATCTTCCACGCGGGGATCGCGATCGGAAAATTCCACGGGGTGACGAGGCCGACGACGCCGACGGGCTCGCGCGTGACCTCGACGTCGATGCCCGGCCGCACCGATGGCAGCTTCTCGCCGGTGAGGCGGAGCACCTCGCCGGCAAAGAACTTGAAGATGTGGCCGGCACGCGCCGCTTCGCCGACGCCCTCGGGCAGTGTCTTGCCCTCCTCGCGCGACAGGAGGCGCCCGAGCTCGTCCTTGCGCGCCAGCATTTCCGTGCCGACGCGGTCGAGCAGGCTCGAGCGCTCCTGGATCGAGCCCGTCGCCCAACCCGGGAACGCGTGCTTCGCCGCCGCGATCGCCGCGCGCGTCTGCGCGGCGTCGCCCTGCGCATACTCGCCGATCACATCGCGAACGTCGGACGGATTGCGGTTGGCGGTCGCGGTGGCGCCGGCCACCCATTCGCCGGCGATCAGGTTGCGGTGCATGTCGGTCATCATGTCGCTCCATCTTCGGAATCATCTGTCGCGGGGGCAATTCGCTTCACCCAACCGCAGCCGGAACGGAAGGGTTCGCGGCGGGCGCATGCATCACCCTAAGCGCGCCGCGAACCCTTCCGTTCCGGCTCATCCCGGAGGATCCCTCGCCGCGTGAGACTCGCCATCAGCGCCCCGACGCCGAACGTCCACGGCGCGATCTTGTCGGCGTGATTGACCCGGTTGACCAAGGCGCCGAGCTGCGGCGTTGCGATCGTCACGATGTCGCCGACGGCGTGCGTGAAGCCCTGGCCCGGAGCGAAGCGGTCCTTGGTCGGCGCGAACATCGTGCCGAGGAACAGCACGAGCCCGTCCGGGTATTGATGGTTCGGGCCGATCGCGTGCGCGACGAGGTCCAGCGGGTCGCGGCTGATCATCGCCATCGAGCTCTTCCCCGCGAGCGTGAAGCCTTCCGGACCGTCGATGCTCATCCCGAGCTCGCAGCGACGCACGTCGTCGATCCCGAAATCATCGTCGAACAGCCGGATAAAGGGGCCGATCGCGCAGGACGCATTGTTGTCCTTGGCTTTGCCCAGGAGGAGCGCGCTGCGTCCCTCGAAATCGCGCAGGTTGACGTCGTTGCCCAGCGCGGCGCCCAGCGTGCGGCCCCTGCTGTCGACGACCAGGACAATCTCCGGCTCCGGGTTGTTCCACTCCGACTGCGGATGGATGCCGACCTCGGCGCCGAGCCCGACCGCCGACATCGGCTGCGACTTCGTGAAGATCTCCGCATCCGGACCGATCCCGACCTCGAGGTACTGCGACCACGCGCCCTGCGCCACGAGCGCCTCCTTCACCGAGAGCGCTTCCTTCGATCCGGGGCGCACGCGCGAGAGGTCGTCGCCGATCAGCGCGACCAGCGACCGGCGCACGGCGTCGGCCCTCGCCGGATCGCCGCGCGCCTGCTCCTCGATCACGCGCTCGAGCGTGCTCGCGACGAAGGTCACCCCGGCGGCCTTGATTGCCTGCAGGTCGCACGGCGCGAGGAACCGCGGCAGACGCTCGTCCCCTGCGCCCGCAGCGGAGTTCGCGAGCACGTCGGCGAGCGCGCCGAGTCGCGGCAGCGCGCCGGCCGAGCGGATCGCGCCGACGGGATCGCCGAGCTCGCAGAGCGCGCTCGCGGTCGCGGCCACGCGCGACAGGTCGAAGATGCCGTCCACAGTGACACGCACGAGCGCGGGGCCGCCGGCGGCCGGCAGCCACACGCGCCCGACGAGCATCGCGCGGTCGCGATCCTCGGGCAGGCAGGCGGCGGGGGTCAGGCGGTTGCGCAGGGGTTCCACGGTGTCCGCAGGCGGGGCATGACTGGCCCGATTATAGAACCTTGCCCCCGGGCCGAGCGCGCGGATGCGTCGCCCGGGCGGGCGTTTTCCTGCATACTTTCGGGGGGCGGCCCGTGCGAGCGACACGCGCCGCGGAGCGTACGGAGACTGCGCATGGCCCTCGTGCCGATGATCGAATACGACGACGCCGCGCCCGAGGTGCGGGCGATCTACGACGACATCCGGGCGACGCGCCAGGTCGACTGGGTCAACAACTTCTGGAAGGTACTCGCGAACGACCCCGCGACGCTCGAGCGCACGTGGCAGTCGGTCAGGAACGTCATGGCGCCAGGCGCGCTCGACGCGCTGACCAAGGAGATAATCTACGTCGCGGTCAGCGTGACGAACAACTGCGAGTACTGCATCCACTCGCACACGGCGGGCGCGAGCGCGAAGGGGATGACGGCGCAGATGTTCCGCGAGCTGATGGCCGTCGTTGCCCTCGCCAACGCGACGAACCGGCTCGCCAACGGCTACCGGATCGACGTCGACGAGCGCTTCCGCGATCCGGCTCCGCGCTGACCGGAGCGCCGACCGGCATGCCCGACAATCCGCGCCTTCGCCTCGAGGGCCTGTTCCCCGAGATCGACCCGTACGCCACCGGGCGGCTCGCCGTCGACGCGCGGCACACGCTGTATTGGGAAACCTGCGGCAATCCGCACGGCGTGCCGCTCGTCTTCCTGCACGGCGGCCCCGGCGGCGGCTGCCTGCCGCACCATCGCCGGTACTTCGACCCGGCGTTCTGGCGCGTCGCGCTGTTCGACCAGCGCGGCGCCGGGCGCTCCGTGCCCCTGGCCGAGCTCACGGACAACACGACCCGGGACCTCGTCGCCGATCTCGAGCGTCTGCGCGAGCACCTCGGCATCCGCAAGTGGCTGCTGTTCGGCGGCTCGTGGGGGTCGACGCTGGCCCTCGCGTATGCGGAGGCATTCCCGGCACGCTGCCACGGGCTGGTGCTGCGCGGCATCTTTCTCGCACGCCCCCAGGAACTCGACTGGTTCATGCACGGAATGCGCAACGTGTTCCCCGAGGCCTGGCGCGCGTTCGCGCAATTCCTGCCGGCGGCCGAGCGAGGGGATCTCCTCGGCAGCTACCATCGCCGCCTGACGGATCCCGATCCGGCGGTGCACCTGCCCGCCGCACGGGCGTGGGACGGCTACGAAAGCGCGTGCTCGACGCTGCTGCCGGCCGCGGACCGGACGCCGAAGTTCGACAACGGCGCCTCGGCGCTGGCGATCGCGCGCATCGAGGCGCACTACTTCGTCCACCGCGCCTTCCTGGAGGATGGCGAGCTGCTGGCGAACATCGACCGGATCCGCCACCTGCCCTGCACGATCGTGCAGGGACGCTACGACATCGTCTGCCCGCCGGTGACTGCCGACACGCTGGCCCGCGCGTGGCCCGAGGCCGAGTACATCGTCGTCCCCGACGCAGGCCACTCGATACGCGAGCCCGGGATCGCGCGCGAGCTCGTCGCCGCGGTCAGGCGCATGCAGGCGCGCGTCGGGCGCTGACGCGCGGTCCCCTCACCTGCCGGCGGGCAGGACCATACGGACGCGCACCGTGACGTCGTTGGCGACGGCGTCGGTATCCGCCCAGACGCCTTCGCCGACCTTGAACTCGAGCCGCCTGACGGTGAACTGACCCTCGGCGACGCTGTTGCCGGCGGCGTCCTTCCTGAGCGCGACGGGGACGACGACGTCCCTCGCGATGCCCTTCATCGACAGCGTGCCGGCGATTTCGTAGCGGTCCCCGCCCAGGTCCCTGACCCGGGTCGACAGGAACTTCGCCGCCGGAAACTTCGCCGTGTCGAACCACAGCGATCGCCGGGTCTCGGCTTCCGCTTCCTCGCTCGCGAGATCGATGCTGGCGAGCTCGATCTCGAGTTCGACCTTCGAGTTCGCCGGGTCCTTCGGCCGGAAATCCATGTTGGCCTTCCATCGGCGGAAGCGCCCTTCGACGTTGACTCCCATCTGCTTCGTGACGAAGCGGATCTCGCTCTTGTCCACGAGCACGCCCTGCCCGGAAGCGCCGGCGGCCGCCGCCATCAGCATCGCGGCGAGCGCGGGAATGAACGGATGGAGCGCTTTCACGGACTCGATTCCCTTTCCGGGGATGACAGGAACGGCAGCATGCGCACGAGCACGCCGTCGCGGTCGACGAAGTGGTGCTTCAGCGCGGCGCCCGCATGCAGGATGATCAGCGCGAGCAGCGTGAAGTTCAATGTGGCGTGGAGCGCCTTGAGGACCGATGCGAGCGCCTTGTCCTTGGGCACGAGGTCCGGGAGGGGGAAAAGTCCCAGGTAGACGACCTGCACGCCGGTGGCCGAGCTGTAGAGCCAGCCCGACAGCGGGATCGCGAGCATCAGCGCGTACAGCAGGTGGTGCGCGACGGCGGCCGCACGCTGCTGCCACTCGGGCATCGGCAGCGGCACCGGCGCGGGGCTCGCGGCACGCCACGCGAGGCGGATCAGGGCCAGCAGGAACACCGTGATCCCGATCCATTTGTGATATCCGTAGAGCCGCAGCGTGCGCGGCGCGATCGGCAGATCCACCATCCACAGGCCCAGCGCGAACCCGCAGAGAATCAGGATGCCCGCGAGCCAGTGCAGCGCGATCGCCGTCCGCGTGTACGCGTGCCGGTATAATCGCGCGGACCCTGCCATGCCGATCCTCCGGTTCCGACCGCCACGTCGCCACGCGACCCGCGTCGTCTCGATGTTCCCCGCCGCGTCCACGCACCCGCAGCGAACAGCCTGTCGATGATGCGCATTCCCCGCGCCAAAGGATACGCGCTCCTCGTGGCCGCCGCCGTCTGTGTCGTCGCCGCGCAGCTCCTCCCGGCTGCCGCGCTCGCACAATCGACCCCGACGGGCGCAGCGGCGCCGGCCGCGGCCGCCCGGGAGTCCGTACCGCCCGGGCGTCCGAAGATCGGGCTCGTGCTCTCCGGTGGCGGCGCACGCGGCCTCGCGCACCTGGGCGTGCTCAAGGTGCTGGACGAGCTGCACGTGCCGGTCGACTTCATCACCGCGACCAGCATGGGCTCGATCGTCGGCGGCCTCTATGCGTCGGGCATGCCGGTGGGCACGATGGAGGAAATGGTCACCTCGCTCGACTGGCCGTCGCTGTTCTCGGACCAGCCGCCGCGGCGCGAGCTTTCCATCCGGCGCAAGCGCGAGGAAGTGCTCTATACGATCCCGCTCGAGATCGGCGTCCGCGACTTTTCGTTCCGCACGTCCGCCGGCGCGCTGTCCGGGCAGAACCTGGAGCTCCTGCTGCATAGCCTCACGTGGCGCGACGACGACATCGGCAGTTTCGACGCGCTGCCGATCCCGTTCCGCGCGGTCGCGACCAGCATGGTCGACGGCAGGACGGTCGTCTTCGATCGCGGGCCGCTCTATCTGGCGATGCGCGGCAGCATGTCGGTGCCCGGGGTCTTCGCGCCGGCCGAGATCGACGGCAAGCTGTTGGGCGACGGCGGCCTGGTGAAGAACCTGCCGGTCGACCTCGTGAAGGCGATGGGCGCGGACGTCGTGATCGCGGTCAACATCGGCACGCCGCTTCTGACCCGCGATCAGCTCTCGTCGATCATCGGCATCGCCGCGCAGTCGATCAATATCCTGACCGAGCAGAACGTGCGCGGGCAGCTTGCGCTGCTCACCCCGCGCGACGTGCTGATCGCTCCCGACCTCGGCGACCTCTCCGCGCTGGACTTCACGAAGGGCGCGCGCTTCATCGAGCTGGGCGAGCAGGCCGGTCGCGCCGCGGCCGACGCCCTCCGGCGGTATGCATTGCCCCCCGCGGCCTACTCGGCCTATCGCGACGCGTTGCGCCGGCCGCGCGGCCGGGACGATCCGGAGCTCGCGTTCGCCGGCATTCGCGGCACCGAGATGACGAATCCCGACGTGCTGCAGGCGCAGGTGGGCCTCGCGCCCGGGGCGAAGATCAGCCTCCCCGAGGCCGAGGCGGACATCGCCGTGCTGTACGGGCGCGGCGATTTCGAACGGATCGACTACCGGCTGATCGACAGCCAGGGGCAGCGCCGCATCGAGTTCAACGTCTCCGAGAAGCCTTGGGGCCCCAATTTCCTGCAGTTCGGCGTCGGCTTTTCGTCCGACATCCAGGGCGACAGCAGCTTCGGCGTGCGGGTCGGCCACAAGCGCACTTGGCTCAACGATCTGGGCGGGCAATGGACGAGCGACGTCAATCTTGGATCGGCGACGAGCTTCGAGACCGAGTTCTACCAACCGCTGACCGTGTCCCAGACGCTGTTCGCTTCCGCCTACGGCAGCATCGGCACCGCACCCCTCGATTTCTTCAGCAACGGCGACAAGGTGGCCGAATTCTCGGTGCTCACCGAGCGTGCGGGCATGGCCCTGGGCTACGCTTTCGGCACCTGGGGTGAGCTGCGGCTCGGCCCGGAATTCATTCATCAGCGCGCGCACCCGACCGTGGCGCTTCCCGGCATTCCCGTGTCGGTGACGGACCGGTGGGGTTTCGCGCTGGCCGCGCGGGCCGACACGCAGGACAGCACGTTCTTTCCGCACCGCGGCCTGCGCGCCTACGCCTCGGCGTTTACCGGGACGCAGCGGCAGGATGGCATCGACAGCACCGTCACGCGCGCCGAATTCGACATTCACCAGTCGATACCCTTCGGCGAGCGCGACACCGTCAACCTTGGCGTGCGCGCGGCCGGAACCAACCTGAAGGGATCGCTGGTCACCGACTACCGTCTCGGCGGATTCCTCGAAGTCTCCGGATTGCGGACGGCGGAGCTGCAGGGGCCTTACCTGGGACGGGCGCGCGCCGTCTACCTGCACCGCATGGGAAGCCTGCCCGTGCTCGGCAACACCTACTACGCCGGAGGCTCGCTCGAGGCCGGCAACGTCTGGCAGAGCCGCGACGCGGTCTCGGCCGCGGACACCTACAAGGCCGGCAGTCTGTTCCTGGCCGCCGATACGCCGTTCGGGCCGCTCTACCTCGCGTGGGGCCACACCACGCGCGGCGATTCGTCGTGGTACCTCATGCTCGGGCGGCCATGAGCGCCGCCGGGCCGTCCCAGGACGCCTGCGCGAGCAGGGCGGAGCCAAGGCCCGAAGGGCGCGTCTGCGAGCGCGGGTGGCGGCAAAGAGCACGATGCATCGACTGGCCCTGCCGCCCAGAGGCCGCGGCGAATCGCTCCCTCCCGGAGGGACGGCGCGCAGCGCCAAGGGTGCCCACATGAGCGCCAATGCCGAGTGGCTCGAGCGCAGCCGGCGCGCGGTCTGGCACCCGTGCACGCAGATGAAGGCGCACGAGACGCTGCCGCTCGTGCCGATCGCGCGCGGCGACGGCGCGTGGCTCCACGACTTCGACGGCCGGCGGTACCTGGACGCGGTCGGCTCGTGGTGGGTGAACCTCTTCGGCCACGCGAACCCCCGCATCAACGCAGCCGTATCCCGGCAGCTGTCCGAGCTCGAGCACGTGCTCCTCGCCGGCTTTACGCACCGGCCCGTCGTCGAACTCTCGGAACGCCTCGCGGCGCTCGCACCCGGCCCCCTGGGTCACGCGTTCTACGGCTCCGACGGAGCGTCGGCGATCGAGATCGCGCTCAAGATGGCGTTCCACTACTGGAAGAACCGCGGGCAGACGGCCAGGACCGGATTCGTGTCGCTCTCCGGCAGCTACCACGGCGAGACGCTCGGCGCGCTCTCGGTCACCGACGTGCCGATCTTCCGCGACACCTATGCGCCGCTCCTCCATCGGCATGCGACGGTACCGTCGCCGGACGCGCGGGCGGCCATTGCCGGCGAATCGGCGCGGGATGTCGCCGAGCGCGCCGCGCGGGGGCTGGACGCGCATCTCGCGCGGCACCACGCCACGATCGCGGCACTGATCGTCGAGCCGCTGGTGCAGGGCGCGACCGGGATGGCGATGTACGACCCGCACTACCTGGTGCGTGCCCGCGAGCTCTGCACGCGGTACGGCGTTCTGCTAATCGCCGACGAGATCATGACGGGGTTCGGGCGGACGGGCACGCTGTTCGCGTGCGAGCAGGCGGGAATGGCGCCCGATTTCCTCTGCCTGTCGAAGGGCATCACGGGCGGGTACCTGCCGCTGTCGTGCGTGCTCGCGACCGACGAGATCTACGATGCGTTCTACGCCGACGACGCGGCGCGCGGCTTCCTGCACTCCCATTCGTACACGGGCAACGCGTTGGCCTGCAGCGCCGCGCTCGCCGTGCTCGACATCTTCCGCGACGACGACGTGATCGAGGTGAATCGCGCGAAGGCCGCGCGATGGACGGCGCTCGCCGCGCCGCTCGCGGGACATCCGCGGGTCCGCGACTTCCGCCGCCGCGGGATGATCTGGGCGTTCGAGGTAGACACCGATCGCCCCGACTTCGCGCGCTGGTGCTTCGCCGCGGGGCTCGCGCGCGAGCTGCTGCTGCGCCCGATCGGCCGCACCGTCTACTTCATGCCACCCTATGTCGTGACCGACGACGAGTTCGCGCTGCTCGCCGGCCGCACCCGTGACATCATCGATGCGGCATAGCGTCCCCGCCTGGGCTGCTGCGGCAAGGCGGCACGCGTCGTGCGCGGCGCTGGCGTTTGCATTGGTGGCCGGATCGGTGGAAGCGGCGCTGCCGCCCCCGCTCGCGCGGGCCTTCGCCTATGCCGGCGTTCCGCTCGGGGCGATCGGCGTCGTCGTCCAGGAAGCGGGAATGCCCCGGCCGCTTTTCGTCAACCAGCCGGATCGCGCGTACAACCCCGCATCGGTGATGAAGCTCGTCACGACGTTCGCGGCGCTCGAGCTGCTCGGTCCGGAGTACCGCTGGAAGACCGACGCGTTTCTGGACGGCCGGCTGGAGGAGGGCGTGCTGCGGGGAAACCTCGTCCTGAAGGGTCGTGGCGACCCGAAGATCACCGTCGAGCAGTGGCAGGCGTTCATCGCGACGCTGCGGGCGAACGGTCTCGCCGCCGTCGACGGCGACCTGGTGCTCGACCGCTCGTTCTTCGCGCCGGTCGCGCACGATCCCGCCGCCTTCGACCGGGAGCCGCAGAAGCCCTACAACGTCGGCCCGGACGCGCTGCTCGTCAATTTCAAGTCGGTGAAATTCGACTTTGCGCCGAACGCGACAGGCGATGCGGTCGAGATCAGGGTCGAGCCCGCGCTCGCGCGGGTCGGCGTCGGTCCGCCGCCGCAGATCGCGGCGGGCACCTGCGGCGACTGGCAGACGGCCGTCGGCGCGGCGTTCATCGACCGCGGCACGCGCGCCGACGCGGTGTTCACCGGCCGCTATCCGGCCTCCTGCCGCGAGCGCGAGTGGTGGATCTCGCTGCTCGATCACCCGGTGTACGTGCACGGCATGTTCGAGACGTACTTCCGGGCCGCGGGCGGGCGCTTCGGCGGCGGCTGGAGGAACGGCGCCGCACCGGTCGGCGCCGCGCCGTTCGCGACGCTGGAATCCCCGCCGCTCTGGGACATCGTCCGCGACGTCAACAAGCTGTCGAACAACGTGATGGCGCGGCAGGTGTTCCTGACGCTCGCCACGGTGGATGCGCCGCCGCCAGCGAGCGTCGCGGGCGCGGCGGCGGCCGTGAAGCGCTGGCTCTCCCGGCGCAACCTGAAGATGCCCGAGCTCGTCCTCGAGAACGGCTCCGGCCTGTCGCGCCGCGAGCGGATCAGCGCCGGAAGCCTCGCGCGCCTGCTGCTCGCGGCCGACGCGAGCCCGGTCCGCGACGAGTTCGCGAGCTCGCTCGCGGTCGCGGCGACGGACGGCACGGTGCAGCGCCGCTTCCAGAACGGCAGCGTGGCCGGACAGGCGCTGCTCAAGACCGGAACGCTCGAAGGCGTGCGCGCGCTCGCCGGCTACGTGATCGACGGCGGAGGCCGCCGTTTCGTGGTGGTCGCGATCGTCAACCACGCGAACTCGGCAATGACCCAGGGCGCGCTGGACGCCCTGGTCCAGTGGGTCTACCGCGAAGGCGCGACGTGGACGCCCGCACGCTGAGCGCCTTGGCGGGCGCCGGTCACATCCCGGGGACGGGCTTGCTGTCCTTGAACAGCAGGTAGCCGCGCAGCACGCGATAGAGGATCCAGAGGGACACGACGAGCCAGAGCGGAACCGCGATGACGATCCCGACGATCGTCAGCACCAGCAGCCAGCCGATGCAACTCCACAGCAACGAGAACCAGAACGTGCGGATCATCCAGCGCAGGTGCGGCGCGACCCAGCTGCCCTGCGCCTCGCCACGCTTGACGTGGCAGATGATGACGGCGGCGATTCCGAGGAGTCCGAAGAGCGGTGCGATGAAGCTCACGCCCGAGGAAACGAGGCCGGCGACACCGGCGGCGCCCATCAGCGCGTAGGCGAGCAAGGCGGCGGACACCGGCGGCGCGCCGGCAGCCCCGGGGGCGCCGGGCGAAGCGGAAGCGGGGAACTCGGCCATCGTGACACCTCCGTTCTTGAACTGCCGTCGGCACGGTGCAGGCGCCGCGATCGCAGAGTGTTGGGGGTTTCGCGCGCTCTCGAGCCGCGGTGCCGGGAACGGCGCCTTCTCGCAGCGGTCGCCGGCGAATGGCGAGATCGACGGCCGGGCGTCGGATCATGGCGGGCCCTGTTCGAAGGTCCAGCGGGGAATTATGCACCGGCCGAGCCCGGCTGTGCCCTAGCCGGATGCGCCGCCGGAGTATGCCCCAACGCGTCCCCGGGGCGCCTGAGGCGGCCCCGCGCCTCGGCCGCGGTCGCGGGCTGTGAAGGCGGCGGCGGGCCGCGAGCGCGATCTTTGGCTTCGCTCAACCTCGGGTGCGGGAATCGAGGGCTATAATTCAGCGGGGTTTTCGGCGCGCCGTCGTCGTGGCGCGCATTGTCGTAAGGAGTCCACCATGTCCGAAAATGCTGAAGGTGTCCGCGAAAAGCTCGTCGATGATCTCGCCACCGTCCTCGCGGAAGCCGAAGAGATGCTGAAGCGTGCCGCGAACGAGACCGGCGACAAGGCGCGTGACCTGCGCTCGCAGGTCGAGACGAAGCTGCTCCGCGCCAAGCTGCGGCTGCAGGAGATCGAAGGCGAGGCCGTGGACCGCGCGAAGGCCGCCGCCCGCGCGACCGACGACTACGTGCACGAAAATCCGTGGCAGGCGATCGGCATCGCGGCCGCGATCGGCGTCGTCGCGGGGCTTCTGCTGAACCGCCGGTCGTGACGCTCGCGCCGTGAGCGACGGTACGCCCGGCAGGGCGGGTGGGGGTCTGCGCGGCGCGCTCGGGCAGCTCGGCAGTTCGCTGGTCGGGCTCCTGCGCACGCGGCTGGAGCTCGCCGCGCTGGAGCTGAACGAGGAGCGCGATCGCGCGATCGAGGCGCTCATCCTCGTCAATATCGCAGCGCTGGCCTTCGCGTTCGCCGTGCTGGCGGCCTCGGCGCTCGTGATCGTCCTGTTCTGGGATACCCACCGGATCGCCGCGCTCCTCGCGATGACGATTGCGTACCTGCTGGTCGGAATCGTCGCGGCATGGCGGTTTTCCCGGCGGCGGCCCGCCGATGCCCCGCCCTTCCGGGGTACGCTGGCCGAACTCGAGCGCGACCGCGCCTGGCTCGCGGACGAGTTCGGAGGCGACAGATGAGCGGCGAACGGCAGGCGGTCCGCGCAGAGCGCAAGGCGCTGCTGTCCACCCGCGCCGAGCTCGATCGGGCGCGCGTCGCGCTCGCCGTGCACCAGATCAAGGTTGTAATCGCACCTGTGCCCGAAGCCGATCGCGTCACGCGGCTCAGGCCCGCGGCGGCGATCCTTGCCGGCCTCGCGGGCTCGTTCGCTGGCGCGCCGCGCCTTGCGCGCTGGCTCCGCGTCGCGTCGCTCGCGCTCGCCGCGCTCCGCATCGTCCGCGCCTGGAAATAGCCGAACGGAAGGGGCACCTCCGAATTGCGGCAACCCCCGCGCCGCGGCGGGCGGCCACTGCGTCTTCCAGGGTCAGAGACCGAGTTCCCGCCACAACGCGTCGACGCGCGCCTTCACGGCCGGATCCATCGCGATCGGAGTGCCCCACGCCCGGTTGGTTTCGCCCGGCCACTTGTTCGTCGCGTCGATCCCCATCTTGCTGCCGAGCCCCGCCACCGGCGACGCGAAGTCCAGGTAGTCGATCGGGGTGCGTTCGACCAGCAGCGTGTCGCGCGCGGGGTCCACGCGCGTGGTGAGCGCCCAGACCACCTCCTTCCAGTCACGGACGTTCACGTCGTCATCGGTGACGATGATCATCTTCGTGTACATGAACTGGCGCAGGAAGCTCCAGATGCCGAACATCACCCGCTTCGCGTGGCCGGGATACTGCTTCCTGAGCGACACCACGGCGAGCCGGTACGAGCAGCCCTCCGGCGGCAGGTAGAAGTCGGCGATCTCGGGAAACTGCTTCTGCAGGAGCGGCACGAACACCTCGTTCAGCGCCACGCCCAGGACTGCCGGCTCGTCCGGCGGCTTGCCGGTGTACGTCGAGTGGTAGATCGGGTCGCGGCGCATCGTGATGCGCTCGATCGTGAATACAGGAAAGCGCTCGACTTCGTTGTAGTAGCCGGTGTGATCGCCGAACGGGCCTTCGGCGGCGGTCTCGAAGCCGGTCGCGTCGCCGGCATCGGGGCGGATGAAGCCCTCCAGCACGATCTCGGCCGAGGCGGGCACGTGGAGGCCGTGCGTCAGGCACTTCACGATCTCCGTCCGCGAGCCGCGCAGGAGCCCGGCGAACTGGTATTCGGAGAGCGAGTCGGGCACCGGCGTCACCGCGCCGAGGATGGTCGCGGGATCCGCGCCGAGCGCGACCGCGATCGGGAACGGCTCGCCCGGCGATTTCAGCGCATGGTCGCGGAAGTCCAGCGCACCGCCGCGGTGGGCGAGCCAGCGCATGACCACCCTGTTCGCGGCGAGCACCTGCTGCCGGTAGATGCCGAGGTTCTGCCGCATCTTGTGCGGTCCTCGCGTCACCGTAAGGCCCCAGGTGATCAGCGGGCCGGCGTCGCCGGGCCAGCAGGTCTGCACCGGCAGGCGTGCGAGATCGACGTCGGCGCCCTCCCACACGATCTCCTGGCAGGGCGCGGACGAACGTTCCTTCGGCGCCATGTGCATCACCTGCATGAACGCCGGCCGCGTGTTCTGCCACGCATCCATGAGGCCCTTCGGCGGCTCGGGCTCCTTGAGGAAGGCGAGCAGCTTCCCGACTTCGCGCAGCGCTTCGACCGACTCCTGCCCCATCCCCAGCGCGACGCGCCGGGGCGTGCCGAACAGGTTGCCGAGAACGGGAATCCGGGGCCGCCCGCCCGCGCCGTCGAAACCCTTCGGATGCTCGAACAGCAACGCGGGTCCGCCCTGCCGCAGCACCCGGTCGCAGATCTCGGTCATCTCGAGCCGGGGGTCGACCGCGGCGCCGATGCGCCTGAGCTCGCCCATCCGCTCGAGTTGGGCGAGAAAGTCGCGGAGGTCGGCGTATTTCACAGGAATCCGGGGAGGCCGCGCATCTCGTGGCGCGTCGTGCGCCGATCGGGGCGAGCGGGAACGGCAGGACGGCGCCGATCCGGCGGTTTCCCGGCCACGGAAGCCATGTTACCAAACCGCGCGGCCGGCGCGTCCTCGTACAATGCGGGATGCGCTCTGCCGCGTTCGCCGACCCGCCCGACGCCGGCTTCGTCCGCGCCCGCCGCATCGTCTTCGGGATCGCCCTCGCGAGCTTCATCCTGTCCTTCTTCCACCGCACGGCGCCCGCGGCGATCGCCGGCGAGCTGACACGCGCGTTCTCGATCAACGGCACGGTGCTGGGCACGCTCGCCGCGACGTATTTCTACGTCTACACCCTCCTGCAGATCCCCGTTGGCGTGCTCGCCGACACACTGGGCCCGCGCCGCATCCTGTCCGCCGGCTCGCTGGTGGCCGGGGCCGGCTCCCTCGCGTTCGCGCTGGCGCCCACGTGGGAGATCGCGGCGGCGGGCCGGACGCTCGTGGGCATCGGCGTCTCCGTCGCGTTCATCGCGATACTCAAGGTGAGCGCGGTCTGGTTCCCCGCCAATCGCTTCGCGACGTTGAACGGCGTCACGATGCTCGCGGGCAACCTCGGCGCAGTGATCGCCGGCGCGCCGCTTGCCTTTCTCGTGACGCAGGCGTCGTGGCGCGGAGTGTTCGTCGGCCTCGCCGGATTGTCGATCGCGCTCGGCGTCGCGACGTGGGCGAGGGTGCGGGACCGCCCCGAGCAGATGGGCTACGCGCCGCTGGATGCACCGGCCGCCACGCGCACTGAAGCTTCCGTGCACTGGGCGCAGGCGCTGCGACGCGTCCTCGCCAACCCGGCGACCTGGCCGGGCTTCTTCGTCAATGCGGGCATCGCCGGCAGCTATCTCGCCTTCGCGGGCCTCTGGGCGGTGCCGTACCTCGTCGAGACGTACGGCATGTCGCGCGTCACCGCCGCCGAGCACACGAGCGTCCTCCTGCTCGGCGTCGCTTTCGGCTCCGTGGTGGTCGGGATCGTGTCCGACCGGCTCGGCAGCCGCCGCGGCGTCATGCGCGCCTATGCGCTGCTGTACGCGCTGTCGTGGCTGCCGTGGGTGCTGCACGCGCAGTGGCCGTTGCCGGCGACGCTTGCGTGGTTCGCGCTGATGGGCGTGCTGATCCCGGGATTCACGCTGTCGTGGGCGGTCGCTAAGGAAGTCAACCGGCCCGAGCACTCGGGCATCGCGACGTCGGTCGTCAATGTCGGCATCTTCCTCGGCACCGGCATCCTGCAGCCGCTCGTGGGCTGGGTGCAGGACCGCGGGCGCGCCTCCGGTGGCATCGCGGGCGCGTGGGAGGGCGGGATCCTGCTGCTCGCGGGCGCGGCCGCGTTCGGCGCGCTGATGACCTTCGCCGTCCGCGAGAAAGGGCGATCCGCCTGACGCGGACCAGCGTCGTCAAACGCGCCGGACTCGCGGCGCGAGTCACCCCCGGCCGGGACGCGCCCACCCTACCCCTTCAGAACAGCCCGACGACCTTCCCGTCCGCGGTGAGGTCGATCTTCGCCGCGGACGGCTCCTTCGGCAGGCCCGGCATCGTCATCACGTCGCCGCAGATCATCACGATGAATTCCGCGCCCGCGGCCAGCCGCACCTCACGGACGTTGACGACGTGACCGGACGGCGCGCCGCGCAGCAGCGGATCGGTCGAGAACGAATACTGCGTCTTGGCGACGCAGATCGGGTAGTGCCCGTAGCCGTCGGCCTGCAGCTTCTTTATCTGCGCGCGCACCTTGCTGTCGGCGGCGACCTCGGACGCGCCGTAGATCTTCGTCGCGACCTTGGTCATCTTGTCCCACAGCGTGTCGGCATCGTCGTAGACGAGCCGGAAATCCGACGGCAGCCTCTCGATCAGGTCGACCACGGTGCGTGCGAGCGTCTCGGCGCCGGCGGCGCCGTCGGCCCAGTGCCGCGCGACGACGACCGGCGCGTCGTGGTGCGCGATCTTCTTCTTCAGCAACGCGATCTCGGCGTCGGTGTCCGACGTGAAATGGTTGATCGAGACGACGCACGGCAGGCCGTAGTGGTTGCGGATGTTGTTGACGTGCCGCTCGAGGTTCGCGACCCCCTTCTCCAGCGCGGGCAGGTTCTCGCGCGTGAGCTCCTTGAGATCGGCGCCGCCGTGGTACTTGAGCGCGCGGATCGTCGCGACGAGGACGACGAGATCGGGCCGCAGCCCGGACTTGCGGCATTTGATGTCGATGAACTTCTCCGCGCCGAGGTCCGCGCCGAAGCCGGCCTCGGTGACCACGTAGTCGGCCAATTTCAGCGCGGCCTTCGTCGCGATCACCGAATTGCAGCCGTGCGCGATGTTGGCGAAGGGGCCGCCGTGGATGAACGCGGGGTTGTTGGCGAGCGTCTGCACGAGGTTGGGCTTCAGCGCATCCTTGAGCAGCACCGTCATCGCACCGTGCGCGTTGAGGTCGCGCGCGTGGACGGGCTTCTGGCCGCGCGTGTAGCCGACGACGATCTTGCCCAGCCGCTCCTTGAGGTCGGCGAGCGACTGCGCGAGGCAGAAGATCGCCATCACCTCGGAGGCGACGACGATGTCGAAGCCGTCCTGTCGCGGGTAGCCGTTCGCCGGGCCGCCCAGCGCCACGTTGATCTCGCGCAGCGCGCGGTCGTTCATGTCCATCACGCGCTTCCACGCGATGCGGCGCACGTCGATGTCGAGCGCGTTGCCGTGATGGATGTGATTGTCGATCAGCGCGGCGAGCAGGTTGTTGGCGACGCCGATCGCGTGGAAGTCGCCGGTGAAGTGCAGGTTGATCTCCTCCATCGGCACCACCTGCGCGTAGCCGCCTCCCGCCGCGCCGCCCTTCATCCCGAACACGGGTCCGAGCGACGGCTCGCGCAGGCAGACCGCCGCCTTCCTGCCGATGTGGTTCAACGCGTCGCCGAGACCGACGGTGGTCGTCGTCTTGCCCTCGCCCGCCGGCGTCGGGCTGATCGCCGAGACGAGGATCAGCTTGCCGTCGGGTCGGCCCGCGAGACCCGCGAGCCAGTCGAGCGACAGCTTCGCCTTGGTGTGGCCGTAGGGCTCCAGCGCCTCACCCGGGATGCCGAGGCGCGCGGCGATGTCCCCGATCGGCAGCAGCTTTGCCCGCTGGGCGATTTCGATGTCGGTCAACATGGTGGATTCTCCTTGCAGGGATCTTCGCTGGGGCCGGTAATGCGGCGAGGGAGTGTGCGACTCACACGTTGCGGTGCGGCGCGGCGCCGGAGGGATCCCCGGCCCGGCGGAACGGCTAGATGACCGGATTCGATCCGCCGTCCATCGGCACGATCGCGCCCGTCACGTAACTTGCCGCCGGCGACGCGAGGAAGAGCGCGACGCGCGCGACCTCCTCCGGCGTGCCCAGCCGGCCCAGCGGTATCCTCGCCTGCATGCGCTTCAGCAGTTCGTCTTCCGCGAGGCCCGTCATCTTCGCCTCGACGGAGAGGCCTTCCTGCACGCGGCCGGTCAGCGTGGCGCCGGGGTTGATGCCGTTGATCCGGATCCCCTTCGGCGCGTACGCGGCGGCGAGGCCCGCGGTCGCGAGCATCAGAGCGGCGTTCGCGGCGCCTCCCGGCAAGTGCACGGGGTTCGCGACCTTGCCCCCCGATCCGATGATGTTGACGATCGTGCCGTGGCCGCGCGCGGCCATGCGCCGCAGCACCGCGTCGATCGGGTGGATGTACGAGAAGTACTTCGCGTCCATTGCCGCGTGCCAGGCGCCGGCATCGAGGTCGGCCGGCGCGTAGCGGCGCGCGGCGCCGGCGGAGTTGACGAGGACGTCGATCGGGCCCAGCCCGCGTTCCACTTCGTCGGCCATCCGCGCGGCGTCGGCGGCGCGGGTCAGGTCGGCGACAATCGCGCGCGGCGCGTGTCGCGTCGAAGGGAATCCGGCGAGCGCCGCGTCGAGGTTGGCGGCGCTGCGCGAGACGAGCGCCACGCGCGCGCCTTCGCGCGCGAACGCCTCGGCGCAGGCATAGCCGATGCCCTTGCTGGCGCCGGTGACGACGACCACCCGGTCGGTGTGTCCGAGGTCCATGGGTCTCGCGCTACTTCGGCGCGAAGAAGCTCTCGATGCCCTCCAAGGTCGTCCACGCCTTCCAGACGTCGGCCACCGGCGCGTTGATCACCTTGGTTACGACGATGTCGGGCGGCAGCGGCTGCGCAGCGGCACCCGCGGCAAGCAACAGGGTGCCGACGAGCGCGAGGGGCGCGCGCGCTGTAGCGCAAATCCATGCTGGCATCATGTCGCTTGCCTGGTCCTTCGGAACAAAGAGAGAGCGCATCGTAGCAAATCGGGGGCCGGTCGCACACGGCCGCGACATCATTTCACCCCGCCGGAGAACCAACGCGTGCGCTCCGGGTCTTCCGCCGCGTCCCCGAGTTGGTCCCGGAGGAACGCCCGGAGCCTGGCGTAGGCATCGTCGCGCGCGACGGGATTCGGCGCCACCGTGACGCCATTCCCCGGCACGACGCCGTTCGGCACCTCGAGCCGCAGCCGCATCTGCGTCGCCGGTCCGTCGAAGCCGTGGTAGGTTTCCGGGTAGATCGTGATCGTCACCGGGAGGCCCGCGGCGGCGAGCCTTTCGACGAGGTCGATGCACGGCACCGGCGCGGTTCAGTCGTCGGCGCCGCCGACGTAGAGCGTCAGCGGCGCGGCGGCACGGTACCCCCCCTTTGCGCGCAGCGAATCGACGCATCCGGGGTAGAACGCGACGCCGGCGCGAAAATACGACGGCGAGGCGGTGCGGTCCCACCACGCGGCGACCGCGCCGTGGCGTGCATTGAGCGTTGCCAGCACGGTGCTCCCGCCATGCGACCAGCCAAGCGACGCGACGCGGTCCGGCATCACGTCCGGGCGCGTCTGCAGATAGGCGAGCGCGCCCTGCGCGTCGAGGCGGCGGTGCGCCAGCGTGATCGTCCGCCGGCGATTTTCGAGGGTGCAGATCTCGTCGTGGCCGCGCGGGCGAAAACTGTCCGGGAAGAGCACGACGTAGCCCTCGCCGGTCAGCAGTTCGGCCATCGCCTGATGCCGGAGCGAGAGCTGGTCCTGCCGCGACTTGAGTGCGCTGTACATGCCGGAACAGCCGTGCAGCGCGACCACCGCGGCGTGGCGCGGCGCGCTCGAGTCCTGCGGCCGGAACAGCAGGCCCGTGATCCGCACCGGAGTCCCCGTCGCGGGATCGCGATCGAGCGAATCGAACGTCACGCGCTCGGGAACGGGCGCTGCGGCGCCGGCGAAGCCGCACACCGCTGCCAGCACGAACGCCGCGGCGCCAGCGAACGGCCCCGGCGGGCTCATCGCCGGACCGCGGCCGGCGGGTCGCCCCGCAGGAAATCGGCGATCGCCCGCCACGCCGCGAGCTTTTCCGTCAACGGGCGCGTGTAGGCGGGCGACGACGACGGCAGCGCCAGTGTCGCGTAGCCGGCGTCGCGCCATGCGGGGAGCGCCCTCGCCGCGGTCTTGCCGTTGAAGCACACGAGCGCGAGCGCCGGCGCGGCGCGGCGCACGCGCCCGATCTCGCCGCGCTCGGCCATGCGAATCGCGCCGTCGAGGCTGCCGCGCCGGTGGCAGGCGACGATCGCGTCCCACAGCCCGATGCCGCTCGCGCGGAGCCGCAGAAGGCGTTCGCGGTAGGAAAGCGCCGGCAGCGGCACGCCGGTCACTTCGGCCATCAGCGGCCAGAAGTGATTGCGCGGGTGCGCGTAGTACTGCCTCGCGGCGAGCGACGCTTCGCCGGGAAAGCTGCCCAGGATCAGCACGCGCGTGCCGCGCCCGACCACCGGCGGGAGCCCGTGCTTGCGCGATCCGGCGCCGGCGCGGGTGTCCGGCATGGCGACACCCCGATCGCGCGGCGATGCCGGCACGGCCCGCGATCGCTGCGCGCTCCCGCGCGGCTTCGCCCGCGTCGCTACAGCGCGCGCGGCCACGCCGAAAGGCGCACGACGTGGTCGAGCGCGACGCCGGCGAACACCGCCAGCCCGAGCCAGTGGTTGTGCAGGAACGCGCGGAAGCAGCCGGCGCGGTCGCGGCTGCGGATCAGCGTCCAGTGATAGAGCGCGCAGGCGCACGCCGCCGCGAGCCCGGCGAAATACACGGCCCCCATTGCCTGCCGGATGCCGACGGCCACCATCCCCCCGAGGTAGACGGCGTAGCAGAGCATCACTGCGCGGACGTCGAACGCGCCGAACGCGATCGCGGACGTGCGCAAGCCGAGCCGCACGTCGTCGTCGCGGTCGACCATCGCGTATTCCGTATCGTAGGCGATCACCCAGAACAGGTTGAGCAGCAGGAGCCACCAGGCGATCGGCGGCACCGCGTCGTACACCGCCGCATAGGCCATCGGCATGCCGAACGAGAACGCGATGCCGAGGAATGCCTGCGGCAGCGCAAAGAACCGCTTGAAGAACGGATACACGACGGCGATGACGACGGCGGGGAACGACAGCAGGATCGTCGTCCCGTTGGTCGCGTAGACGAACAGGAACGCGCAGAACGCGAGCACCGCCGCGACGACCAGCGCCTCCCAGGCCGGAATCTCGCCGGTGGCCAGAGGCCGTCCCGCCGTCCGCGCCACGTGTGGATCGAAGCGGCGATCGGCCCAGTCGTTGACGGCGCAGCCGGCCGAGCGCATCAGGATCGTGCCCATCGTGAAGATCAGCACCAGCGACCACGGCGGCGTCCCGCTCGAGGCGAGCCACAGCGCCGTGAGCGTCGGCCACAGCAGCAGCAGGATGCCGATCGGCTTGTCGAGGCGGACGAGGCGCTCGTAGGCGTCGAGCCGCAGCGCGACCACGGCCCAGCGCGACCGCGGCGCCGCCCGCGCCGGCGCCGGTGAGCTCACAGCGGCAGCGCCAGCTGCTTCTTCAAGTCGCGGGGCGCGATCTCGTCGAGCAGCTCTTGCGGCGTCGAATACCGGAGTCGGACCCGCAACTCGCGCTTCATCCGCGCGTTCGACAGGCGCCGCGATTCGCTCATGAACGACAGCAGCTGCGGCGCGATGCGGCGCTCGGCCTCTTCCCACGAAACCCGCGGCGGCCGGGGCAGGTGGAACGCGTCCGCCACGGTGTCGAACCAGCCGCCCATCTTCACCTCGGCGTCGTCCGTCACGTTGTAGGCGCGGTTCGGCCGCGCGTGGAACAGCGCCGCCACCGCCGCGCGCGCGAGGTCCTCGGCATGGATGTGATTGGTGAACACGTCGTCCTCGGGCACGAGGACGGGTGTGCCCTGCCGGATCCGGTCGAGCGGCAGGCGCGTCTCGGCATAGATTCCGGGCGCGCGCAGGATCGACAAGCCGACGCCGCGGCGCTTCGCCCAGTCGCGCAGCCGGTCCTCCGCCGCGACGCGGCGGCGGGAACGCGGCGTCCGCGCGCGGCGCGGCCTCGTCTCCGCGACGCGCGCGCCGGCGCAGTCGCCGTAGACGCCGGACGTCGATATGTAGACGAATCGCTGTGGTATGCTTCGCGCCCGCGTCAGTGCCGCGACGAGCTTCTGCGTCCTGGGGTCGTCGCGCCCGTCCGGGGGCGGCGGCGCGAAATGCAGCACGGCGAACGGCGCCGTGCGCAGGCGGTCCAGGCTGCGCGGATCGTCGAGGTCGCCGATGATGGGAACGATGCCGTGCGCGCGCAGCTTGGCGACGTCGTCGACGCGGCGCGTGAGCCCGTACAGGCGCGCCTTGGGATGGAGCAGGCGGGCGGTGCGAAGCGCGACGTCGCCGCAGCCAATCAGCAGTACCCGGATCACCTCGTCGCCACCCGCGTCCTTCGCGCCCGTGCCCGGCGCGAGACACCCTGACCCCGCGTCGCCGCCATGCCACATCAGATTACCATAAAGCCCAGCGGTCACTCCTTCACGTGCGCCGACGGCGACACGGTCCTCGCGTCAGCGATGGCGGCCGACCTGATGCTGCCGTACGGCTGCCGCAACGGCGCCTGCGGCACGTGCAAAGGAAAGATCCTCGACGGGAAGGTGGACTACGGTCCGCATCAGGCGTCGACGCTCGCCGACGACGAGAAGCGCCGTGGACTCGCGCTCTTCTGTTGCGCGAAGCCGCTCACCGACCTCGTCGTCGAGATCAACGAAGTGCGCCGTGCCGGCGATATCCGGATCAGGAAGCTCCCCTGCCGGATCGAGTCGATCGACAAGCCGGCCCCCGACGTCGCGATCGTGAAGATCAAGCTGCCGGCGAACGAGCGCCTGCAGTTCCTCGCCGGCCAGTACATCGACCTCCTGCTCAGGGACGGCCGTCGCCGCAGCTTCTCGCTCGCGACGCCGCCGCACGACGACGGCCTGCTCGAGCTGCACGTGCGGCAGGTGCCCGGTGGCTTCTTCACGAACCAGCTGTTCAACGAGTTCAAGGGCCGCGAGATCCTGCGGTTCGAAGGCCCGCTCGGCACGTTCTTCCTGCGCGAGGACTCGGACAAGCCGATCATCCTCGTCGCCGGCGGCACCGGCTTCGCGCCGATCAAGGGGATCGTCCTGCACGCGCTGCATCACCATCTCGACGCGACGCGGCCGATCGTGCTGTATTGGGGGGCGCGCGCGAAGCGCGACCTCTACCTGCCGGACCTCCCGGGGACGTGGCAGCAGGCAAGCCGCGGCTTCACCTACATCCCCGTGCTGTCCGATCCCGGCCCGGGCGACGGTTGGCCGGGCCGCACCGGGCTCGTGCACCAGGCGGTGCTGGACGACTTCGCCGACCTCTCCGGCTACCAGGTCTACGTGTGCGGGGGGCCCGCGATGGTCGACGCCGCGCGCAGGAGCTTCATCGAGACGCGCGGTCTGCCCGCCGAGGAGTTCTTCGCCGACAGCTTCACCTACGCGGTGCAGACGGAGCCGGGCCCCGCGCCCGGCTGAAGCGGAGCGCAGGGCGCGTGCCGGCGGCACCGCCATGGGGACGAAGGGCTCCTGACCCGTTCGTCACCGAGCACGTGCCCGCTTGCCAGGCGCGATCATCCGAGACGCCGACATCGTTGACGATGCCGAACACGAAGGCGACCCCGGCCGCGTGCGAACCTGCGATGCCCTACACCGGAAACTGCAGGAGTGGCGTGCGATGATCGAGCCTGTGCGACGTGACATGCCCATCGGCACTCCTTGAAACTCGCGCTCCTGCCGGCCGGCGTCGATCCATCGGCCCGCACGATCCTGATCGGGCGGGCGTTGCGTTCGTTTGCCGATGGCTATGTGGCGGTGGTGCTGCCGGCTTACCTCCTGGCGCTCGGTCTCGGCGCGCTGGACGTGGGCCTGCTGAGCACCGCCACGCTGCTCGGCTCGGCAATCGCGACCCTCGGTGTCGGCGCGATCGGGCATCGGTGGCCCGACCGACGGCTGCTCCTGGGAGCCGCGCTCCTGATGGCGGGCACCGGCGTTGCGTTCGCGGCCGCTTCCGCATTTTGGCCCCTGCTCGTGGTCGCTTTCGTCGGGACGCTCAACCCCAGCTCCGGCGATGTCAGCGTGTTCCTGCCCCTGGAGCAGGCGCGCCTGGCCAAGGACGCGACGGGCGCGAGCCGGACGGCGCTGTTCGCCCGCTACAGCGTCACCGGAGCGCTCTTTGCCGCCGTCGGCGCACTCGCGGCGGGTCTGCCGGCGTGGGTGGCTGCGCGGTCGGGCTACCCGCTGGTGGACGCGTTGCGCGGCATGTTCGTCGCCTACGGCGCCATCGGAATGGTCGTCTGGCTGCTGTACCGGGGCCTTCCCGCGCCGGATCACGAAGCGGGGCAACGCGCTGCGCCACTGGGGCCCTCCCGCGGTGTCGTGATCAGGCTCGCCGCCCTGTTCTGCGTGGATTCGTTTGCCGGCGGCCTCGTGATCAACTCGTTGCTGGCGCTGTGGCTCTTCCAGCGGTTCGGCGTTTCGCTGACGGCGGCGGGGGCGTTCTTCTTCTGGGCCGGATTGCTCACCGCGGCGTCCCAGCTCGCGGCGCCGGCGGTCGCGCGCCGGATCGGGCTGCTCAATACGATGGTGTTCACGCACATACCGGCCAATCTCTGCCTGATGCTCGCCGCGCTCGCGCCGAGCCTGGAAGCGGCCGTCGCGCTGCTGCTGTGCCGCAGCGCGTTGTCGCAGATGGACGTGCCGACCCGGTCGGCCTTCGTCATGGCGGTCGTCACGCCGTCCGAGCGTGCCGCCGCCGCGAGCTTCACGGCCGTGCCGCGGAGCCTGGCATCGGCCCTGAGTCCGACGCTGGGTGCGGCCCTGTTCGCGGCCGGCATGTTCAGCGCGCCGCTCCTTGCGTGCGGCGCGCTCAAGATCGCCTACGACGTCACGCTCCTTGTCGCCTTTCGCAGGCACAGGGGACACGTGGACTGACGAGGAGCCTTCGCGAAGCGTGGCCCGCGAACCCGACGCTCACTTCCTTTCGGGTTTCGCCTTCCAGGTGCGCACGCGCTGCATGGCTTCCTGCTTCTGGTCGTTGTTCATCGTCGCCGAGACATCGACGATCGCGCGCGCGACGTCGCTGCGCGCGCCGCCGGCGGGCAGGCCGAACAGCGCGAGGTCGAGCCACTTGAGCGCCTCGACGTTGTCCTGCGGCACGCCGGTGCCCGATGCGTAGAGAAGGCCGAGGTTGAATTGCGCGTACACCATGCCCTGGTCCGCCGCGCGTCGGAACCACTTGGCCGCTTCCGCTTCGCTTTTCGCGACGCCGAGGCCGCCGATGTAGCTCGCGCCGACGCCGTACTGCGCATCGGCGTCGCCCTGGCTGGCGGCGCGTTGCATCCACTGGAATGCGGTCGCGTCGTTCTGCTCGACTCCCTTGCCCTCGGCGTACAGCGTCCCGAGCCGGTACTGCGCGATCGGGTCACCCTTTTCCGCCAGGGGCTGCCAGAGCGCCGCGGCCTTCGCATACTCGTTCGCCCGGTAGGCATCCAAGCCGTCCTCGAGGGGTCCCGCCACCGCGGGCACCGCCAGTACCGCCGCCAGCGCCAGGGCGCCGGCCAGGCTGCGCATGCTCACGCTCATCCCTCATTCTAAAGGGTCGGTCGCAACGGCGCCGGCATGGCAGCCGTTCGCAGCAGCCGGCGCCGCCCGCGGACGGCAGCGCGGCGGGGTCTGCGCGCAGCCCCGTTCGGCGAGCGCTCCGCGCCGAAGTCCACGACCTCGCTCAACCCCCGATCAGCAGGATCCACGCCGTCCCGACCACGAGGAACACGGCGAGGAAGAAGAGCGTGATGAGCAACCCGAGCCGGTAGAGCTCGGGCTGCGTCAGATAGCCGCTGCCGACGAAGATGACGTTCTGGCTCCCGCCCTGCGGCGTGATCACCGAGAAGTAGCTGCTCGCGAACAGCAGCGCGAACGCCATCAGCGGCGCGGGGACGCCCCCGCGGATGCCCACGTCGAGGAAGACGCCCATGAGCGCGAGGACCTGCGAGGACTGGCTCACGAACATGTAATGGATCGCGACATAGAGCACGACGAGCGTCACGTACGTCACCGGCCACGACAGGCCGCCCATGTGCGAAGCGAGGCGCTGGCCCGCGTAGCCCATGAACCCGAGCTCGTTCAACTGCCCGCTCAGCGCGAACAGCACCGCGAGCCAGAGGAACGTGGCGAGCGTGTCGCCCTGCGCCGCGATGTCGTCGAGCGTCAGCACGTTGGTCATCAGCAGCAGCCCGAGCCCGGCGAAAGCGATGCTGGTCACGTTGAGCTGCAGCGCGTCGGCGAAGATCCAGCCCGAGACCATCAGCACGAACGCCACGGAGGTGATCCGCTCGTCGCGCGTCAGTGGCCCCAGCGCCGCGAGCGCCTTGCGCGCGGCCACCGGGGCCTCCGGCGTCTCGCCCACGCCGGGCGGGAAGAGGCGCGCGACGATCCGCGGCAGCACCAGGATCGCCGTCAGCGCGGGCACCGAAGCCACGACGAGCCACCTGCCGAAGCCGATCTCCAGTCCGAATTCCCGCGCCACCTGTATGCCGATCGGATTGGCCGACGTGGCCGTCATCCAGAGGGCGGACGAGACCGCAAGGCTCGCCATTGCGCAGAACATCAGATAGGCGCCGAGCCGGCGGCCCTCGGGGTCGTCGGGCCGCGACCCGGACCCCTGCGACACCGACAGCACGATGGGAAAGAGAACGCCGCCGCGTGCGGTGTTGCTCGGGAACGCCGGCGCGATCAGCGCGTCCGTGAGCACGATGCTGTAGGCGAGTCCCAGTGACGAGCGTCCGAACCGGCTCACCATGAAGAGGCTGATGCGCGCGCCCAGGCCCGACTTCACGACCGCCTGCGCGACGAGGAACGCGATCACCACCAGCAGCACGCTCGCGTTGGCGAAGCCGGCGTATGCCTTCGCCGGCGAGAGCGTGCCGGTGAGGACCGCCGCTGCCACCGCCAGCATCGTGGACGTGAGCAGCGGGAACGCGCCCACCAGCACCGATGCGATCGCCGCGATGAACACGGCAAATAGGTGCCAGGCGGGGGCGGTGAGACCTTCGGGGACCGGCGCGAGCCAGATGCCGATCGCCAGCAGGAAGGGCAGCGCCCGCCTCACGATCAGGCCCGGGCTGGTCATGGCCGCGCACCTCCCGCACCGGGCGCGGCCTGCGACGCGCCCACACGCACCCGGCCCTTGAATCCGGTGGACTGGCCCTGCACGCTCCCGTCCTCACTCTCGACGACGAATCGCCACGAAAACTCGTAGGTTCCCGTCGCGCCCGCGTAGCGCCCGGTGCCGCCGAGGAATGTCCCGACAATCCTGTTGCGCGTCGCCGTCCCTTCGCCGCGAAGCTCGCTGTAGACCTGGTCGCCGCGCTCATCGGTCCAGACGGAACGGCCCACCATGCCGGTGGCGCTGTCGTTGAGCACGATCGCCTCGGCGCGGAAACCCACCCCCGGGCGCGCGGGCCCGGCGAGCACCAGCGACCCATCGAGATCCGCGATGGAAGCCCGCCGATCGCCGCCGAGGCTAATGATGTGGCGGCTGCCGGCGGCGGTCCATGTCCCCTGGAACTCGCGCCAATCGTCGCCGACGGGGCGGGTCTCCGACGGCAACGGCGAGGGACCGCAGGCAACCAGGGCCAGCAGCACGATGGGAGTGGCCGTGCGAGACCTCCACTTGGCCCTTAGCCATCGCCGCAGCGTGCTCACAGGCAAGAATTCCGTCATTGCGCCGCGATCGCGGCGCTCGTTGCACCGGCTGGCGTCACCTCCGGCCAGCAACGCCTCGAGCTTCGGAGTGGTTTGCCGGGACATGGCGATGACATTGGTGCGACCCGTGTCTTCGATCGAGGACTGTGCGACCTGGCTCAGCACGATGGACAGGCACAGCAGGTCAGACGGCCTTTCACCCCTCAGCGTGCTCGCCGCCGTACAGCGCGCATCGTACGCCGATCGCCTGAAGCATGCTGGTGGCGCCTGTGCACGAGCGCGTTCCTCACCCGCGAGGTCGAGCAGCGCTCGAACAGCATGGACGCGGACAGGCTGCAGCGCCGGCCTTGATGCCGCCTCACGCGCTCTCGGGGCTCAGTTGATCGCAGCGGCCAGCTCGCGCCGGTAGCGGCGCACCAGATCGCCGTCTCCCGGCAGCGCCTCGAACACCGTCAGCATCGTCCGGCGCCCGGTGTCGTCGCCGAACGCCCGGTCGGTCCGCACGATGACGAGGAGCTCGTCGAGCGCGCGCTCGCAATCGCCTGCCGCCGCCAGCGCCCGCGCATACGCGGGTTTCGCCGCGCAATCGAGCGGTGTGCCGGCGGCCTTCTGCGCCAATGCGGCGAGATCGGCACCCGCATCGGCGGCGAGCGCGGTGCGCGCCTTGAGGACGGCGAGCCAGCGCTCGTCGCGCACCCGCCGCCCGTTCGGCCCCATCGACGCCTCGAGCCGCGTGATGATGGCCATCGCGTCCGCGGCGCGATCGAGCGCGAGCAGTGCCTCGACGCGCGCGGTTCCGCCCCCTCGATTTGCGCGGAGAGCGCACCATCTTGACATTGCCTTGGCCACGGCATAGCGTGCGCAACCGGGCGATCGCGCGGCAACTCTGCTCGATTGCTCGCAGGCTTGCCGAACCGACGCTTGGCCGAGTGCTGGCGAACAGGTGCCGTCGGCCGCACCGGTCGCGGTGCATCGACGTAACAGGGACGGTCGCGTTGGAAATCCCACGCGGCGGTCGACCCCGGGGCCATCCAAGACCCGGGGGTCTTGTTGCGAGGAGGCCCTGAGATGAATGCGCTCCGCCTTTGCGCTGTCGTGGCGTTTCATGGCCGGAAGGGTTGGCGTTGCCGCGGTTCGGTCAAGCCGCAGGTTCTTGCCCTGGCCCTGCTTCTTTCCCTCGGGTTCCCCATCCTCTTCGCGCAGCCGAAGGGCGCCAGCGCCGACGCGGTGAGCCGGCAATTGGCCGACGAGGCCGCGAAGGGCACCTTCGACCGCAATTCCGCGTACGACGCGCTGCGCAAGGCGGGGATGTCCGAGCAGGACGCCTCGGACGCCGTGGATCGCCTGAACGATGCGGCGAACAAGGCCCGCAACGACAAGATCGACAAGGACGCGGAGGCGGCGGCCAAGAAGCAGAAGGAGGAAGACGCGAAGAAGGGGGCGGACCAGAACGCTTCGGGCACCGGCGACTGGAACTTCGGCCAGATCTATCGCGATCGCGATTACACGGTGGCCTATCCGCTCACCAACAACTGCAAGGTGCCGCAGACCGTCACGATCACGTATCCCAAGGCATTCCCTCTGACCGGGCCGGCAACGGTCGTAGTGCCGGCCAAGTCGACCCTCGACGTCGCGATGGTGCTGAAGAACTCGTCGCTGGGACCGATTCCGATTCCGCCATGGCCGCCCGGCGTGACCTTTAGCTGCTACGACCTCAAGGACGACATCACGCTGGTCCACCCCAAGGTCGAAAAGGTCACGAGTACGTCGTCCGGGAAGCTGACCTGGGTGTGCGAGGAAATGAAGCGCACGCACCACATCGCGATGCACGTGCACATGCACGGGCCTCCCGCACCCGACCCTCCCGGGGGCGGTGGCGGCACCGAAAGGAAGAAGAAGAAGCCGGCCTGCGCAATCTTCTGGAACTACGGCGAGTTCTATCCGAGCGCGACGTTGCACACGCCCGAGCAGTGCCGCGACGACGTCCACGACGAGGCACACGCGTATTTCGGGTCGGCGCTCGCGAGCCTCCGGGCGAAGAATCCTCAGGCGTGGGCCTGGATCCCGAACGCCAGCGCCATCGACGCGATGTCGGTCGCCGACCTCGTCGCCCTGAAGGCCCGCGCGGATGCGCAGGCGGGAAGCGAGCGATGAGCTCCATCGCCCGTCGTGCGCTGATCGTCGCCTTGGCCCGCGCGCTGGTCGGCGCGAACCTGGCCGTGCCGGTGGTCGCGCTTGCTCAGCCGGTCGCGACTGCGGTGCCGGCGAACGCGCAGGCGCTCGCCCGCGTGCGCGCCGAACGGCAGTCCGCCGAGCAGGCCTTGGCAAGCGCGACCGACGAGAAGTCGATCGCGCAGGCCGCCGACCGGCTGCGCCAGGTCACGTCCCTCGAGGTGACCGTCGCCACCGCGGGGATGACCCCGGACGCCGCGGCCCGGGTGCTCAGGGAAATGTCGGGGCAGGCCCGGGCGCGGCAGGACGCGCTGGGCAAGACGGCAAGGGAGTACCTGAAGAATCGCCTTGCGACGGCCGCCTCGGATGGCGAGCGCGCGGCGGCCTATCGCAGCTACGACGCATCGATCACGCAACTGCGGATTACACAGGAGATTGCCGACGAGGCCGCGCGGCGGCTGAATCCCGTGGCGCAGCCGACCGGCTATGCCGGAGAACCACACCGCGAGGCGTACAACAGCACGCAGGCGCGGATGGAAAAGCTGCTCGACGAGATCGCCAAGATCCATGTCGAGCAGCCGCGCCTGCCGAGCTATACCAATCCGGACGGATCCCGGGCCACGACACAGGACCGCGAAATCGAGGAGCACCTGCGGAAGCAGAAGCGCGACGCGGACATCCAGGAGTATCTGCGGCTCGCCGACGGCGGCGTCTTCGTCGACCCGAAGACGGGACAGCCGCTCTCGCAGGAGATGCGCGACCGGATCGCCAAGAACGCCAAGCTGGCCCTCGTGGACGTCCTCAAGGCGAACGGCATCGAGGCCGGTGCCATCCGGACCCTGTTCGGCTGGACCGACAGCCGCATCGAGATCGGCCGGCAGATCGAGGAGAGCGTCCGCAGCAACAGCTGGTACCAGGCGCTCGACATGCTGAATCCCTCGGTTGCCGGCGCCGATCCCCGGATGGTCGCGCTCGCTATGGCCAACGTGCTGCGCCTGTCCGCCGACCAGGTGTACGCGTGGCGCGCGGGACAGATACCCGAAGGCGGCGCAGGCGGCATCACGGGCTGGCTCTACGAGAACTTCTGGGCGAAGCAGAAGGTGGGCGCCGGCACGGCGATGCGCGTGAAGGACCTGGAAAAGGGCGGCGCAATCGACAAGGAGATCGACGCGTACACGAACGAAGTCGATGCCGCCGTGAAAGCCCTCAACGAGATGGCGAAGACGCCGGACCCCAAGGACCTGAGCGCCGACCGCCATCGACTGCTGGAGCGCCTCGGCTTCATCGCAAAGGCCGATGGCAAGGAAGCGTACCGCATCCCGACGGGCGACACCGCGGAGCGCCTGAAACGCAATCTCGACCTGCCGGGCGCGACGGTCCTCGACCTGATCAGCGGCGGCAATGCGATCAAGGTCGTGCTGATGGTCGCCACGCCGCAGCTGATCGCGGCGCGAGTCGGCGTGATCGTCGAGGGCCTGGAGCTCGGCGCCGGGGCCGTTCGAACGGGAGAATTCCTGGCGACCGCCCTCGCCAATGCGGGGATGGATGCGGGTTTCCAGCAATGGGACACCGGCAGCGTCCAGTGGGACCGCCTCATCCTCGACACAATCGTCGTCAACCTCGGTCTCGGTCTCGTGTCCGAGGCCACCGGCGTCGTGGCGAAGGGTGTCGTCGGCGGGCTGATGAGCAAGGAGGCGCAGGAACTGGCGAAGACGTTCGCGAAGAATCGCGCGTCGCGCGAAATGGCAGAAAGCATCCTTTCGCAGACGCTGGGGCTGTACGGCGACGCCGCCCTCCTCACGTACTGGCAGGGGAAATTCCAGGCGACCGGAATGTCGTACGACGACTTCCTCGCCAACCTGCTCAACGGCATGATCGGACGGGTCGCGCCCGTCGTCGGGAGGACCGGCAAGGTCGGCCTGCAGGAGGCGATTCTCGTTTCTCCGCGCACGCTGCGCGACGCGATCTTCGGCCTGAGTCCCTGGCTGCGTGACGCCTTTCAAAATTCGCTCACGCGGGATCAGCTGCAACGCGGTCTGACCCGGGAACAGCTCAGCAACCTGGTCGAGGCCAGACAGTTCGCGGTAGCGGAGCATGCGCGCAAGCAGTCGACCGAGCGGTTGTCGAACGCGCTCGGCGATGACTACCTGAAGATGGACCTCACCGATACGCGGCTCGTCAGCCGACTGACCGAGGCGCTCGAGACGGGCAAGCTCTCGTTCACCGACCTGAAAGCGGTGCTCGGCGAGACACCTGCGCTGACCAAGCTCGTCGACGGCGTGAACGCGTACCGCCTCAAAGGCTTCGACGAGATCGTCACGACGGCCAAGGAGCTCGCGCGCGCCGAAATCCAGGCGGAGTACCGCGAGCGGATGCAGAAGTTCAAGGACAACCTGGGCGAAGGCTCCGACATCTACCGGAAGGCGGAGGCCGACACCAAAGCGTGGCGCGACGCCGAGCTCGCGAAGGTCGACGAAAAGATCGACGCGCCAGGCTCGAAGAACAATACGAGCGACGTCGATCGGTCCATTACGAGCGCGTATCTGCGCAACGCGCTGAAGGTCGCCACCGACGAATGGTTCAGCCGTAATCGGGACGGCCGAGCGGCGACGTCCGCGAGCGCCTTTGATGTCAACGAGTACTACCACATTCTCAAGTTCATCGAGTTCCTCAAGGCGGCAAAACTCGACCTCAAGACGGCGACGCACACGCTGGCGGATGGCACGACGATCTCGCATGCCGACTTGATGGAGGCGATGGGCCTCGCGACGGCCATGATGGAGATGCCGCCCTGGCAGCGCGAAGGGTTCCAGCGGAGCCGCACGGCGACCGGGAACCGGGCGCGCATGGACCGGCTCTTCCGGATCGCCAACGAGAGCCTCGCGAAGGCCGACGCCGACCTGAAGGCCGAGGTGGCGCGGCTCAAGACGCAGGGGTTCGACCCGGACAACGCGGACACGATCACGCGCGCCCGCGACAATCTGTACGGCAAGCGTGCGATCGAGCTGGCCGACAAGGAGGCGACGTTGCGGCGCCTCGTCGCGGAGAAGAGCCCGTACGCCGCCCAGCTCGCCGCTGAGCTCGAGGCCGACTGGGCGATGACGAAGCGCGAAGGCATCGAGGCGTACACGAATTTCACCGGGCTGGAGATCATCGTCTCGAAGGCCCAGATGTCGGGCGTCACGGCGCGCGAGATGATCGAGGGCAAGGTCGACACGGATGCGCTGGAAGCGGCGAACGCGAAGCGGCGCAAGGACGGCCAGCCCGAGCGGACGGCGACCCAGCAGCAGGAGATGATCGACAAGGCGATCGCGGACATCCGCAACGACTATTCGAAGGGGCAGTTCGCCGGCGCGCTCGACGACCAGATCCGCTTCATGGCCCACCACATCAACGCATTCTTCGAGGGCCACGAGAACGCCACGCAGGTCGCCTCCGCCTTGTCGAAGTACGCCGAACGGACGGTGCTGTTCATGAACCTGATGGGATTGGACACGACGACCGGTCGCGGCAAGGAGTTGAGCGACATCTCGAAGGATCTCGTCAAGAACCGCGGCGACCTCGCGAAGCTCAAGGGAGTCGTCACGGGCTACGGCGGCGGCGACGAAAACGCGGGCATTCGCAAGCTCATCGGGTTGCTCGAACAAACGGTCCCCGGGCTCAAGGGCCTGTTCGAGCAGAGTGTTGTGGTGGCCTCGCCTTCGCCGGGAACAACCGAAGGGGCTTCCGCCACCGGCACGAATTCGGCGGCGCTCGCTGCCATCCGGCGCGACCGGGAGATCGAGCGCGAGCAGCTGCGCCGGACAGGCGGATCGCAAGCCGTCGTCCAGTCCGTGGTGGAGCACAAGTCCGAGCTTGTACGGGAGCTGGCCCAACTCGAGGCCGCGAAGGCCGCCGATGCGCGCATGGCGACGCAGTACAACCGGAACGACTGGAAACTGGCGCGCGAGCTCGAAGCGGAACGGGAGGCGCTCATGCTTCAGCTGAACGCGGTGCCGCTCACGAATCCGGCAACGGCTACCTTCTGGAAGCTGGCGGAACAGATCGGGCAGATCGACGCGCGCCTCACCCAATTCAAAGCCACGCGAACGGCCACCGGTGCCGGCCAGCCCACGGGCGGCGAGGTTCTGCGCGACAAGCGCATCGCCTCGCTGAAGCAGCAGGTCAAGGACGACGACGTGGCGATCGCCCGCTATGACGCCGAGGCACGGAAGGAAGCGGCCGACGCGGCGGCGCGCGTGGCGAGCGGCAACACGAACTTCCGCCCGGTGGATGATCTGGCGCGCGTCTCCGTTGCGAAGACGTCGACGACGCCCGAGCTCGACAAGCTCGGGAAGTACCTGGCCGGCGAAGTCGAGAAGGGCGCCATCTCCGCGCCCCCTCCGGGAACCTCCGCAACGCCGGCGCGCACGGCCACCGGAACGCCCGGCGCCGCGCTCCCGCCCGGCGCGAACGCGCCGAAGGGTGGCGATACTTCCTGCGGACCCGGTGCCGACAAATGCGCATCGCTGCGGATCGCGCCGGACAATCGCATCCGGTTGACGATGGCTGGCGTCACCTATCCGGGGGTGATGACGGCGCGCGGATTCGAACTGTTCGCTCCGGGCACTTCCGTTTCCGGTGGCTCCACCCGCCTGACACCCGCGTTCGTTGCTGCGCTGACGCCGCTTCCGACCGGCAACGTCACCAATAACCCGGACGGATCGGTCACCTACGACGGCGTCCCTGTTGCCGGCCTGGCGACGACGCCTGCCGGTGGATCGTCCCCCGGCAATACCCTCAGCTTCGCGCCGCCTAAGAAGACAGGTCCCACCGGCACTGCGGGGGGCCAGGATTCCGGCGGCGGCGTCACGATCGGTGGCGGCGTGAGGCCGATGGGCGACCTCGGCAAGGGCCCGGGCGCAGGTTGGGGAGAAAGGGAGTCCTTCGAACCCATTCCGCCGGTCGTCCGCGCAACGAGCGTGGGCGGGGAGGACGGCGCCGTCGCTTCCGTCGGTCCGACAACGGGCGCTCTGCAACGGGCGCAACAACTGTACGGTGACCCGGGGGGCCAGAACAACGCGTCCGTGCCTGTGCCGCAGACGCCGGCCCCGACGCCGAACGCGGTGGTCCCGCTTCCGGTCCGACCGCAGGAGGCACGGACGGCGGCCGTTCCCGCAACGCCCCAGAAGCCCGTGACTCCGGATACTTCGACGGCGCCAGCACCCGTGACGCCGCAGGTGCCCGTGACTGCTGCGACGCCGGTGCCGCCGCAGGCATCGGCAACCCCGCCAACATCGTCGACGCCCAAGGTGCAGGTGACGCCTGCGACACCGGTGCCGCCACAGGCATCGGCAACCCCGCAACCACTGCCGACACCGAAGGCGCCGGCACCCCCGACATCACCGCAGCCCGCACCCCCGAATCCGGGTTCGTCCACCGTCGTGCCGGCGCCGACAGCTTCGGGATTTTCCGGGACCTGGATCGGCAACGGCGGCTGCGGATTCACCCGCCTCGGCATCGGCCAGCAGGGCAATGCGCTCCAGTTGCAGGGTCTTCCCGGAAACGGCACGATCCAGGCGACCAGCGATGGCAATGCCGCCCAGGCACAGGGCGTGGTGATGTTCGGCAAGCCGAACCACCAAGTTACGCTCTTCCTTCAGGGCAACCAGATCGCGTTCCAGGCGAGCAGCAGCAGCGGCTCGTGCAGCGACAACTTGCGCCGGCAGTGACGGGACGGACGGGGACAGCGCGATGCTCTTGCGAAGGCAAATGACGAACGGAGGGGACTCGATCATGATCAGGAAGCTCGGATTGGCTGTCATGACGCTTCTCGCTGCGGCGGGCGTCGCTTTCGATGCCGTTGCGGCGGATCCCGCCACGCCGACGACGGGGGCGTCGGCCATGGCGCCGGCGCCGGTTCCCGCGGGACCGAAGAAGCGCATCTCGGTCGCCAAGTTCGACGCCAACGGCGCCTTTGTCGCGGTCTACGGCGGGTGGGACATCGGCGGCGGGCTCGCCGCCCAGCTGACCACCGCCCTCGTCAATTCCGGCCATTTCATCGTGGTCGAGCGACCGGACCTGGGCGCGGTGTTGAAGGAGCAGGAACTGGCACAGCTCAACGTGACCAGCAAAGGGTCGGGGCCGCAGGCGGGCAGGTTGCTGGGAACGCAGCTGATCGTGCGCGGCTCGGTGACCGAGTTCGAGCAGGCCGCGGAGGGCGGGGGCCTGAACGTCGGCGCCTCCGGACGCGGCGGCGGCCTCGGCAATCTCGTGGGCGGGGCCTTGGCCACGCACAACAACCAGGGCGTGGTCGCCATGGACGTGCGCCTGATCGACGCGACGAGCGGCCAGGTGCTGCAGTCGCGGCGCATCGAAAAGCGGATTACCTCATCGGACACCTCGGTCGGTCTGACCGCGAGCCAAGTCGCGTTCGGCGGCGAGCAATTCAACAAGACCGTTCTGGGTCAGGCGACGCGGGGAGCGATCGAGGAGGCGGTCGCCTTCATCGGCGCCTCGCTGGCGGGATTGCCGTGGACCGGCGCCGTCGCCGATGTCGACGGCACCCGGGTGTTCATCAACGCCGGCGGCGAGGCGGGTCTGCAGGCCGGGGACCGTTTCGCGGTCATGGCCGTGGAGCGGGAGTTGACCGATCCGTCGACCGGGCAGAGCCTCGGCCGCATCGAGGCGCAGGTGGGCACACTGCGCGTCGCCGAGGTGCAGGCCGCGTACAGCGTGGCGGTGATGGACGCACCGTTCCCCGCCAAGAAGGGGGACATGGTGCGCTACCTGGGGCGGTGAGCCGGAGGAGCGGGCGCTGGCGACGCCCGCGCGCGCCGAGCGGGGCCGCACTTGCGCCCCGTCGGCGGCCGCCATCGCGTTCGAACGGGACACTCGCGCCCCGGACGCGCCGTCACTGCCTGCGCAAGTCGTCGCGACAGGAATCCGTATTGCTGATCGCCTCGAACGCGAGCCGGTTGCCCTGAACGAAGAGCATGACCTCAT